>Ga0181520_10009736_pt1 | contig 13160 bp, 10 predicted proteins | sample PEATcosm2014_Bin_29_FD_132451 | JGI IMG/M metagenome (GOLD analysis project Ga0181520, IMG submission 132451) | Peatland microbial communities from MTU Mesocosm Facility, Houghton, MI, USA - PEATcosm2014_Bin02_30_metaG | ecosystem: Environmental > Terrestrial > Soil > Wetlands > Peat | place...
TCCGCTGCGATATACTCGTGACTGCATCTTGAATGAGTTCCGGCCTGCCGGACGCCCTATTTCCGGAGGTTTTCTCTTGACTTTGAATCCTGGTTCCACCGTGGCACGTCGTTCCCGAATTCGCTCCACTACCGTGATTTGTGTGCGCCGCAACGGCCTGGTGGTGATGGCCGCCGACGGTCAGGTGACGCTGGGTGACCACGTGCTGAAACACTCGGCAAAGAAGATCCGCCGCCTGTACCAGGAGAAGATCCTGGCCGGGTTCGCCGGTTCCACTGCCGATGCCTTCTCGCTCTTTGCCCGATTCGAGACCAAGCTGGAGCAGTATGCGGGCAATCTGAACCGCGCCGCCGTCGAGTTGGCCAAAGACTGGCGTACCGACAAGATGCTGCGCAACCTGGAGGCCCTGCTGGTTGTGGCCGACCAGGGGCAGACGTTCCTGATCTCCGGCTCGGGAGACGTGATCGATCCCGATGAATCGATTGCGGCGATCGGCTCGGGCGGGCCCTACGCAACGGCCGCAGCCCGCGCTCTGCTTGAAAACACCGAAATGGGTGCCCGAGAAATTGCCGAAAAGGCGATGAAAATCGCCGGAGAAATCTGCATCTATACCAACGACCGCATCACCATTGAGGAGCTAAAGGGCTGATTTTTTGCCCCTGACCCATGGCCATCTACCTCCCCGCATCCGCTGAAGAACAGGATCTCGCGCTGGACGAGTTGACGCCGCGCGAGATCGTCACCGAACTCGACAAGCATGTTGTCGGCCAGCGCGCCGCCAAGCGCGCCGTTGCCATCGCGCTCAGGAATCGCCAGCGCCGCCAAAAGCTGCCCCCCGACATCGCCGACGACATCATGCCCAAGAACATCATCATGATTGGGCCCACGGGCGTGGGCAAGACCGAGATTGCTCGCCGTCTGGCCAAGCTGACCGGCTCACCTTTCCTCAAGGTTGAAGCCTCGAAGTTCACTGAGGTGGGCTATGTGGGCCGCGACGTGGAGTCGATGATTCGCGACCTGGTCGAGATCGCCATCGACATGGTGCGCGAAGAGCGGTTGGAAGAAGTGGAAGACAAGGCGGAGATGAACGCAGAGGAGCGGCTGCTCGATGTCCTGCTGCCGCCGCCGCCGCCCGTGCCGCCGGGCGCAGAAGGCCAGCTCACACTGCCTGGGGCAGATAGCCACCAACGCACCCGCGAGAAGATGCGCCAGCAGTTCCGGGAAGGCAAGCTCGACGAACGCCAGGTGGAACTGGACGTGCGCGAACGCGGTACGCCGCAGTTTGGCATCATTTCGAATCAGAACCTTGAGGACATGGAGATGAACCTCAAGGACATGCTGCCCAATCTCTTCGGAGGCGGATCGAAGAAGCGCAAGATGAAAGTCGCCGACGCCTTCGAGTACCTTGTCCAGGAGGAAGAAGGCCGGCTTATCGACATGGATCAGGTGAACCGCGCTGCGGTGGAGCGGGTCGAGTCCAGCGGCATTGTCTTTCTCGATGAGATCGACAAGATCGCCGGACGCGAGGGAAGTCACGGGCCCGACGTTTCACGCGAGGGTGTGCAGCGGGACATTCTTCCCATCGTCGAGGGAACCACAGTGAATACGCGCTACGGCATGGTCCGCACCGACCATATTCTGTTTATCGCCGCCGGCGCGTTCCATGTTTCCAAGCCCAGCGATCTAATTCCCGAGTTACAGGGCCGCTTTCCCATTCGCGTCGAGTTACAGTCGCTCACTGTCGACGATTTCCTGCGCATTCTCACCGAGCCCAAGGCGTCGCTGACCAAGCAGTATTCTGCGTTGCTTGAAACCGAGGGAGTAAGGCTGGAGTTTTCCCCCGAGGCGCTGCGCGAGATGGCCGAGTTTGCCTTCAAGGTCAATGAGACCACTGAGAATATCGGCGCGCGCCGCCTGCATACGATCATGGAGCGGGTGCTTGAGGACGTCAGCTTCCTTGCGCCAGACGTGGCCCGCCGCGCTCCGGACGAGGAGCAGGCCGCCGCATTGTCCGAGGCGATAAAGGCCGAGTCATCCACGCCGCTGCCCTATGAAGAGCGTATGACTGCCTCTGGCCCGGAGAAGGTCTTCCTGATTACCGACGCCTATGTGAAGCAGATGGTGGCATCCATCGTGCGCGATCAGGATTTGTCGCGCTACATTCTGTAGGGATTCAAAAGCGGGCGCTCTTTAATTGACCGCAAAGAGCGCCTCGAGCTTTCGAATGGCCTTCAGCATTTCGCTGAGCGCCGCTTTCCCAATCTCCCGCTCAAAGCCCCTCTGCAACTTGTCGAAGGCGCCGATCACCCGCACGGCGCATTTCTTCCCCTGCGGCTTCAAGGTAAGCAGATAGGCGCGCGCATCCTCTGGGTCAATCTTTCTCTGCAGAAGGCCCTTGGCCTCAAGGGATGAAACGCAGTGGCTAACGTTGCCCCGCGTAGTGCCAAAGGTCTCAGCCAATTGCGATGGCTTGACCGGGGCGGGAGCCTCAAAGAACATGGCCGCCAGTACCAGCCCTTCGAGGAAGCTGAGGCCATCGGAAGCAAGCACCAAGGCTGTCAGAGAATCGAACCGGCGCGCGGCCCTGTTGACCGCAAACATTGGACTTTCCTGCAGGAATGCATCGATGCGCATGGTAACCCATTGTAGTTGAACGACTCAACTATTTAAAGCAACATCAAATCGTCCTTGAAGTCAGGCACAACGGCAGGCAGGATGGAGAAGACACCCAACTATGCCGAATTCAAAAGCGATTAGAATCTCCTTTTGCCTCTCCCTTGCGGTCTGTGCGCAAATAACTTCAGCTCAGACTGTTGCCGTTCCTCAGTCTCTGCCGCTTCCCCTCGTCTCGGAAACCATGGTGGTTCTCGGCTCGGCGACCCCCGTACCCCTTGCCGAGTCGCCCAGTGCGGTGATGGTTCTTCCTGTTGAGGCTAACCTTCTTTCTCTGGAATCGGCGCAGGATCTACTTCGTCAAGACGCGTCGGTCTTTGTCGAGCAGCGTGGCGCGGGCGGCGGGCAGGCGGATATTGTCCTGCGCGGAGGCAGCTTCGAGCAAACCCTCGTTCTGCTGAATGGATTCCGCATCGACGATAGCCAGACCGCGCATCACAACCTGGACTTGCCCATTCCGTTCGAGGCCATGGACTCGATTGAAGTCCTGCACGGCGCCGGTTCAACTATCCATGGGACGGACGCTCTTAGCGGCGTGGTGGACTTTCTTACCGCTGCGCCCTCGACTAGCTCGTTGCGCCTCCGCGCCGGAGGAGGAAGTTTTAATGAAAACGAAGAATCGCTGTTAGCGGCAATTGCGCGCAAGCAATTGAGCAGCCGCCTTTCTGCAAGCCGCAACTCCTCGGCTGGGTTTACCGCGGACCGGGACTACCGCAACGAAGACGGTTCGATGGAAAGCTGGGCTGGGTCGAAGATAGGAATCTCCGACCTGATATTAGCGGTGAGCGACAGATCTTTTGGCGCAAACCAATTCTATGGACCATATAGCTCATGGGAGCGAACCAAGGGGTGGTTTGCCTCAGCGCGTCAAGAGATAGGTAGCCGCACCGTAGCGGCCTTTGGTTACCGGCGGCACACCGACGAATTCGTCTTGCTGCGTGACAATCCTTCTGTCTATGAGAACAACCACGTGGACAGTTCCTGGCAGGCGTCTTTGCGCCACACGCTTCCGGTCGCAAAGTCATCCGCACTGTTATTCGGCGTTGAGTCCGATGGCGACAGCATTCAAAGCAACAACCTCGGGATTCATGCGCGAAATCGCGGCGCAGGCTATCTTGACCTGGATTTGCGGCCCGCGAAAAGCCGCTGGAATCTGTCGGGCGGTCTGCGGGAAGAGATCTTCTCAGGCGGCGCGCAATCCGTGCTCGCGCCGCACTTGGCCGGAAGTATGCGAGTGACGGATGCGCTGAAGCTGAGGGCTAGCGGTGGATACGGATTCAGGATTCCGACTTATACCGATCTGTATTACTCCGACCCAACGACGCTGGGCGACGCACATCTCAAGCCGGAATCGGCTTGGTCCGGGGAAGGCGGAGCGGATTGGGCCCCCTCCAGCCGTCTCACTATCTCAGTAACTGGTTTCTACTCGCGTCAGCACAACGCCATTGACTATGTGCGCGCCAGTTCGTCGCTGCCTTGGCAAGCCGCTAATCTGGATGGCCTGCACTTTGCGGGAGCGGAGTCTTCCTTGACCTGGGCGCCGACAAAGGAGCAAATAATCAAAATTGGGTGGACGGGGCTCTCCGGCGCGCAGGATGCTTTGCACGGCCTAGAATCCGAATACGTCTTCAACTATCCGGTTGAGAATATCCATGCCACATGGACCGCGGCGCTTCGGCACGCAGTCACTGTGAGTAATAGCGTGCAGCTTGTCGAGCGCTATCGCCAGACCGTCTATCCGGTGTGGAATACATCCATGACCCGCGAGGCAGGAAAGTTGCGCCCCTATCTGCGCCTCGGCAATCTGAGTAACACAGGCTACCAGGAGATCTCAGGAGTGGCGATGCCGGGCCGATCCATCACCGGTGGCGTGGCGCTCCAGATGGGCAAGTAACCCGAACAAAAAAATCTTTGCCGGTAGAGCGAGTTTCTGCTAGGGTGAATTTGTACCTCGCGAGTCCGCGCGCGGCAAGCAACCAGCGGGCTCTACCTGCACTCTCCGGCTTCTGAGGGAATGTGGATGGGGGCGCTTCGGAAGCACACCGGGGAAGGTGTGCGCGCTCTCTTGAATCCGCGTCGCCTTTCCCTAGACTCCATGCAACGCAACCCAATGGAGACATGCCATGAGCAATCCCGCTTTGCACAACAAGATCACCTACATCGAGTTTTCAACCACCGAGATTGAGCAAACAAAGAAGTTCTACGGAACCGTTTTTGGCTGGACGTTTCAGGACTGGGGGCCGGAATACATCGGCTTTGCAGGTGCAGGCATCGACGGAGGCTTCAGCAAGGTCGAAGGTCATGCGGCGCAAGCGAGTTATGCGCCGTTGGTCGTGCTTTACTCGAGCGACCTGAAGGCCACTGAAGAAGCGATCATGGCCGCGGGTGGCAGCATTACCGTACCCACCTTCGAGTTTCCCGGCGGCCGCCGCTTCCACTTCTCCGACGGGGTAGGCAACCTGCTGGCGGTTTGGTCGGAGTAACTTTGCTTGTAGAACAGGCGGGTTGAATGCCGGGACATTCCAGGTCTCTAAGCGAGACCTGGAATGTACGGCTCGGCGGTTGTTGCCCGCCATGGATGAAGCGCACGGTTAGTTGACCGACGGCGGCAGCATCAAAGGTGTTTGTGGATCCAGGTCTTCGCGGACCAGCGTGAGTCCCAGAATCCAACGCTCGAATCGGTCGGAAAGGCGCGCAAACAGAGGCGCTTCTTCCTCATACTCAAAGATATTGAACTGGCTGACGATGAAGTAACTTTCCTTGCCGATGCGAATTAGCTCTTCGAGACTCGGATGCTTGTAGCGGAGCCTGCGGGGAGATTCGACGGCCTGTGGATACATACCGGCGACAAACAGCGCATAGTCGCCGATGTGCTTGCGCATGGCACGTTCCGCGTCGAACGAGGGTGCGGTGCCATTCACCGGGTCGGCGGCGATCATCATGGCCGCCAGGTCTTCGATGGGGCGCCCATCTTCATCGCGCACCTTATAAAGATTCTCGGCCTCTGAGAACTCGCAGAGCATGTGGGCAACATAGCCGGTAACATCTGGATCGTGAATTCCCAGTTTGCCTTCGTAACTATTGCGAACCGCCTGGCGAAAGAATGGTTCAAGTGGATGATTATGAGATTGCATACACGCCTCCCGTGGCCGCACGCGAGTAACTGCTGTGCGGTTCTTCCAATTACCTCGACCCGCCGGGCGATGCACGGATGGGACGACAGCAAATGGATGTCAAGATGACTTGCCGTTTCTTTCGCCGCAACAAGGGCTGCTGAGGAAAGCCCGATGTTCTTGCTGTGACACCGAGTCTATCGGCTTCGGTGCAAGTTTCATACAGGGGAGGCGCAGTTTATTGGCAGAGTGGCAGGCCAATTGCTTGTAAATGTATTAGGTGGAACGAAAAGGGCAGCCTGCTTCGGGCTGCCCTCTTAGGATAACTTGTTCTCGCTCTATGCGGTTGCGGGGACGCGCGACTCCAATTCCGCGAGGCGTGCGGCCAGCAGGCTTTCCAATTTCACCAGGGCCGCGGAGAACCCTTGAATGCCTTCTTTGAGCTTGTCATGAGCCATGCGGTCGGCATCGTGCATGAATTCAAACACATCCCTGTCCATTACGATTCTTTCGATATGCATTGCCTTGGCTGCTTCGGGAGAGAGTTTGCGCGGCAGCACAGCTTCAGTGGCTTCCAGTTCGGCCAGCAGTTGCGGTGAGATGGTCAGCAGATCGCTGCCGGCCAGTTCCAGGATCTCTCCAACATTGCGGAAGCTGGCGCCCATCACTTGCGTTTTGAATCCGAAGTGCTTCAAGTAGTTGTAGATCCTGGTCACGGAGCGAACGCCCGGATCGTCGGCGCCGCTATACTCCTTGCCGGTGTCTTTCTTGTACCAGTCGAGGATGCGGCCCACGAAGGGAGAGATGAGCGTGACGCCGGCTTCGGCGCAGGCGATTGCCTGGTGCAATCCGAAGAGGAGAGTCAGATTGCAGTGAATCCCTTCGCGTTCAAGGACTTCCGCCGCTTGGATGCCCTCCCAGGTGGAGGCGATCTTGACCAGGATGCGATCGCGGCCGATGCTCACCGCGTCGTATTGCGCAATGATGGCGCGGGCTTGCGCGATGGTGGCCGCGGTGTCGTAAGAGAGGCGCGCGTCAACTTCTGTCGAGACGCGGCCGGGAACGATCTCCAGAATCTTCTTGCCGAAAGCGATGGCCAGCCGCTGAAAGGCCAGGTTGGCGACGGCTGCGCCCGTAGCGCTATCGCCCAGTTCTTTGCGCGCTTCAAGAAGCACGCCATCAACGATGGGCTGGTACTGCGGCATCTGTGCCGCGGCGGTAATGAGCGAGGGGTTTGTGGTGGCGTCTTGCGGACGGAACTTCTCCATCGCTTCGATGTCGCCGGTATCGGCGACCACTACGGTATATTGGCGCAACTGTTCAAGCAGGTGCTGGGACATGGTTCCTCCTGGGGAAGGGACGCCTGGGAAAGCGAACGTCTGGTTCCAGTGTACCGCTGTTTTGCTTGCATCAAGATGAACGCGGGATGAGCAGCGATTCAGCCAGCGTCTGGTTGGAAGGTATTTGCCAGCACTCCCAGACCGGGAATGCCGACTTCCACAACGTCTCCAGGCTTGAGCGGACCCACTCCGGCAGGAGTTCCGGTGAGAACCAGGTCACCGGGTTCGAGTGTGATGGCGGAGGTAATGTAAGTGAGCAGCAAGGGAATCGAAAAGATGAAGTCCTTGGTCGAGGCGCGCTGGCGCAGTTCGCCGTTGACGCGCGTTTCGATGATCACACCGGCCTCCGGGTCTAGCTCGTCACTTACCAGCGGACCTACAGGACAGAAGGTGTCGAAGCCCTTGGCGCGCGTCCATTGGTCGTCTTTCTCTTGCAGGTCGCGGGCAGTTACGTCGTTGGCCAGCGTATAACCGCGGACATAACTCCGCCAGTTGACGTCAAGGTGCAGCTTGGTGGCCCGTTGGCCGATCACCAGCGCTAACTCGCCCTCGTAGTCCACGCGGGCAGATACGGCTGGCATTCGCACCACACCTCCCGGCTTGAACAGCGCCGATGGCGGTTTGAAAAAGAGCAATGGCTCGGTGGGAACCTTGCTGCCCAGTTCCTTTGCATGCTCGCGATAGTTACGGCCCACGCAGACAATCTTCGAGGGAGTGACCGGCGGCAGAAGATCGACCGCGCTCAAGGGCATCGGCTCAAAATCGAAACTCCATGACGTTGCCCGTCCGTGGGCCAGGCGAAAGGCCAGGTCCTCTTCGGGGGCGCTGGTCAGGTCCACAATCCAAAGTGCGCCGCCGCGGTCCTCCACAGCGCCGTAGTGGACCTGGTTCTCAAACAAAAAACGGCAGTATCTCATGGGGAATCCTCCTTGCGCGCCGCAATCCGTCAGGGTGCGGGGACGGTCTCCTGGGTCTCGGCGGAGCGGGCACTTTCATGGCCGGTATGGCCAATGGCGCTGACGGCATAGCGATAAGTGTGGCCGGGCTGGACCTGGATGTCGCGAAAGGCCGGGCCAACCAGCGGCTGCGCAGGAGAGATGCGCAGCCAGGCTCCGCCGCCTTCGCTCCGATAAACGGCATACCCGGCCAGATCTGCATCGCTGTCCGGCTGCCAGCTCAGATCGATTGCTGCCCCGCTTCCAGTCTCGCCGACGGTCGCTACGGCGGCCAGTCCGGTGGGCGTCGCCGGCGGGAATACGTCCTCGGCGGCAACGCGCACCGGCGCGGACAGCTCACTGGCCAGTTCGAGCGTCCGGCCGTCAACAACAAGGCGAGCTACGCGTTGGGCGCGGTACTCATAGATTTGCCCGAAGTGGATCTCCTTGTCGAGGGTGCGCCCGGCATGTGCATCCGCATCGACAAGCAGGCTCTGCTCAACCGGCTCCGGTTGTGGCTCTGATAGGCCCGGTTTGGGCTTGCCGGAAGGCACTGTGAGGAGTTTGCGGTGTAGGCGGACCTGCCCCTGCCCGGCGGCATCGCTTGATGCCCAGCGCAGGAGTACACCTGATTTGCGGACCTCTGCGGTAAGACCAGTCACCGGAGCTGGCGCTTCGCCGGCCAGGACCACGGCGGCATTCGACAGGCCCGCGGAGCGGCCGTTGCGATTCCTCAATTCGACAAAATAACTGAGCGCGGTGGAAGGTCCCACAGTGAGCGCGGGCGGCAGCGTCTCGGTGAATGTGCCATCTGCTCCTGGCGCCAGCAGCAGGTCGGCGCTGGCGGGATCACATGCTCTCCCGGGCAATTTGCGGCACACGCGCACAGCAACATTGCCTTTCAGCAGCAGCTTGTCGGTGTTCTTCCTGGGCATTGTCCAGGTCAGGGAGACTTGATTGCCGGTTCTTGCAGCGTCCAGGTCGGCAACGCGGTCCGGCAGGTTCAAAGTCGGCGGCATTGGCGATCCCGGCGTTCCGCAGCCAGTTGCGCACAGTGCACATGCCAGCGCGCCCGCCAGCACAAATAGGCCCGCGGCATCTCTCACTCTATGCACCTTACTCATCGCCCTCCCAGTCTAACGGAGCGGCTTGGGGTTTCGCTTGCCAAGCCTCAACATACAGGCGATGGTCGCAGGAATCTCTTGGGCAGCTGGCGGTCAGGCTCGTCGCTGCGCTTTGAATCTCCGTGCCTTCATCCGGTTGCCACAGAGCTTCATATCGCACCATCGGCGGGTGTGGTTCTTGCTGATATCCAGGAACAGCAAGCGGCAATCGGGATTTTCGCATGCCCGTACGCGCTTCATGTCATCGGAGATCATGAGGCTAGCTGCGCTCAGCGAGAGAAGCCACAAGGGCAGCTCTGTCCACGCTTCCAGCTCCGGCCAGTCCCACTCGATGCGTAGGTCCTTCCACATCAATTCCTGCGGGCCCAGCGCGGCCTTGAAGAAGCGCGCCAGCGCCCTAAGCGGGATGGCTGAGGGCTTATGCCCATCCAGACCTGTGTAAAAGACGTCAGCGGCTGCCTCGCGCAGCTCAATGCACGAAGCCAGTACGCGGCTGCCGGCGTTCCCGCTGGCAGCCCGCTGCAATTGCCGCGTCTGCCTGGCCGTCAGAAGACTCTCCATTTCGACAAAAAGGAGAAGGTCCTCGTAACCGTTCAGCAGATCGATGGGGCTGCTCTGCGAAGGGTCGGCAAGGTGGGGACCATACTGGCGGAATCGCCCATCGAGAGTGTTCACTAAATCGAGCAGGGGATGCCCGGCAATCAGTTGGAAGGCCGGCTTGTGGAGGAGAGTGCTCATGATGGTAACCGACGAAACTATGTTGGCAGGTTAACGATGCGATTGCAAACCACTAACCGTCAAAATGAACCTTGCAAGTTAACACATCGTGAAAGCCCAATGAACATGGCCCTCGATAACTAATCGACATATTCGCGCCCTGGGCTGGAGGCTGTTGCGATGTTTCCGAACCGGAAGGAGCTGCCGAGCCGGGAGGCTCAAAGGAGCTCAATCGGCGGCGGCGCTCTTCTGTCCGGGGCAGGACGTATTATACGTGCATCTCATTATGCGGCGGGGCCGCGTCTCCAGAATCCCTGAGGGTGCAGGAAATGCCTCAACTGACCGCCGCGCGGGGCTCGTGGCCATGGTTCTTGAGTGCATTCAGGGGGGCGGGAGAAAGTCACGGCAGTCATGCCGTATGCTTGCAAACGAAGTTCCTGCCGAGTTGGAGTCGGCGCGAACAGCGATAGGGAAGCGCGAGGAAGCGGGGATGAATCTGATCAAGGCGCGGCTGGCCGCAATGATGTTCCTGGAGTATTTCATCTGGGGAGCCTGGTATGTGACGGTAGGTACGTGGCTGGGGCGGACGCAGCATTTCAGCGGGGCCCAAATTGGACTGGTGGCGGGCACCACGGCAGTGGGAGCCATTGTTTCGCCGTTTCTTGCCGGGTGGCTAGCGGACCGTTTCTTCGCGACCCAGCATGTTCTCTCAGTGCTCCACGCGGCCGGCGCGGCGCTGCTGTTCCTTGCCTCGGAGCGGACATCGTTCGCGCCGCTCTATTGGATGGTTCTGGGCTATGCCTGCGCTTACATGCCCACACTGGCGCTGACTAACTCACTGGCTTTTCGACAGATGCGCGACCCGAAGATCGAGTTTGGGCCGATTCGCGTCCTGGGCACGGCAGGATGGATTGTCGCAGGCCTGATCGTTGGGGGCCTGAAATTGGAAGCCACGGCCGCCCCCCTGCGGATCGCGGCAGGTTGTTCTCTATTGCTGGCCATTTATGCTCTGACTTTGCCGCATACTCCCCCACTTAAACAGCCGCGGGGCTTCAGCATCAGAAAGTTACTGCCCGCCGAAGCTATAAAGCTGCTTGCGGAACCATCGTTTGCCATCTTTGTGCTAGCTTCGTTTCTTATCTGCATTCCGTTGCAGTTCTATTACGCATTCACTAACTTATTTCTGAACGAGATTGGCATTCAAAACGCGGCGGGCAAGATGACAGGCGGGCAGATGTCTGAGCTCTTCTGTATGTTACTTATACCGTGGTTCTTCCGCAGGCTGGGTGTCAAATACATGCTCATCGCGGGAATGACGGCCTGGGCGCTGCGTTATGCGCTGTTTGCCTTCGGCAATGGCGGCGCAGGCCTGTGGATGTTATATGGCGGAATACTGCTTCATGGCATTTGCTACGACTTCTTTTTTGTCACCGGCCAGATTTATGTGGATCGGAAGGCTCCGGAGGCTTCTCGCGCAGCGGCCCAGGGCATGCTTACGCTGGTAACTTACGGGGCTGGAATGTTACTTGGATCATGGCTTTCCGGGAAGGTCGTGGATAGTTATGCCACGGTTGCGGCCGATGGATCTGCGACTCATGCCTGGAGGCCGATCTGGCTGATTTCGGCGGGTTTCTCGGCGGTGATTCTGGCACTGTTCTGGTTTGCCTTCAAGCAGAGGGAAGGCGCCGCGGCACAGAGCGAATGATAGCTTCAAGGCGCTGACGGAGTCATACGTGCCGCGGGGCCTATCCAGGTGTCAGCCTAGGCGTCGATATCCCCCTCTTGCGATAGAAGACTAACCGGGTGTTTCTCGGCTTGGTGCGCTCAGGGTGGTGGCAGCTTTAGGCGCGGCGTCGGGTAAGGAGCGAATCGGTACAGTGTTCGCAGGCACGGGCACGTGAAGCCTGACCGACGATCTCTGCCGGTTCTATAATCGCCCCATGTGGTTTAGCGGCGATCCCCGGCGGCGTTCTGTGACCTTGTCTGCGGCCGGGATCTTCATCTTTCTCGCCCTGCTGGGCGCGCTACAGGCGTTCAACACTTCGAACGTCCGGTTCCTCAATCCCGAAACCTCCGGTGAAACGCTGGTTTTTACGGGCCTCACTGTGCTCGTGTTCCTGTTGCTGATGGCGTTGCTCATGCTGCTGTTCAGGAACATTCTCAAGCTGTATGCCGGGCAAAGCAGTACCACGTTGGGCGCGCGGCTGCGCACGAGGATGGTACTGGGAGCGGCGCTGATTGCACTAACACCCGCAGTGTTTATGTTTCTGTTCAGCTTCACGCTGATGAACCGGTCTATCGACCGCTGGTTCTCTCCCAACACCACCGAATTGCACGAGGATTCGACGAGGGTGGTGCTGCAACTGGCGCAATACGTCACCAGCAACGCGATGGGAGAGGCCGAGTCTATTGCGGCTTCGGGCGCTCCGGACCGTGACCCGCAAGGGATGCAAGATGTGCTGAATTCCCACCGCATCACGCTGGACGGAGGCTTTGTCCTCATCTACGACAATACCGGGCGCGTGATTGCCGGTTTTCAAGCTCCACCCGAGACCAGCGCCGCGAGCCTGCTTCCATGGCTGGAAGAGGGCGAACGGGGTGAGGGCGTTCCCCTTTACGGCCCGCTGTCCAACATTCTGCTCAATTCGGCTCGGCGCAGCGACGAGCCGGTGATCAAGATTGGGGGCGAGGAATACGCGCTGGGTATTTCGGCCACGGCTTCCGGGAAGGTCGTGGTGACCGCGCTGCCGATGCCTCGAGGGCTGAGCCAGACCACCGCGCGCATCCGTTCCGGCGCGGCATCCTATTGGCAGCTCTTCCGCGCGCGCAACCGGATCCGCACCACATTCTTCCTGATGCTGCTGTTGATCACGGTGTTTGTTTTCTTCTTGAGTGTCTGGCTGGCGCTGTTCCTCTCAAAGCAGATCACCCGGCCGGTGGAAGCCCTGGCCGACGCAATGGATGAGATCGCAGCGGGAAAATACAGTCACCGCGTCGCGCTCGAGACCAGCGGGGAGATGGGTGATCTGGTGCATGCCTTTAATCACATGGCGGCCGATCTGGATGCCAGCCGGCAGTTGGCCGAGAGTTCGTCGGCGCAGCTCACGGCAGCCAACCTGGCCATCGAGGAGCGGCGGCGCGAACTGGAGACGATCGTTGAGACCATCCCTAGCGGCGTGGTGACATTGGATGGCGGGGGCGTGATCCTGCAATCCAACCGGGCTTTTGCCGCCCTGATGGGGCGGCGCGAGGGCGCAA
>Ga0181520_10009737_pt1 | contig 13159 bp, 6 predicted proteins | sample PEATcosm2014_Bin_29_FD_132451 | JGI IMG/M metagenome (GOLD analysis project Ga0181520, IMG submission 132451) | Peatland microbial communities from MTU Mesocosm Facility, Houghton, MI, USA - PEATcosm2014_Bin02_30_metaG | ecosystem: Environmental > Terrestrial > Soil > Wetlands > Peat | place...
GAAAAGCAGGCGGCCCTGGACGCGCTGTCGCAGCAATACGGCATTGCGAAGGATGAATTGACCAAGGCCCGCGACGAATACAACAAGCTCAACGACAAGTATCTGGCCTTGCTGAACCAGCCCAAGCCGCCCACCGAGATGCCGCTGCCCGATGATCTCAACGAGGCACTCAAGAAGCTGGCGGCGGACAATGGCTGGACGTATGATCCCACCCGAGGCGTGGTCCGCCTGTCGTCGGACCTGACCTTCGAGAAGGGCAAAGACGACGTGCGCCCGGGCCCCAAGGCCGCGCTGGAAAAATTCGCGAGGATCATGAACACGGCCTCGGCGGCGCCGTTCTACGTCTACGTGGCCGGTCATACGGATGACATTCCGATTCGCCAGGGCACCGCGACCTATAAGCGCCATCCGGACAACTGGTATCTGTCAGTGCATCGGGCGATCAGCGTCGAGCAGGTGTTGTCCGGCGCGGGATTGAAAGACACTCGCATCGGCGCGATGGGCTACGGCGAGAACTACCCCATCGTTCCCAACGCCGCCGGTCACAAGGGCAGCTCGACCAACCGCCGCGTGGAACTCTGGGTCGTGCCGCAAGCCAAGTTCCTGGTCCTTCCCATGAGCGAGGGAGGCAAGACCGAAACCACCGTTCCCGAAACGGCCACGCCCGGAAGGCACCACGGCAGGACCACGCCCGCCAGCAAACCGGCGGCGGAAGAGGAAGCCCCAGAATAGTGGGGAGTAGGGAGTAGAGAGTAACAGCGAAGAAACGAAAAGAGCCTGCCGGGTCATCCGACCCGGCAGGCTCTTTATTTTCGCTCTTGTCCCTTATTCTTCTTCTGCTGCCGCTGCTTTTGCTGCTTCTGCTTTTCTTGCTGTTACTCCCCACTCCCTACGCCCTACTCCCTACGTCTTCTCAGTGCCTTCTCCTGTGCTTGAGCTCGTCCGGCTGGTTGCGGACGGGGCGGAATTCCTCGCGGACTTTTCGCTGGTTGAAGAACAGGCGGATCGGCACTTCGCTCATCGGCAAGCGGTCGCGGAGCTGGTTGACCAGGAATCGCTGGTAGGTCTGGTCGAAGCTGCGCACGTCGTTGACGAAGCAGACGATGGTCGGCGGGGCCGTGGAAATCTGCGAGGCGTACAGGATTCGCGGCGGCTTGGTGCCGGTGCGGTGGCTGGGCCCGCGAAGCTGAAGTATCTCCATCACCCATTCGTTGAGCCTGGCGGTGGGCACGCGGGTGTTGGCCTGCTTGTAAAGCTGCGCGGCCAGGCGGACCATGTCCATCACGCCCGTGCCGTCCTTGGCCGTCGTGAAAATGATCGGGGCGAAATTCAACTCCGGAAAGACCTTCTCGAGGTAGTCCTGGTAATCTTCCGGGTCGGCCTTGCCGGTGGCCAGATCCCACTTGTTGACCACCAGCACGACGGGCTTGAATTCCGCGGCAACCTCGCCGGCAAGGTCCTTGTCCACCTGCGAGACGGGCAGCGAGGCGTCGATCATCAGGGCCACCACGTCGGCCCGGCGGATGGACCGCATGGCCCGGTGGTAGCTGTAATATTCGATGTCGCCCTCGAAGCTCTTTCGCTTGCGGACGCCGGCGGTGTCGATGGCTGTGAAGGTCTTGTCGCCGACCTTGATGGTGACGTCCACACTGTCGCGCGTGGTTCCGGGGGTCTCGCTGACGATAACCCGCTGCTCGCCGGCCAGCGCGTTGATGAACGTGCTTTTACCGGCGTTGCGTTTTCCGATGATGGCCAGCTTCATCACAGGCTCCGGCGGCTGGTCGCCGGTCATGCCCAGCTTGCCCAGGTGCGAGTCGATGGCCTCCAGCAGGTCGCTGCGCCCCAAGCCGGCGTTGGCGGAGAACCGCAGCGGCTCGCCAAAGCCCAGTTGGTGCAACTCGCCCAACTGCGCGGACATACCCATGTCGTCGATCTTGTTGGCCACCAGGATCACCGGCTTGTGCTGCTTGCGAAGGCGCTCGGCGACGACCTTGTCCAGCGGCGTGACGCCCTCGCGAGCGTCGGTCACGAACAAGATCAGCGACGCGGCCGCCATGGCGAAAGCGATCTGCGCCTCGACGTCTTCCTGCAAGTGATCCTTGTCCACGATGCCCACGCCGCCGGTATCGACCAGTTCAAAGTACCGCCCTGGCGGCAGCGCCTCATGATCGAAGGCCTCGTCTTGGGCATCCGCGTCGCCTTGAACCCCACCGAGCGCCGCGGTCTTTTCTTCGGCGTTTCGCCCTTTGCTCTTGGCTCTGCGCCGCTCGCTTCTTGCGGTTCGCCCTCCGACCTTCGCTTCGGGCTCCGCGTTCTGCTCAGGCAGCGCGCACAGCGCGCTGACGCGGTCGCGCGTCACGCCGGGCATCGGGTCCACGATCGAGATTCGACGGCCGACCATGCAATTCAGCAAGCTGCTCTTGCCGACATTAGGCCGGCCCACAATGGCTACCATGGGAAGACTCATAACAAAACATTGTATCCGGACGGATATGCGATAAACAGGGTTCGATTAACGCGGTGTATCGCCAAAGGACGATTTTCCTTTTTTTGAACAAATATTAATAAATCAGGTGTTTGCCCGACTTGACAGAAACTAAAGGGTGGTTATGATTTACGAAGATTTGTAATAAATCATAGGTAAGGTGTTTGTGCTTGTGGCGATTCCGATTTGCCGAATAAGAAATAAGAAAGAAAGGAAGACGAAAATGAAGCGATCAGAGTCGATCTGCTGTTTTGAAAGCCTAGAGGGGCGAGAACTACTCAGCACGGTAAGCGCGGGGCTTTCCTTATCCGTTTCCAACGCGCCGATTTGGGCCGCCGGGAAGGCTTGGAGTTGCAATTATTCCCTGTTCAACTGGACCGGCCCCAATGTGTTGGTGAACAACATCGGATTGACGGCCCCGCACGCAGACCTTTCAATCAATGCCTATGCCAGTACCGGGACAGTCTCCGCGAATGTCGGCGGGAGCATTTCTGTCATCCTCCCGGACACTGCCAAGGCCGGACAAACCGTACCAATCACAATCAAATTCACGCCAACCAGCGAAACGATGAGCGGACTGCTCGGGGCAGGAGTTTCAATGCCTCTTAATCTCTCACTGGGTTACAAAAACATACCGGCCCTGGGAACCGGTACGATAAGCAAGAGTCTTGATATGGTTTCAGTCTGGGACCAGTATGTCAAGACGCCGAACATCCCGCAGAATTTCAATTTGAATACCCCATTGACCAGCTACACACCGGCCTTTGGAAAGACTGTTACAGACAATGGCAGTCAAACTGTCATATCCGGGTTGCAGGTGGACGCGCTTAAGCTCGCCGGGTACTTTTTGCCAGCCGCCGCCACAGTTGATAGCGTTCTCGCGCTGAACCTTGGCACCAATGTGAGCGTAACAAGAGCGGACCATCTTACGTTCTCCGAATTTGATGGAAACGTGACGATCAATGGGACAAAATATTCGTTTGCAATACCAAGCTCCGGTTCAACAACTTTCAACGTGTGCATCCCGAGCACAGCGAAGTCCAGCCTCAGCGTCAGTGTCGGGAGCTTCTCAATGAAGAATAGTTTCTACACGAGTTTTGGCGTAACGGCCAGCCCGTATGTCGAGGTCGATGGCAAGATCCCACTTGTTGGGCAGATGTCTCTCTACCATCTAAACCTGCCCAACATCAACGTGCCATTTGGATCCACGGCAACTTCACAGCTGAACTTAAGCACCGGGGTCACGGAATCCGGAACAATAAAAATCGTCTGAAAACCGATCGTGGTTATCCCGATTACCTGCCCGCGCCGGGCAAGCCCGGCGCGGGCAGGCTTGCATTCCATAACGTTGTCAGTATTCGACACTGACATTCGTCATTTGACATTCGGCTTCGTGTCGGGCTGCTTGAAACGCTCGAAGTCGGTCGTCTGGATGTACCAGGCGAGGTTCTGGAATGTCGAATGGAAATTGAAACCGCCTCGCGTCATTTCGTCCAGGGCCGCTTGCTTGTCCCAGCCTTGTACGACGATCCGGTAGACCGCGCACAGGGTGCCGGTCCGATCGGCGCCGGCCCGGCAGTGGACGAACACCGGCTGGTTCGCCGGATCGCAAACTGTCTGGAGAAACTGGCGGATTTCCTTGTCGGTCGGATTCACCACTGCGATGAGCGGGATATGCACCCGCTTGAGGTCGGCGCCGTTGGCCAAGCCCGCGTCGATGTCCTCTTCGCGAAGATTGATTACGGTTTTGATGCCCAGCTTGCGGAGGCTGACCAAGCCTTCGTCGGTCGGCTGGGCGCCGCGGTAGAGGGCGCCGCTGACGCGGAAGGCGTTGGGCACACCCGGCAGGTCCAGCGGCTGGGCCCACTGCCTGGCGTCCCGACTTTCCAGCGCGCTGTCGCGGGCGCCGTTCCCGCCGAACAGCCCGACCTGGTAATACCAGGTCGTCGCAACGTACGTGACCCCGGTCGCCAGCAGCAGACAGGCCAGCAGCAATCCGACTCGTCGCTTTCGCTTCATGCCCGCTATTGTACGCCGGGGACCGGAAACCCGAAACCGGAAAACTGGCCTGTAGTGACGCCGTGAGGCGTTTCTTCCGGCCCGTCGAGTCGCTGGAACGACAAGAATGCCCTGACGGGCACACTACAAACCAAATGTGCCAACAACAATCAACAGATTATCAACAAATAGTGTACATGAGGTCGGCTTAACCCCACCTGTAGTTGCTCTTGACAGGAAATTGATCTTATGTTAGTATGATGTTTGGATGTTCTATGATGTTGGCGAAAAAAATCTTGCTTTGTAAGCTCTTGATATTTTACAACTTGTATTTTGACACAACATTTTGCGTATTTTACTTTTGACCTACACCACTAATTGACGCAGAATCCTGCTGTCATCTCGCAGGCGAAAACCGGTTGTAGGCCAGGAAACGCTTTCCTGGGGTGTAGGTATCCGACTGTTGAGACGCGGCACGGGACAAGGTTGGCCCGTGCGAACCGAACTGGAATGAAAAACGTGACAACGTTTGGAGATGCTCCGATGGCATCGAATGAACAGATAAGCAAGATGGGGCCGGATAAGTCGGTTGTGTCTCAGGATGCCGGCGGCGGGCTGGTGGTGGAGCAGGTCTTCTCCACCCCGGGAGAGCACCCCTTCGACCAGATCTCATGGGAAAAGCGATGCGCCCGCATCACCGACGAGAAGGGCAACCTCGTCTTCGAGCAGACCGACGTGGAAGTGCCCTCCGACTGGAGCCTGCTTGCGACTAACGTCGTCGTCAGCAAGTATTTCTACGGTGAGAACGGCAAGAACGAGCGGGAGAACTCGGTCCGCCAACTGGTGCATCGCGTCACGCGCACCATCGCCGACTGGGGCAAGGCCGACGGCATCTTCGCCTCCGACCAGGACGCGGAAAATTTCTACAACGAATTAACCTACCTGTGCGTCAACCAGTACGGTTCGTTCAATTCGCCGGTGTGGTTCAACGTCGGCCTGTTCCACCAGTGCGGTGTGGCCGGGTCCGAGGGCAACTACCACTGGGACGCCGCGGGGAACCAGCCAGTCAAGACCAAGCAAAGCTACGAATACCCGCAGGCCTCCGCGTGCTTCATCCAGTCCGTGGACGACACGATGGAAGACATCATGCGGCTGTGCAAGGCCGAAGCGATGCTCTTCAAGTACGGCAGCGGAACCGGCACCGACCTCTCGACGCTGCGGTCCAGCAAAGAAAAGCTCTCGGGCGGCGGAAAGCCGTCGGGCCCGCTTTCCTTCATGCGGATTTTCGACCAGATCGCTGCCGTGGTCCGCAGCGGCGGAAAGACCCGCCGGGCCGCCAAGATGCAGTCGCTCAAGATTTCGCACCCGGACATCAAAGAGTTCATCGAGTGCAAGATGAACGAGGAGAAGAAAGCCTGGGCGCTGATCGAGCAAGGCTACGACGGCGGGCTCAACGGAGACGCCTACGCCTCCGTGATGTACCAGAACGCCAACCTCTCGGTGCGGCTGACCGACGAATTCATGAAGGCCGCCCTCGAAGGCCGCGAATGGCAAACCTACGCCGTGACCGACCCCACCAAGCCGATGGCCAAGTACCAGGCCAAGGATCTGCTGGAGTTGATCGCCGAGGGCACGCGAATCTGCGGCGACCCCGGCGTGCAGTATCACACGACGGTCAATCGCTGGCACACCTGCCCGGGCAGCGGAGAGATCAACGCATCGAATCCGTGCTCCGAGTATATGTTCATCAACGACTCGGCCTGCAACCTTTCGAGCCTGAACCTGCTGAAATTCCGCCGCCCCGACGGCAGTTTTGACATCGTTCGCTTCCGCACGGCCGTGCGGTTGTTCGCCGTCGCGCAGGAAATCCTGGTCGATCACAGCAGCTACCCCAACGAGCGGATTTGCCGCAACAGCCACGAATTCAGGCCGCTGGGGCTGGGCTACGCGAACCTGGGCTCGCTGGTCATGTCGCTGGGCCTGCCCTACGACAGCGACGGCGGGCGGGCGACCGCGGCGGCCATCACAGCTATCATGACCGGAACCGCCTACGCGACCAGCGCCGAAATGGCCAGCCGCGTCGGGCCTTTCGCGCAATATCACCGCAACCGCCAGTCCATGCTCAACGTGATCCGGATGCACCGGGACTCGGTGGGCAAGATGATCGCGGGGCACTGCCCGCAGGAGCTGCAGACGGCCTCGGCGGCGGCCTGGGAAGAGGCGCTGGCTGCCGGGGAGCACCTGGGCTTCCGAAACGCCCAGGTCACCGTGCTGGCGCCCACGGGCACCATCGGATTCATGATGGATTGCGACACCACGGGCATCGAGCCGGACATCGCCCTGGTCAAGTACAAACAACTTGCCGGCGGCGGGATGTTCAAGATCGTCAACCGCACGGTCCCGCTGGCGCTGGAGCGTCTGGGCTATTCCAAGCAGCAGGTCGGCGAGATCATCGAGCACATCGACCAGAACGACACGATCGAAGGCGCCCCGCACCTGGCCGAGAAACACCTGCCGGTTTTCGACTGCGCGTTCAAGGCCTCCAAGGGCAAGCGAAGCATCCACTACATGGGACACATCCGGATGATGTCGGCCGTGCAGCCGTTCCTGTCCGGCGCGATCTCCAAGACCGTCAACATGCCCAAGGAGTCCACCACCGCGGACATCATGCAGGTGTACATCGAGGGTTGGAAGCTCGGCCTCAAGGCCGTGGCGATCTATCGCGACGGGTCCAAGCGAGCCCAGCCGGTGAACGTGAAGAAGAGCGGTCAGAAGGAGGCCGTCAAGGCCGAGCCGGCCGTCGTGGAAAATAAGTACGCCCCGCACCGTCACCGCCTGCCGGCGACGCGGCCGTCGATCACGCACAAGTTCGACGTGGCCGGTCACGAGGGGTATCTCAACGTCGGCCTCTACGAGGACGGCACGCCGGGCGAGCTTTTCATCACGATGGCCAAGGAAGGTTCGACGGTGGGCGGCATGATGGACGCCTTCGCCACCTCGATCAGCCTGTGCCTGCAGTACGGCGTGCCGCTGGAGGCGCTGGTCAAGAAGTTCTCGCACCAGCGGTTCGAGCCTAACGGCATGACGTCCAACAAGGACATCCCCTTCGCCAAGAGCATCGTGGACTACGTGTTCCGCTGGCTGGGGCTGACGTTCCTGGAAGAATATCGCAAGGCGAACCTGCCGAAGCGCACGGAGCATTCGCCCAAGATTTCGGAGATGTTCGACAAGCTTTCCAATCCCAAGGCAGCGTCCGAGGCGGTCACGGAAGATGATTCCTCGGAAAAAGGCCAGGCCCCAAAGGTCTCTGACACGGACGCGCAGAGATCTCTGGGGTTATATTCGTCCTCCTCGGAGGAATCGCCGGGCAATGGTTCGGGCAACGGCGGCGGCCTGTCCGGGCCGGTCGCCCAGAAGTCGGCCAAGCTGTTGGGCGACGTTCTGGAAAACCGCCTGGCCTCGCGGGTGGATCGCCTGGATCAGCAGTTCTCGCACTTCCAGGAAGACGCCCCTGCCTGCGACATCTGCGGTTCGATCACGGTCCGCAACGGCAATTGCTACAAGTGCTATGTCTGCGGGTCGTCGCTGGGATGCAGCTAGAAGAAGTTCGCAGTACGAAGTTCGTAGTTCGTAGAAACGGCAAGAAAGAAGTTCCCGGTAACAAGTTCGTAGTGCGAAGTACGTGGTTCGTAGAAGCGGCAATAAGAAGTTCTGTTGCTCCGAACTACGTACTTCGAACTACGAACTGTTGTCAAGCTGGGAATCGGGTTGCGACGGATGCTGATGGCTGGATGCCGGTGTCGCGACCCCCGTGTTGCAGCGTTCATGGACGAACGTTTCAGTTGTGACGGAGGCGCCGGGCGTCGGTTCTTGCGGTCCGGCAGGAATCCGATGACCGGCGCCTCCCGATTTTTTGGCCGGGGTCACGCGCAGGCCCGCAGGCCGGTCGCGGCGGGAAGTAAGTTACGTTCGTGGATTTCCCGCCGCGGTTGAAGCGAAGCAGCAGGCGACCTTCTCTAACCCATTAAAAAATAATTAACTTGGGAATTGATTAAAGATTGAAATGGCCTCCAGCCGAGATATAACATGAAGCAGTAAGTTGTGTTGTCCGCTGCACCCTTACGATGTAGGTCTCCCTCCGCCTGCATCATGGGTTGCGGCTAAATGGGCGATGCCAAGGTCTCCCTCCACCTGGGCGTCGCCCTTATTTTTTTCCGGAAAAAGCGAACCGACGAATGTCGAACAATCGAACCGCTGAAGTCAGAAGTGAAGATTTGTTTTTCCGGTTCTGAACTTCTGCCTTCAGCGGTTCGATTGTTCGAATGTTCGTCGGTTCGCTGTGTCTTTGCCGTTTCTTCGCCTTGTTCGCCGGCCACGAGTCCTGTAGGATGTATTCTTAGGAGTCCACACAATGATTGAACGCGAAGCATTGACCTTGACCATCGAAACCCTTCACGCCCGGATCATCGCTATCCGGGACTCTCTTTGACTTGCCGGGAAAAAAGCTGCAGATGGAAGAACTGGATCGGCGAATGTCCGCGCCGGATTTCTGGGCCAGCCAGGAAGCCGCGCAGAAAGTCGTCGGCCAACTCAAGGCCCTCAAGGCCGTCGTCGCCCCGGTGAGCGAACTGCTCAAGCAGGCCGATGACGTTCGGGCCCTGGTCGAGCTGGCCATGGAGGACGACTCCCCCGAAATGTTCTCCGAGGCTTCCAGCGAGATCGAGAAGCTCCAGGCCCAGCTTGAACGCGTCGAACTTCGCACGCTGCTGGGCGGACCTCACGACGCGGGCAACTGCTACTTCTCCATCCACGCCGGCGCCGGCGGAACCGAGAGTTGCGACTGGGCCGAAATGCTCCTGCGAATGTACCTGCGCTACTTCGAGCGATCGGGCTACTCGGCCGAGGAGCACGACCGCACCAACGGCGAAGAGGCGGGCATCCGCTCCATCACGCTGCGGGTGTCCGGGCCGTACGCCCACGGCTACCTTTCGTGCGAGCGGGGCGTGCATCGGCTGGTGCGCGTCAGCCCCTTCGACTCGCAGAAGCGCCGCCCCACCAGCTTCGCCAGCGTGGACGTCAGCCCCGAGCTGGACGAATTGGAAGTCAACGTCGACTGGGACAAGGACGTGCGCGAGGACACCTTCTGCGCCAGCGGCGCGGGCGGGCAGCACGTCAACAAAACCGCCAGCGCCGTCCGCGTGACGCACCTGGCCACGGGCATCTCCGTGCAATGCCAGAACGAGCGGTCGCAACACAAGAACCGGGCCGAGTGCCGGAAAATGCTCGCGGCAAAACTCTACCAGTTGGAGCAGATCAAGCGCGACGCGGAGCTTTCCAAGATGTACGGCGACAAGGGCGAGATCGCCTTCGGATACCAGATTCGCTCGTACGTGCTCTATCCCTACCAGCTCGTGCGCGACGAGCGGACCGACCTCAAAAGCTCCCAGACGGACAAGGTGCTCGACGGCGACATCCAGGAATTCATCGACACCTACCTTCGTTACAGCGCCGGCAAGGCCGCCAGGAAATAACGATGGGATTTCGAGTCTTCGCCGCCGGGGACCCGATGGAAGATCCGCACGGGCGGGAAATCGATTGCAGGTTTTCCCGCGGCGCAACATATCGGCGAATTCCCTGATAAACGTTGCTTGACCGGAAGCCCGTCTTCTGGCATACTGGACGCGTAAGATTCAGACATTCCTGGTCCTTGCAATACGGCAATAGATCCTTAACCCAAGAGGAATGAGATCATGCGGCGAAACGCTCTCCTGCCAATGTTGGCTTGCTCCCTGCTGGTGTATGCGATGGCTCTGGCGCAAGCCCCGGCGCCTGCTCCGGCGTCAAGTCCGGCGTCAGCTCCGGCTACTGCGCCAGTCCCGGCGCCGGTTCCAACGCCGGTCCCAACGCCGCCCGTGTTCAACAAGTCCGTGCCCCTGGACAAACAAATCGAGGAGGCCTTGGAGAGCGGCAAGAAAGCTCTGCTGGCCTCTCAGTTGCCCAACGGCAGTTGGGCCGGCTACGGTAAAGGCGCCCAAGGCGGCATGGGGTACCCCGTCGGTCCGACAGCCATAGCGACCTACGCACTCTTGGAATCGGGCGAAGGCGCCCAATCGGATAAAATGAAACTGGCCCTGTCGTGGCTGGCCACGAACAAGGCGACCAAGAACTATGAATTGGGTCTGCGATGCAACTGTTGGCTGCTGGCCAATGGGCAGACCAAAGGCAAGTATTTCAACAACCTCCAAGACGACGCCAATACGCTGATCAAGGCCACCAAGGACGGCAGTTACACCTACGAAACAACCCCGAACTGCGGTCTTAACGGCGACAACTCCAACAGCCAGTACGGGGTGCTGGGCGTATGGGCGGCGGCTCGAGACCTTCGGTTTGAGGTCGCGGACGAGTACTGGTACAAAGTCATGGAGCACTGGACGAGCTGCCAGAACCGCGATGGCGCCTGGTGCTATGGCAAAGGCCAGCCCTCCTCCGGCACCATGGCGGCCGCGGGGCTGGCCTCCCTGTTCATCTGCCACGACAAGATGCTCGCCAGCAGTTTTATCAAGTGTACCAGCACGGGCGACTTCGGGCCCATTCAGCGCGGACTGGACTGGTTCGATAACAACTTCCAGGCCGTACTCGACGGAAAACAGTTGCTCACCAACAACGTCGGCGATATTTATTACTACTTCTACGGCGTGGAGCGCGTGGGTTTGGCCAGCGGGTACAAGTATTTCGGGAGCATCAATTGGTTCAAGCTGGGCGCCGAAAGGTTGCTGGCGACGATGGCGCCCGGAGGCGGCTGGGCCGGAGGCGTGGGCGGAACCGACGTGACCACGTCGTATGCGCTGCTGTTCCTGATTCGCGGGCGAAACGCCGTGTTGTTCAACAAGCTGGAGTTCGGCAGCGTCGGACCGTCCGGCAAACCCGTCACCACCGACTGGAGATGCCGTCCCCGCGATCTGGCCCTGTTGTGCAACTGGATGGGCGAGCAACACGAAACCACGCTGAACTGGCAGATCATCAACCTCCGGGTGCCCGTCAAGGAGTGGCACGACGCCCCGATCGTCTACATCTCGGGATCGGTGGAACCCAAGTTCAGCCCCGAGGAAATTGCCAAGCTGCGCCAGTTCGTGTTTCAGGGAGGCTCGATCTTCAGCTGCACCGAATGCGGCGACGCCACCAGCAAGTTCGCCGTGGGAATCCGCCAGGTCTATCAGCAAGTCCTGCCCGAATACGAGATGGTGGAAATTCCCCCCACCCACGCGATCTACACCAAAAAAGTGCAGAACGATCTCAAGGGCCCCAAGTTGTTCATGATTACCAACGGCATTCGCCCGCTGGTGATTCACGCGGATGAAGATCTGCCCAAGGCTTGGGAGTTGAACCAGACGGGCACACATTCGGATGATTTCAAGATCGCCGAAAATATCTTCATGTATCTCTCCGACAAGGGAAAGCTCCGCAAGCGGGGCAGCTTCACCTGGCCGGACGCGGTCAATTTGGCGTCGCCTCGAATGGCGATCAAGATCGCCCGCCTGAAATGGGCCGGCAACTGGAACCCCGAACCGCTGGCGCTGGAGCGGTTCTCCCGCATCTTCAGCGACGATCAGCAAATTGACTTGCAGGTGGTCGATCACCTTGGCGATACGGCGCCCGCTAAAGATTCCGATCGGGGAGTCGCCCTGGCGGATCTCGGGAAATCCGGCGCGAAGCTGGCGATCCTCAGCGGCGTGGGCTCGATCAAGCTTGGGGACGCCGACGTCGAGGCCTTGAAGGCGTTCGTCGACAGCGGCGGGTACGTCCTGGTCGAGGCCGCCGGCGGAAACAAGGACTTCTACGATTCGATGGAAACCGCTTTGGGCAAGATCTACGGCGCCGGGGCGATCCGCAGTTTGGCCTCGACGGCCGAGGTCTACAACCTCAAAATTCCCGACGGAAAGCTCGAAGAAAGGGAAGCCGTAAACAAGGAAAGATGGATCACGAAGATGTATTTCCGCAGCAAGTCCGGGATCCGGGCAGGGGCGCGATCCGGGCCGGCGCTCCGGGCGGTCATGATTAACGGGAAACCGATGATTTTCCTCAGCCACGAGGACATCAGCAATGCCGGCGCGGTTGGCTACCAATGCTACGACGTGGACGGGTACGATCCCGGCGACAGCGTGGAGGGTTCCGCCTATCGAATGCTTCGCAACATCGTGATCTACTCGGCCTGCGGTGTCGACGGACCCGCAGGGGCCAAGACTCCCACGACGGATGCGACGCCCACGACGGCCCCGGCAACCAAACCCGCCGAGACAGCACCCGCGAAGAAGTAGGCTCGATGGCTTTACCCGAATTGAGACTATGCGCTGGCTAACCAATCTGTTCTTGGTTCTTGCCTGTGCTTGGATTGTTCCGGTCGCCGCACAACCGGCTGCGTCGAAGCCCGCCTAGCGGTCCTTGTTACTTAACGTAAGGCGATGAATTCTCGGGTGCCATGCCCAAGTCTGCGCGGGCATGTGCGCGCGACCCAGACACACTCACGCGGTGCGCACATGCCCGCGCAGACTTGGGCATGGCACCCGGATCGATGACCGAACGACAGATCACGGGTTTCCGCCGACGGACGCGGGACAAAATTTCGCCGCCGTGTGGATTGTCGCACTGGCGGCCATCAAGCCTGCGCCCGTCCACCGC
>Ga0181520_10009738_pt1 | contig 13159 bp, 13 predicted proteins | sample PEATcosm2014_Bin_29_FD_132451 | JGI IMG/M metagenome (GOLD analysis project Ga0181520, IMG submission 132451) | Peatland microbial communities from MTU Mesocosm Facility, Houghton, MI, USA - PEATcosm2014_Bin02_30_metaG | ecosystem: Environmental > Terrestrial > Soil > Wetlands > Peat | place...
CATCAACGTCTTCGTGATCGTCGCGGCGGTGGCCCTGCTGTCGGCTTTCCTGGGCGGGCTCGGGGCCCGGCTGGACGGCAGCGGCACGGTCGATCTCGCCCTGTTCGGCGCCACGCTGTTGCTGGTCCCGGGTGTGCCCGCCACCAATGCCCAGGTCGATGTGGTCGACGGGTTCCCCACGCTGGGCAGCGCCCGCGCCGTTTCGGTGCTGATGGTGATGGTGTTCGTCGCCGTCGGCATCTGGGTGGCGCAGATCCTGCTCGGGATGCAGACGTGACCCCGCTGCTCGCCCACGCGCTGCATCAGGCCGCCCTGGCCGCGCTCGCCGCCGCCGGTTTCGGCGTCCTGTTCAACGCCGCGCCACGGGCGCTGGTGTTCTGCGCGGCCGGCGGCGCCCTCGCCCTCGCGCTGCGCACGCTGCTGCAGGACAACGGCTGGAGCCTGGAGGCGGCCTCCTTCGTCGCCGCCGTGGTGGTGACGCTGCTCGCCGTCGGCGTGGTGCGGCGTTGGCTCGGCAGCGGCGCGACGGCGGTCGCGGTGGCGGGCTGCATTCCGATGGTGCCCGGCGCCTTCTTCGCCCGTGCCCTGCTCGGCCTGTTCGCGCTCACCGCGCCAAACGCGACGGGCGTCGATCAGACCCTGGCGGTGACGGTGGTCGCCATGCTGCGGGTGGTATTCACCCTCGGCGGCATCGGCGCCGGCATCGCCATCTCGCTCACCGTGCTCCGCCGGCGCGAGTTTTAGACAAACTCCCAGGCGAACCGCTCGCCCTCCGCCCGCACCCGTCCGGCGCTCGGCGCCGGGACGTGCACGGGCAGCAGGATCGTACCCAGTTCCGAGGCCCGCTCGAAGAACGCCCGGCGCGACCGCGCGGCCGCCGCGGGATCGGCGCAAAACACCGTGGACCAGTCGGGCTCGCGGCATTGCAGCGCGTGGTGCATCAGGTCGCCGATGACGGAGGCCCGCTGGCCGCGCGAGGTGATGTCCACGCAGCAATGGAAGGGCGCGTGCCCCGGCGTCAGCGACAGCGTGACGATGCCATCGAGGGAATAATCGTCGTCCACCATCAGCGCCTGGCCCGCCGCCGTGATCGGTTCGCAGTTCATCGTCCACACCTGACCCGGCGGGTTTTCGCCGCGCGCCGTGGCGGCTTGCCAGAAGTCGTATTCCTTCTTGTGGAACACGTATTTCGCCCGCGGGAAGGTCGGCACCCAGCGGCCGCCTTCCAGCCGCGTGTTCCAGCCGCAATGGTCGATGTGCAAATGGGTGCTGAAGACGAAGTCGATGTCCTCGACGCGCAGCCCCAGCGCGCGGAACCCTTCCAGCCACGGCGCCTTGGGGAAATCCATCGGCGGCGGATAGCCCTTGTCCTCGCCGGTGCAGGTATCGACCAGGATGGTGTGCCGGGGCGTGCGCACGACGAAGGTCTGATAGGTGATGTTCAACCGGTTCAATGCTGCATTGTAATGTATCGGCCCGAGTTCGCGCAGGTGCCGCAGGCCGGCTTCCGCTTCGAAGTCGGGGAACATTGCCTCCGGTGCCCGCCACGGCCCGCTGCGCTCGGTGATGCTGTCGATGGCGACGTCGCCGACGATAATCCGTTGCATGGTGTTTCCTCGTGTTGATTCCGCCAGCTTACTTCTCCCTTTCCCCTAGTGTGAGGGGGCCAGGGGGAGGGGCAGGTAGGCAGAAGCGGAAGTCGCAGCCCTGATCGGCTTGCAACACTTCGTCCAGATACAGCTTCAGATAACCTCGTTCCGCCCCCGGCGGCGGCGCCGGCGGCACCCAGGCCGCCCGCCGCGCCGCCAGTTCCGCTTCATCCACCAGCAGGTCGAGCGTGCGCGCCTCCGCGTCCAGTCGGATGCGGTCGCCCGTGCGCACCAGCCCCAGCGGCCCGCCGACAGCCGATTCCGGAATCAGATGCAACACGATGGTGCCGAACGCGGTGCCGCTCATGCGCGCGTCGGAGATGCGCACCATGTCCTTCACCCCCGCCCGCGCCAGATAACGCGGGATCGGGATGTAGCCGGCCTCCGGCATCCCCGGCGCGCCCTTCGGTCCGGCGTTGCGCATGACGATGACATCGTCGGCCGTGATCCCGATCGATTCGTCGTCGATCCGCTCCACCATGTCGCCGACGCTCTCGAACACCACCGCGCGGCCTTCGTGGCGCAGCAATTCCGGGCTCGCCGCCGAGCGTTTGATCAGCGCGCTGCCGGGGGCGAGGTTGCCGTGCAGCACCGCGAGCCCGCCCCCGGTCATGATCGGGCGCTCGCGCGGGCGGATCACGTCCTGCCCCGGCACCTCCTCGGCCGCCGCGATGATGTCGGCGATGGTGCCGCCGCCCACGGTACGGCACGACGTATCCAGCAGCGGCGCCAGTTCGCGCAGCAGCCGGCTGATGCCGCCGGCGTGGTGCAGATGCTCCATGTAGTGCTCGCCCGAGGGTTTCAGGTCCACCAGCACCGGCACGTTGCGCCCGATCGCATCGAAGGCTTCCAGATCCACCGGAATGCCCAGCCGCCCCGCCACGGCGGTGAAATGAACGATCGCGTTGGTCGAACCGCCGATCGCCTGCAACACCGTGAAGGCGTTACGGAAGGCCGCCGGCGTCAATATGTCGCGCGGGCGCACGGTCTCGGCGGCCAGCCGCACCGCGGCGGCACCGGAGGATTCGGCGATGCGCATCCGCTCGGAGTGCACCGCCGGGCAGGTGCCCCCGCCCGGCAGGCACATGCCGAGCGCCTCAATCATGCTGGCGACCGTGCTGGCGGTGCCCATGACCATGCAGGTGCCCTTGGTCGGCGCCAGCCTGCCGCTGATTTCCTTGATTTCCGCCGCGTCGATCGCCCCCGCGCGGTATTGCGCCCACAGCCGGCGGCAATCCGTGCAGGCCCCCAGCACCTGACCGCGGTGATGTCCCACCAGCATCGGACCCGTCGGTACCACGATGGCTGGGATGTCCGCGCTCGCCGCCGCCATGAGCTGCGCCGGGAGCGTCTTGTCGCAGCCGCCCACCAGCACCACCGCATCCATCGGCTGGGCGCGGATCATTTCCTCGGTGTCCAGCGCCATCAGGTTGCGCAGGAACATGCTGGTCGGGTGGGCGAAGGCCTCGTGCATGGAGATGGTGGGGAAGGCCATCGGCAGCCCGCCGGCCAGCATCACGCCGCGCTTGATCGCCTCGATCAGGTCGGGGACGTTGCCATGGCACGGGTTGAAGTCGCTGAAGGTATTGGTGATGCCGACGATCGGCCGGTCCAGCGCGTCATCGGAAAACCCCATGGCCTTGATGAAAGCGGTTCTGAAGAACAGCGAGAACCCCTTGTCGCCGTAGCTGGTCAGTCCCTTGCGCAGGCCGCTCGCCATCGTCGCTCTCCTCGGTGCTTCACGGCGATGCTAGGAACCGCGGCCCGGATGGTCCAGCATGTTGACCCAGGAGTCGGACATGCAGATACGCGATTTCACCGTTGAAGATTACGCCGCCGCAACCGCGCTGTGGGAGCGCTGCGGCCTGCACCCCAGCGCGTCGGACACGCCGGAAAGGCTCGCGGGGGTGGCGCGCCAGCATCCCGGGCTGTTCCTGCTCGCCTTCGAGGGCGACGATCTGGTCGGCTCGGTCATGGGCATCTGGGACGGCCGCCGCGGCTGGATCAACCGCCTGGCCGTCGATCCGGCGCGGCGACGCACCGGCCTCGGCCGGAGCCTGCTGGCGCTGGTGGAGGACCGCCTGCGCGAACGCGGCTGCGACAAGGTGAACCTGCTCATCGAGGCCGACAACGCGGCGGTGGCGGATTTCTATGCAGCCGCCGGCTATACAATCGATCCGCTGATTTTCATGGAGAAGTGGCTGTAGGCCGGGCGGCGCGAGTCCGTAACGGGGTCCGGCCGGCGACCCCAGGCGAGAGCAACCGGCGGTTGACAGATGTGCCAGTGAAAGTTAGTATATATAACTTTCACTGACGAAGGACATGACGGTGACGGACGACCCACGCAACGACCCGAACATGGTGTCGGTTCCGTTCATTTTTGTGGGTCATGGCGATCCGTTGCCGGTGCAGTGGATGGCCGAGCACCCGGACTATATCAAGGTGCCGGCGGTCATGGTGCCGCACGGTACGCGGCCGCCCCCGCCCTGGGGCGATGCCGGCGTCGACCAGATGGCGGCGGCGCGGGGGGCGGGCCTGACAGCGGAACCGCGCATCCCCGGTTCGTTCGTGCCGCCGCCGGCGCGGCAGAAGCGCATGTGGGGCGGCCAGCCCTGGCCCAAGGACAGGAACGGGGGGGACTGGCCGAAGGACCGCTGGGGCCGGCCGACGCGTCCGTTGTGGGACTATCCCCCCGGCGTGCGCGCGCCCGGCGAGGGGGGCGCACCCGGCGCCGGCAGCATCGGCACGGAGAAGGCGATCCGCGCGGCGCGCACCGCCCTGGCGGCGCTGGACCAGGCAACCTCGCGCGCATTCCTCGCCAGCGATCGCACGGAAACCGGCAATGACGGGACGCAAGCGCCAGCACGGGGTGTTGCGAGCCGGTACCCGGGGGCGTACGATGTCGCACAGGCGGGACAAGGGGAAGAAACCGGCCGGGGTGCGCGGCAGCCCCATCTCACACCGGCACAGCAGGCTGCTATCGTGGCGGCAGCTCAACACTGGTCAAATTCCAACGTGCCCTACGTCAAGGGCGGAAAGACCATTCAGGGCGCTGACTGCTCCGGTGCAGTGTACGGCATTTATCGAGAAGCAGGCATCAACATTAAATATGAGTCAACGGAAGACTTTCGAGGTGATCCGCAGTTCAGTCCCGTGACGGGAGGGCCTGAAATTGGCGATGTGTTGGTACAAAGGGCACGTTGTTATTTACGGCGGTACAACTGCCACCAACAAAGACGTGTGGAGTGCATCACTCCCAGGAGGTCCGGATTCTGGTCCAGCGGGCAGTCCATGGTATGGTAAGCCTCAGTGGTATCGGTACAATGGCACGCAACAAAAGAATTGACTTGGCGGTCATGGGCAGCGTGCTGATCGCTGCCTTTGTCGTGGCGACATTCAGCGCACTTGCTGCTTCACCCTGCGACGGCGTGAACCACAGCCTCACGACAGAACGCCGCGCGGTGTTGGCCCCTGTCATTGCCAAACAGGAGCACCGTCCGATTGTCGATATATTGGAATCATTCAGTTTCGGCGGCTGGAATATTATCTATATTAATACGCACCAATCGGATGAGACGTTTTTATTCTATGAACATGACCCATTTAGCAGCCACTACATTACAGAATGGAGTGGCGCAGCCAGAATAGATGAGGGACAAACAATAAAGAAATGGGCAGAAAAAAGGGCTCCGGGATTCCCTCAAAACTCGCCGGTTGCTTCGCTTGGTATGTGACGAATAATCGTGAATTCTAACCGCTGGAAGCGAGCGCAGGATGGGTGAACGGAGCGCTACCCATCCTGTCGGTGCAGACCGCAAACCGGACGAACTCGTTGATGGGTTGCGCTCCGCTCACCCATCCTACAGGGCTATGCGACCATAGGTCTCGTGCGCGTTACGGTTACAAAACTGCCCGCAGGAAGCCACGAAGGCCAAAGGGAAAGCCAATGATCGGTTGGAAAGTCGTCGTACTCCCGTTCGTTCTTTGCGCCGGTCCACTGGTCTCGCAAACCTATGTGTCGCCTGATCGAGCGATTTCCGCCGACGTCGTGATCGCCGGCCCCACCAATTGCGAATCAACGGTTGCCGTCCGCGACCGCCAACGCCTGCTCGTGGAGGCCAGCTACGTATCCGCAGATCACGACCACGGACAATGTGTCGAGGTGGCAAAATGGTCTCGGGATTCGCAATTCTTTGTCTAAAGCCTGGACAATGCAGGTGGCCACCAGGGTTGGCACGATTACATTATGGTTTTCTCCGGGGCGAAGGGCATGTTACTGCCGCTCGATCATTATGACTCCGATCCGATAACCGATATTCAGTTCAGGCTGTTCGGCTCTCATTCCATCGAATTCGAGACGACCGGCATACCTCTGGGCGACGCTCCGCCACGCAAGATAAGGATGGATCTGACCGCATTGAATGTCAGTGAGCCGTAGACATGCTGTACAGAGATAGTTATCGCCTGATAGGTACTTTTTTTTGCGGTGGGTTCAGGCGGCGGATTTGATGTCGGTGTTGACCCCCTTTTTGGTGGTTTTGGGGATGCCGTTGATGGCTGCCCCGGTACCGCCTATTTATTCCGGACGCGTTGCAAAGGGAGATCGCACCATGGCATCGGTACTCCGCTGGCTCGCCGCCCTGCTCGCCCTCGCGCTGCCGGGCGGCGGCGCCATGGCCCAGAGTTGCACGCGCCCGAACGTCGCGCCCTATGCCGGACCGCTGTTCGACGCCATGGCCCAGACCGACCAGTCGCTCGACGGCGAAGCGGCCATCGCCGCCGCGCGCGCTGCCGGGGTTGCGCGCATCGCGCTGTTCGCCCGCGTGCACCACCGCCAGGACGGCCGCGCGCTGGTATCCGCCCTGGCCGCCGCGCATCCGGATTTCATCGTCCTCGGCGCGCCGAAATTCTTCGACATGCGCGGCGACCTGGACGCCTCCTATGTCCGCGACGTGCTGGCCGGGACGGCCTCGGGCCAGTTCAAATTCGTCGGCGAGCTGCTTTACGCCCATGGCGACAAGCAGGGCGGCGAGACGACCGCGACCGGCGAGCGCGCCATCGATGCCTCGGGGCCGAACACCCAACGCCTGATCGCCAGCTTGCAGGGCCGGCACATCCCGGTGATGACGCATTGGGAGGTCTATGACTGGGACCGCGACTGGCCGCGCTTCAACGGGCTGTACGGGGCGTTCCCGGAGCAGATCTTCATCTGGCCGCATGCCGGTTTCGGCACCGCGGAGCAGCTTGCCACCGTGCTGGCCGCGCACCGCAATGTCGTGGCCACGCTGTCGAAAAAGGACATGGCCGGCGTCAGCGCCAATTTCGCCAGCGCCGACCGTGACGAGCAGGTCGGCCCGCCCGCGGTGGACGACTGCGGCATGCTGCGGCCGGAGTGGCGCGCGGTGATCCTGCGCTTTCCCGACCGGCTGATGTTCGCCACCGACGCCCACAAGCCGCAACGCTGGGCGGCCTATGAGCACATCGTGCGCCGCTGGCGGCTGATCCTGGCGCAGCTTCCGCCCGAGGCGGCCCGCGCGATCGCCTACGACAACGCGGCAAAGCTGTACGGACGCTGACCCTCAGCGCCCGGCGTTGCCGAACCGCCGCAACCGGATATCGGCCTGTTCCTTGTGGGCGGCGAAGTGCTCCAGGTCGCAAAGCCTTGAGCAGTACTCCCCGACCATGACGCTGGCCTCGGGCGTGAGCACCCGCTGGTAGGTGCAGGTCTTCAGGAACTTGCCGACCCAAAGCCCGCCCGTGTAGCGCGCCGCGCGCCTGGTCGGCAGGGTGTGGTTGGTGCCGATCACCTTGTCGCCATAGGCCACGTTGGTCAGCGGACCGAGAAACAGCGCCCCGTAATTCGTCATGTTGCGCAGGAAATACTCCGGGTCCCGCGTCATCACCTGAACGTGCTCCGAGCCGATCCGGTCCGCGATTTCGACCATTTCGGCGTCCGAGCTGGCGAGGATGACCTGCCCGAAGTCCCGCCAGGCAATTTCCGCGACCTTCGCCGTGGGCAACCAGGCAAGCTCGGTCGCGATCGCCGCCATCGTGTCGCGCGCCAGGGTTTCCGAGGTGGTCAGCAGGATCGCCGGGCTGTTCGGCCCGTGTTCGGCCTGGCCCAGCAGATCCGCCGCGCACAATTCGCCGTCCACGCTGTCGTCGGCAATCACCAGCGTCTCCGTCGGTCCGGCCAGCAGATCGATCCCCGTCCGCCCGAACAGTTGCCGTTTGGCCTCGGCGACATAGGCGTTGCCCGGGCCGACCAGCATATCCACCGGCGGGAAGCCGCTCGCCGCGTCGCCGAACGCCATCAGGCCGATCGCCTGCACCCCGCCGAGCGCGATGATCGTATCGGCGCCGGCCAGATCCTGCGCCACCACGATCGCCGGATTCGGCCGTCCCTCATACGGCGGGGCCGCGGAAATGATGTGCTTCACCCCCGCCACCTTCGCCGTCACGACGCCCATGTGCGCGGAGGCGACCATGGGATACTTGCCGCCCGGCACATAGACCCCGACCGCGTTCACCGGGATGTTCCGGTGCCCCAGAACGACCCCCGGCAGGGTCTCGACCTCGACATCCTTCAGCGCGTCCCTCTGGACCTGCGCAAAGCCACGGATCTGCGCCTGGGCGAACCGGATGTCGTCGATGGTGGATTCGGGCAGCGCCGCATAGGCCGCGCGGATCTCGTCCTTGCTCAGGCGGAAATCCTGCCGGTCCCAGTTATCGAGTTCGCTCGAATACCGGCGAACCGCCGCCATGCCCTCGGTCTCGATGGCCGCCAGCATGGTCTCGACCGTGGCCCGGACGCGCGCATCGTCCGCCTTGGACGCCTCGACCGATCGTCCCTGTTTCAACCAGACCGCCATAATCGTTACTCCACCGAATAATCAACCCGGATCGAACGCCGAATCGCCGATCCGGTGCAGCAGCCCCATGAGCTGGTAGCGCCCGTCCCTGCCCAGGCGGGCGGCGAACTTCGCCTCATGCGCGGCCAGCAGCGGCTCCAGCCGCGCCAGCATCGCCTCGCCCGCGTCGGTCAGGAACAGCGCCGAGGCACGCCGGTCGCCCGTCGCACGCCGCCGCTCGGCCAGGCCGCGCGCCTCCAGCCCGTCCAGCAACGGAACGAAGTTGGCGCGCTGGATGCCCAGCGCGAGCGCCACCTGCCCCGCCCGCAGTCCCGGATTGCGCGCCAACACCACCAGCACGGAATATTGCGCGGGCCGGATGTCGAGGGCGGCGAACTGTTCGGCGAGGTCGCGCGACACCGCCAACTGCGCCCGCCGCAAGGCATAACCAACGAGCCCGGACAACGGCCCGACATCAACCGCGGCCCCCGCGTCGGCGGGTGCGGCGTCCTCGCGATGGGGATGTGCTGGCATGATAGTCATGCAATATAACGATCTGCCGGTGTCCCGGACAGGCGCAATCCGCCAGAAAAGCCGGGCCATCCGCTTGACAGCCCGCTCGCGCTGTCGCACCCGCAGGGTTTCGCCGCAAAGGGGCTCCGGATGGCGCAATACGTGGCGCATCGGCTGTTGCAGCTGGTCTTCGTGCTGATCGGAGTCAGCATGGTGGTGTTCGTCACCATGCACCTGCTGCCCGGCGACGTGGCCCAGATGCTGCTGGGCGACCGTGCCACCAACGCTGAACTGGCCCGGCTGCGCCATTCGCTCGGCATCGACCAGCCGATCTGGGTTCAGTACATGCGCTTCGTGCTGGACGCGCTGCACGGCGACTTCGGCACCTCGCTGGCGACCAACCACCCGGCCGTCGACGACGTGCTGGTGGCCTTTCCGGTCACCCTGCAACTCACCTTCTGCTCGCTCGGCATCGCCAGCCTGATCGGCGTGCCGCTGGGCGTGCTGACCGCGGTGTGGAACGGCTCGCGCTTCGATGCGGCGATGATGACGGCGACGCTGTTCGGCGTGTCGATGCCGATCTTCTGGCTCGGGCTGATGCTGCTGATCCTGTTCGCCGCCGTGCTGGGCTGGGTGCCGGTGGGCGGGCTGATGCCGGTGGGCATGGAGCCGCCCCGGGTGACCGGCATGAGCATCATCGACGCCGCGCTGACCGGCGACGCGACCATGGCCTGGGAGGCGGTGCATTCCATGCTGCTGCCGGCCTTCACCCTGGCCGCCGTGCCGCTGGCGATGATCACCCGCATCACCCGCGCCGAGGTGATCGCCGCGGGCATGCTGGACCATGTGCGCACCGCCCACGCCAAGGGGCTGCCGGCCCGGCAGGTCGTGCTGCGCCATGTGCTGCGCAACGCGGCGATCCCGATCGTCACCGTGATCGGGCTGCAACTCGGCCTGCTGCTGTCCGGCGCGGTGCTGACGGAAACTATCTTCGCCCTGCCGGGGGTGGGGCGGCTGATGGTCGATTCCATCCTGTCGCGCGACTACTCCGTCGTTCAGGCCGGCGCCCTGTTCATCGCCATGACCTTCGTGCTGGTCAACCTGCTGGTCGATTTGAGTTACACGCTGCTGGACCCGCGGGTGGGCCGGCGATGAGCGCCACCGTCCCGGCGCCGGCACACGCCATCGTCCGCGCGCTGCGCCAGCGCGGCGCCACGGCGGGGCTCGTCATCATCGTCGTGTTCCTGGTGGTGACGGTGCTGGCGCCCTGGATCGCCCCATACGATCCGTTCGACCAGGACCTCTCCAGCGCGCTCAGCGCGCCGGGGGTGGACCATTGGCTGGGAGCCGACCAGTACGGGCGCGACATCCTGTCCCGCCTGCTCTGGGGCACGCGCTACGCGCTGATGGCGATCGTCGCCGCCAACGGGCTGGCGCTGGCGGTGGGCGGCACGCTCGGGCTGGTCGCGGGCTTCGCCGGCGGGCGCGTCGATACGCTGGTGATGCGCCTGGTCGACGTCATGCTGGCGTTTCCCTACCTGCTGCTGGCGCTGATCATCGTCGCCGCGCTGGGACCGAGCTACACCAACTCCATCATCGCCATCGGCATCATCTACACGCCGCAATACGCCCGCCTGATGCGCGGGCAGGTGCTGTCCGTGCAGGAGTCCGACTTCGTCTGGGCGGCGCGCTCGGTGGGGGCGGGACGGCTGCGCGTGATGCTGCGCCACGTGCTGCCGAACAGCATGTCGCCGGTGCTGGTGATGGCGACCCTGCAGGCCGGCTCGGTGGTGGTGGAGACGGCGGGACTGTCGTTCCTCGGACTGGGCGCGCAGCCACCGTCGCCCGATTGGGGGGCGCTGCTGGCCGATGGGCACTCGTATTTTCTCTCGGCCTGGTGGATCGCGACGTTCCCGGGACTGGCGATTTTTCTCGTCGTCGTCGGCTTCAACCTGATCGGCGACGCCCTCCGCGATCAGCTCGATCCGCGGCGGCGCACTCTGTGAGGACAGCGCCGGTTCACGCCGTCGCGCGCAGATCCAGGTCGGGCAGGACGAGGTTGATCACCGCGCGCACGCCCGCCATCTGCGCCTCGCTCGGCGCCGCCAGCGGGCGGCGGGTCCGCCCGGTCGGAACACCTTGCAGCGACAGCGTGAACTTGGTTACGGCCACCCGGTTGTCGCCATTGATCGCGTTCCACACCCGTCCCATGCGCTGGTGCAGTTCCAGCGCCTCGGCGTGCCGGCCGGCCTCAATGAGGTTCCACATCCGCACGCAAGGCCCGGGCAGCGCCGTGAGGATTTGCGAGACCATGCCGTGCGCGCCGACCGCCAGGCAGGGATAGACCAGCGCATCGATCGCACCGAGGATGCGCCCCTTGGCGCCGGCGCTGACCACGAGGTCGCTCAGCAGCCGCAGGTCGCCGGCGCTCTGCTTCACGCCGACCACCCCGGGCACCCCCTCGATGATGCGCACCAGCAGGGTCGGCGAGAGATAATTCCAGGGGATCACGTTGTAGATCAGAACGGGCAGCCCGACCGCCGCTGCGATGTCACGGAAGTGCGCGAGCATCGATTCGTCGTCAGTCCTGAAGATGTAGTGCGCCGGCGTGACCTGCAGCGCGCAAACGCCAAGATCGGCAACTGCCCGGGCGCGGGCGATGGCCTCGCGGGTGCTGTCGGCGATGATGCCAGCAAGCAGCGGCACGCGATCGCCGATCTCCTCGGCGGCGATCGCCGTCAGCCGGCGCAACTCATCCTGCGACAGGGTGAAGCCCTCGCCGGCACTGCCGCCGACCACCAGCCCGTGCACGCCCTGGCCGATCATGTAGCGGATTTGCAGGCGGAACGCGGCCTCGTCGATCGCCTCGTCCGGCGTGAACGGCGTGACCAGCGGCGGCAGCATGCCCCGGATGTCAGCCGGCAGGAACGTACTGGTGGTCATCGTCAGCCTCGCCCGTAGGTATCCTCGACCCGCACGATGTCGTCCTCCGCCAGATACTGCCCGCTCTGCACCTCGATCACGATCAGCGGAATCCGGCCCGGGTTCTCGAGCCGGTGCATGCAGCCCAGCGGCAGGTCAAAGCTGTCGTTCTCGTGCAGCAGCTTGGTCAGCGTGTTGCAGGTCGCCAGCGCCGTGCCGCTCACCACCACCCAGTGCTCGGAACGATGGAAGTGTTTTTGCAACGATAGCTTGTGCCCCGGCGACACCGTGATCCGTTTCACTTCGAACCGCTCGCCGCGGATCAGCGTGTCGTAGAATCCCCAGGGGCGATACACCCGGTTGTGCGCCACCGCCTCGTGCCGCCCGGCCGCGCGCAGCCGGTCCACCACGCGCTTGACGTCCTGGGCGCGGTCGCGGTGCATGGCCAGCACGGCATCGTCGGTGACCACCACCACCGCGTCCTGCAACCCCACCACCGCGGTCACGATGCCGTCGCTGCGCACGTAGCAGTTGTCGGCGCCCTCCAGCAGCACGTCGCCCACCGCCACGTTGCCGGCCACGTCCTTGGCGCCCAGCTCCCACAGCGCGCCCCAACTGCCCACGTCCGACCAGCCCAGGTCGGCCGGCACCACCGCGGCACGCGTGGTCCGCTCGGCCACCGCATAGTCCAGGCTGATATCCGGCACGTTGGCAAAAGCCTCCGGCTCCAGGCGGATGAAATCGAGGTCCTGCGTCCGCCCGCTGACCGCCGGGCGCAACGCCGCCAGCAGTGCCGGCGCGTGGGTCTCCAACTCGGCCAGCAACGTGCGGGCGGTGAACACGAACATGCCCGAGTTCCACAGATGCCGCCCGGAAACGGCCAGCACTTCGGCGGTGGCCTGATCGGGCTTCTCGATGAAGCGGGCCAGGTCGCGCACCCCGGGCAGGCCGGGCAGCGGTGCGCCCACCTCGATGTAGCCGTAGCCCGTTTCGGCCGAGGTCGGGCGCATGCCGAAGGTCACGATCCGGCCGTCCCTCGCGGCCGCCACCGCCGCGGCCAGCGCCCGGTGCAGGGCCGGCACGTCGCGGATGGCGGCGTCGGCGGCCATCATCCACAGCACCGCGTCGGGGTCCTGCTCGGCCACCAGCAGGGCGGCGGCGCCGATCGCGGGCGCCGAGTTGCGGCCCACCGGCTCCAGCACGATGCGCGGGGAAGCCACGCCG
>Ga0181520_10009739_pt1 | contig 13158 bp, 9 predicted proteins | sample PEATcosm2014_Bin_29_FD_132451 | JGI IMG/M metagenome (GOLD analysis project Ga0181520, IMG submission 132451) | Peatland microbial communities from MTU Mesocosm Facility, Houghton, MI, USA - PEATcosm2014_Bin02_30_metaG | ecosystem: Environmental > Terrestrial > Soil > Wetlands > Peat | place...
CCTCTACATTCCTCTCAACTTCAGGAATGCCTCGGTGGATTCGTGGAACGTTGCGGTCGAGCAGGCTCTGCCCAGCAACATGTCTCTGCAGGTGGCCTATGTCGCCAATCACGGAACACGGATTGATGTAGCGCAAAACATCAACCTCCCCAGGATCTACGGTCAGGGCGGCGCATACGATCCCTTCAATATCGCGTTTGGAAAAACTGCATCCGTCACACAATACTTTCTGGGCTTCTCCAGTAATTATGAGTCGCTGCAGACCCAGCTTCAACGCCGTTTTAGAAATGGGCTCGCATTCCTCTCCGCCTACACATGGGGCAAGGCGCAGGGCTACCAGACTGGAGCCCAGGACGGCGGCTTACTGTTCTATGCCGGCAACTGGCGCCGTAACTACAACCTCCTCGACTTTGACCGCAAGAATAACTTCGAGCAGACGGTTACTTACGAGCTGCCGGCGGGACGCGGCCACCGCTACCTCAATTCCGGTATCGCCGACTGGACTCTGGGAGGCTGGAAGACATCGGCGACCATCGGTATGCTTTCGGGCCTGCCCTTTACAATTTCAACGACCAGTGCCACCTCGGGAACGACCCAGACCGTCAATCAAACTGGACCTTACCAGGTCACGCATAGTGTGAGCAGAGCGGCTAACACCGCCTGGTTCAACACCGCCTCCTTTACGGCGCCCCCCGCCTGCACCCCTTACTCGGCTGCTAACCCCGTTCCCTGCGCCTTCGGAAACACGCAACGCAACGAGTTCCGCGGCCCCGGTTATTTCTCTGACAACCTGTCGGTCTTTAAGGACTTTCACATGTACCACGAGTCTGTCATCGAAGGGCGGTTTGATGCCTTCAATATGACCAACACTCCGGCGTTCAATCTGCCCAACGCAACGCTCGGATCTAACCTGGGCAAGATCTCCTCCACCCTTGGCAGCGGGGTCGGCAATGTGAATGGAGTTGGTGGTCCGCGGGTGCTCCAGGCATCCGTCAAAATCAGCTTCTAAGATGGAAGATAGCTTTCTGGCCCTGCCTGCTGCGCCTTTATCGAAGGTGCGCGTGGCGGGGCCACGGCACTGGCTTGCAGCTCGACCGTGCTTTTTCTAATACGCTTTATGCTCCCCCAACCACAGGAGGGCCCCGTGCCGACTAGGTCGCGGAGTATGCAAACAGTTGACACCCACGGGTGCGTCAGCGTCATCGCAGCTACGGCTGCCTTGCTCTTCCTCCTGCCCGCGAGCGCGCTGCCGCAGTCCGGCAATCGCGCCATTCCACTCAATGGCCACGCCAGCATCCTCGTGGACCCCAGCCAGCCTGTTCCCGTCCAGCGCGCTGCTCAGGACCTTGCCTCCGACATGCGGATGGTTTTCGGCGAAGCGCCCAAAATCATCGCTGCTGCGCACGACGCCGGTCCAGTCGTCATCGTTCTCGGTGACGAAGCGTCCGGTGCCGCCGCGGACCACGACTCTGCTCCCGAAGCCTTCTCGATCACCGCGGGCTCGGCCACTCTCAACCGCCGCGACAAATCACAAGTTATTCGGCTTGCTGGCTCAGACATGCGCGGTACCCTGTTTGCGATCTACCAGTTTTCTCAGAAATACCTCGGGGTGGACCCGATGTATTACTGGACGGACCACCCGCCCGCAAGGCGCACCTTTATTTCGATCCCGGCTTCTCTCGATGAGAAGTTTCCCGCTCCGGTCTTCCGCTACCGGGGCTTCTTCATCAACGATGAAGATCTGCTGACAGGCTGGGCGCCGGGCGAAGCCAAAGACCACACCGGCATCTCGCTTGCGGTGTGGAACAAAATCTGCGAAACCATCCTTCGCCTCAAAGGCAACATGATTGTGGCCGGCACCTGGCCCTTCCCCGACGAGCCCCAGGATCGCCTCGTCGCCCAACGCGGCCTCCTTCTCAATCAGCACCACGCCGAGCCCCTCGGCGTGAACTTCTCCCGCTGGCCGCACGACGTCCCCTATAACTTCACCGCCGCTCCCCAGTACATTGAGAACGCATGGAAGAATGCCGTAGCTGCGTATCCCGGAGATCAGCAGATCCTCTGGGAGATTGGCCTGCGCGGCCTCTCCGATGAACCTTACTCGGCGCTTGACCCCTCGGTGCGCGGCAACGACCAGGCCCAGGGCCGCCTCATCGGCAAAGCCCTGGCCGAGCAGGTCAGCATCGTTCGCGCTAAGTATCCCAATGCCGTTTTCATTACCGACTTATGGATGGAAGGCGCAAAGCTCATGCGCTCGGGCGACCTCGTGATTCCGCCTGACGTTATTACTGTGTGGCCAGATACAGGCTATGGCTACATGCAGGACGATGGCGAGGTCAAGGCCGGCGACGGCGCATATATTCACGTTGCGATGTATAACTTCGTAGCCAACCAGCTGTCGGAACTAACCCCCGTCAGCCGTATCTTCGATTCGCTCGGCCGATTCCAAAAGGCCGGGGCAACATCGTTCCTTCTGGTCAACACCAGTGACATTCGCCCGGTCACCATGGGCGCGCGCGCCGTACTCGACTTCGGCTGGAACGGCGCATCCATCGGCTCCAGCGACGACTTCTACAGGAACTGGGCTACCGAGGAGTTCGGCGCCAAAGCCGCGCCCGCTGTAGCAGCTGTCTACAAAGCATACTTCCAGGCGCCCGCCAACCGGCCGGGTACTCCACCGCTTCCTTATGGCGACAACTACTATCACACCGCCGCTCGTCTTATGCTGCAGAGCGCCATGGTCCAGTGGCCCACCTACTGGCTGCCTGGCCAGGCTCCTTTCTGGACGCAGCCTTCGGTCCGTCCTGTCCCCTTTGATCCCGATCAGGCCTTCCATCAAGCCGAAAAGGAGATTAAAGCCTGCGCCGACGCCCAGCCCCGCTGGGACGCCGTCTGGAAGCTGGCATTGGCCGCCCAACCGCTCGTAGCCAGCGATCGCAAGGACTTCTACCAGGCCGGTGTGCTCACCATGATTGCCATCAATCGCGACAGCAACCGCATGCTGCTCGCACTCTCCCAGGCAGTCGTGGCGCTGCACAACGGCGACCACGCCGCGGCTGAGGCCAGGACGAACCAGGCCCTTCAGGCCATTGACGACCTTAAGCAGTCCGAAGCCCATGCCGAATACGGTAAGTGGAAAAACTGGTATCGCGGAGACTGGCTAACCGGGGTCGATCGTACCCGCGAGGTTGTCGAAGGCTTTGCCAGTTATCTGAAAAACCCCAACGCACCTCTTCCCCCGCCCATCGAATGGAGAAATTGGGAAGCCTACTATTACATCCAGCACTACCAGGGCACTCGTACTGCGGACGTCCACTAAACAGGCGGAGGGAGCGCCTCGAGCCAGCCAGACAGATCAGCCTTCCCACTTGCCCACAACACGTCCTATGCTGGACGACGAGGTCCCGCAACCTGCCCCTGGCGCGAAGACGAACCAGAATCGGAGAACCCATTTGGAGGCTCATGCGTCGTTCCCTTGCATCTGTGGCTGCAGCTAGCCTTGCCCTCTCATCCTGCGTGGTTCTGTTCAACCCGGCCAGGGGGCACGCCGCCGGCTCTCCTCGCCCCGCGGCAACACAGACGGCAACTTCACAAACCGCAGCATCGCAGACGGCCGTGACACCAGTGCAGCCAGCCGACGATCCTGTTGCCGGCCAGCGCGCCACTGTTCGCTTCCGCAACGCTCGCTTCACAGTCCTCACGCCGCAGCTCATCCGCATGGAATGGTCTGCCGAAAACAAGTTCGAGGATCATGCCTCGTTCGTCTTCCTCAACCGGCGACTTCCCGTGCCCAAATTCTCCACCGGGATCACCGGCAGTGGCCATACCCTCACCATCCAGACCGCATCTCTCTCGCTCACATGGTCCCCTGAGTCCCCCGAAAGCGGCTTCACCCCGGATAGTCTCTCCATCCGCCTCTCTGTCGATGGTGCCGCTGTCACCTGGCATCCCGGCATGGACGATCCGGAGAACCTGCAGGGCACCACCCGCACTCTGGACGGCGCCCTCGGCGCAAAAACCCGCGAGCCCATCGGCCAGGGTCTCATCTCCCGCACCGGGTGGGCGCTGGTTGACGACTCCACCCGTCCGCTCTTCGATTCATCCGATTTCCGCTTCCTCGATGGCGAGCGCAGTCCGTGGCCCTGGGTCATGGAGCGTCCCGCTGGCGAGAGCCCCGGCAAATATGTCGATTGGTATTTCTTTGGCTACGGTCACGACTACCGCGGAGCCCTCGGCGACTACGTAAGTGTCGCGGGCCGCATTCCGCTGCCGCCGCGTTTCGCCTTCGGCGCCTGGTGGTCCCGCTACTGGTCCTACAGCGATCAGGAAGTAGACGAACTGGTGCAGGGTTTTCACGAGAATTCGACGCCGCTGGATGTGGCGGTCATCGACATGGACTGGCACATTAATCGCGAGCAACTCCAGGCGATGGGCGCAACCGATCAGGCCGGCCAGTCGCTCGGCTGGACTGGCTACACGTGGAACAAGCTTCTGTTTCCCGATCCAAACGCTTTTCTCGCGAAGCTCCACAACGAGGGTCTGAAAGTCACGCTGAACCTGCATCCCGCTTCCGGCATTCAGCCTTGGGAGCAGTCCTACCCCGCCATGGCGAAGGCCATGGGCATCGATCCGTCAACGAAGCAATACGTTCCCTTCGACCCCACCAATAAGCTTTGGGCAACGAACTACTTCAATCTCGTGTTGCATCCGCTGGAAAAGCAGGGCATCGACTTCTGGTGGCTGGATTGGCAGCAACAGCCAACCACCAACCTGCCGAATGTGAATCCAACCTGGTGGCTCAACTACCTTCACTTCACCGATCAGCAGCGTCAGGGCAAGCGTCCGCTGCTCTTCCATCGCTGGGGCGGACTGGGCAACCATCGCTACCAGATCGGCTTCTCCGGCGACACGATTTCCGTCTGGCCCTCGCTCGCCTTTCAGCCCTGGTTTACCGCCACCGCCGCCAATGTCGGTTACGCCTACTGGAGTCACGATATCGGCGGCCACATGCCCGGCGTGGTGAACCCGGAACTCTACACCCGCTGGGTACAGTTCGGCGCTTTCAGTCCCATTCTGCGCACCCACACCACCAAGAACCCCGACTCCGAACGCCGCATCTGGGCCTACCCCGAACCATACTCCGCGATTCTGCGCGCAACCTGGCAGCTTCGCTATGCGCTTCAGCCCTACCTCTACACCGAGGCGCGCCGCACTTACGACACCGGTGTTGCTTTCCTCCATCCTCTCTACTACGACTGGCCGGAGTCCGACGCCGCCTACACCAGCAAAGGCGAGTACATCTTCGGCAGCCAGATGCTGGCCGCGCCTGTCACCGAGCCCGTGGATGCGGTGAGCGGGCTTGCCTCTGAAAAAATCTGGCTTCCCGAAGGCGACTGGTTCGAGTGGCCCACCGGCAAGCACTTCACCGGCCCCATCGCCATCGACCGCAGCTTCTCCATCGATCAGATTCCGGTCTATCTGCGGGCGGGCGCTATCGTCCCCATGCAGCCTGCGATGCTTTACACGGGTGAAAAACCAGTCGATCCGCTGATTGTCACCGTGTGGCCGCTCGCGCCTGGCTCGACTTCGAGCTATTCCCTCTACGAGGACTCCGGCGTCTCGGTCCAGTATCAGCGCGGCGTCTTTGCACGCACTCCGATCCGCGCGACCCAGATAAAAGACACGCTGCGCGTCGAGATCGGCCCCGCGGAAGGCCATTTTCCCGGCATGTTGCAAAATCGCCGCTACGAGCTGCATCTGCCCGCTGACTGGCCGCCAGCCTCCGTGACCGTGAACGGCAAGCCCCTGCCCCAGTCGCAGCCCGGCCAACTCGCCGCCCAAACAAGCTGGACCTTCGTCGGCAATACGCTCACTACCGTGATCCCCACTCCCGCCTTCAGCACTGCGGCGCGTGTCACCATCGAAGTCCACCGCGCGTCCGGTCTCGTTGCCCGCCGTGGCGAGCTCGATGGCTTTGCCGGTGCGATGACCCGCCTGCGCGGAGCCTACGACGCTATGCAGCAGACCTGGCCGGTGGCTGTCCCGCCCGACCCTCTGATCGACGCGATGCAAACCGGCGCCGGCTCGGCTACGCCCCGGAGCGCGCCGTCGAGGAGATTGCCCACTTCCACGAAATCCTGCCGAAAGCGCAGTCCGCCGTCGCCACCGTTGGATCCGCCTTCAGCGAACGCCTCGACGACTTCGCAAAAAGGATGGCTGCCGATCCGCTCCGCCCCGCCGACTTGGAAGCCGCGAAGCAGAGCCGCTTAGCCGCCATGTCTCGAGCCACCCATCTGGTCGACGCTGCGTCGCCATCGCGGATTAACTAACGCCACGGCCCACCGCAGTCGATGCGCCCGGTCATCCAACGGCAATTCAACCATTGCGGCTTACTCAATCCCCACAAAAGAACTTCCTTCTATTCAGTCCGCCATCACACCGGGCCATCCCGCTCAATTGCCTTTGTAACCATAGCTGACGGGCAGCCCCTCGATTCATCGTCCTGCAATCTCGACTCTGAATTACCGGGCGTGGACAATTGTTCATCCCTGGGTTCGCCGCGCCCGAATGCGCCACACTCCGCCAGACACCACGAAAGCAGCCGAGCCCTCTTCCGGTTCGACCTCCCGGATTCCCGCACCGCGCCGAAGGGTCCTGTCATTTACGGAAATCACCTGAAAGCCTTTCGGGATAACCAGCGTGGCCGTCGCGCCGGTGGGGATTCCCAGTGTCATGCGCAGGCCATCCCGGTTCACATACCACGAGCTGTCGATCTTCCCCAACCGGGAACGGTAGCTTGCCGTGACATGCTCTATATTTCCCACGATAGAAGGATGGATCATGATTCGTTGATCCACGTCGCGGCTGAGGTCGAAATCGATGCCCGCCAGCCCTCTATAGAACCACTCCTCCGCATGCCCGAGCATGAAGTGATTCTGCGACGAATTCGGATCGGCATCCCACGCCTCAGTCAGGGTGGTTGCCCCACGCGCGAGCTGATAGCCATAACTCGGATTACCAGTACGCGACAACATGTCATAGAGAACGTCCGACCGATTCCCCTCCGTGAGTGCCTGAACCACGTAGTGAAATCCGATATCCCCGGCGGTCACCCGATTATCATGCTCTTTTATGTCTGAGATAAGTTTTGCAAGTACTCCCGCGCGATGCGGTTCGGGCACGAGACCGGCAACTAAAGGCAGCGCGTTCGCCGTCTGGCTTCCGGAATCGTAGACGTCTGCACTCGGATGAAAGAAGCGTGCGTTGAATGCGTCTTTAACCTGGCGCGCCGCTTCCGTGTATCGTGCGGCGTTCGCTGCGCGGCCGAGGACGGTCGCGATGCTCGCCATTGTCTTCAGATCCTGATAAAAGATGGCGCTTGCCGTTACACCTTTCGCGGTTAGTTGAGACTCTCCCGGCGGCCGTGGCCCTATGTCGTACCAGTCGCCCAGCCCATACTCGAGAAGATGATTGTCTGAACGGCTTTCGAGATAGGCCGCGTAGCGTTGCATCGACTCGTAGTGATCGCGGAGCGGTCCGGCGTCGCCATAGAACTGATATGCCTTCCATGGACTGAGGATGACCGCCGAGCCCCACTCCGGCGAATCGCGGAATCCTCCGCCGAATACTGTGAACTCCGGCGCAATATCCGGCACCAGCCCGTCCGGTTGCTGCGCATCCTGGATGTCGTCCGCTATCTTCGCGTAAAGCGCGTCGAGATCGTAGTTATACATGAGCGCCGGAGCGGCAAGATGAGTCTGCTCGAGCCAGCCAAGCTTCTCTCGGTGCGGGCAGTCCGTCAGAACGCTCATCATATTGCTGAGCATGGCCCGATCGATCAGCGTATGAATCCGGTTCAGTAACTCGTCGGAGGAAGAGAATTGCCCGTCGACCTGCACAGCGTCGTGCAGAAACCGCCCGGCCAGCTTGTCCACCACGACCGGCTGCCGCCCCCCGGTCTCCACCTGCACATAGCGAAATCCGTAGTAACTGAATGCCGGATGCCACTTCTCCCGCGCGCCACCCTTCAACACATAAGTAAATGAGTTTCTTGAGTCGGGAAACGCGTGGGCGCTTCGCTGCGTGACAAAACCGCCGGAGTCGAGTAGCTCTCCGGCCAGCAACGTGACGGCCGCACCTGCCTTTCCGGTAACTTCGATTTCCGGCCAGCCCGCAAAGTTCTCTCCGAGGTCGTAGACGGCTGTGCCGGGCCGTGGATGGGTCACCTTGACCGGTTCGTATCGGTCAATCTGCCGGATTTGAGGAATTCTTTCGGGAACGAGCTGGCCGGATGGCCCCGGCACGACCGCGACCTGGGCCCACTTCTCATCGTTGAAGCCCGGCCGGTCCCAGCCCGGCTGTTCGAGACGCGCGTCGTAGTCCTCGCCGCCATAGATGGAATCGAAAGTGATCGGCCCGGGGGCGGCCTTCCAGCTGCCATCGCTGGTAAGAGTCATCGCTCTGCCAGTCGATAACTCCACATCGAGCTGGGCAATCAACTTCAGAGTTTCAGGGGGGCCACTGAACTTCGTGTAGCGTCCTTTGGTCGCTACGACGCTATACATCCCATTGCCGAGCATCACCCCGATGGCATTCGGCCCGCGCCTGAGCAACCGCGTGACGTCGTAGCTGTTGTAGTAGACCCGCTTTCTATAATCGCTCCACGCCGGATTCAGTACGCTATCGGTGACATCGCGTCCATTAATATAAGTCTCGTATTGCCCAAGCCCCGAGATACGCAGCGTGGCGCGCCGCAATGGCTCCGCAATTGTGAACTCACGCCTGAAGATGGGCAGGGCTCCGGCGCCGCGTTCCACCTGCCCCGGCCGCGCCGTCCATCCCGCCTGGGGTGGAACCGCAATCCATCGAGCCGCCCAGTCCACGTGCTCTTCCAGCTGGGCGGCGTGAAGGCCGGTCGGGTAACGGGCAACGAGCATGCTTGTGCAAACCATGAACGCGAAAGCGCACTCTGCGCATTGGTTTCGGGCTCTCATCCAGAACCGCGTCGGCGCTGCGGGGATCAGCGGCACGAACGTCGGAAACAGTCCTGAAGCGCCGGGGTTCTTATCCCTTGTCATTCGCCGCTCATTTAGAGTACGTTACCGGTAACGCCCGATTCTATCCCCGCGAGAGGTGAAGCCATGGTCAATCCCACCGCAGTGGCCCACGACGGTCTGACCATTGAAGAGGACTGGAGCGGCTTCGTCGCCGGCCGTTATCGCGAAGGTAAGTCTCAGGCTGAATTTCGCAATTACGACGCTGCCGTCGTCCCGGCAGTTGCGCAGTTCTACAAAATCAATCATGAGCTGCAGACGCTCGATTTCGTGCTGGGGAAGGAGAAGGAGTACCTGGCGCTGAAAAAGGGCAAGATGAGCATATGGGAGGCTGCTGAGTTCCTCAATACGCTCGTCGACGACAGCGATCCGGATACCGATCTCACCCAAATTGAGCACCTGCTCCAGACGTCGGAGGCGATTCGCAAAGACGGGCACCCGCGCTGGATGGTGCTCACCGGGTTCATTCATGACCTGGGCAAGGTCCTGTGCCTCTATGGTGAGCCGCAATGGGCGGTGGTTGGGGATACCTTCCCGGTAGGCTGCGCGTACTCCGGCAAGGTTGTTTTCCCGGAATACTTCGCCTCTAATCCGGATTTTAAGATTGCCGAGTACCAGACCGAGTATGGAATCTACGAACCCAACTGTGGCCTCAGCAATGTCCGCATGTCCTGGGGGCACGATACCTATATCGGTCACGTGGTCAGGGACTATTTGCCGGAACCCGCTCTCTACATGCTCCGCTATCACTCCTTCTACTCCTGGCATCAGCAGGGGGCTTACCGTCATTTGACCTCGGAACACGATCGGGAAATGCTGTCGTGGGTCAAGCTCTTCAATCCCTACGACCTCTATTCCAAAGGTGCAGCCAAGCCGAACGTGAGGGATCTGAAACCTTACTACGATGATCTGATCGCTGAGTTTTTCCCCGCCAAGCTTGACTGGTAGGCAAGCGATCTTTTTGTCTGGCCTTCACCGTTTCTTCTCAATCGACAATCGCAAACAATCGCAGCAATCCCTGGCAGACGTCTCAATCTGCCTCGATCCGGTGTTCTTATCCCTCCCGTCGACCTGTCCAGAGACTCATGGCGGCCTGTGGAGACAGACGAAGATGTTTGTGAGCCCCCAGGGCGCAACGGATCCCGGCGGCAGCAACGGTGGCAGTCTTAAGGAAGTTTCTGCGATTCATGAGAGAAAAAACTTAATTCCAGGTCGGTACCCTCGGCCTGCGTCCCTCGACTGATCACATACGGAGTTATGGCGGACAGGTCCAGGCCGCCACTTTTGGGGACATTATATGCAAGTACGGATTGGGCTATGGAAGCCGCAGGCAAATCTGCGCCAGACGCCCTCGCGGCATCCATCACCAGATCCATGTCTTTGCTCATCAGCCGTAGCGGAAATTCCGGAGAGTAGTCACCGTCCTTGATCTTCCGGAGTTTCCCCGCCATCGCCGGAGCAACTACCGCGGTCTTCGACAGGACATCGAGCAAAACATTCCGATCGATATGAAGATGCTCCCCAAGCGAAACCGCCTCTGCGATTGCCTGCATATCGACGCCGAGCAGAAGATTGACGACGAGCTTCATCTGAACGCCGGAAGATCCGGGACCTATCAGGAACCACTGCTTCGCTAAGGATTCGAAAATCGGGACACATTGCTCAAAGGTCTCCTTGTCGCCGCCGGCAAGCAATGTAATCGTTCCCGCGTCGACCGCTGGCGTCGAACCAGAGATGGCCACATCGAGGAAGCTTATGCCCCTCGCGCCGGCCTCCTGATGCAGGTTGCGCGATAGCTCGGGCGAGATGGTGCTCATCTCGAGAATGATGGTTCCCTGCTTTGCCGCGGAAAAGACGCCGCCCTTGTCGAGGTATACAGACCGCACGGCGGCATCATTGGCCAGGGAGGAAAGAATCACATCCGAATTAGCTGCGAGCTCCGCCACCGACGATGCAATGGCGATCCCTTCGTTACTTATCTCAGCTGCCGGTTGCGGACTGCGATTCCACGCGCGAACATTCCACCTGCCAGTATGGAGGCGCCGCGCGAGCCGGCTTCCCATGAGTCCAAGGCCAACGAAGCCAACTTTTGCCACAAGTCGATTCACTTTTGTTGCCGGCATGTGAATGAGCTCCCGCAAAGACTGTGAGAATCGATTCGTCTCCTCAAGCACTTTTCCTCGTGATCATAGCCTCGCGAATCGCGGCAACCAGCTCATCGAAGTCAAACGATCCGTTGTGACGATGCCCGTTGATGAAAAATGTTGGTGTTCCGTTCACTCCGCTTCGAATCCCCCCGGTGAAGTCGGCACGCACACGGGCTTCGAACGTTTTCTGCTCTAACGCCTCATGCAGGGCGGTGGTGGATAGCTTCAGCTCTTTGGTGAGTTCCAGGAATAGTGCTTCGCCCAAACGCTCCTGATTTTCAAATAACCCGCCGTGCATCTCCCAGAACTTGCCTTGCGCCCCGGCAAACTCCGCCACTTCGGCTGCTGCTTCCGCATGGGGGTGCATTTGGCTCAGGGGAAAATTGCGAAACACAAACCGCAGCCGTTCTCCGAAATGCTTCTGAACCTGGTGGACGATGGGGTAGGCTCGTCCGCAATGCGGACACTCATAGTCGCCGTACTCCACCAGAGTCACTTCCGCGTCTTCAGGACCCTGGCCGTGATCTTCGACCGTAACTGGCGCTTTCAATATCGCCATAGACTCCTCCTATTCTGGTAAATCCTCAAGCGCTTCCAGGATGCCATCCGCGCCCGGATTAACAGCAATCGGCGAGCAATAGCTCCACGAGATCGACCCGTTTTTGTCGATAATGAACAGGGCGCGCTCGCAAACCCCATCGGCAGCGCGATAGGCGCCGTATTGTCGGGCTACTGCGCCCTTCGGCTCAAAATCGGCCAGCAGCGGGAAATGCAGATGTCGGGCCTCCGCAAATGCTCTGTGGCACCAGGCGCCATCCACTGACACTCCCAGCAGTTCTGCTCCAAACTTCTGAAATTCCGGGAGCACTTCGTTGTACAGTGCCATCTGGTCCCCACACACGGGGCTCCAGTCTGCGGGATAAAACGCCAGGATCACCGGACGTCCCAGAAAGTCGCTCAAAGTCACGGTCTGATCGGGAGTCGCGTGCAAGGTGAAATTCGGGGCCACCGTCCCGGCGGGAACTACCCCGCCGCTGTGAGTAATATTGCTCGCACCGCTCTGTGCCATTGCCTCTGTGCTCCCTTCGGATGCTGAACCAACCAACTCCTGTCCGAAGAATAACCCTGGTGTTCGGCCCAGGCAAAGTGCTTGCTCCTCGGCGGTGTGCGTCTTTCAGACCCGAAGCAAACCGCCAATGTTCATTTACCATTCTTTCTGCGAGGAATCTCATGTCATCGCTTCGGGAGTTTCGCTGCGAAATTTGCGGCACCATCACCAATAGCCCGCTTCATTGGTTTGTGATCCGCTGTGGGGAGTCTGAGCTGACGGTGCTCCGATGGAAGGCGGAAGTGGCGGATGCTGCTGATGCGCGGCATTTGTGCGGCGAAGCACACGCTCAGATCTACATCAGCCGCTGGTTCGATTCAGTGTGTTCGCCTCCAAAGCCCGACTTCATAAGAAGGCCTGCCCCCGATTCGGGTTGAAGCATCGGGAACCAGGTGCCGCGTCCGTATAGCGGCGCAGTTTCATCGCATTGCCTCCCCTCTTTATTCGGTTTCCGGGTCCAGGATCAAATCGATGGCGCACGTCATCCGCCGCCACCGCCCTGCCGCCGCCGCCAGTTCCCGGCGGCCCTTAGCGGTCAGCCGGTAGTACTTCGCCTTCCGGTTGTTCTCGCTCACGCCCCACTCCGAATCCAGCCAGCCCCGGTCTTCCAGCCGGTGCAGCGCCGGATACAGCGAGTCCTGCTCCACTTCCAGCTCGTTCTCCGATCTCTGTTCGATCGCCTGCGCGATCCTGTGCCCGTGCGCCGGTCCCAGCACCAGCGTGCGCAGGATCAGCATGTCCAGCGTTCCCAGCAGCAGCTCCTCTTTTTTTGAGCGTCCCAAATGCTCCTCCAGTAGAAATTCTATGGAAAGTTCGGTAGACCTTCTATGGAAACACTACCACACACCCA
>Ga0181520_10009740_pt1 | contig 13156 bp, 4 predicted proteins | sample PEATcosm2014_Bin_29_FD_132451 | JGI IMG/M metagenome (GOLD analysis project Ga0181520, IMG submission 132451) | Peatland microbial communities from MTU Mesocosm Facility, Houghton, MI, USA - PEATcosm2014_Bin02_30_metaG | ecosystem: Environmental > Terrestrial > Soil > Wetlands > Peat | place...
CGCTCATACTCAATTTCGGCCCCCGCGAACAAGCCCTGCTCGCCGCCGCCCTGAAAGCCTGATGCCGCCGTTTTGGCGGCGGAACCCGGCGGGCTCGTTACCTAGTAACGAAATGTGGCCCTCATTGAATGTTTTCCTTGACACGGCTTAAGTGATTCAACCCCAACGACTTGCCAGCGCAGTCAAGACAAATCAGTCCCCCATCGCGTTACTAGGTAACGAAAATGACCGGAAATTATTTTTCCCCGCCGTCTCCGGCCGGCACCTCCCGATGTCCTTGGCGGCTTTCAGACCGAAGGCCATTTTGGAGTGCGGCGACAGGTCGCCGCTTTTGGACGAGACGACACGTCGTCGAGTTCAAAAACGCCTGCTCGTCCGGCCTCCCCAACAACTTCGGGATGCACGACTCTGCACCCGCACTCGCCACCCGGGACTTAACCAACCAACGCGCCCTCTCGTCACCGCTTCCAGTCAAACTCCACCAGGACCGGCGCCCAGGAAACATGCTGCACCACCTGTTGGAAGTGCGGGTGGGAATCGGGTGACGGCAGGCGCGCCGTGTTGGTGATCCGAAACGCCACCCGGTCCGGCATCGCGCCCAGTTGCGCCAGCGGGATTTGGTAGCGGCGGTAATAATCGAACTGCGTCAGGATCAACGCCGCCGGCTTGAGGCTGAGCAACGCCACCGTATCCCCGTTCAGCTTGACGGACGGGTCGTCGGGCCGATTGGCATGGATCCAGTCTTCATGCAGGTACATCCGCCCGGGATGCTTCATGGCTTCATACAGATAAGCTGAGGACATCACCACGGTTGAACCCAAGGGCGCCCGGTCGAGCTCCGCCCGCACGAGTTGCCCGGCGGCGCCTTGATTGACGTCCAGCGAACACGCCACCCCCCAGGTGGCCATGCCCACCGCCCGCACGGACACGAGCAGCACCAACGCGGCGAGCACCGGCGACAGCCAGCGCTTCATCGCGGGTTCACGCCGCTGGACCAGCGTCAGAAAAGCGCCGACCAGCAGGGGCTGCCACTGCGCCAGAAACAGAATCCAGTTCGCGGTGAACAGAAACAATCCGCCCGCAACCCACCCCAGCGCGATCAACACCGTGGAGAAGACGAGGAGAACAGCCGGTGATTCCGTGGACCGGTCGGCGGGCGCAACGGTGAACAGGGGCTTAAACCATTTCGGCAGCAGGACGGCAATGAGCAGAATGGCGGGAATGTTGCGCACCAGCTTGATAAGATCGCCGACGGCAGGCCGTCGCAAGCCGGTGAACGACGGCGTCTGCCCGGCATGTTCCATGAACCCGGCCCACAAATCGGGCCGGCCATGCTTCACCAGCGCCACCAACGCCACCGGGGCCACCAGCATGAATCCCATCGGGACGACGGGAAAGTGATGTTTCCGCCCGGCTGCCCCCAGGGTCAGCAACCAAACCAGGCCAAAATAGATCACGCCGATTTCCGGGTTGATGCACAAGGTCAGCACCACGAGCAGGGCGGCCAGCCACGGCCAGCGGGACCGGCCCGGCGGTTGCACGGAACGGACCCAGGCATAAACCGCCAGCATCCCCAACAATTGCGCCAGACCATCCGGCCGGTCATCGAAGGTGATGCCCAGCAGGAACAACCCGGCCAGATTCACGGCCCGGGCGGGAGTCTGCAACCGCCGGAAAATGGCCAGCAGGGTCAGCGCATATAAACCAAACAGCACGAAATGAAACCACATGGCCGCGAGCACGGTCGGCCCAAACACGGACATCCAGAGGAATAAGACCGCTTGGTAAAGGGGCGGATAAATGCAGAACACCTGCGTCGCGGAAAACGGAAAGGGAATGAGGAGCGACGGATTGCAATAATGACCGTTGAGCAGGTAATTCACCACCGGACCATCGTAACCAAACGCGTCATTGGCCGGGATGGGTTGCGCGGTGACGAGGAGCAGTATAAACTTCCACGCGATGACCAGCAGGAAGGACGCGCCAAAACAATTCACCATCCGGCGGGGACACGTTGACGAAATCATTGGGTACAGAATTTAAACGAAGCACATGCCGCCGTCAGCAAATTTGAAAGCCGGGCCGGACCTGCCACTGTGCGTGGACCTGGATGGCACGCTCGTCAAAACGGATTTGATGTGGGAATACCTCGCCCGCTTGCTCCGGCGAAACCCCCTGATGATTTTTGCCGTGCTGTGGTGGTGGTCCCGGGGTCGCGCCCGGCTCAAGCAGCAACTCGCCCGCCGCGTCAAACTTGATCCCGCCACCCTGCCCTACCATCCTGAATTTCTCGTCTGGCTGCGCGGACAAAAAGCCGCCGGCCGCCGTTTGGTGCTGGCCACGGCATCCGATTTGCAAATGGCCCTCCCCGTGGCCGCGCATGTGGGGCTGTTCGACGAGGTCTTGGGCAGCGATGGCCGGACCAATCTTCGCAGTGGCAACAAGCTTAAACTGCTCACCGAAAAATTCGGCGTCCGGGGGTTCGATTATGCCGGTAATTCCAAAGCGGATTATGCGGTCTGGCGCGGTTCGCGCCGGGCGGTCGTGGTCAATGCCAGCCGGGCGGTGCTTCAAGAAGCTTCGCGCTGCATCGAACTGGGGCCGGTGTTTTGCGAACATTTTTCCTCGTTCACCATTGCCCAAAGCGTGGCCGGCGAATTATTGATTCACAGCGGTTATCTGGCGGCGGCGGGCGCCGGGCTGGTGCTCGCGGCGGCGTTTCCCAAGCCCGGCATTGCCGGCCTGGCCTGGGTTGCCCCGGCGCTCATCCTGCTGGCTGCGCGAGGCCGTCAAGGGGCGGAGGCCGCGCGAATCGGCTATGTGGCCGGACTGTTCTGCGCCCTCGGATCGTTTTCGTGGCTGCTGCTCATTCCGGTCACGGGTTTCCCGATTCTGGGTTGGTTGGCGCTCAGCGCTTATCTGGCGGTGTATCCCGCTCTCTGGGTCTGGCTGATGTCGTACGATGAATCACCCAAACTCGCCGATTCATGGGGACGGCGCACCCTCTGGGCGATCACCGGCGCGGCGGCGTGGGTGGCGTTGGAGATGCTCCGCGCCCGGCTCTTCAGCGGTCTGCCCTGGAATCTGCTCGGCGTGTCGCAATATGCCATGACACCCCTGGTGCAAATCGCCTCCGTTACCGGCGTCTACGGGGTTTCTTTCCTCATCGTCTGGGCTTCACTGTCCGGGTACTCCGCCGCCCGCCTGATTCTGACCCGGCCGGCCACGCGCTTCGCCTGGCAGGGGGAAATCATTCTGCCCCTGTTTGCGGTCGCCATCCTGTTTGCCGTGGGAATGTTTCAACTTCGTCCGGCCGAGGCCGCCCCCCAGGCCGTCAGGTTCACCACCAAACTGCCTTACCTGCGCGTGACCTTTGTCCAACCGAGCATTCCCCAGACCTTGATTTGGAATTCCACCGATGATGCCTCGATTTTTGAAAAGGTCATCAGCCTGTCCCGGCAGGGGCTCACCAATGAAACCGACCTGCTCATCTGGCCCGAGGCGGCGATGACCAAAATGGTGCGCTATGATGAAGCAACCTTCCACACGGTCACCGATCTCGCCCGGACCAATCATCTCTGGATGATCATTGGCAGCGACGACGCCGAACCGGCGCATGACGGCTCAACAAATTCCGACGACGCGGATTACTTCAACAGCAGCTTCCTGGTCAGCCCCAACGGCCAACTGGCCGGTGTTTATCACAAACGCAAACTGGTCGCGTTCGGCGAATACATTCCGCTCGCGCGCTGGCTGCCTTTCATCAAGTGGTTCACCCCCATCACCGGCGGCTTCACCCCCGGCAAACACGCCGTCCCCTTTGAACTATCAAACCTTCAAGTCAAGACCGCCACGCTGATTTGCTTCGAGGACATCTTCCCGGATTTCGTCCGCGAATATGCAGATGACGACACGGATTTTCTCGTGAACATCACCAATGACGGCTGGTTCGGTGAAGGCTCGGCCCAATGGCAGCAGGCCGCCGCCGCCGCGTTTCGCGCCGTCGAGAACGGCCTGCCCCTGCTCCGTTGCGCCAACACCGGTCTGACCTGCTGGGTTGACTCCCACGGGCGCCTCCAGCAAATTTTCAAGGACGCCCGTGGAACCATCTATGGCCCCGGCACGATGACCGTGGAAATTCCCCTGCTCCGCCAGGGGGAAAGGCGGACGCCGACCTATTACCATCTGCACGGCGACCGGTTCGGCTGGGGCTGTGTGCTGATGACACTGGCGTGGATGGGGAGAAAACTGTGGGCGCAACGGAGGTCAGTTTGACCCCGTCGTCGCGGGGTTGATCTGCGACTCGGCCTCGCGCAACAGAATCCGGGCAAAGAGCCAGTCGTACCAATACCCGCCGGAATCGTCACCCTGCTTCAAGCCGCGCAGAAATTTTTCCTCGATCATCTCCCGGCCCTCGGACAATTCGGCCGCCGCCTGCTTGCCGTCACCGGCTTGATGGTAAGCCATGGCTTGGATGACATGCAGGGTGGCCGTCCTTGCCATGCTCTTTGCGGAATACGCCAGCGAGCGACGCGCCCACTCCCGGGAATCTGCGGCGTACCCCTGCCGATAGGCCATGAGTGAGAGTGAAACACACCGCCAGGCCGCCATGGCCGGGGCTTCCTTCGGATTGCTGTCAAACGACCGCGCCGCAAACGTCGCCATCGGTTCCAACTGCTCCATGAGCGTTGCCTCCGCCGGCAACAGCAGGCTGATTTTCACCGTCCGTTCCGCATCCACCGGATCGGAAGTGCCGGCGAAATGGGCAATCGCGTTCCGCCGGAAATGTTCATACCCCGGCACGTCCCCGCGCTCAATCAGCAGCGGGCCCGCCATCAAAAGGTCGGTGGTGATCATCTCCGACTTGTCCTTTTGATCGGCCTGCAACAGCGCGTTGAACCGCTCCACCGCCAGATTCCACCGGCCTTGCAGCGTGTGCCATTCCCCCAGCGAACGCAACACTGACTCGGTTTCCAGGGAGGATTGCGGGTTGGAAACCTCGCCCACCAGACGGTCGGCCTCCTCCATTTGTTGCTGACTGAGCAAATACGCCGCCTGCGCGATTTTTTCCCGGTCCTCAGCCTCTTGGCGCAATGTGGCCTGTTGCAGTTCGGCCGTCACCGCCCGCTCCCGTTCCGCCCGCTCCCGTAACAGCAGCCAGGTGCAGGCCCCCAGCCCCAGGACCAGGGACGCGGCCACCGCGCCAATGGCGATAAAAACCGTTTTGTTCCGCCGAATCAGTTTCTGCAAGTGATACAACCGGCTCGGCGGGCCGGCGATCACCGGCTCGTTGTCCAGATACCGTTGGACCTCCGCCGCCAGCCCGTTGGCGGTCTGGTACCGCCGGCCCCGGTCCTTCTCCAGAGCCTTCATCACAATCCAATCCAAGTCGCCCCGCAGCACGGAAATAAGCTTCCGCGAATCCGTGTGCCGGTGCTGCGCGGCCATTGAAAAATCCCCGCTGGGCAGCCGCGTCAACAGGGTCGAAGGCGTCGGCGGTTCCTTTTCAAGCAGCGTCTGACGCATGGCGTCCAGACCGGAAGCCACCAAATCCCGGGATTCAAACGGGGTTTTCCCCGTCAATAATTCGTAAAGCAAAACGCCCAAACTATAGATGTCGCTGCGCGTATCCACGTCCAACCCGCTGGTCCCGGCCTGTTCCGGACTCATGTAGGCCGGCGTGCCGATAATCTGGCCATGCGCGGTGAACGCAGGTTGGTCCGCCATCGTTTCACCCGTCGCCTTGGAGATGCCAAAATCAATCACCTTCGGCACCGGCTCCCCGTCATGCAGCGCCACCAGAATGTTGGAAGGCTTGATGTCCCGGTGAATGAGCCCTTTCTGGTGGGCATGTTGTACGGCCAGACACACCTGGATGAACACCTTCAGGCGCCGCCCCACGTCCAGATGGTTTTGGTCACAAAACTCGGTGATTTTGACCCCCCGCACCAATTCCATGACGAAATACGGACGCCCCGTGCGCGTCGCCCCGGCATCCAGCACCTCGGCAATGTTCGGATGATCCATCATCGCCAGCGCCTGCCGTTCGGCTTCAAAACGTGCAATGACACTCCGGGTGTCCATGCCCAGCTTGATGATCTTGAGCGCCACGCGGCGCCGAATGGGGGACGCCTGATCGGCCAGGTAAACCACCCCGCACCCTCCCTCGCCGATCTTTTGCAGCAGTTTGTAAGGCCCAATCTGTTCTTCCGCGTCCCCGTCCGCAGTGCGTCCATCCAATCCCAGGCCCGCCTTCTCCCGAAAATTCGGATCATCGGCCAGTCGCGTCAGTTCCGCGCTGGGATTGACCGTCTGGAAAAAACTTTCCGCCGCCAAATGCTTGGCCAGCATTTCCTCAACCTTGCCGCGCAGCCCCGCGTCGCCCGCACACACACGGTCCAAATGAGCCGGGCGATCCCCCGGCGGAACCGCCAGCGCATCAAAAAAGACCTCTTCAACCCGCATGGCAAAAGCACTGCTCATTCAAGACTTCACTCTTCAACGCACTTCCAAATCCCAGGCCCCGCCGGTTTTTCCCGCGAATCAAGCGCTGATCTTGCAAAACAACCAGGTCTTGGCGCAAACCCAGTGCCGGTCCACCGTGCGTTCGCCGATGCCCATCGTTTCCGCCACCTCCTTGTTGGTCATGCCTCCAAAAAACCGAAGCACCACCACCCGCGCCTGTTCCGGATGCTCCGTCTCCAATTCCTTCAAGGCCTCATTCACTAACAAAACCTTGTCGTCCTCCGTGGAGGCCGCCAATTCCAAATCCGCAATGTTCAGCCGCTCCAGACCGCCCCCGTGCCGCAACCGGGACCTGCGCCGCGCGTGCTCAATCAAAATCCGGCGCATCGCCTCCGCCGCCGCCGCAAAAAAATGCGCCCGGTTTTCCCACGTCCGGTCCTGGTCGCCCACCAACCGCAGCCAGGCCTCATGCACCAGCGCCGTCGGCTGCAGCGTATGCTCCCCCGACTCCCGCGCCATGCGCGCCTTTGCCAGATTCCGCAGTGCATCGTACACCAGCGGAAGCAAGTCCTCCATGGCGTTTTCCTCACCATTTCGGGCGGCTTGTAATAATACGGTCACATCACTCATGCGATGTGAAAACCCTATGCCAAAAACCCCCGTTTGGCCATCCTGCTGTTTGGGCTTCGCGCCTGGCCCTGACCGCCGTGTCCAGCCCCGTCTCCCCCAAAAAATCAGACGGGGACACCGGCCATTCCGGCATCCCCGCCAACCCAGACCCAAACCAGGACACCCCAGCCCCGGTCAGGCTGATCGAAGACGGGCGATCAGGCGGCAACCCCCGCCCGGGACACCCGCAAGTTCCTGTGACTCAAGGCACCCGGATCAGGTAGAAACTCCGTGGAGCCGTGGCGTTGACCGTGTTGGTGATGCTAAAGCTTCCGGTCGTGAAGGTGCCCGTCGGCAGCACTGTCCAATCAGCCAGCGGCAGCGCCAGATTGGTCGTCGTCAGCACATTGTACTGCTCACCCGCCAGCCCGTTGGTCCCGCTGATCACCAGGCTCGTCCCGGACAGGCTGATGCCCGTGATGCCCGGCTGCGGCGTAACCCCGCTGACAATACTCAGCACTCCGGTGGCCGGATTGAATTGATAAGCCAGCCCGGCGCCGGGTGAACCAACGATGTAGGTGAAGCGACCCGAACCGCCCTCACTGAAGATTTGGAACGTCTGGCCCACGGTCAGCGCCGTCCCGTCCGAGGTGATGTTGGTGACGGTCAAGATGCCACCAAAAGTGATGGCCCCGCTGTTGACGACAATCTCATCAGACAACCCCGCACCGCCGGTGTTATCCACCCGCAGGGAGACATTGCCATGCAAGGTCAGGTCACCACCGTTACCGGCGCTGTTGGCCGTGCCGCCATCATTGATGGTGAACGTGCCCACCGCGGCCCCCGCGTCGCCGGCCCCAAGAATGCCCGCCGGTCCAACCACCACGTTGCCATTCACGCTCCCCGTGCCCGCCAGCATGCCGTTGGTCACCACCGTGGTTCCCGTATATTGGTTGTCCGCGTCGAAATAAACGGCTCCCGCGCCTTTCTTAATGACGCCGCCGCCGTTGCCGTCGCCCTGCAACGACGCCGACGGGATGCTGAGCACAAACCCATTGTCATCCAACACCAGCCCTCCGCTTTCCACCGTGCACAAAACTTGGAGGAAGTTGTTGGTTGAGACCACGGCTTGGAGCGTGCCGCCATTGAAATAAGCGGCGGAAGTGTTCGGTGTCGTGCCGTTGGGCCGCAGGTCCATCGCTTGCACCAGGCCGCCGTTCAGATACAGAGTGCCATTGGCACCGCTGTTCTCACCCAGCCACAATTCACCGCTGTTGAGAACCTCGCCGCCATTCACAATCAAAGTCCCGCTGCTGCCCAGCGAGCCAATGACAATGTTGTTGGCGCCGCCTTTCTGCACCGTGCCGCTGTTGACGATCAGCGTGCCGTTTGCCAGCGTATTATCGCGTCCCACCACCAGCCAGTTGTTGGAAACCACCAGCGTCCCGCCGGCCACCATCACTTCGCCCGTCACCGACGCGTCGCCGGCAATCCAGAATTCTTCCGAAGCCACGCTGACCACCCCGCCATTGGTGATGATGAGCGTGCCGCTTTGGACTTCACTGGGCGTTGTGCCGTTCAGATAATTGGTTCCATTAACCACCAACGTGTTGGTGCCGTTGTTGATCCAAGCCACTCCGCCGGAAGCACCGCTGATGGTGCCGCTCCAGAAACCATTGCCGCCACTGCCGGTCGTCAGCGTCACCGCCCCGGCATTATCGTCAATGATCCCGGTGCCGGAGATCCCGTTGAGCGATTGCGAATTGCCGGCCAGTTCCAGTCTGCCTGTGGGACTGAGCCACAGGGTGCCCGAACCGATCGCATTGGCCGCGCCCAGGATCACCGTGCCGTTGCTGATGGTGGTGTTGCCGGTGTAGCTGTCGCCTGTCAGTGAAAGGGTCACGGAATTCGAGCCCAGTTTGGTCAGGGAGGAGTTCCCGCCAATGGTGCCCGTACCCGTGAAGCTGTAGCTTTCCGCATTGTTGCTGACCAGGATGCTGGCGGGACTGACATTGGTGTTCACAATCACCACCGGGATGCCCGAGTCAAAGAAATTCACGGCATCACCCGGAATCACCGTTTGCTGATAAACCGTCGGAACCGCCCCCAGCAGCCAGTTCGTGGTGTGACTAATATCCCACAGGTCCGCATTGTTGCCCGTCCAGACCAGCCCCGGTCCGGTGGTGACAATGATGGCATATACGGTCGAGTTGGCCACGCTGTTGGATATGACCGCCTGCACGCCTTGCGGTGCGACAACGTTGGTTGAAAAATGACCGCCCCCGGCCAGTGAACCACTGTATTGAATCAGCGGGAATTTGCCCACCGTGAACCGCCCGGCCAACCGGATGGCGTTCGTTCCCTTGACCGTCAACGTCCCGCACATGATGGCCGGAACGGCTGAATTACCCGTGCCAAAGGCCAGATCCAGAATGTTCGTCCCGGTGCTGGAACTCCCGAGCGTCAGGCTGGTCAGCGGCATGCTGACATTGGTGCTGATCTGAATCCCAAAAGCCGCTCCATCCGCCACTGTGACGGATCCTGCCGCTTTCGACGCCGAAGTCACATACAACTCACCAGCGTTGATGACCGCGTTCCCGTAGGCATTCGCCCCGCTCAACGTCAGGGTGCCGACACCCTGCTTGGTCAGATTGCCGGCCACATTGGCCGCCAGAACTGGCGTGTTGGCGGAAGCCCCGCTGCCGTCGTCACTCAACAGGGACACCGACAGCCCGTCATCACTGTTGTAACCGGTGCCCGGACAAGTTACAATGAAGCCGGTCACCACGCCGCCGGACACGGTCGCAATCGCCGTCGCCCCGCTGCCGGAGCCACCGCTGATCACCACCACCGGCGCGTCACTATAGCCCGCGCCACCGCTGGACACCGGGATTGAACTCACCCCATAGCCCGTCGGTGCCTGCAGTGTCTGCGGAATGGTGATGGCAAAGCCGCCGTCATCAATCGTTGCCCCGCCACTGTAGACATAAGCCGCCGTCAAACCCTTGACAAAGGAGTTGGTGGCCAGGTTGGCCTTGAGCGTGCCGCCGTTGAAATTCAGCGTGCCGGTGCCCGTGCCTTGGGAAACCGCGTTGGCCGTGACCGTGCCACCCAGCAGGTTGGCCGTCCCGTTTCCTCCCGATTTTCCAAGCGTCACTCCGTCAACGGGAATGACCAGTTGCGCGCCCCCGGAAACATTCAAAACCCCGGTCCCCACTTCGCCCGGCCACACGCCGCCGCCGTAGGTGCCGCCGCTGGGATTGGCGTTGAACACGGCCGTGCCGCTCAACGTCATCACCGCCTCGGAAGTGCTGACCCCGTATCCGATGGTGGCCGAGGATCCGGTCATGTTAATCGTTCCGCCGCTTTGATTGAAGACACCACCGTTGCCGGTGGCCCCCAAGGCAATGAACCCGCCAATCGTGGTCGTCCCACCGCTCTGGCTGAACCCTCCGTACGCCGACGTCCCGATTGCCAACTGCCGGTTCACCACCAGCGTGCCCGAACTGATCTGGATGTCGCCCGGCGATCCGCTTCCATCCTGCAAGCTGGAATCATAGGCTTCCCCAGGATTGGTGTTTGCCTCCAGTGAGCCACCCGAAATGCTCAGCACCGAGTTGGCACCCGCTCCATCACCAACAATGATCAGTCCCGTGCTCGCGGCTTCGCCGGTGATGTTCAAGTTCCCGCCGTTCACCAACAGTGTGGGATAATTATTGCCGGTGCCGGCCAGCGTCAGCGTGCCTTCATTCACATTCACCGCGCCGGTGTCCGTGAATGGGCCGCTCAGTACGAGGGTCCCGCTGTCCTGCATCGTCAGGGCGCCTGTGCCGGAAACTGTTCCGGCCACTTGGGCCGTCACGTTCGTCACCACATCAAAGCTTGAATTGGCCGTGAACGTGAGGGGCCGGGTGCTGGTGGTGTTCCCGACAAACTGCAGGGTCCCGCCGCCCAGGGTCAGCGTCCCGGACGCCGCGCCCAGACCCGCGTCATTGGTCACCGCCAGCGTGCCCGCATTGACAAAGGTGCCGCCCGTATAAGTGTTCGCCGTGCCCAGGTACGCCAACCCGCTGCCTGCCATGGTCACCGTGGCCGCCCCGCCGATGGACCCGGAGCCGATCACGTTGTACGTCTCGTTGTTGTTGTTCAGCGTCACCGTATAGGGTTGAACGGTCACCGACAGACTGATGTTCGTGTTCTCCGTCAAATTATCCAGCGAATCATCAAACGTCACCGCAGAACCATCCGTGTAGTCTCCCAGCGAACCGCCATTGTTCCAGTTGGCGCTCGTAAAGTCCCAACTGGTGCTCACCGAGCCATACCAACTCAGCGTCTGCCCGATCCGCGTAATGCTCAAATCCAGCGTATGGTTCGCCGTGTTGTTCACCAACACCGCAGTAATGCCCGGCAGCGCCCCCAGTTTGAAATTACTGACGTTCGGCAGGGTCGTGCCAGTATAGGCAATCAGCGGAAACTCGCCCAGAACCCAGCCCGAACCCGTGATGTTGATGGTGTTGGCGCCGGAGACCGAGAGGCTGCCGCTCGCCGTCACGGCGGTGAAGCTCGGATTGCCGGACAACGCGCCGTAGGCCAGATCCAGCACCGCGTTTGTCAAGGCCAGCTTGGCCGCATTAAAGGTGCTCCCGCTCGAAATATCCAGGAACAACGTGCCGTTGCTGGCCACCAGGTTCCCCGGCGTGTTCAGGCTGGAGGGATTCAGATCCAGCGTTCCGCCGCGCACCACCGTGTTCCCCGTGTAAGTGTTGCCCGGTTGCAGGATCAGCGTGCCCGAACCCAGCTTGGTCAAACCGCCGCTCACGTTCGCCGCCACTGTGGCCGCGCCCACCGCCGCCGCCGTGGTGTAGCCACCGCCGCCCAGCGTCACCGTGGGCGCCGTATAATTATTGCCGGGGCTGGTGACCACAATGCCCGTCACCGCACCACCCGACACCACCGCGTACGCCGTGGCGCCAAAGCCGGTGCTGTCATTGATAAATACCTGCGGAGGCATCACGTACCCCGCCCCGCCGGCCGTCACCGGGATCGCGGCAACCCCTTTGCCCGCCGGCGTCAGCAACGGCTGGCCCAGCGTGATCACCTGACCGTTATCATGGATCGTCGCCCCGCCGCCATAGATATAAACGCCGCCCAGGTTCGTGATGAATGCCGTGTTCGCCGCAATGCCGGCCTGAAGCGTGCCGCCATTGAAATTGATGAACACGTTGGTATTGACACTGGCCACGCCATTCTCAAAGCCCAGCGTCTGGAGGATGCCGCCATTCAAATTCAAACTCGTCAGGTTCGTCGCGTTGCCGCTGGCGGTATAGCCCGCTCCCTGGTTCAATTTCACCCGCAAACTCGGCGTGAGGAACTGCGCCGTCCCGCTGAGGGTCGTGACGTTGGTTTGCGCCCCGGCCGCCCAACTGATGGACAAACCGTTGATGTTGTTGTCTGCCGGGGTTCCGCCGCCGATAATCCCCACCGTCCCGCCCGAAATATTCACCACGCTGGATTCACCCACCGCGCCGCGGTTTGGCAGAAAATAACTGGAGGTGCTGTTCGGCAGAATCACCGTACCGCCGCTCATGTCGAACTCACCGAACGTGCCCGCCCCGCCGCCGGAACCGCCGGGGTCAATTTCGCCCCCATAACTGAGCGTGCCGCCGGACAAATTGTAGTAGCCATCCGCCCCGGCAATGCTGCCCAGTGACAGACAACCCAGCGCGACATTCGTGACGTTCACCGTGGTGCCCGCGGATTGGTAAAGCGCGCCGGCCTGACCAGCCGTCGTCCCCACCAGCAGCGTGGCCCCGGCGTTGCCCGTATAGGTTCCGGCATTGGTAAACACCAGCGTGCCGCTCGCCACCGCCACCGAGTTCGACAGTGCATTGGCGCCGGTAATGGCCACCAGGCCGCCGTTCACCGTCGTGGTCCCGGTGTACGCATTATTGCCGGCCAGGGTCAGCGAACCGCTGCCCGACTTGCTCAACCCGCCCGCTCCGCTGATCGCCGCGTTCACCACCGTGTTGGCACTGCCGGCCACCGTCACCAAGCCTCCGCCGTTGGCCAGATTCTGCGCCAG
>Ga0181520_10009742_pt1 | contig 13155 bp, 6 predicted proteins | sample PEATcosm2014_Bin_29_FD_132451 | JGI IMG/M metagenome (GOLD analysis project Ga0181520, IMG submission 132451) | Peatland microbial communities from MTU Mesocosm Facility, Houghton, MI, USA - PEATcosm2014_Bin02_30_metaG | ecosystem: Environmental > Terrestrial > Soil > Wetlands > Peat | place...
ACATCGCAAGCCTTGAAGATTTTGGCAATCGCAGGTAGAGCGCCGGTGCTGCCGCCGCCCAGGCATCCCACCAGGAAGAGCACTCCCTTGGTTGAGGCAAGCTTCTGGGCCAGGGCCTCGAAAACTTCCTTCTTGCCTTCTGCGGCAGAGTATCCCTTGCCAATATCGCCGCCGGTTCCGAAAGCCTCATGCTCCTCGTCTACGAGCGGAATGCATTGGATTCCAATGTCTTCACCTTCAGACAGATCCAGCTTTCTGGCGTCGGTGTCTACGGCAATCAGCTCCAGGTAATCGTGGTACTTTGCCAGGCCTTCCTGTTTGGCAAACCAATTCAGTACGTTCCTGCCTCCGTTTCCGACTGCAATGCACGCCGCATGGACTTTCGCTTTCATGGGTAGCTCCTGCTCTTTCTGTTGAAGTTCGTTTCCGGTTTCGGTAACGAACTATCCCCCGAGGATGGCCCGTACCTGCATCTTGCGCTATGAGTATCACGCCACCGCGCCCCAAAAAGGAGGTGCTCCGGATACTTGCTGTTGAATCCGTAACAACGATTGAATTACTTTTGGTTTATCCAAGCGGGAAGGTGCTCTAGTACTCCTCCGACCCCACTTCTCCCAACCGCTGCGCATCCCGGACAAGTACAGCCTCCCGGCGCGGCAGCACAATGCCTTCTTCTCCCCACTTAGAAAGGATGCGGCTTATGGTGAATAAGGTTGTTCCGGTCATCTGAGCTAATTCTTCGCGGGACAACGAGATCTCGATTCCTCCGGGTGATTGTTTGCCTAACTGCTTGAGTAGACGGAGCAAAGTCAGGGCCAGCCGTTTCGCAACCTTTTCGGTTGCAACCTCTCTGAATCGCTCCTCCAGCTCGTTAAGGCGGCTGGAGAGAATCTGGTTGATATTGTTGCGAATCTGAGGGTATTCGACGAGCAGGCTCTGCAGCCGCGCGTATTCCCAAGTCAAGGCGCGGCAATGTTCCATGGCACGAGCCGAACAGGTGTGGCAGCCAACAACGGCTTCTCTTGGAATGCCGACAGCATCGCCCGAGCTGTTCATCCACAGGATGACTTCATTGCCGTTCGGGCTCAACTGGGTCAGCTTGACCCTCCCCGACTCGAGAAGCACGATGTTGCGGATCGGCTGTCCCTGCATGAACAGCAATTCGTCGCGCGCAAAGGTTCGGGCTTTGGCGCAGGCTGCTATCTCCGTGCATTCCTGCTTGGAAAGCCCCGTGAATAGAGCGGACGCGCACACCAGTACGACGCGATCGGTTAGTTGGGCTTCTGCGCTGGATGCCCCTTGAAGGGCATTACATTGGGCAGGGATTCTTGCTGTCGCCATGAACCTCCCCCATGACAACCGGTTTACAGCTTGAAATGCGCCGAGCAACTTCTCATCTAAACGGCGCTTGCATCCGAGACTTCGGCGGCGGGAAATTTCCGTCTCAGGCTCGTCTTACTTGGCTAGGATGCTGAGGGCGTCTCTATTGTTGTATGAATTCGATGCACTCGGTACAACGATCACTCGCACCGGCGTTCTGAGGCAGGATGATTAGCTGGCAACTGCCAATAAAAAAAGGGCTTACTTCAGCGGGGCAAGAGTCGCGGCCAACTGCCACAATTCGTGTAAATGCGCGAGAAATGTGCTCACACATCCCGGATGCTGCCGTTCTTCCTGCATTCCAATTGCTTCCGCGGCCGAAACCCAAAAAATCCGCTTGGCATTATCTATCAAGTTCTTTAGAAGAGCCTAGTTGGCGACAGAATACTGATTCTGCGAAGCTGTTATTTGTCGAAGAGCAAAGAATGCGACACGGGAAGAGCAAAGCTGTGTGGAATTTGCTTTCGTCAACGAGCATGTTTGTGATTTCGAAGTTCCGGGAGTCAATCATGGCCGTCCTTAATTAAAGCCTGTTGCCTCCAAAACGAATGCAGACTGTAGAGGCCGCTGGAACAGATCCGCGTTTGCCCGAGGCGGGTGACAAGCGCCCCCTGCGCCACTCCCCGTGTTGATTTTGAAGCTCTTGCGGCACAACCAGCGAATTCTCTCAAGTTTCTTGCAACACCGGATGAGTCCTTCCGCAGCCTGCGAGGCCCGTTCACCTGACCGTTACTTCCTCAGAGCTCTGCGCAGCAAGGCCTCCAGCCCCGCTTTTACTTCGGCATACTCGGCCTCGCTCATCGTCCCGGAGACTTTCTCGCTCTCAATGGCAAACAACTCATCCCTGAGAATGCTGAGCAACTCCGGGTTGCCTGCCGACTGTGTTCCAAATGCTGAGGACGGTGCCGCCGGTGAGCTGCTGATTGGAATGGGAACGCGTTCGACTGCATGCGAAGGCCTGATCTCAAACTGCACCGGGGCGGAATGCGCTGGGGTTGCCACATTCGATGCTCCTCGCTGCCGGCGCAGCAGGAAAGCCGCGGTGGCCGCCAGTAGCAGCGCCAATGCGGCCAGAATCCACCACTTGTACTTGCTCAGCGGATCGGGCGTATCGATCGGCGCTCCAATACCTCCGCCGGGCCGTGCATTGGTGTCGCCGCTGTCGCCCATGCCGCCGCTTGCCTGCGGCGCGCCGGTCTGCGCATCGTTCGGCATCTGTCCTTCTCCGCCGATTGAGAACGCCACTGCCTGGCCCGGACGCACGCCCTTGGCCACAAAGGTCTGCACCCGCGGGTCCTCCTGGGCGGGCTGGAACGATCCCTTCTGCGCGGTGAAGGTCATGCTCTTGGGAAGATCGACAAGCAAGTTGTCGGCGGGCATCTGCGGCTGCGGAGTGAAAGTGTATGTCCCGCTGTAGGGCAGGTGGTATTGCAATTCGAAGAGTGTTTCCTTTTCGCCCTGGTCGGGTTGAATGGGCACGTTGATGGTGTAATGTCCCTTGGCTGCCAGTGGCGCCGGCCGCGTGTTGGTGGCCATGCCGCCGGGCCGGGTTGCCGACGCGCCATCCAGTATCGCCTCGGGCGGAAGAACGAATTCAAACGTGTTGCTGCTGAACTGCGCCTTGGGCGGCAGGCTCCTGTTGCGCACCAGGTAGCGCTCCTGCACGCGCAGCATGCCGCCGCCGGCTTCGGCAAGGAGCATATCCGCGTCAATGCTCACGCCATCTACCCTGGCGGCCACGTCGTAGACCGATACGTCGCCCGGAGCGCTGCCTTGGGGCGCACCAATGAAGTAAGTGCCCCCCTGGTGAGTGACGCGAATCAGATACGCCCCATTCCCTGGCGATTCAAGCGAATAATGCCCGCGCGCATCGGTGGTGGTGGTAGCCGCATCGGCCATTCCAGCCTGAACGTCCACCAGAACCACGCTGTCGCCCACCGAGGGCTTGCCGTTGGTTTTGTTGGTTACCGTGCCGGCAATGGTTGAGGCAAGCGCGACCGCACCTGAGAGTAACAGACATGAAAAAGCGAAGCGGAGAGTAACGGTTGGACCGATCATATGTAACCAAGCATCCAGTATCTTGGTAACCAACGGCTTGACGCAAAGCAAAGACGCCCCTTCCCGCTGACCGGGACAGACACCTTTTGCGCAATTGGCCATGTTTGCTCATTTCAGTCGCGGTCGCGCTGCAAGTCGACGATCTCAGTCATTAAATTCATCGCTTCGTTCTCCATAAGTGCCCGTTGCGCCTGGTAATCCTCTTCGGGATATTTGCCGGCGCGGAACTCGAAATTCAAATCGCGAAGATTCTCAAAGAGTTGCTCCTTGCGCTCCAGGAGGTAGTCGAGGTGCGTCTTCTCGCGCTGGCTGGCAAAGGCGTTTTCTGGCCAGAAGGTGTAAACAAACAGCGCGAACATCAGCAGCATGCCGGCGATCAGGCCCTGGGTCTCGGTCATTGACTAATATCCTCCCTCTCCATCCGTTTCGCGGCGGATTTGCTCGCGCAGCGCTTCGCTCGCCGGCGCGGTGGGCGGCGCTTCCAGACTGCCTACAGACCAGCGCCGCACTAGAAGAATCGTGCCCAATATTGCTGCAAGAAATACGGCGAAGGGCGCAATCCAGGCCACCAGGTCGAAGCCCTTGGTGGTGGGCGCGGCCAGCACGGTAGCGCCATACTTGATGGCGAACGAGGTTAGGATCTCGTCGTCGTTCTGGCCGGCGTCGATGCCGGCGCTGAGTTCCGTCAGCTCCGGCCCAGACATCGGGCAGCTCGTATGATTGCACTCGCCGAGCAACTCGTTGCATCCGCAGGTGCACAGCAGCCGGTGGTTCAGGTTGGTGTAACGCGCGTTACCGGTGCTAGCGCCCATCGAGAAAAACACGGCTCCAGCCAGCGCCGACGCCTGCAAGGCTCTCGTCCAAAGGATGAAGCGCCGGGAGGCGGTCAAAGGCCGCCTCCTAGTACCGGCTCAACGGGTGCGGCGCGCGCGGGCACGCGTAATGAAGCGGTAGCCGGGCTCAGGCTGGGAACCAGCGCTATCACCGTGCCAAAGACGATGATCGCCACTCCTGCCCAGATCCAACTCACCAGTGGATTCAAGAATGCTTTGATGATCGGCTGATTGGTGGCCGGATTTGTTCCCTCGTAGACCACGTACAAATCCCACTCCGGAACCGAATGGATGGCCACCATGGTCTGCGGCTGTCCGCTGGCCAGGTAGACGCGCTTCTCCGGAGTCATCTGGAATACCCTCTTGCCACCCTTCCACACGTCAAGCATGGCGTACTCCGAGTCGTAATTCGCGTTCGCGTCTTGTGTGAAGCCGACGCATTCCAGCGTGTAGGGGCCGATGGCCAGCTTGTCGTGCAACGCCATCTCCTGTTCCTGGTTGCGATTGAATGCCGCGCCCGCCAGGCCGACGACGATCACCACCACGCCGATGTGAATCAGGTAGCCGCCATAGCGCCGCGTATTGCGCCGCGTCAGCAGATAGGTTGCCGAAAGCAGGTTGCGTCCCGTCTGGTGCGAAATGACGCGCGCCCCGCCGAAAAACTCGCCCAGAATGGCCGCCATCACCGCCGCCGACAGCGCGAAGGCCACCAGCGCGTAGAAGTTGCCTGCGCTGAAGGCCCCGTCTTTCCACGGCGACACACCTACCGCCAGGCATACAATCACCGTGAGCCAAAGCACCAGCACCGGAACCACAAAGTTGCGGCGGATGCTGCGGATTGACGTAGCCCGCCACGGCAGCATCGGGCCCACGCCGGTGAGGAAGAGCAGGAACAACCCGATGGGAATGGCCACAGTGTTGTACCACGGCGCGCCCACGGTGACCTTATTGCCCACCACGTATTCGCTGAGGATGGGAAACAGGGTGCCCCACAGGATCACAAAGCAGGCCACCAGCAGCACCAGGTTATTGAACAGGAAGCTCGATTCGCGGCAAACCAGCGACTCCAGCCGGTGCTCGCTCTTCAGGTGGCTGTGATTGAGCACGTAGGTGAAGATGCACACCGCCAGCGTGATGATCATGAACGTCACAAACCACGTTCCGATCGAAGACTGAGCAAAAGCATGCACTGAGCTCACCAGTCCGGCGCGCGTCAGCAGCGTGCCCAGCATGGTCAGCAGAAAGGTGGTGAAGATGAGCCACACGTTCCAGCTCTTCATCATGCCCTTTTTCTCCTGCATCATCACCGAATGCAGAAAGGCCGTGCCGGTCAGCCATGGCATGAAGCTGGCGTTCTCTACCGGGTCCCAGCCCCAGTAGCCGCCCCAGCCCAGCACGGCATAGGCCCAGTGCATGCCCAGAAAAATTCCGCAGGTCAAGAACATCCAGGTGACCATGGTCCAGACCCTTGTGATCCTGATCCACTTCTCGCCTGGATAGCGCATCATCAGCGCGCCCAGGGCAAAGCAGAAGGGCACGCAGAAACCCACGTAGCCCAGGTAAAGCATGGGCGGGTGAATCACCATCTCGGGGTACTGCAGCAGCGGATTCAAGCCGTTCCCGTCGTCGGGAACCGCTCCCCGCATCAGCGCAAACGGTGGGGCCGCAAAGTTCAGAATGGCCAGAAAAAAGACCTGCACCGCGGCCAGAATGGTACCTGCATAGGCATAGAGCCGCACATCGGTCTTGTGCGTCAGCCGAAGGACAAATCCATAGGTCGCCAGCAGCCAGGCCCACAGCAGCAGGGAACCCTCCTGCCCGCTCCACATGGCAGAAAACTTGTAAGCGCCCGGCAGCGCCCGGTTGGAGTGTTCGGTGATATAGGCGATGGAAAAGTCGTTGGCGAAGACCGACCAGACCAGCGCGAAGACCGCGCTGCAGACGGCGATAAATCCGGCGATTCCTGCCCGCCGTGCTGTGTCCGCCAGCCTTTCCGGCGAAATCGCTGTTTTGGCGCCGGTCGCCAACAGCCGAAGGGCAACCGCTCCGGCAAGCAGGTTATACACCGCCAAAGCAAGGGCGATGAGAAGAGAAAGACTACCTAAGGCTGCCATCGATACTCCGAATTCGCTTGCGGGTTGGGGAAGATCCGGCCCTTCCCGGAGAAGAGCCGCTTAGAGCATGATAAATCGTCGAATTGTGATTTATCTCACGTTTCGTTGGACTCGGCGCTGACTAGTTGGTCGCCGCAAGCAGCGCCGAATGCTCAACTGCGGCCTCGCTGCTTCTGGCGAGGGAATTTGCAGCCGATCCGCCCACCCCAGCTGTCGCAAAGGGGGTAGTCTAATCGCGTAACACAGTGGATCATCGTAAGTTCCCTGGGAGCGACGTTCATTGACCGTGGTCAGCGAGTGGTAATTTTGTCCGGCTATGCAGCTTGCGGCACGCCAAGCGGAGCGGGGCCTTTCTCGCGCCGAACACCCTCCGGACCGGTAAAATTGCAATTTCCACGGCCCGATCGACGGGCTGTCGCGCCGGCCTCCTGGTCGGCAGTACCGGCGGCGTCCTCGCCGCCAGAGCAAACCCTCTTTCCTCCATAACGTTTGCACACGCAGTGACGAAGCAAACGGCGCCTGGTGTGGTTCCGGATTCCGTATTCCGTAGACCCAAGCTACAGCCGGTCAACCACCCCAAAGACGAAGGACTGTCGTTGGGGACCACGGCCAAGAGGCTGGCGCCGCGGATTCGTTGACCCACCTTGTGAGAACTGCAGGTCACTTCGTGGTTGGCGTCCAAGAAGTGCAAGAGAGGCACGGCCTGACCGCGTACCAGATCGTGCGGAAGAGTCTCGACGGAAGAATCTAAGGGCAGGCGCGGAGTGGCGGCTGGAGAGTTCCTCCCAACCCGCCCAAAACGGGACTCACGCTGATGCCGATAAGAAGGTGACCATTAAGCTGCGGGGCGCCGGATTGAAGCGATTTGCGGTAGATAATTGATTAGCGGCAATAGTATCGTTAAGGGAACACTCCCGGAGAATGCCAATCGCCAGTTAAGTCCCATGTTGAGAACAAATCGGGGCGATTCTACTTCCCGGCATGACGGGAAAGTGGTAGGCCGATAACCGTGCAAGTGTTATTGTTCCGGCAACAGCCTTGAAGCTAGGATGCGAGTGACGGATACCCTCGGTACGTTCTATCGAGACCTTGCGGTTCACTGGCAATGATCGAAAACGGTGGCCAAAAAGCAGGGAATCGAGTCGGGGGGGCATGGAAGTTAAAGATGACGGACCGTAAGGCGCTGCCCGAACAGAACGAGACTCCCGAGGATGTTGCCACCCTCTATTCATGGGCCAACCTTCATGGAGCCAAGTATCGCGACTTTTCTGCCTCCAGGGCGCAAATGCGCGAGAAGGCCAGGCTGCGCGTGCAAGAAGCGATTGAAGAAGAGCGCCGCCGCTCCCGGGAAGAGGCTGAAGCCAAGAATGTGAATGAGGCCGAACGTGCCTCAGAAGCGCGCCGGGCCGCCGAGGCCGCGCGCCAGGCCGAGCTTTCGGCCCAGCAGGCTGCCTTGGCCGCTCAAGCGGCTCAAGCCGCCCAGCAGCGAACTGCCTGGCAGCAACAGCCAGAGCCGGAGCGCTATGCCGTCGCGCCCGTGCAAAAGCAATTTCAAAATCCGGCGCCGGCCTTTGCCGCGCAGCCGGTTGTGGCCAACTACCCGCCCGTGCAGTCCTATGCGGCGCCCGCGCCCCAGTCCGATTTTGCGCCTCCGCAGCAGTACATTCCGGCTCAGCCGCAGTTTGCGCCCATGCGGGAAGAGAATCATCAGCATCTGCGCAATCAATGGGCTCCGGCCGATCCGAGAGAGAGCGCTGGCCGTCCCGCTTGGCTGGTCTCAGAGAATGCCGAAGCTGCTCCCGTGCCGGTTCCGCAAGCTCCTGAAGATACATTGCAGGGCTCGAGAGACCGCTTGACCTCGCGCTGGTTTGCGTTGAAGGGCGTTTTCGAGGGCAATGGAGCAGCGGCCGAACTGGCCCCAGCTCCTGCCCAGTCCGCATCGCGTGCTCCCGTGGTTGCCGTTTTTTCGCTGGCCGGCGGCGTGGGTAAGACAAGTCTGGTGGCCACCTTGGGCCGTGCCCTTTCAGCGCGCGGCGAGCGTGTGTTGTTGGTGGATACGGCAGCCTATGGGCTGCTTCCGTTCTTTTTCGGCGCCCGCGATCAGCGCCCCGGCGTTTTGAGAACCTTCAGCCCGCCCAGTTCCAGCGGCGATGCGCCCATCCAGATGATCACCATCGATCCCGAGACCCTGGGCGCTGAAAATGCCGTGCAGGAGACCCTGACCACCGAGATCGCCCGTCAATCGCGCGGGGTAAGCCGGGTGCTGGTGGATTTGGCTACCGCTTCCGGCGCAACCACACGCCGCATTATGCGCATGGCTCCCACGGTGCTGGTCCCCGTGGTCCCCGATATGAGTTCCGTGGTCAGCGTCAGCTCCATCGACGCCTTCTTCCAGCACAGTTCGGCCATCGGCAGCCCGGTGACGCCCTACTACGTGCTCAACCAATTCGACCCCTCGCTGCCCCTGCACCTGGATGTTCGCGAAGTGCTTCGCGAACAGGTGGGTGACCAGCTGCTTCCCTTTGCGCTGCGCCGCGCCCCTGCCGTGAGCGAGGCGCTGGCTGAGGGCATGACGGTGATGGACTACGCTCCCAGCTCCCCGGTTGCCGAGGATTTTGGCAGTCTCGCCGGGTGGGTCAAGAGCCTTGCCGCGCCCGCTACCACCGGCTTTCGCGGCGTTCGCTGGAGTGAACGATGACCGCAACCGGCCTGTGGCAGGATATCGGAGCAGGAGAGAACATATTCACCCGCTTTCTCCGCCTCGTTTTCCTCATTTTGGCGGCAGTAGCTTTCTATTTTCTGGCCGTCCTGCCCCTCACCTGGCCGCAACAGGCGGTTCTGGGTCTGCTCACGCTGCTGATGTCGATGGCCCTGGCGCGCAGCACCGATTCCTATCTGATTACCCTCACCCTGATGATGATGTCGATGTTCTGCACCTTCCGCTACGGATACTGGCGTATCGCGCAGACGGTGCGGTTTTTTGAGGACCCCGCCAATCACTGGGGCGCCCTGGATGCGTTCTTCATCATGAGCCTCATCCTGGCCGAGCTGTATGCCTTCTTCATCCTCTTCCTGGGCTATTTTCAAACCATCTGGCCGCTGCGCCGGGCGCCTGTGGCGCTGCCCGACGACACCGAAGCGTGGCCACACGTCGATGTGCTGATTCCCACCTATAACGAGCCGCTCGACGTGGTGCGCTACACGGCGCTGGGCGCGCTCAACATGGACTGGCCAGCCGAAAAGATGCACGTCTACATCCTCGACGACGGCCGCCGCAAGGAGTTCGAGCAGTTTGCCTTCGAGGCCGGTGTCGGCTACAAGATCCGTTCCGACAACAAGCACGCCAAGGCCGGCAACATTAACACCGCGCTGAAGAGCATGACCTCGCCCTACGTGGCCATCTTCGACTGCGACCACGTTCCCACGCGCAGCTTTTTGCAGATGACCATGGGCTGGTTCCTGCGCGACCGCAAGCTGGCCATGCTGCAAACGCCCCACCACTTCTATTCGCCCGACCCGTTTGAGCGCAACCTGGGCCAGTTTCGCATCATCCCCAACGAAGGCGAGCTGTTTTACGGGATCGTGCAGGACGGTAACGATTTCTGGAACGCCAGCTTTTTCTGCGGCTCCTGCGCCGTGCTGCGCCGCACCGCCCTGGACGAGATCGGCGGCATCGCCGTTGAGACCGTTACCGAAGACGCGCATACCTCGTTGCGCATGCAAATGAATGGCTGGAACACCGCCTACATCAACATTCCCCAGGCAGCCGGCTTGGCCACCGAACGGCTTTCGGCCCATGTGGGCCAGCGCATACGGTGGGCTCGCGGCATGATCCAGATCATGCGCACCGACAATCCGCTTTTTGCACCGGGGCTGAAGTGGCCGCAGCGGCTTTGCTACTTCAACGCCATGTGCCACTTCATGTACGCCGTGCCGCGGCTTATCTTCCTCACTGCGCCGCTGATCTACCTGCTCCTCAGCCACACCAACGTGCCCGGCTACTGGGCGGCCATCCTGGCCTACGCCTTGCCTCACCTGGTGCTTTCCAACGTGACCAACTCGCGCATCCAGGGCGAGCATCGCCACTCCTGGTGGAACGAAATCTACGAGACGGTGCTCTCGCCTTACATTCTGCTGCCCACCATGATGGCGCTGATCAATCCCAAGCTGGGCAAATTCAACGTGACCGCCAAGGGCGGCGTGGTGAAGCGCACCTTCTTCGACACCAAGATCGCCCAACCATTTCTCATCATGCTGCTGTTCAACATTGCGGGGCTGATCGTGGCCATTCCGCGCTACTTCCTCTGGGATCGCGACCGGCCAGGCACGGTGTTGATGAACGTTGCCTGGTGCTGTTTCAATATCGTCATCCTGGGCGTCACCACCGCCGTGGCGCGCGAGATGAGGCAGTTGCGCACCACTGTCCGCATCAACATTGTCACGCCGGTCATGGTCAAGCTTTCCGACGGACGGCTGATCTCCGGCGAAACCACCGATATGTCCTCGGGCGGCACATGCATTCGCCTGAGTGAGGCGGTGGATACCGGTGCGCATTCTGAGGTGCGACTGGCCTTCCCGCTGCCGGCCGTGGCCACCGAACTGCCCGCCACTTTGGTTTCTCTTGAGGGATCGCTATTGCGGGTGCGCTTTGAAGACCTGACGATTGCCGAACAGGAAGTGTTGACCATGGTGCTATATTCCCGAGCAGATTCATGGCTGGGCTGGGGCGAATCCCGCGAAAGCGACAATGTGCTGCGCAGCTTGGCGCGCATCTTCCAGATTTCCATGCATGGCCTGTTGTCCACTTTCCAGAGCTTGTTCACCAATAAAGACCGCAGGGCAAGAGACCGCAAGCTCTCGGTTGCCCGCTCCGTGGGCGTGCTGGCGCTGGCCGCATTCCTTCTCGGGGCGCCGCATGCCGCCCATGGGCAGGTTCCGGGCTTTGCCGGGGCGCTGGACAAGGGAGTCTCCGACAAAAATCCGGTTGTCCCTCCGGGCCAGTTCCGCGACACATTTACCCTGAACGACGCCGGTTCGCCGCAGATTGAGCTGCATGGCATCGACTCCAGCCACAGCATCTACTTCACCCTGCCCCAGACTCACGTGGCCAGGACTGCCAAGATCCACGTCTTTTATGCTTTCTCTCCAAGTCTTTTGCCGCAGCTCAGCCACCTCAAGCTCATTCTGAACGGAACGCTTTTTGCCACCGTCCAGCCCACGCCTGGGGTAGCGGGCGGCTCCAGCAGCCAGAATGCGGAGGGGGAATTCGCCATCCCCGCCGACCTGCTGGTGCACAACAACACGCTGACCATCCAATTCATCGGCCACTACACCATGGTCTGCGAAGACCCGGCCAACACCACGCTGTGGGCGCGCGTTCATCGCACCACTTATCTGGATATCCAGGGCGATCTGCTGCCCCTGGCCGACGATCTGAAGCAGTTGCCCATGCCGTTTCTCGATCCGGCTGTGATTCAGCCGCTGAGCATTCCGGTGGTCTTTCCCACTGCGCCTTCGCTCAAGGCCATTCAGGCGGCGGGCGTGGTCACCAGTTACTTTGGCATGATCTCTGAGAACCGGCCGGTCCGCTTCCCGGTGCGCATCGGCGCCATTCCCACAGGCAATGCCATCGTGATCTCCGACACGCCCGGCAACCTGCCGGCCAGCCTCAATTTGCTTTCGGTGTCCTCAGCCACTGTGGCCATGCGCACCAATCCCACCGACCCCTACAGCAAGATTCTGGTGGTTACCGGCGGCGACGGCGACCAGATGCTGCGGGCCGCGCAGGCCGTGGCCCTGCACTCCGACTTGCTACAGGGCTCGCAAACCACCATCGACGCGCTGGCCCTGCCCGACAAGCAACAGCCCGATGGTGCGCCGCGATGGGCTCGTACCGACCAGACCATCGCTCTGTGGGATTACGCCACCGCCGACCAGTTGCAAGGCGATGGCTCGGCACCGCTGAACGTCTACTTCCGGATTGCGCCGGACATTTTTTACTCAGAGCGGCCCAATGCGCTGCTCAAGCTCTCGTATCGCTACAATTCGGTTCCCATCGGGCCTATTTCCAGCATGCAGGTGCGCATCAACAACGCCTTCCTGGGATCGGTTCCGCTGATTCCGGGCCAGGAAGCCTCGCGCCGCATGCAGACCGACGTGCCCGTGCCTGTGGTGAACCTTCGTCCGTTCTCCAACTCGCTTTCCTTCGATTTCACCTTCCAATTGCTCAAGAAGGGAGGCTGCCAGGATACGACGCCCATCAATATGCAGGGCGCCATCCTGCGCGACACCTTCCTTGACCTGCGCGGTTATCCGCACTATGCACCCCTGCCCAATCTTGAGACCTTTGCCAATGCCGGATTCCCGTTTACCCGGCTGGCCGACCTGAGCGAGACCACCGTGGTGCTGCCGCCCACGCCCACCGAGCAGGAGATCGAACTTTTTGTCACGCTGATGGGCCACTTCGGACGCCAGACCGGCTTCCCCGCATTGCGCGTGACCGTGGCTGGCGCCGAGGCCATGCAACAGGGCGCACAGACCGACTTTCTCATCATCGGCATGGGCGACGATCAGCCGGCCTTCGACAAGCTGGCCAACAATCTGCCCGTGGCGCTGCGCAGCGGACAGATCCAGGTGCACGACACCCAGGGCTTTTTTGCCCCGCTTCATCAGGCCTGGTGGAAGCTGCGCTCCGATGAGCACACCGAGTCCGGGGACTTGACCGCCGGCGGCACGCCCGATTCGGTCATTGAAGGCATCCGGTCACCGTA
>Ga0181520_10009743_pt1 | contig 13153 bp, 12 predicted proteins | sample PEATcosm2014_Bin_29_FD_132451 | JGI IMG/M metagenome (GOLD analysis project Ga0181520, IMG submission 132451) | Peatland microbial communities from MTU Mesocosm Facility, Houghton, MI, USA - PEATcosm2014_Bin02_30_metaG | ecosystem: Environmental > Terrestrial > Soil > Wetlands > Peat | place...
AATCAAATAATCCGAGTAGCGCTTCGCCCCGCGCAGCGCCGCGCCGTACGCCTGGATGCCGTGCTCGCGCACAAAGCGGTCGGGATCGAGCCCGCCCTCCAGCGTCGCCACCTTCACGTCGAAATCCTCTTCCGTCAGCAGCCCAATCGACTTCTCCGTCGCCGCTGCGCCCGCCGTGTCCGGATCGAAGTTCACAATCACCCGCTTGGTAAACCGCGCCAGCAATCGCACCTGTGGCTCCGTAAACGCCGTTCCCGAAACCGCCAGCACATTGTGGATCCCCGCCATATACACGCTGATGCAGTCCATCTGCCCTTCCACCAGCACCGCAAAGTCGCTCTTGCGCATCTCCGCCTTCGCCTTGTCCAGGTTGAACAGCACATGCCCCTTGGTATACAGCGCAGACTCCGGCGAGTTCAGATACTTCGCATTCTTGTCGTCCGGGTCCAGCGCCCGCGCCGTAAACGCAATCACCCGCCCCGCCTCATTCGCAATCGGAAACGTAATCCGCTTGCGGAAGCGCGCGTACAAATCGCCCACCGGCAGCCCGTCGTCGCTCTTCTCCTTGGACGAGAACAGCCCGCTCGCCCGCATCACCTCTTCCGGAAAATGCTTCTTCAGCGCATCGCGCATGTGGTTGAAATCGTCCGGCGCATACCCGATGCGAAACGTCTTCACCGTCTCCGCCCCCACCCCGCGGCTGGTCAGGTACTCGCGCGCCCGCGCCGCCTCGGGCGACTTCAGTTGCGCCTCGAAGTACTGCGTCGCCGCTTCATGAATATCCAGCAACTGCCGCCGCAGCCCGGCCTCGCGCGCCTCTTCCGGCGAGCTGAACTCCCGCTTCGGCAGCGCGATCCCCGCCTTCTGCGCCACCGCGCGCACCGCCTCGGGAAAGCTCAGCCCCTCCATCCGCATCACGAAGGTGAACACATCGCCCTTCTCGTGGCACCCGAAGCAGTAGTAGTACCCATGCGTCGCGTTCACGCTGAACGACCCCGTCTTCTCCTTGTGGAACGGGCACAACCCCGTATAGTTCTGCGCCCCCGTCTTGCGCAGCTTCAGATACTCGCCCACAATCCGGACAATGTCCGCCTGCTGCTTCACGTGTTGAGCAAAATCATCCGCCATAGCCAACGCAAAGATGAGTGTAGATCAAGGCTCGCAGCAAAACCTCACCCTCGTGAATCATGGCAGAGGCGCAGTTCGCATTTGCTTTGAAGGGGCGGGACTTCGTAGGGCGCTGAGGAATGCATATTCGTTAAGGGCACGGCTTCAGCCGTGCCGTAAGAGGTTCCGCCCGCAGCGCGGCTTTAGCCGCTGAGGGCGCTGTCGCCGAGCCGCAACGACACTTTTCAACAGTCCCTTCAGCGCCTGAGAAATAACCGTATGCTCATTCGGTCGATTGGTTCCTCAATAACAAGCATTGACAATCCTTGTTACTGCGCCGACCATGGCATCAGGAGGCAATCCCATGAACGTCTCGCTCACTCCCGAACTCGAAGCCTACGTCGCCCGCAAGGTTCAGACTGGCCGCTACAACTCCGCCAGCGAAGTCGTCCGCGAAGCATTGCGCCTGCTCGAAGAGCGCGACACCGGCCGCGATGCGCAGCTTGCCCAGTTCAACCACGAACTCCGCACCCGCCTCGCCTCGCTCGACCGCGGCGAACACGCCGACGCGCGCACCGTCCGCGAGCGCCTCAATCGCAGATCGCAATCGCGGAGAAAGATCAGCGCATGACCCGTTATGTGCTCGGCGTCGATGCCGGGCAGGACCTGGAGCAAATCTGGGACTACATCGCCGAGGACAACATGGACGCAGCCGACCGCTGGATCGAGAAACTTTTCGCCGCGTTTGAGTTGCTGGCGCGAACTCCGGAGATAGGCCACAAGCGGGAAGACCTCACCGGCCTGCCCATCCTGTTCTGGCCCGTAGGCGCTTATCTGATTCTCTACCGCCCGCACCCCGAGCAGATTGAGATCGTCGCCGTTACGCAGGGCGCGCGTGACGTTCCTGCATTCCTGACGGAGCGCGGTGTATAAGGTCAGCGGTCGAGGGGATTACCGCTCATCGGTCACGCTCACAAACCCATCCCGCACCACCGCTCCGCCTCGGCGATACCGGTGCGTCTCCGCATCCCACGCGTACGTCAGCTCCACATGCCGGCTGGGGCAGCAATGCGGATCGCTCGGCTTCCACAGCGCCTGGTAGAGTTGCAGCTTCTCCGCGTCCAGATGCATCAGGCTCACCCCTTCGCCGCTGAACTGGAACAGCCGCACCAGCTTCCCGCGCTCGCACGCGTAGGCCAGCACCACCTCCCACAGGCCCGTCCCGCTCAGGTGGTTTTCTTCGAGCAGCAGCACCCGCACCCAGGTATCCGCGCCGGCGTGGATCTTGCGGTCCGTCACCAGCTCCACGCGCCAGTCCGGGGCCGACCCCGCCGCCTCCGGATCGTCGCGCAGCAGCGCCACTCCGCGCCGCAGCTCAAACCCATCCGTCAGCGGCGCCGCCCCGCCAAACAGCAACCCCGCCTCGTTCGCGTCCGCCGCTCCCGTCCGGATCGCCGCGTTGCGGAAGTCCACCGCCCGCACATCCACACAGGTCTGCGTCCACGCGATCTTCGCAGTCAGGCCGAAGGCAAGCAGCACAACCAGCGGGCGCAGCATGCAAGAACTATACCTCCCCGCCCGCGCTACGCCGCCCCGTTCTCCCGGCGCGCCCGGCCACCATCCCTAATCCTTCGGCCGGCTCAGCCGCATGTTGAACCCGATCCACGGCCCGCACACATTAATGCCGTTATCGTCGTACTTCGGCTCCGACAGGTACAGGTTGGAGACGTGCATATACATGCCGCCCACCTCCGCGCTGTATTTGCTGTTGAAGTTGTAGCGCGCGCCGAAGCCGATCATCAGCGTAAACGTGAAGTCCTGTCCCTGCCCGTAGCCGTTGTAGGTATACGGCTCCTGCGCGTTCACAAACCCCGCGCCCTCCCGCGTCTCGAAGTAGGGCGTCGCCTTCCAGTTGCGGTAGACAAAGTTCCGCCGGAAGCCCAGGTCGAACGCGTCGTAGAGATTCTCTGGCCCGCGCGGAATCGCCGTCACCGAAAACGTCACCGTCAGGTCCGTATTCCCGCGCAGAATCCACGGCCCGTTGATCTTGCCCATCTGCCAGCGCAGGGAAGGGAACAGCGGCACCAGCGTGTAGTGCGTCGGGTTCTGCGAGTAGTCCCCGCCCACCAGCGCGTCAAACACAAACGGAATGTTGATGGGCAGCACGCCCATCTCCATCGACAGCTCCACCTTGTTGCGGTAGTAGAACTTTTCGTTGCGATCCGGCTTCTTCGGTTGCGCCGCCTTCGCCCCAAACGCGCCCCCGCCAGACGCGCCGGCCGGGCCGGCCGCACCCTTGTCCGGGCTGCCGGCGCCTCCGCCTGCGTCCCCGGCCGCCAACATCACTTCCTGCCCCAGATCTCGTCCCACGCCCGATCCCAGATCCGGTCCCAGCTGCTGCCCCGCCGCCTGGCTCATCGACGCGCAGCTCGCCAGCAGCACCGCCCACAGCTTGACGCTTTGTCTGGTCATTCGCTTGGTCAGACTCTCTTCGTCTTTCTGCGCCGGCTCAGTCCTCCGCAAGCGCTCGCGTCCCCGTCCTCGGGCCTTGCGGCCGGCGCGGACCGGCCCACCTCGCCAACCGTATACTGGCGCTCGGCCCGGCCGCAACCGGAAAATACCCCTCGCTGCGCCCGCGAACCAGCCGCGTGACCTCGCGTCCCCAGCCCGCCGATTCCCCTTGCGCGTCGCGCCGCTTCCTTAGTAACTTGGCCACACTGCGCAGCGCCTCTTGCTGAACCAATCGACCGGGCACAGGAGCAACCATGAGCCTTCAATCCCTAGCCAGCCTCGATGGATCCGACCTCGCCGCCTTCGTCGTCTGCGGCTTCATCGGCTACTTCGTTGGCAGCAGCGCCGTGCCCGGCTCGGTCATCGCCCTCTACGGCTCCATCCTGGTCTCCTACCACCTGTTTCTCGCCTGGCTGGTCTTCTTCAGCCCCGGCCATCGCGAGGCCGGAGCTCCGCTGCCTTTCTTTCACACCCTCATCACCCACGCCGCCTGCCTGGTGGTCATCCTCGGTCCCATCGCCATCGCCCGCCGCACCGTCCCGGCCTTCGCCGTCTTCCAGCAGCAAGACGTCTCCGCCGGCATGGATTCCATCCGCGCCAGCATTCGCATCTTCCAGGTCCTCTCCAGCGCCGCCGCCGGGCTCGCCGTATTCGAGCGCGGCTGGCTGTTCACCAACGAACCCCAGCCCGGACGCCGGCCCGAACCTCAGGCTCCGCCCTCCCTGCCCATGGGCGACTCCGCCCAGGAGGCCGAGGACTGGCACCGCTACCTCGCCGAGCAGCCGCCCGGCGCCTTCCGCCGCACCTCGCTCAAAGCCGAATACGAGAAGTGGCTCGCCGCCCGCCGCAAAAACCACCCCGCCCCCTAACCCCTCGCCCGCCATCCTCTCGTCCGCCCCCGCGCGAACGAAAGTGCAATTGATCCTCCTGATACCGCAGGGGTAATTTCCCTTCCCAGGGCGCGCGGCAAAACTAAGCTGGTAAAGCCGGGTTCCCAAGGAAGACGATCCCCACCCGGCCCGCAAGAGCCGAAACGGATCGGGCCGGTATCCATACCAATTTCGAACCTTGCCCGGCGGCTTGAGTTTTAAACGCTGTGGCGGAATTTGAGGAAAAAGACCATGTCATCCATCTTCTCCCTGCGCGCTCTGCGCAATACCCTGGCCGCCGCCGTGCTGGTGCTCGCGCCCGCGGCTTCCTTCGCCGGAGTCTTCATCTCGGTCGGCTTCGCCCCGCCCGCGCTGCCCGTCTACGTGCAGCCCGTCGCTCCCGGCGACGGCTACCTCTGGAATCCCGGCTACTGGGCCTACAGCCCCGAGGGCTACTACTGGGTCCCCGGCGTCTGGGTCCGTCCCCCGGCCGTCGGCCTGCTGTGGACGCCCGGCTACTGGGGCTGGGGCGGCGGCGCCTACCTCTGGCATGAGGGCTACTGGGGTCCGCACGTCGGCTTCTATGGCGGCATCAACTACGGCTTCGGCTACGGCGGCGTCGGCTTCTGGGGTGGACGCTGGGAGGGCGGCCACTTCGCCTATAACACCGCTGTCGTCAACGTGAACACCACCATCATCCACAACACCTACGTCGATCGCAGCTTCCCCGCCGCCAACGTCGGCGTGCACACTGCCTTCAACGGCGGAGCCGGCGGCATCGAGGCGCGTCCCACCCCGCAGGAGCAGCAGTGGTCGCATGAGAACCACGTCGCCCCCACCGCCGAGCAGCAGACTCATGTCCAGTCCGCTCACGCCGACCACTCCAACTTCGCCTCCGCCAACGGCGGCCATCCCGTGAACGCCGCCTTCTCCCGCCCCGGCGCCACCGCGGGCGCGGTCCACTCCGTCGGGGCGCCGGCTGCGCGCGACGGCTTCGGCCATGCCAACGAGGTCAACACCCGCCAGGGCAACCAGCAGGCGCGCATCAACTCCGGCGTCAACTCCGGTCAGCTTACGCCCGGCGAGACGCGCAACCTCGAGAATCGCGACTCCAGCATCAATCGCCAGGCCCAGGCCGACCGCGCCGCCAACGGCGGTCACCTGACCGGTCAGGAAAAAGCGCAGATCAACCAGCGCCAGAACAACGTGAGCAACTCCATCTACCAGGACAAGCACAACGCCAACAACGACCAGGCCGCCGCCGCCCGCAACGGCGCCACGCCGCACCAGGAGAAGCAGCAGGCCCAGCACGTGGAAAAGAAGAACGCGCCGCACCCGGGCGAGGACCATCCCAAGCGGTAGCTGTCCCTGCACCAAAACAAAATGCGGCCAGCGAACCTCTTCGCTGGCCGCATTTCTTTCTTGCCAGGGTTGCACCAGGTGCTACACTTCCCCTATGGCGAATCTCGCCGCACGGGCCCAGCGGGTTTTCAAAACGGCGTGGTTTTCCAAAGCAGCACGCAAGGCTCACATCCCGGACAGCGAACTATGCACGGCCATCCGTCAGGTCATGCTCGGCCAGGCCGACGATCTAGGCGGTGGAGTCTTCAAGAAACGCCTGGGCAAGAACCTCTATCGCTCCATCCTGATTGCCAAAGCGGGGCAGTTTTGGGTCTTTGAATACTTGTTCGCCAAGCAGGATCTTGCCAATATCGGGGACGCTCAACTCACCGGCTTCCGCAAACTCGCCCATGCGTATGCGGCGCTGACAGCCCAGCAGATCGATCGGCTGACTGCGGAGCAGGATTGGGTTGAGATATGCAGTTGACGAAGGAAAGGAGATCGACCATGGCGGCCAGGCTTAAGTTCAAGGACGATGCCTTTGAGGCAATTCACTCTTCGGCATCGGCGCTATTCAAAGTCGGCGCCATCGACAAGGCCACCATGCGCAGCTTCGACGCCTCCTGCCTCGTCGCTCCCACCCTGCTCAAGCCTCGCCAGATCAAAGCCCTGCGCGAGCGTCACCGCGTCAGCCAGCCGGTCTTCGCCCGCTACCTGAACACCAGCGAATCCACCGTCGAAAAGTGGGAGAGCGGCGCCAAAAAGCCCAGCGGCATGGCCCTCAAGCTCCTGGCCGTCGTGCAGAAACACGGCCTGAAGATGCTCGCCTGAACCGCGCTTGTTCCTACCGTCGCGGGTGTTCCTACAATAGAGATCGATGCTTTCCCCCTCCCAGCTCGACCGCCTCTGCGTCATCCTCGTCCGCGCCCGCAACCCCGGCAACATCGGCGCCGTCGCCCGCGCCATGCACGACTTCGGCTTCACCCGCCTGCGCGTCGTCAACGAGTACCCCGTGCCCTTCGAGGCCGCCAAGTCCGCGGTCGACGCCTCCGCCGTCCTCGCCGCCGCCACCACCCACGCCACCCTCGCCGAGGCGGTCGCCGACTGCACCCTGGTCGTCGGCACCACCGCCGTCGGCGAGCGCACCCTCCACCATCCCCTGCTCCCGCTCGCCCAGGCCGCGCCCCGCCTGCTCGCCGAACTCCGCCGCGAATCCAGCGGCCCCAGCTCAGTCCCGCCGCGCGTCGCCCTGCTCTTCGGCTCGGAAAAGACCGGCCTCTCCAACCAGGAGCTCAGCCACGCCAACTGGCTGCTCACCATCCCCATGCGCAACCCCGGGGACGCGCGCCACGTCTCCATGAACCTCGGCCAGGCCGCCGCCGTCTGCCTCTACGAGCTGGTGCGCGATCCATCTGTAACCGCAATCGGCACAAATCTCCCCGCGCCTGCGCCCGCCCCGCAAATTGTTCCCGCCGCTGCTACAAATTTCTCCGCACCGGCGTCGCCCCATCCCGGCAGCGGAGAACCAGCCCCGGACAGCGCCCCCGCCGCCCAACTGGAAATCCTCACCGCGCTGCTCACCGAAGTCATGCAGGCCACCGAATACACCCGCCGCCACGCCCACAACGCCGATCCCGCCCACATCCGCCGCCTGGTCCGCCGCATCGGCGCCGACTCCATCGACGCCCCCGTCTGGATCGGCATCCTCAAACAAATCCTCTGGAAGCTCGGCCCGAGGACTGAGAACTGAGAACTGAGAACTGAGAACTGAGAACTGAGAACTGGAAAACCCTATTTCGCTTCTTTCCGCAGAATCTCATCGGCGAAGAAGTTCTCCACCTTGGCCTGGTCGCGCAGCATCTCGAAGTACGCGGTCTTCAGCAGTTGCGAGCGGCCATCCCGCAGTTGCTGCCGGATCGCCTGCTGCACCCGCGGATCGTTCAGGTCGCGCTGGCCCGCCGGCTCGCGCGAGATCAGCTTGTAGATCGCGTAGCCCACCGGCTTCTTCGTCTGCCCATCCAGCAGCGGCAGGATGTCGGTAATCTGTCCCGCCTTCAGCTTGGTCACCGCCACGTACACCGTCGGGTCGGACCGCATCTCCGACTCGTAGTGGAAACCCATGTCCCCGCCGTTCGACGAGGTCTCCGGGTCCTCCGAATAGTTCGACGCCAGCGTGCCGAAGTCCTCGCCCGAGTCCAGCCGGTTCTTCAGCGCCTGGATCTTCTTCTTCGCCTCGGCGTCGCTGGTCGCCTTGCTGCCCTGCAGGTTCACCGGCTGCGGCGAGGGCACATCGGTCACGCGGAGCACCGCCAGGTGGTACTGCGTCTCAATCAGGTTGAAGTCGGTCTTGTGCTGGTTGTAGTAGCTGGCCACATCGGCGTCGGTCACCGTGACCTTGGAGTTGATCTCCTTGTTGATCAGCTTCTCGATGGTCAGCGACCGGCGCACGTCGTGTTTCAGATTGTCCAGCGTGGTGTGGTTGGCCTGCAGCCACTGGTTGAACTGCTCCTCGGTATACCGCGCCTTGATCTCCGCAACCTTGGCCTCGACCTCCTCGGGAGTCGCGGTCAGGTTCATCTTGGTCGCGCGCTGGGTCACAATCTCTTCGTCAATCAGCTCGCGCACAATGTTCAACCGCAGCGAGTCCGCCTGCTCCGGCGTGGTCCCCTGTTCCGGCGACTGGCCCAGTTGCGCCTGGTACATGCGGTCCATGTCGGCGCGATTGATCGCGTGGCCGTTCACCGTGGCCACCACATCCACGCCGGGGGTGCGGTTGCATCCGCCCAGCAGCAGCAACGCCGCCGGCAACAGGCCCGCGGCGATCTTCGCGCTCACACTCCAGGTACCGCAAACCGCGGTCCGGTTGGCCGCGGCCGTACGTGCTGTGCTAGTCATTGTTTCGCCATTCCCGTCTGCAACCTTCTGTCTGTTGGTCCTGCTCCGCCGTCTTCATCGCGTCTGCTAACTCCCGGGCTTGGTCGTCGCCGGCGCGGCCTGGGCGGCGGGCGCGGGCGGCGGCGGCGTCTTGCCGGCTGCCACCAGAGCTCCGTCGATAATCTGGTACAGCGTCTCCACCGGCACCACGCCTTCCACTCGTTCGCCGTTGATAAACAGCACCGGCGCCTGGTCCAGCCGCAGCGGACCGGTCTCCGCATCCGTCTCCGACGCCTTCACCTTGCTGTTGTCCTGCTTCAGCACGCACGCCACCAGCTCCGGCTGGTTCACCTTCTGCCGCGCGCCTTCGTCCAGCGCCAGCTTGTCCAGAGCCTCGTCGGCCTTGGGCATGCTCTTTTCCTCGACTGGAATGTCCGCCGCGTGCGCGTGCACGTAGTCCACATAATTCCAATAACCTTCCGTGCTCGCCGCGGCCAGGCAGTTCGCATCCACCGCCGCATGCATCGCCCACGGATGAATCTCTTCCAGCGGAAAGTCGCGATACACAATCCGCACCTGGTCCTTATACCGGTTCAGAATCGCCGGAAACAGCACCGCGTTCATCCGCGCGCAGTACGGGCACTCCAGGTCGTCGAAGCCCACAATCAGCACCGGCGCATTCGGGCCGCCGCCGCGTGCCGGCCGCCCCGTCTGCGGCACCAGCTCCCGCGGGTCCTGGCTCAGGTCCAGCTTGTTGAACTGCGCCAGCGTCTTGCCGTCGGCGGAAAGCAGAAACGTCGCCGTCCGCGGCGCCTGGCCCGCCGCCGTAAACGTCCCCACCAGCTGGTCGTAGCCCGGAACCTCGCTCGCCGTGGGCAGCCCGAACGTCACCGCGTAGTCCAAAGAAATCGCCGACTTGTTGCGGATAATCACCTCGACCCGCCGCTCCAGCTCCGGCGACAGCGGCACGCCCACCCGCACCGCATCCGCCCCCGGCGTCGCCGCAGCCGGCGTCTGGGCAGGGCAGCCCAGCGCAGTCGCCACCACCACCCACGCGAGACAACCCAACGGCCTTGCACCAATCAACACAATCCCCATTATCTCACGCCAATCCCCCGTTTTTCGCCCCCGCCGCCCGTTCCCGGCACCCCGCAACTGAGAACTGACAACTGACAACTGACAACTGACAACTAGCAACTAGCAACCAGCAACTTGTACCTGGCACCTGGTACCTACCCCTAAAACACCTGGTCCTGGTGGCGCAGGTTTCCCGCGCTGCCGATGTTCGCCAGGGTGAAGTTGAATTTGTATCCATTGTCGTTACGCGCTGTGCCCAGCTCGTACTTGCGGTACTCCACGCTCACCCCGCAGCAGCTCCAGTTGTCCGAGCTCTGGATCGCCCCATACTGCACCGTGCCCAGGTCCAGGTCGATGCCCGCGCTGGCCGCCGCGCTCAGCCCCGGCCGGGTCGGCTTGCCGAACCCGAGCCACACCCGCATCTGGGTAAAGTCCGCCACCGACGACAGCGTGCCCTCCACATACGACCGCGCCGGCGCATTCAGCCGCCCGATGATGGTTCCCGCCACGATGTCGCCCTCATGCACATCCACATACAGGTTGTTGGCCGTAAACTTCCGGTCGCACCCCGCCGCCGCCGTCACCGCGCTGGTCGCCGACGACGCCGAGCAGGTGTCGTAGTCGAAGTCCCACTCCACGTCCGTCTTCGCCGACGTGCGCACCCGCAGCCGCGAGATGATCGGCGAAATATCCCGCGGCCGCGTCATGAACGAAATCCCCGAAAAGTCCAGCGTGGTGTCCAGAATCGCGCGCGGCCCCGTCGTCACCGCCCCGCCAAAGTTCTGGTTGAAGAAAAACTTCTGCGCCACCCGCCAGCTGATCCACTCGCGATTGCCGCACACCGGCGCGCCCGCCTCGTCCCGCCCCAGCGCCTCGCCCGGATCTTCCACCGCGTCGTCGCTCCGCCCCGCCGCTCCCAGGATCTCGGTCGCGTCCGCCGCCTCGCCCGCGGCCTGGCACGGCTGGTCGCCCTTCTGGCGCAGAAACAGCCGCTGGGTCGCGCCGTACTCCACCTCGTTGGTGTCGCTGGCAATGTCCACCGTGTCGAAGCGCAGCACCTCGGGAAAATTGTTGATCCCGGTCACGTAGCGGTAGGTCAGCTCCGGCTCGATGGTGTGTTTCACATCGCGCCCCAGCAGCTTCCGCACCCAGCCCGAATCGAAGGTCCGCTCCAGCACCGGCGCGCGCAGCTCCAGCTCCACATCCAGCGCCGCCCGGTTCAGCGCCGCCACGTTCTCCACCGGAGGACCGCCCACCCCCGGCACCGCCGCAAACCGGCTGCGGCTGTAGAACGTCTCCCGCCCCGCCACCGAAGGCCGCAGGTTCCATCCGCCAAAGTGCAGCGGGTACGCCAGCTCCGGCCGCACGTCCAGCCGCTCGATCATCCCGCTGCTGGTAAAGTTCGGCTGCGCCCGCTTCAGCGCCGCCGCCGTCGTGTTCAGGTTCCACTCCAGCCCGGTCGACCCCAGCGTGTGGTCGGTCGTCGTAAACTCCAGCGCCGGCGCGTGGAAGATATGCACCTGCTCCTCGGCCTGCGGCGGCACCGTCGTCGCAATCCGTTTCTCCCCCTGGTAGCGGTCGCCCTCCAGCGACTCCGCCATGCCGCCCGACTCGCGCGTCAGGTAGATCGTCGACACCACGTCGCTCGACACCGCCTGGTTGAAGTTGGTCGAGAACGCCTCGCGATACGGGAACGAGCTCAGATACTCCACGTCCGCCACCGCCCGTGCCTGCACCGGGCCCTGCGTGCCATCCGCGTCCTCGCCCGCAATCACGTCGTACCGCCCGGAGAAGGTTACGTCCGTGCCGCTCTGGTTCACATACACCCCGCCCGGATAGTACCCGCGGTCCTGCAGCGCACTGTAGCGCGCCTTGATGAAGTCCTGCCCCAGTCCGCGATAGCGCAGGCTGCCCGTCTCCTCCCAGCCGCGCGCCGAGTAGAAAATCGTTCCCGCCGTCAGGTCGGTGCTGCGGTTGATCGCCCAATAAACCTGCTCGCCGACGGTCGTCCCCTTGCTCGCCGAGTTAAACCCAATCTCCGGAATCAGAATGCCCGATTGCCGGCTGTCCACATCCGTGGGATGGGTCACGTACGGCAGCCACAGCAGCGGCAATCCCATCAGGTGGAAGATGCTGTTGGCCGTGCGCGCCTGGTTGCCGTCCACGTTGAACTTCGCCGCCGAAAGCAGCCAGTCCGGGTTCGGCAGTTGGCACGACGTAATCGTGCCGCCGTACACCGCGTACTCGCGCGGCCCCGTCTTCACCACCATCCGCCCGGTAAACAGAAACGGATTGTCGTTGGTGTAGCGCTGCGTCCCCGCAGCCGCCATCCCCGTTCCCTGTCCCCCGCTCCCCTGTCCCCTGCTCCCTGCCTTCGCGCCCACCGAGCCCACCACGTCGAAGAATCGCCCCATCTGCGTCTTCAGATTGATGGTCCCGTGGCTCGCCTCGATCCGTTCCTGCGTGTCGGCGATGGTCACCACCACGTGGCCCGTCATGTCCACATCGCCGGTGTCGCTGTTGTACTCAATGTGGTCGGCCTCCAGCACCCGGTTGCGGTACGTGATCACGACGTGGCAATCCGCCACGTACAGGTTGCCGCTGCGCGACTCCTTCCCGCACACCGGATCGGTCACAATCGAAATATCCCTCCCCGGCTCCGCAATCGCCACCGCATCCGGATATTCGGTGTCCGCCAGCGCCGCCGGCAGCACCTCCGCCGGCGCGTTTTCCACTGCATTCGCCGGAGGTGCCGCAGTCGTTACCTCTTGCCCCGCGAGTTGTGCATGGTTTGCCGCAAGCCCCGTGATACTTATGAAGAAGCAGGCGCTCCTGAGAATTTGCGCAGGTGAGAAACGGCCGCCGCGTGGGCGCCGGTTGACACTGGACGGCGATCCCGGGAGCGCCATCGGGGAGACAGCGGATGATGTTGGCAGCCGGATCGGCCCTCGCTGTCTCCCAGCGGAACTTCCCTCGGCAGCCGCACCGGTCCGCTGCTCAACCCCGCACTGCCCGCTGTCCAGCTTGGTCACACGCACCACTCTTTGAGGTTAGACGATTTCGCCGCATGTGGGTTTGAGTTTGAGCAAAATGGGCTCCGCACTCCTTAACACCGAAGCAACCGATTCCTCTCTGGACCCGTCCGCCGCCGGCTCATCCGCCTCCGGCGCCCGGGCCGCCGACCTTCGCCTCGAGGTCGCCGAGCGCCTCGCCGCCCACCGCAACCGCCGTCCCCACGCGCCCGCAGCACCCGCGCCCGCAGCCCGGCCCACCCCCCCCGCCGCCCCCTCCCGCGCCCGCGGCTCCCCCCGCCCCGGCCCCCAGGATCCAGCAGCGGGGCCCGCCCCCGCCCCCGCCCCTCAACCCCAACCACG
>Ga0181520_10009745_pt1 | contig 13151 bp, 9 predicted proteins | sample PEATcosm2014_Bin_29_FD_132451 | JGI IMG/M metagenome (GOLD analysis project Ga0181520, IMG submission 132451) | Peatland microbial communities from MTU Mesocosm Facility, Houghton, MI, USA - PEATcosm2014_Bin02_30_metaG | ecosystem: Environmental > Terrestrial > Soil > Wetlands > Peat | place...
CACGAAGCCGCGTGGGCAATCATTCGTGCCTTCGCCGGCACGCTATCCCAGAGCGGCGACGGCATGAATGCGATGGTCCAGGCGGCGTGGCTTTATGTCACCACTTTCGGCGCCATGACCGCGGACGTGCCTGACGCAATGGATCGCGCGCCGGGTGCGGCCGGGAAGTCCCAAGCCGTGTCGCTGAGCGCCAAGTGGATCGATCCACGGAATCTGCTTGTAACGGCTGTCATCGCGCCCGGATATCACATCAATGCCGCCGAGCCCGCTGCGGGTTTGATTGCCACGCGGCTGACCGTGGCCGGCGACACTGCCGCGGATTCGCAGGTTCTCGCGGCCGCCGTCGAGCGGATCGATTATCCGCCGGGATCGGAAAGAGCATTCGCGTTTGCCGATGCGCCGCTGGTCGTCTACGAGAACGACGTTGAGATCGGCGTGACGTTCAAGAAAGCGATGATCGGCAATCCGGCCATTGTGGTGAGCCTGAGTTATCAGGCGTGTACGAGCGGTGAATGCCAGCAGCCGGCGACGGCGCGGTTTCGCGTGGCGAGTTAATAAATGCAAATTTACCGCAATGACGCCAAGACGCTGAGGTGGAAGATACCTTGAAGAATCCGGCGGCGGAATTCAGGTAAATGTCGTTGCGACCTGGCCATTCTCGGCGGTGATTTTCTTCTTTGCGTCATCGCGACTTTGCGGTTTATTCTCTCTTTTGATTGTATGATACCGCCATGAAAGATGGCTCGCGCCAAACCGCCGCTCCGCGCATCGCCAATCGCGCGGCGTTCCACGATTTCTTCATCGAGGCCAAGCTCGAATGCGGCATCGCACTGGTCGGCAGCGAGGTCAAATCGTTGCGGCTGGGACATTGCCAGCTCAAGGAGAGCTTCGCCCGCATCGACGGCCGGGAACTGTTCCTTTACGGCTGCCACATCGATCCATACGCCAACGCCTCGACCTACAACCACGATCCGGTCCGCCCGCGCAAGCTGCTGGTCCACCGCCGTGAACTGCGCAAACTGGAAGAATCCGTCGATCGCGGCGGGATGACGCTGATACCGCTGGCGGTCTATTTCAAGGACGGCCGGGCCAAAGTCGAACTGGGCGTTGCCCACGGCAAGAAACAGCACGACAAGCGCGACAGCATCAAGCGCCGCGAACAAGACCGCGACATCCGCCGAGCCATGACCCGGCGGGAATGAGATGAATCATCAGCCTGAGATTATCGCGCATCGGGGTCGCGGGCCGTGGGGTTGGCCGGAGAATTCTGTCGAGGGGATGGAGGCATCGTGGGCGGCGGGGGTGCGGTGGGTGGAATGTGATGTGTGGGCCAGCGCCGACTGCGTGCCGGTGGTGATCCACGATGCGACACTGGATAGGACGACGGATTTGACGGGCGCTGTGGCCGGGCGAACGTGGGATGAACTGAGCGGGGCGAATTTGCGCGATGCGGCGGGACGAGTAACCGAAGCGAAATTGCCGACGTTGGAGCGGATGCTGTCGCGGATGCCGCTTGCGGGGGCGATGATGATCGAGATCAAATCGCCGGATGATCGGAAGTTGGTCGGGCGGGTTATCAGCTTGACGCGAGATTTCCCCGGCCGGTGGACGATCCAGTCGTTCGATGAGCGGAATATGGCTCACGCAAGGGACTTGGGATTGGGGCCGGAACTGGGGCTGCTGGTCGAGGGCCGGGATGAACTGGCCGGGGCGATCGAGAGTCCGTGGGCGGCGGTGCGCATGGATTGGCAACTGGCTTCAGTCGAGATCGTGCATGAATTGAAAGCCCGCGGAAAGCAAGTCGGGGTATGGACAGTGAACGAGGCGGCGGACATCGCGAACATGGCAAGGCTGGGGGTGGATCAGATCATTACGGATGAGCCGATTGTCGCGATGAAGGTGCTTGCGGATTTGAAATAGAATTCAGATCTCACGCGGAGCCGCGGAGTCGCTGAGGAGGAATTTCTACATCTGCGCCCCTGCGCCTCTGCGAGAGCTATTCTTTGACTTGAATTTCAAGGCAGCGCGCAATGCGGCTCAGCGTGCGGGATTTGCCCAGGAATTCCAATGTCTGAAAAATCGGCGGGCTCACTGTGCTGCCGCTGATGGCAAGGCGGATGGGCTGGGCGATGGTGCCGAGCTTTCGGCCGGTGGCGTCGCAATGGGATTTGATTGCCGCCTCGATCGTATGCGCGGTCCAGGGGTCGATCGAAGCTAATATCGATTGCGCGTCGGTCAGGGCAGTGCGGCCGTCGGGGTTGCCGAGAAGTTTCTTCATGGCGGCTTGCGGGTAGGCGATCGCGTCGTCGGCCACGAAAAGGAAACCGGATTTGTCATCGACATCCCGCAGGATGTGCAGGCCGGCGTTCATGGCCATCAGGTGGCCGATGCGATCTGAATCGGGAGCGGCGCCCTGCTGGGCGAGCTGCGTGAGCGGGGAACGGGGATTGACGGCCAGGAAATCGACCATGGCGTCGCAGGCGCGTTTTGGGGTGGCGGCGGCGAACGCTTCGGTGTTGAAGGCCAGAAGCTTCTCGCGGTTGAATTTCGCGTTGCTGTGGCCGATGTGTTCGAGGCTGAACAGGCGGATCATCTCGTCGATGGTCATGCGCTCGCGGTCGCCGCCGGGGGACCAGCCCAGCAGCGACAGGAAATTCAGCAGAACTTCCGGCAGATACCCGCTCTTGCGGAAATCGTGGACGAGGATTTCCGGGAGGTCTTCGGCTCGCAGGCCGATGATCGGCATGATCGCGGCGTGCTCGTTGGGATCAAGCTGACGGGCGTCGTCCCCGAGCCATTTGCTTAGATGTTCAACCGGCAGCTTCGTGGCATCGGCAAGGGTGGCGATGGCATTGCCCGGCCGTTTGAGCCACATGTGCGTGTGGTGACGGACTTTCTTATCGCGATCGCGTTTGCCCATCTTCGAGCCATCGACATTGAGGATGACCGGAAGATGGGCGTAGATCGGCCGCATATAGCCCAGCGCCTCCTGCAGGGCGATGTGATTGACGGTGTTGAGCAGGTGCTCCTGTCCGCGCAGGACGTGGGTGATATTCATCTCGGCATCGTCGACGACGACGGCGAAATGATAAGTGGGCATGCCATCGCTCTTGCGGATGATGAAATCCTGCACCTCCGGCGCGGCGATGCCCTGATTGTGCCCCAGCACCGCATCGTCGAACCGCCAGTCGTGCGAGGGCATGGCGAAGCGGATGACGTGCGGGCGGCCTTCTGATTCATACGCGCGGATTTGCTCGTCGGTGAGGTTGGGCCGGCGATAACGGTATTGGCGGCGCGAGCGTTCGGCGATGTGGCGCTGGGCGTCGAGTTCCTCGGTTGTTTCCCATGCTTTGTACGCCAGGCCGCGATCGAGCAGGGTCTGGATGATGGCGTTGTAGATCGGCAGGCGATGCGACTGATAGACCAGTTCGGCGTTATCCCAGTTGAGGCCGAGCCAGCGGAGATCGTCAAGAAGCTGATCGACGGCGGCCTGGGTGCTGCGGGCGAGGTCGGTATCTTCGATGCGAAGGAGGAACTTGCCGCCGGTGTTGCGGGCCAGGAGCCAATTGAACAATGCGGTGCGCGCGCCGCCGACGTGAAGATAGCCGGTGGGCGAGGGTGCGAAGCGTGTGACGATGTTGGGCATGTTGAGTTAATCCGGTTCGTGGGTTTGCGGCGGACCATTATACGGCGGAGGAGCGGGATTGTGGACAAGCAGGCGGCGCGGCCAGCGTGCCCAAGCCCATGCCAGCGTGCCCCACAGTGCATAGCCGATCGAGCCGATCGCCACCGTGTATTGATTGGCGACGACCAGGAGCAGCACGAGCGTCAATGCGGCAACGACGCGGGCGACCGATCGGCGGCCGCGCAGATGGCGATTGACCAGATGCGGATAGCGAATGTGGCTCACCATCAGCAGCCCCAGCAGCAGGAGCAACAGCGGCACGGCGCCGCAGCAGACGGCAGCGGCGGTGATGAGGGATTTGCTGAGCCAGCCGCTTGCGCCAGCCTGGAATGCCAGTTCCTGCTGCATAAGGACCAGGCCCATGATTGCGCCGGCGGCGCCAGGACTGGGCAGGCCGAGGAAGCTGAAATGGTGCTGCTCGCCGTGCTCGTTGCTGACATTGAAGCGGGCGAGGCGTAATGCGGCGCAGCTCATGAAGAGTGCGGCCGTTGCCCAGACGAAGCGGTCGACCAGAACAGGTGAATTATGCGGTCCGTCGGTGGCAAAAAGACAGATGGCGACGAACGCGGGGGCCAGGCCGAAACTGATGACATCGGCGAGGCTGTCAAGCTGCCCGCCGAAATCGGTGGTATGGCGGGCGAATCGGGCGAGCCGGCCGTCGATGCCGTCGAAGACCATTGCCAGGAAGACGCAATAGGCTGGCAGCATGTAACCATGAGTCATCCATGCGGGCGAGCCGGGTGCGTGGATGAGATCGACGGTAGACCCATGTCCGGCGGCGGCGCGGACGAGGCTGGCCAGATAGATGGCGGTGAATCCCGATACGGCGTTGAGCAGCGTGGCGAGGCTGGGCAGGGAGTAGATCGAGCGGATATAGGCACGGCGGCGGTTTCGTCGGCGTCGCAATCGCCGGCGCTCGCTGATATGGCGGCGGGCCGGATCGCCCGGCTTGCGAAATCGGGGGGTCATGCCGAAACCTCAGGTGGCGGCGCGGCAGCTTGCTCGGCTGACGCCGCAGACCCCTCACCCCGAGTACAGGGCGAGGGGGAAGAAGGACTGTGGCCGGCCGATTCGGCAAATTCCGTTGCCGTTACCGTCGCGATAACATCCGCCGCGCCGCGCACGGATTGGCCGATATGCACGTCGATGCGCGGGGCCAGCCACATGGGAAGATAAAGTTCCGTACGGCTGCCGAATTTGATCATGCCGATGCGCTGGCCGCGGGTGAGGCGATCGTTCTCGCGGGCGGTGCAGACGATCCGGCGGGCGATGAGCCCGACGATCTGGCGCACGACGGCGATGGGCCGGCGCGAGACGGCATCGGCGATCACGATGGTATTGCTCTCGTTCTGCGTCGAGGCGTCGTTGTGGCGCATGGCATTGATGAACTTGCCGGGCTTGTATTTGGTCGCCACCACCACGCCGTCGCACGGGCTGCGGTTGATATGCACATTGAAGACCGACAGAAAGATCCCCACGCGCACGGCCGGTCCGCCCAGAAGCTCGTCGAATTCGATGTTGGTGATATCCGACACCATCCCATCGGCCGGGCTGACGACCGCTTTAGGATCGGCCGGCAGCTTGCGTAACGGATCGCGGAAGAATGCGATAAGCCACACCCAAACCGCCACAGCCAGCATAACCAGCGGCGGGTAAAGCATCCACAAACCCCATCCCCCGGCCGCCAAAAGCAGCGTTCCCACCACCATCTCGCGCCAGCCGTGCCGGGTCAACGGAATCATGGTGGCAAGCTAGCACTGTGAGCCGGATTTGGCAATTTTGGCGGCTGGAGAGGCCGGGGAAGAGTAGAGCCACAGAGGTCACAGAGGCCACAGAGTGAGTGTCTTATAACCAATTTCTTATCTTGCTCGGTGGTCTCGGTGTGCTCTTTGGCTATGTAGTCTCTTCGCCGGCTCATTAGCGTGATTGTTGTCTCACCGCATCCGCCAGGTTTTGCGGCCTATACAGGCTGGTCAGAAGAACCGGCGATTGGTGGCCGGGGAAGTAGAGGACGGTCAGGGGGATTCCACCCGCCTGGGTGAGGCTTTGGACCATGGGCCAGCCGGGGGCGTCTTTGGCGGAGACGTCGGCTTTCAGGGTGATGAACTTCTGGGTGCGAAGCAGGTCGATCGTGGCGGGGTCGTGGAAGACGGTGTTGTCGATGACTTGGCACGTCGAGCACCAGAAGGCGGTGAAGTCGATCAGGACGGGCCGGCCGGTGGCGCGGGCGGCAGTGAGAGCGGCGTCGGTGAAGGGGATCCATGCGACCGTGGGTTTGGTGATGTTGTGGACGAAGAGGAAGGAGGGGACGACGAGGATGGCGGCGGCGGTGAGGCTGGCGACAATGGGGATGGGGCGGGTGGTCAGCAAGAGTGTGCGGACGATCAGGAAAAGGGCGGCGGCGGCGATGAGGGAGAAGACGAGCCACCACATGATGTCGGGATCGAGGAGCCGGCCGCCGGCGAAGAAAGCGGCGACGGCGAGGATGAGGAAGCCCATCGTCTGTTTGATGGTCTGCGGGGCAGCGCCGCCGCGGGGGAGTTTACGGGCCAGTTCGGGGACGGCCGAGAGAACCAGATACGGGAGGGACATTCCCAGGCCGACGGTGAGAATGGCCGTGAACCCCAGCCATTGCGGCTGATTGGTTGCCCATGCGAGGATGCCGACGAGCATGGGAGCGGTGCAGGGGGTGGCCAAAAGGGCGGCGAAAGCGCCGAAGAGGAAATTGCCGCCGATCGTGTCGTGGCGGGGAGTGAATTGATAGACCGATGAAGGCAGGGCCAGGTCGAGGGCGCCGAACATGGCGATAGCCATGACGATCAGCACGGCGACCATCGGCCAGAGGAAGTACGGGTTGCTGAACTGTTGGCCCCAGACGAGATGTTTGACGACGACGAGCACAGCCAGGACCGCGAATGCGCACAGCATTCCGCCGGCGAAGACAAGGCCCAGGAGTAAACTGCGGGCGCGGTCGTGGCCGGCGGATTCGTAAAAGCCGATGGCCTTGAGTGGCAGGACGGGTAGCACGCAGGGCATGAGATTGAAGATCAGCCCGACGAGCAGCGCAAGGGGCAGTGCGGCCTGCCAGGCGCCGACGCCCAGTTGAAAGCCGTGGCCGAAGAAATCGACGGCGACGGATTTGGCTGCGGCCGGCGCCGCTTGTGCGGCGGCGAAGACGCGCGGGTCGAAATCGGTGAAGAGTTCGGCGTTGGCCGAGACGGGGGGATCAGAGGCGGGGACGATTTGCGCCGTCGCGGAGAACGGCTGGTCGGCCGGTGGGAAGCAGGTGGTTGCGGTGCAGATTTGGTAGTCGAATTTGCCGGAAATGGTGATCGGGCCGGGCGGCGTGTCGGCGTTGATTGTGAAGGGGAGAAATATGGTGAGGCGGCCGAGGTAGGCATTGGCGCGGCCCAAGCCGACGAAGTCGATTTTCTGGCCGGTTGGATAAACGGTGGGGAGAAAGGCGACGTGCGGATTGGGGTCGACGGTGAGGACAAAGGGCAGGAGGCTATCGACGCCGGGGACAGCGGCGGGGATGTGGCAGCCATCCGGCACATCGAGCACGATGGCGACGACGGCCTGATGAGCGGCCGGGATGGACGAGAGATTAACGGCCGTCTGAACCGCGGCCCTTGGCGGCCCGGCAAGCTGGCCGCCAAGTGACAGGCCGCCGAATTGGGCAAGAGCGGGAGCGGCGGATGCGGCCAGGAGCAGGAGGGCGAGGGTGCAGCGGTTCATACGGCGCATTGTAGCGGGAGTATTGTGCGGGTGGAGGAATGCGATGTTCTGCGATATCAATCTGAGCTAATGGCAGCATACTGCACGGTATGCTGCCGCCGGATGCGCGAGTCCTGTTTTTCTTGAGTTGGAGTTGCTTTTCATATCACAATATTGTATTATCCGCGTTGGTAAGGTCGTGATGGCGGGAGGAATCGGTGCCGCGTACCGAGGTATTCTTTTTTTTGCGAGGCGAACCGGCAGTCGCCGATCTTGGAGTGGTTGATTGACCTTAGCACGCGTGATCGGCAGGCGTTCGCCAATTGCATGGCCCGGCTGCGCTTGCTCAAGGTGTTCGGGCATGAATTGCGACGACCGGCTGCGGATTATCTCGAAGACGGCATCTACGAGCTTCGCGCGAAAAAAGGAACGGTGCAATACCGGCTGCTCTATTTCTTTCATGGACGAAACGTAGCCATCGTGGCACATGGATTGATCAAGCAGGAGATTGTCCCCGCGCGCGACATTACCAGGGCGGTCGAACGAAAGAGGCGTTATGAAGAAGACCCAACGAAACATCGCTGCCCGCAAGCCATCGAAGACATCGACCCGACGGCTTGACGGCGTCGATCTGTTGGAGAATCTGATTGCCAGGGACCGCACGCTGCGCGAGATGGTCGATCAGGCGACGCTGAACGCGATGGTCGCGCAATTGATTTACCAGGCGCGCACCGAAGCGGGACTGACGCAGGCTCGGCTCGCCCGGCTTGTTGGCACGCGGCAGTCGGTTGTTTCACGCCTGGAGGACGCGGATTATGAGGGGCATTCCCTTTCCATGCTGCGGCGCATTGCGGAGGCGCTTGGAAAGCGGCTGGAAGTACGCTTTGTCGACCCGTCGAACCGGGCGGCGTAACGCTTACGCGATCTGCAACAGCCGGTTGGCGCGGGTGGCGCGCTTGATGCCGGGGATGACGAAATCCCGGGCGACGACTTCCCAACTCATCTTCCGGGCCAGGGCGTGGCCGCGGTCGATGGAGGCCTCGAACTCGGCCGGGGATCGCGGGAGGCGCTGGACGAGTTGCTGGGCGACGGCCTCGGCGACGGTGTTTTCGATCTCGTTGCGCTGGGGGCGGCCGATGTTCATAAGTTGCTCGGGGCGGAATTCGTGCTCGGGAAGTGCGGTGTAATCGGCGACGATGACATTGGGCGTGGGCTGGCCGTCGTTGGCCCGGTTGACGAAGCCGGCACAGCCGCAGACGTTGGAGAAGACACAGATGCCGCCGAAGCTGATGGGCTCGACCTGGGCGATGCCGAAGGGTTCGTAGATGCTCTGGCCGAATTCGACGTCGGAGCCTTTGCGGATGTCCATGAATTCCATGTCAGCGGGCATTCGCTGGCCGCAGAATCGCTGTTCGAAGCCGAACTGATTGATGAAGACGACCTTGACATTGCGGGACTGGGCGTTGAATTCCTGGACGCCTTCGTAATAGGCGGCTTCGCCGCCGGAGAGATCGGGGGGGCCTTCACGATGGACGACGGGCCAGTGGTAGTTTTCCATGCGGCGGATGTCGTCGCCGCGGCGGGCGGGGACTTCGGTGCTGAGAGTGAGCAGTACGGCGGTTTCGTTGCGTTGGCGAAGGATGGGCTCGACGTGTTCGAGCACGCGCAGATCGCGCCAGAGGCCCTTGCTGGGTACGAGTCGCGTGACGTGGGTGAAGACGTAATCGGGTTTGTATTTGAGCAGCGTGTTGCAATAGGACTGGAGCTTGTTGCGGCTGGCCATTTTCTCCTGGGCGCTGATGCGCCAACAGGGGACTCCGTTGTAGGCAAGCTGCGAATCGACATGCACGAAATCGGAAGAGAGGAAGCGGATTTCCTTCTGGACGAAATCGCCGACGGCGAAGATTTCATCGCAAAACCGGGAGGTCTTGACGAGGGCGGTTTTGTAATAGTCGCTCTGATCGCCGAAGACATCCTCGAGGAAATGGCCCTGGCTCATGGCCGAGTTCATGACATTATAGAACATGGTGTCGTGGCCCTGATGGCCTTCGACAATGCGTCGCATGGGAGCGACTTCGTGGGCGTAGAAAATGGTCCGGTAATGGGATCGGGCGCCCTCCATGATGGCGGCCAGGGCGGTGGGCATGCCCATGTATTCGTGGCTCATGATGACGCACGGCTCGATTTCCGATCCGGCGCCCAGGGCGTGAAGGGCGGCCAGGGCCGGTTCGGCCAGGCGCATATATTGTTCGTAATCCCAGACGTGCTCGTATCGCGAGCTGTCGATACCGAATTTCTCCCAGACGCGGAACTTGAACAGGCCGATCCGGGCCTTGTCGTAATGCGACAGGTCGAACAGGAGAATCTCCGGGGTGGCGATGACGCCGGTCTCGCGGTCGACGAACTTGCGCCGGCCGTAGACAATGCCGACGTCGAAGGTCTGTTCGATTTCGCGGAAGCGGGGGGCCAGAGGCGAGCGATAGAGGGAATCAAGGCTGGAATAGAGGACTTCGCCGTCGGGGCCAAGGCGATGTTCGCCGGAATCGTCGCTGGGCCAGAACGGACCGACGAGGATATTGCGTTTGACGGTTTCGAGATAGGTGCGGCTGGTCAGAAGACCCTGAAGGACGGCGCCGATGCCGCCGATTTTCTGAATGGCCTCATGGGTGACATGGGCGACAGTCTGCATGATATGTACATCCTTTACAAGCACGGTTTGGCAGCCCGGCGACGGGACGGCTGTGGCCGCGAATAACGTTCGAGGCCGCAGGGCCGGGCAGCGGCATGCCCTATCCATCGACACGATGCGGAATTAACTTTGAACAGGGTTATCATCCTTGGAACAACCGGGCGGCAATAACAACATCGGCATTATAGCAACGGCCGCAATCGAGGCCAACAAAAAGCCACCGCGACCGATAAGAACATTGGTCGCGGTGGCACGGGCTGAGATTTGATCCGGCGGTCGCCGGCGACCGCCGCTGCGGCTATGTCAAATTGGTTCCGGCGTTATCAATCGTCGTACTGTACTGGTAGGCGGCCTGATTAACGGTCACATTGGCCAGCACGTCGCCGATGTCGCCGTCGGCGTACCATTGCTGGATGGAGAAATAATCCGTCGTGACCTGGGGACTTGTTCCCAGATAGAACTGGCCGCCATAGGAATATTGATAACTTCCGGCCGGCCACACGTTGTCGCTGATCTGGCTGAAGGAAGCGGTATTGACATCATTGATGTAGACCGCGACCGAATTATAAATCCCATACTGCAGGCTGGGGGCAAGCCAGAGGTTGTTGTCCAGGACGACGCCGCTGGCCGGGCCGTACAGTTCAATGAACATGCCGTTGGTGCCGTTATCGAGAACGGTGTTGTGGATGATTTCCAGGTCGGAGACGATGCGATTATAGGTCGAATCGTAACCGGCGACCGAGAAGGCGGTGGCATCGCCGGCCCAGATGACGTTGTGGGAGAAGAGCGTGTGAATCGCAGCCGGCTGGACGTTGATGTAGCCGGCAATCTGGTTGTCGTTGAAGACGGCCCAATTGAACTGGGCGGTGGTGTCGCTGAGGGATGCGGTCGAGTCGTTGTCGATCGGGCCGACGGACACTCCGCCGCCGTAATGCAGGGCGTTGTGATAGACGTACGCGAATTCGCCCTGAGCGATAACGATGTCGCCCTTGGCGGGGACGCCGGGAACGAACTGGATATTGGTCAGATCGTTGTAGGCGATCAGGACTCGCGTGGCGTCGCCGCGGATGAGGTGTTCCTGATCGGAGTTGGCGACGTAGTTGCCCAGGGCGACGATATCGCTGCCGGTCATATAGAGGAAATAGCCGCGCAGTGCGGTGGTGCTGGGGCTGGAGCAATCCTGAACGAGAACACCGTCGCCGGAGGTGCCGGCGTTGACGGCGTCGCAGACGTTATAGAAGGTGCAGCGGAGAATCGTGTTGTTGAGATTGCCGGTGACGACGGCATAGGGTACGCCATCGCCGGAATAGTCGCTGTTAAAGATGCTGTCGAAGACCAGATCCTGTACGACGACATCGACGGCCGGATAGACGATTCCGATCATGCGTGAACCATTGCGTGGTCCGTTGTACAACAGGATGGGATCGGCGCCGCTGCCGTAGGCGCCAAGAAGGACATTTGAGTTGATGATACTGAGCCCGGTGCTCATGTCGAAGGTAGCGCCTCGCTGGAAGAGGATTTCGGTGTTGTTGGCAATCAACTGCTGGACGCGAGCCAGGGACTGGACGGGCGCGCCGGGGGACAGGCCGTTGTTGGAATCCGAACCGCTCGGCGAGACGTAGATTTTGGTTCGAACGTCGGCGGTGACAGTGACGAAGGCGGAGGCGGTGGAGACGGCGCCTGTGGGTGAGGTGAGCGTCAGCGTGATGGTGTAGGTGCCGGGAGAGGTGTAGATGTGAGCGGCGTTGTAGCCGGGGAGTTTGTTGTATTCGCCGGAGGGGTCGCCGAAGTTCCATTGGAAAGAGCTGTTCAGGGGAGTCCCGGAGCCCAGGGCGCTGGCGGTGGCGTTGACGTGAACGGCGGTGCCGGCGATGGCGGTCAGGCCGAAGGGAGCGGAGATGATCGCATTGAGCGGCGCCGAGTTATAGGTGGAAACGGGCTGGGGATTGCCCGAGTTTTGCACGAGCAGGGTTCCGGTGGCGGGGACGATGGTGTCGGTGCTGGAACTGCCGCTGAGGCTGTCGTTGACCGACCCGCCGACGATCGAATTGTGCCCGCCGTTGCCGCAGAGCGTATCGCCGCCGGTGCCGCCGATGAGCGTATTATATCCGCCGTTGCCGGAAATCTGGTCGTGGCCGGTGCCGGCGGTGATCGAATTATGACCGCCCCAGCCGGAGATGGTATCGGCGCCGCCGCCGCCCGATACGGTATCGTAACCGTCGCTGCTGCAGTTGATCAGTGCCGAGGCTGTGATGTTGTGGTCGATGCTGATGGTATCGCCGCCGGTGTTGCCGCCCCACACTTTGATCAACTGAACCTGCGAGGCGGGGAACGATGCATATACGCCGTTGATCTGGCAGACGATATTCGACCCGACCAGCGTGGCGGTCTCGTTGAGAGCGCCGAACGGCCCGGAATTCGGGTCGGCGCCCATGCTGACCGTGCCGAGGTAATCGGTTGGCGCCGCCGAGAGGAGCCTGCGACCTTCTAGGGATTCGATCATGGCGCGGCGGCCGGCCGGGACAGGCAGCGCGCGGGCCGGCCAGTCCAGGCGGGCGAGCAGGGCGTTGAGAAGGCTGGCGCACAAGTCGATGGCGGGGGCGAAGATGGCGTCGTTGAATCGCCGGGAGAATCCGATGACGCATGGCGTGGCGGCATCGACGGCTCGCCGGATGGCGGTGCGTACGCCGCCGGGCGAGCGATGAGGTTGTTTTCGGAACTGATGGGCCGCGGAGGCGGGTTGGCGTGGGGTGGAAGTGCGTGCGCGGAATCTTCTGGCGCGGAAAGCCTGTTTCATCGCGTTGCCTTGTCCTAGTAAGGACTGTTGAAACTCACGGCGAAGGACACAGTGTGTATGGGGGCCAGCCCGTTCGGCCCCCGCGGTCCTTCATTGTCTGGCTTCCAAATAGGACAATCGCGGCCGTGTCGCAAGCCACAATTCCGGAAAAAAGAAGAATTTTTTTCGGGCGGTCGGTCGCGGGGTGATCAGCCCGGGCCGTCTGCGGTCGATTCCCGGGCGCGGACGAAATTCGACATCGGTCCCAGATTCATGTAACGCGG
>Ga0181520_10009747_pt1 | contig 13144 bp, 5 predicted proteins | sample PEATcosm2014_Bin_29_FD_132451 | JGI IMG/M metagenome (GOLD analysis project Ga0181520, IMG submission 132451) | Peatland microbial communities from MTU Mesocosm Facility, Houghton, MI, USA - PEATcosm2014_Bin02_30_metaG | ecosystem: Environmental > Terrestrial > Soil > Wetlands > Peat | place...
TATTATTGGGGCCCGATCGGGAATATGATCTCGGCCATGGGACCGCTCACGATCCTCTCGACCGGCGGCATGGGCCAGGCGGAGCAACAGCTCGGCGTGACGTTCGACCCCACGAAGGCAATCATCGTCGGGGCAATTGGCTGGACCAACGGCCCGCAGTCGCAAGCGGTCGCCTGCGCCACGGCTACCTCGCAGGCGTCGGGCGACTCCGGCCCGAGCGGCACGACGATCTACACCGACGGTCAGCGCAACCCGGCGGCCGGCCTCGCCGGCACCAATGGGAACAACGGACAATTCCTGATCATCAACGCCGACCCCGGCTCGCCCGCGACCATCACCGCCCAGGCCGGCGGCTACACCGCTTCGACCACCGTGCCTTGCCTCTTCGCCGACGGGATCACGTGGCTCTCGGTCATGTTCACGCCGCCGACAACGCCGAACAACCCGACGCCGGCAGGATGCCCGTATGGCGACGATGATGACGATACGACGCCGGGCGACGATGATGACGACACGTCGCCGAGCGGCGGCGATGACGATACTCTGCCACCTGACGACGACACCGCGCCCACCGACGACGACACAGCTCCCGTTGACGACGATTCTTCGCCGGCCGACGATGACAACAGCGCGCTTTGCTGGTCGCAGATGACGACCGGAACGACAGCCGATTTCTACGGCGTTTGGGGAAGCGCTGCCTCCGACGTCTTCGCCGTGGGCGTCGACACCCTCACCGGTTTGGCCGCGATTTCGCACTACAACGGCTTGTCGTGGTCGGCGATGACCAGCGGAGTGACCGACAACGTGATGTTGTCTGGTGTTTGGGGAAGCGCCGCCTCGGACGTTTTCGCCGCGGGGTATGACTACCCTGAGAGCGCCGCCGTGATTCTCCACTACGATGGCGCCTCGTGGTCGCCGATGACGACCGGAACAACGATTAACCTGAGCGGCGTTTGGGGAAGCTCTTCGTCCGACGTTTTCGCGGTGGGCGGCGACTGGAACGGCGATTGCGCCTTGCTGCACTACGATGGTTCGTCGTGGTCCGCGATGACGAGCGGTTCGTCGGCGACCTTGCTCGGCATCTGGGGAAATTCGGCCGCCAACGTGTTCGCCGTCGGCTACGACACCTCGGCGAGAACCGGCGCCGTTTTGCACTACGACGGCGCCTCCTGGTCGCCGATGACGAACGGAGCAATCGGCGCATTGTCGAGCGTCTGGGGAGCCTCTTCTTCCGACGTCTACGCCGTCGGCGACACTATTCTTCACTACGATGGTTCGTCGTGGTCGGTGGTGGCGGGCCAAACGGCGACCGCACTAACCGGCGTATGGGGATTCTCGGCCTCAGATGTCTTCGCCGTCGGGAGCGCCTGGTACGAGCCGAGCACTCTATTGCACTACGACGGTTCCTCGTGGTCGACGATGACTAGAGGGACGACGGCTGAGTTGAACGCCCTATGGGGAAGCTCGGCCGCGAATGTGTTCACGGTCGGCGCGAATGGAACGATTCTGTACTATCCCGCGGAATGCAATCCGCCGGACGATGACGATGACGCGTCGCCGGTTGACGACGATTCTAGCGACGATGACGACGACGACGATTCCGTTGGCGACGATACGGCCGTCACGGACGATGACAGCGTCGGCGACTACGATTCGTCGCCCGATGACGACACCTCGCCGGACGACGACAGCGTTAGCGACGACGATTCCTCGCCAGCCGACGACGACACATCACCCGACGACGACGTGTCTAACAATTCGATCGCTGTTTGGGCAATGCAGTGTCAACAAGCCGTGACCCAGGTATATTCGACCTGCAACCAAAACCTGTTCGGCCTTTCTGTCGGCGGTGCGCTCGTGTCGTGCAACAAACAAGAAAGCGCCTATGCTTGGCCGTGCATTGTTTCTTGCTGGGCATCCGGCCTGGAATGCTCAGATTGGAACGCCTGTTTGTCGACCACCTGCGGAGTCGCTCCCCAAACAGAGGACGGCGATTACTCGGAATCCATTTCGATTGCCGCGGCGCAGGATACGATCTCACCGTTCATCGTCACGACGAACGTCACGGAGAACGACAACTCAATTACGATCCAATATAACGGTGCGCAAAACCAATATTCGCTCGTGACGCAGTCCACCGGCGATGTCTTGGTCGCTGTAATAAATTCCGGGACCGCCGCCGGCCAAGCTATTGGCGTTCTCGGCGAGCCGAGCCTCCCCACTTTCACTATAAAAGTCATTTTGCCCCCTGACACAGACGTCAATTCTGTGACGTTCGACGCGCCGAGCAACGGGTACGAAAGTGATGGTGTGACCGTTACAACCCTTCAACATGGCCAACAAATGCCGGTCGATCCATACCACCCGCCCCCCCGGTCGCTAACCACGCCGGTTTCCTCTGCGGAAATCGCCCAAGCGTCCGATCCGCAAGGCGTTTACCCGGCGTCGCCGTTCCGGTTTGAGGGCGTGGAAGTCATGCGAAAATGGATCTATGCCGAATGCGATTTTTTCCCGTTCGGATTCGAGAACAACAACAACTTGCTCGTTGCCACGAAACCGTTCACCGCATCAATCCATTTCCAAAGAACGGGCGGTCCTTCACTGCGGCGTCTCGTACACGACACGTTCGCGGACCAAATCGCCGCCGGTTTCGCCAATTACGACGTTTCCGCGTCCACGTATCATGCCGATCCCCTCTCGACAGCCGTTCCATTGATGGCGATCGTGACGAGAGGGCATCTTGCCTACGACAAGTTCCAAATCCCCAACAACGGAACCCTCATCCCAAATCAGGATACGGGTATTTTCGCGTACGCGGGGTTGCTTAGTCAGAACGGATTCCCCACCAAAATAATTACCGACACCGACTTTGATCCAACCGGCCAAGGCCCGCCCGACATCAAGGCTAAGGCCTGGCTGATGGACAACTACGCGGCCGATGGCATCAATTACGTTCTTTTAATTGGCGATCCACGGGTAGCGCTGGTCCGCGATACCGGCCAATGCCCGCCCGAGTGGGACGACGCGAATCGCAATGTGAAACTCGGTGCAAGTTGGCGTAGCGCCGACTATGGGACTTTGGACATCGACACGCATATCTGGTTGCCATCGCGGTTGGTCGACGACAATTGCCGCCAGGGCGGCCTATGCGTCGCGGGTGACCCGCTTCGTCCGCTCCTGCCACGAAACGGGCAAAACGACAGTTATGGCGTAACAATGTATTCCGATAAATGGTACGCCGACGCGTTTCAATACTCCAACGCCGATGCCTATATGTGGGATCCCAATCACGATGGGACCGGGGGCGAGTGGTGCGGGGATTGGTTGGCGCAGGACGGATGGGGTCCGGCCCCCGACGATGACACGCCATTGCCGGGCCACGCCCTTCTTCCCTGGACCGAAGGATGGCAAAACGTCAATAACTATGCGTCAGCCCCCTATTGCGATCCGCTCAGCCACAACGTGCGATTGGATCGGCCGCATTTAGTTCCAAGTTTCAGCGTCGGCCGATTGCCCATCTATAGCATTCAGAGTACAGAGCAAGAACACATGCTCAAATCCGTCCTCAATAATTACGTCTGGTTGTTTCAGAACTCAGGCGCGTCCCAATCGTGGTATAAACGGGTAATCGGTTTCTCGACGATTTTGAACACATTAGCTGACGACCCGTACGCCGCGTGTACCCAGAAGGCCGATTCTTCGGTCAATAATCAGGACATCATTGAGGCGCAAATCCAACAGTACACAAACGGTGGATTCGCTTATTATAACATCAATGAACGCGGCGAAAACGTCGTGGACGACGATGACGATTTCGCGCCGAATTATGCAGGATATCAACAACTTGCACCGAATTGTACGGCGTTGCCGTCGTATCCACACACGTATTGCTATTACGAGGGCGACGAAAGCATCGGCGACGCAACGAACAACGGCATACGTGCGCGTGAATTAGAAGGTGGGCTCATGGCGATTTTTGCCGAAGGACCGAGCTATTATTACGACCAACGAACCATCTGGGCCGATCCCGACGGCGACGGCAAAATCCAACTCGACGCCAGTCCGCCGGAGGTAGACGCAGACAAGCATTACTACTTGTTTCATTCTGGCAGCATAATGCTAAGCGCTGGGGGGACGAACTGGAACGGCCCTAAGAAAATTGCCACTATAATGTCTTGCAATGGGGGTAATTGGGATCATTTGTCGGATCAAGCCGGCGGCCCCGAATTCAACTTGGCCGAAGCATTTATATACGGCGGCATCGCATCTTCGGTAATTGCCAATTCGAATGTGTGGCATATGTTTGGCGACGGCGACGGGGGAGTGCGGGGAATGTACGGCGGGTGGGATATTGCCGGTCAATTTCTTTTGGACGTAGCCACTACTTCAACGGTCGGCGACGCGTATCATAACGTAACGACCTACAACGGCCCACCCACCGACCAGGGCAGCTTCCACAACGTGATGACGTCGAACCTGTTCGGTGACCCGCGACTTCACATAGGGTGGTAGCCGACGTATAAGTTGTTTGCACCGAATAGACGAAATGGGTGAAAAGCTATGGACGAGAAGATCTTCGGCGGAGCGGCAACGGTTTTCTTTCTTGTGATGATGTTGCTGCTAAGCGCTGCGGGCTGCCGCGGAAAACACCACGGAATGTCCGCGGAGGAGCGCACGGACGACGACGCCTCGCCGGACGACGATGATGACGACAATGACGACGACAACGACGCATCGCCGGACGACGATGATAACGACGACGTATCTCCCGAATGGTCGCCAATGCAAAGCGGGACGAGGGATATCCTGTCCGCCGTTTGGGGCCAGTCTTCCACCGACGTGTTTGTCGTCGGTGGGACGGTGGGCTCGACCGGTTCGATTTTGCACTATAGCGGCTCAACCTGGTCGCTCGCAATGGAAAGCGCCGTGTGTGCATTTTCAGGAGTCTGGGGGTCGTCCGCCTCGGATGTGTTCGTCGTCGGCGGCGGGGGCGCCGATGTTCCTGATTGTGCTTTCCACTTCGACGGGGCCGCTTGGTCCAACATTAGTTACCCATATCTATGCGACCAAGTATGGGGAACTTCCTATAGCGACGTGTTCGTTCTAACCGGGAATGTGATCTCCCACTTCGATGGATTATCGTGGTCACAAATGTATATCGCCTTGTGGCAGGTAATGTTTACAGGAATATGGGGGGCGTCGAACTCGGACGTTTACGCGGTCGGGAATGACTACACAGTGGGGCATTTTTATCATTACGACGGGAAAGAATGGGCCGAAATGGGCATTGGCGAATATATGCTGTATCCGGGTTATCTGTGGGGGACCGCGAGCAACAACATCTGGATGACAATGACCCCGGATTCGCAATTTCCCTATTCTCTGGCCCGATTCGACGGCGTGGATTGGCTGCTGACGACGGCGAACGGCGCAACGGACGGAGAAATATTGAGATCGATTTGGGGTGCATCGCCGACCGATGTTTTTGCCGTCGGCGACTGGGGGACCGCAATTCATTTTGACGGCGCGACGTGGCGGCGCATGGAAACCGGGGGGAACAATAGCCTGAACGGGGTCTGGGGCAGTTCGCCATCGGACGTGTTCGCCGTCGGCTATCACGGCGCGATCCTGCACTACGCTGGCCCGCCCGCAGTGAAGTGAGACATGCGGTCGCAATTCCGTTTTTTTCTTCAATTCGAGTCCGACAAATCGGCCTTAATCTGGGCGCTCGTGTGCCGAACCTCCTCGGCCCGCGGCTACGCCGCCTCGACCACCGTGCCCTATCTCGTCGCCGACGGCGTGACCTGGGCGTCGGTCTTTATCTCCGCGCCGCTCACGCCCGGCAGCCCAACGCCCGCGAATTGCGCCTACGGCGACGATGATGACGACGAAAGCCCGGGTTCCCCGCAATGGAAAGATGTCTCGGTCGCGCCGGGCGTTACCGACGCTGACGATTTCTATGCCGTTTGGCGAAGCTCGCCCTCCGACGTTTTTGCCGTGGGGGGTGCGAATGGCGGCTCTCCTGTGGTCTGGCGCTACGACGGCGCGGCGTGGTCGCCGATGACCATGCCCAACGAGCCGAAAGAGTTGTCGCGCTACTTGATGGGCGTATGGGGAAGCTCGCGCTCCGACGTTTTTGCGGTAGGCGCGGGCGCGGAGGTCGACGGAGAGTATTCGGCGGTGATTGTGCATTACGACGGCAGCTCGTGGTCGGAGATGATTCCCGCCGTCGCGACTCCGGCCCCTGTGCCGCGGTTGACCGGCGTTTGGGGAACCTCGCCCGCCAACGTGTACGTCGTCGGCGACAGCTACACGATCTTGCAATACAACGGTTCATCGTGGACGACCGGCGAATATGACAATACATCTTCCGCAGGGAACTGGAACGGCGTGTGGGGAAATTCGCTTTCCGAAGTGTTCGTCACCGGCAGCGTACCCAGCGGCCTCTCGTCCGATCCGGCCATTTCGTCGGGCCACGACGCTGCGTGGACGCCATTTACGAACGTGCCGATCAATCCCAACGCTGTAAGTCTGGGCGGCGTCTGGGGGAGTTCCGTGTCGGACGTGTTCGCCGCCGGCGGCAATGGCGTGATTATGCACTACGACGGTTCCGCGTGGTCGGAGATGCCCGATCTGCCGTGTCAACATGGGATGGACAGCGTGTGGGGAAGTTCGCCCTCGGACGTGTTTGTCGTGGGCTCGATGGAAAACGGCGACCTCGCCCTGATCCTGCACTACGACGGCGCCGCGTGGTCGCAAATGACGCCGCCAAGCCCCCGCAACGCGACGCTCGGCAACATTTGGTTGAACGGCGTTTGGGGGAGTTCCGCGTCCGACGTGTACGCGGTGGGTTACAATGGCACGATTCTGCATTACACGGGCGACGATGATGACGATAACGACGATGACGACAATGACGACGACAACGATAACGACGACACGATACCGGACGACGACACCACACCCGACGACGATACCACACCCGACGACGACACCTCGCCGGGGGGCGGTGACGACGATGATGACACGACCGGCGACGATGACGACAACACGACCGATGACGACACATCACTGAGCGACGATGATGACGACACGTCTCCGCAAGACGCGTGGGATGCGACAGAGGCGCAAGACGCGCTGCTACAAGAGGCGTGTCAGAATGCCGTTCTGCAGACTTACCGATTATGCGATCAGGTCCTATTTGGCAAATCCATTACAGATGCCTTGACGTCTTGTGACGTGCAGGACGCCAACTATAACTGGACTTGCATCACGTCTTGTTGGACCCAAGGCATAACATGCCGAAATTGGGGTGCCTGTCTTTCGAATACCTGCGGGGTCGCGATCGCCGAACACGATCCTGACTACTCGCCCGGACCATTGAATGGCAGCGTGCAGTCGGAAAGCACACCCCTTTTGGTGACCACGAGTGCAAACTCAATCACGATCGACTATGACTCGTCGAACAACTCGTATACCCTGACCACCTTGCATAACGGCGAGGCCATTGTCGAAGTTGCCAACGCCGTACAAAGCGCAGGCCGGTTGGGCCAACCTACGCTGCCCGTTCACAACATCAAGGTGGCCCTGCCGCCAGACACCGACATCGGTTCCGTGACCGTTGCCGCCACTGACAACGGATACCAGACAACGGGCGCGACGATTCCCAATCTTAGACACGGCGCGCTTGCCGCCCGCGGCAGTTGGGCGCCGCCGCCAAATCCTGCGGGAACCACCATGACGCCGGCGCAAGTCGTGCAGCTTTCAAACTCCGCCGGCGTGTACCCAGCGTCGCCCTTCCGTCTCGTCGGAGTTGAAGTCATGCGAAAATGGATTTACGTGGAATGCCAAATTTATCCGTACGGATTCATTAACGACCCGACCCAAAACCTGCTTGTGGCGTCAAATCAGTTTTCGGTCACGATCAATTTCCAGCGAACGGGAGGGCCGTCAACGCGTGCGCTGGCGGCCGACACGACCATGGATCACATCGCCGCGACGGAATTTGCCAATTATGCGGCCGTGGAAACAGTTTATTCGGCCGCTCCCGAAGCGCCGACAAAGCCCGCAATGGTGATCGTCACGCGGCGCGCTATATCTGACAGCACTTACGGCTGCAGGGCGGTCCGAAAGTATGCCCTGCTTCTGTCGCAAATTGGGTATCACACCTTCGTCGTTGACGACAGGGATTTTATGAATGTGCCCGGCTACCAAGCCTCCTGGAGTCCTGACCATGCGGCAAAGGAATACCTCCTATTCAACGCGCAATGGTTGTCCGGCCAGTACGTCCTTCTAATAGGCGACCCCCGAAACACCATATGGTGGAACGGCGGACAATGTCCTTATACTGTTATTGATCCCAATAACAATAATAATTATAATCAACATTATCCATTAGGGTGGAATTCTGTGTACTGTCAGGATGGCGTGCATCCCAATGATACGCCTGCGGGCGATCCCCCGTTCGCAAACTGTGACACCAACCCGGATGTGTGGTTGCCGTCACGTCAAGTAAGCACTGATGGACCTTACATGGGGTGCGACTACGCAAACGCCGGCGTAATCACCGCTTACAGCGATCGGTGGTACGGAGACTTTAATCCATCGAGTCCGTTTTGGTGGGACGAGAACGGCGACGGAACCGCGGGGGAGTTTTGCGGCGACTTCCTGCCCAGTGATTGTCTCGACTGGCCCCCCCTTTCCTAACGCCAGGATTCATGTGGTTCCGTCGGTCTACGTCGGTCGGCTGCCGTTATACGGCAGCGATCCCGACGATTTCTCGGCCTTGCGCAACCTCCTGAAATCGTATTGGCGCCTTCTCAGCAGTCCCGATTTGCCGAGTTCGTTCACATACGAGGTTCTTGCCTTCACGACGGTGATGTCGTTCTCCAACCAGGACCGCACGTGCAACACCAAAACCGACATGTCGACGTGGATGTTCAAGATGCAACAGAAACTGGCCACGATCAATTCCGTCTTCCGTTCCATTTACCATGTAACCGAGGCAGGGGGGTGCCCCGGATGCGCGCCCAACGAGGTGGATGACGACTCGTACGCGTACACGGATTACCATGACGGAAACGGGAATCTGTGCCATAATCACAACTTGAAATACACGTATTGCGAACATATTGGCGGTTACGATATGACTGTCAGCGACTCAATGAGCAATGCCTGGGCCCTCGACGGCAACGGCGCGTTTTTCTATTATTTTGCGGAAGGCCCCGAGTACTATTATGATGCCCGCACGCTTTGGTACGACCGCAATATGGACCATGTGCCCGATACCACGCCGTCCCCGGGCGAGATTGATTCGAAAAACACTGCGTTGTTCAATGCGTACAACGTGTATGATTTGGTCAATCAGAATTACTGGACGAGCATGAACGATTGGCACAAGCGCATCGCGTTTCTCGGATCCTGCAATTCCGCGCGATGGCAACATCAACACAGGCATGTGCGCAATCTTCAAAATCAGTTGGACTTCAATCTTGCCGAAGCGTTGGTCGCCGCAGTGTTTTCAGTCGCCGTTGCAAACACAAACGTGTGGACCTACGAAGACAACAACGATATCGATTCCAACGCGAATTATGAGCAGGATGCCGCCTACAACTTCGCAAACAACTTGGCCGGCGGCATAATAAGGACGGGAGAGGCTCTCGAATATTACACTTTGCCAGCCGGCGGCAACGAAGCCAGCATTGGAGACAGCGGTTCCCTTGGCAACGTCCTTTACGCCAATATCATCGGCGACCCGAGGTTGGCGATCTGGAATTAGGCACCAAAGAGGCCTTGATGTTTTCGAGTGTCGAGAGTGCCGGTTGAGGAGGTGAAGCATGCGCACGGGTTGGATTCGTTTGGCGATCGGCGTAGTTGTCGGCTGTTTGCCTTTCGGCGCGTGCGTCAGGGCCGTGCATCAGAAAGCCGCGCAGCCATCGTTATGGAGGCAAATGGACACCGGCAGGCCAGACGCGGGCTTTTCCGCAATCTGGGGCGCCTCGCCGTCCGAGGTGTTCGCCGGGGGCGGTTACCTGGCTGACAAGGTCCCTACCGGCCTCATCATGCATTACGACGGGGCCAAATGGTCAACGTCGGTTGCCGGCCTGGCCGATTTTGTGGTGGCGCTCTGGGGAAGCGGGGCGACAGATGTTTTCGCCGCCGCGAACAGGGATTCGACTGCTGGGCCCGGCGTCATTTATCACTACGGTGGTGTGTCCTGGTCACCGATGCTTGGATCGGACGTTGATGAAGGTTATTCCGGGATTTGGGGCATGGCGCCGGACAATGTGTATGCCGCGACGTACGAAGCTCAGGTCCTGCGCTACGACGGTTCGCGATGGTCAAAGTTTGCCGATTCGAGTTCGATCGGGGATGCGACCGCAATCTGGGGCTCGGCTTCGTCGAGTCTTTACGTATTGGGAGACGACCGTGTGTACCATTTCAATGGGTGGTGCTGGTCGACTATAACCTTGGGTTATTCGTTTATTTCGATGTTCGGGCTTTATGGCATTTCCACAACACAGATATGGGCCGTCGGAGCAATGACTCCCGAGGAAGATTCAGGCTTCGGTCCTGCTTCCAGCGTCGTCTTTCGCGTCGACGGCGAGTCATGGTCGCAATATGCGGCCCCGGGAACCGCGTTGGTGGCGGTGTGGGGGGCGTCTCCGTCCGATGTGTTCGCCGTCGGCGGCGCTGGCGTGATCGTTCACTTCGACGGCTCGTCATGGTCGGGCATGGCGCGTGCAACGGACGTTGGGTTATCCGCGGTTTGGGGCTCTTCGGGGTCGGATGTATTCACCGCAGGCGATAACGGAATAATTTTACACTACAATGGGACCGAGTGAGCGGTCATGGTTTTCGACAACTGCGCCACGTGGATTACCGGAAACATCCAGCCGGCACAGGTGTACAAAGGAGCACAACAATGGACAAATCAAGGGTTTCGCTAATCGTATTAATGCTGCTTTTGTTAATGACGCTGGCCTCGGGGGCCTGCCGCGTGAGTAACAGTTCAAAAGCAAACCACAATTGGACCGACGACGATAACGATAACGACGACGACAACGACGACAACGATGACAACGATGATGATGACGACGACGACGATGACGCGACTGCCGGATGGTCGCCGATGAACAGCGGAACCGATAGTCGTTTGTACAGCGTTTGGGGAACATCAGCGACGGACGTGTATGCGGTGGGATTCGACGATGGCGATAACGGAATAGTCCTTCATTATGATGGCAGTTCGTGGTCGGCGATGAACACCGGAGCGTCAAATTGGTTATTCGGCGTTTGGGGCGCGTCCGCCACCGACGTGTTCGCGGTAGGAGGATATCCCGTCCCAAGCGCAACGGTCCTTCATTACGACGGCGGGTCGTGGTCGCCCATGATCAGCGGAGATTCCGATGTTCCACCTTTATCGGGCGTTTGGGGCGCGTCGGCGACGGACGTGTTTGCCGTCGGCGGGGACATCTCGCATGGAACAATAATTCGTTACGATGGCAGTTCCTGGTCGCGCATGAACAGCGGAACGGATTGGGATTTGGGCGGCGTTTGGGGAACGTCTGCAACGGACGTGTTTGTTACGGGAAGCGCCCCTGGGCAAATCCTTCACTACGACGGCGCTTCCTGGTCGCCGATGGACGGCGGAGTGAATAACGAGTTACGGGCAGTTTGGGGAGCGTCCGCAACGGACGTGTTCGCCACAGGCGCCAATATCCAGGGAACGGAAGGAATAATACTCCACTACAACGGCAATTCGTGGTCGCCGATGAGCGGCGGAGGAACGAATGTTTCCTATCGCGGCATTTGGGGAGCGTCCGGTACGGACGTGTTCGTCGTGGGTGCTAATATCCAGGGGACAGAGGGAATAATAGTCCACTACAACGGCAATTCGTGGCTGCTCATGAGCGGCGGAACAAATAATTTCTTGTGCGGCGTTTGGGGCAGTTCGGCGACGGATGTGTTCGCGGTAGGCGATAAAGGAGCAATTCTTCATTACGGGCCCAAGACCGAGTGAACATCGGGAGCGGCGTGCTCCCGCTGACGACGACGACAACGACGCTTCGCCGTCGTCATAAACGTTGACGTTGGCTCCTCCGGAGAATCTGTGAAGCCGGCGTAGGACTGACTGTCCTATTGAAAAGCATGGTCTTTTCAGGCATTTAGGTTGTTACCATCGCAACTTCTTTGCCTGAAGGAGAAGACCATGCTCGTTGAGAGTCTCGTACGACAGACGCTGGGTGTCAAGGATCATCGGGTCGTCAACGTCGAGCGCGATGGCGAACAACTGACGGTCTTTGCGGCTCGGCGCCGGTTGCGTCTCCTCCCGTGTTCGCAGTGCGGGCGCCGCGCGAGGCCGTACGACGCGTTGGCGGAGCGACGATGGCGCCATGTTCCCCTCTGGGGAATTCCGTCGATCCTGGTATATCGTCCGTGGCGGGTGGATTGTCCGCACTGCGGCATCAAGGTGGAGCAGATTCCCTGGGGGGCCGTCGAAGAGTCCGATTTCTCGCCCGCTGGTGATCCTGTTGGCGACCTGGGCGAAATTGCTGTCCGTGAAAGTGGCGGCGGCGTTATTTCAGATGAGATGGTCGACCGTGGCCGCCGCGGTGAAGCAGGCGGTCGAGTACGGCCTGGTGCATCGCGACGACCGCGACGTCATCTTCCTCGGCATCGATGAGTTTTCGCGGCAGAAAGGACATCTCTATCACACCCAGGTCTACGACCTGCTCGGGCGACGGTTGCTCTGGTCCGGGGAGGGTCGCGAGGGCGACGTGCTGCGCGCCTTCTTCGCCCAATGGGGGCCGGAACGCACGGGCCGGATTCTCGGCATTTGCTGCGACATTTGGGCGCCGTACGCCGATGTGATCCGGGAGTGCGCCCTCCACGCGATCCTGGTCTTTGACAAATTCCATGTGATTCGCCATCTGCTCGAAACCGTCAACAAAGTGCGAAAACAAGAGACCCGCGAACGGAAAGCCACGAACCCGGAACTGCTGCGCGACAGCAAATACCTCTGGCTGAAAAATCCCTGGAACCTGACGCCGCGCCAAAAAGAACGGCTGGGGCGCCTCGAAAAACCGAACCTCAAAATCAACCGCGCCTATCTCCTCAAGGAGAGCTTTCGGCGCTTCTGGGA
>Ga0181520_10009748_pt1 | contig 13144 bp, 14 predicted proteins | sample PEATcosm2014_Bin_29_FD_132451 | JGI IMG/M metagenome (GOLD analysis project Ga0181520, IMG submission 132451) | Peatland microbial communities from MTU Mesocosm Facility, Houghton, MI, USA - PEATcosm2014_Bin02_30_metaG | ecosystem: Environmental > Terrestrial > Soil > Wetlands > Peat | place...
CTGTCCGTTCCCGCCGTCACCACCGCCCTGCGACTGGCCGAGGTTCTGGACTGCCCGGTCACGGCCCTTTTTCAAAAGTCGGAACCGGAGGAGACCCTGTCCGTTGACCTGCCCGACGGCGTGAATTTTTCGGAAAACCGCGTGCATTTGGCGGAAGTCGGCGGACGGTGGATCGCCATCCCCTCCCAAGCCTCCCAAATGGACGCCTTCGACGAGGCCAGCGGACGGTTGATTTCCCGCGAAGGCTCGCGGGGGGAGGTGAAATTGCTGGCGGCAGCCGATCAACTCCGCCGCAACCTGCTCGTGGCCGGCTGCGATCCGGCGCTGGGCATTCTGCGGAATCTGTGGAATCGGACCCCGGAGGGAGGCATTTTTTGCTGGCAAAACCTTTCCAGCACGGCGGCCGTACACGCGCTCCAACGCGGTGAAGCGCATGTGGCCGGGGTTCACTTCCCCAACCCGGAAACCCAGCGGCACGCCATCGCCCTGCTGCCGATGGAGGTCATCGTGGTCCGGTTTGCCCGCTGGGAACAAGGCTGGATGCTGTCCCGGGGCAACCCGCTGCAGTTTCGTTCCGAGGAGGACTTGATCTCGCCCCGCGTGCGGCTGATCAACCGCAACGAGGGGGCGGGCAGCCGGTTGCTGCTGGATGAGCTGCTCGAAAAAACCGGCATCCCGGCCGGGGGAATCCCGGGCTATGCGAAATCGGCCAGCAGCCATTTTGCCTGCGCCCGGGCCATTCGCGAAGGAACGGCCGACATCGCCATTGGGTTGCGGGCGGTGGCGGAGTCGTGCAGTCTCGATTTTCTGCCCATCCAGGAGGTGGGTTTCAATTTGATCATTCCCAGGGTGCTGCTCGACTTTCCCCCGGTGGCCCGAATGCTGAATCTGCTGCAACACCAAAAATTTCACCGGCAGCTCACCGATCTGCCCGGCTATGAAACCACCGAAACCGGCAAGGTTCTCACTCTGGATTAAAACCCGTGCTGCTTGCCTTTCACCGAGTCAATTTCGATTCGGACCACGGTCGTGCCATGGAGGCTCGCCTTGGGGTATTCAAACTTTTTAGCGGTGAATTGCGCCACAAGGAGGTCCAGCGCCTTGATTTTCTCCGTTTCCTCGCTCACGAAAAACGCCCGCCCCTGGCCGATCACCGTGCGGTGCTTGGCCTCGAAATCGCACGCCACTTCGCTTTCGATCACCCCTTGGAAAACGCTGATCTCAAAGCAGACGTGGTGATTGCGCCGGAGAATTTCGATCTTCGTGCCCGCCGGGGCTGAGTGGAAAAAGAGCGACGCGCCATCAAAGGCGTAAAAGACGGGAACCAGAAACGGCCTATCCCCATCCACCAGCGCGATGCGCATGAGCTTCTCGGAGCGAAGGATGGCGTCAATTTCCGGCCGCGCGGTGATTTCACGATCCTTGCGCCGCATCAAGCGGTGGGGGTGTTCGGTGGCGGAGTCAGGCATAAAAGGTCGCAGCCATGAGTTGTGCGGGGGTGAGCGCCGGTTTCCCTCCGGCCCCGGCTGAAAGGGGTGCCTCCGCCTCGTCACACCCGCCACAGCGATCCGTTAAAATGGACCGGTCAAACCGGCTTTTTTTGGGAACGGCGAAACCCGCCGGCCGGGCGTCAAGGCGGCGGAGCTTTTCCAGATAATCCGGCGGCAGCCCCTGCCGCTGCGCCCCGGTGATGATCTGGTCCAAGTGCTCCCGGCTGGGCATTTGGAGATCACTGACATCATTTTTTTTGTAAAGCAACACGGGATAAGGGTTCCCCCGCTCATCCGCCACCACAGTCGGGTAGAGAAAATAGGGGCCGGTGCCGTCCAGCCGGACATCCTGCCAGGAATCCAGCGTTTCCGCATCCCCAAAGGACAATTGGTAAACGACGCCCCACAGGTCTTCGCCCGGCCGCGGCATCAAGGTTGCCTCCCCGCCGTCCCATTGTTTTGAATGCCCGTAAAAAGCGAGCTTGTAATCCGCCAGCCGCGCCACCGTCACCACGGAGGCCTGATGGCACCGGGCTTGCACCTGCTCCACGTTCAGGTTGGAACCGTAGGCGAAATGCAGACGGTATCCCAAGTCGTAGGAATCTTTCATGGTGGCAGTGTAATTTTCGTTTTGGGCAGGAGGATCACCTTCATTTCATGGCGGGCCGGATCGGGAGCCCCGGTTTCCGCGCGCAGATTCAGGCGCTCGCACTCGTGGGGAAACCACCGGGGCAAATGCTCGCAAAGGATCTCCAGTTTTTGAAACGCCAGTTTCTCCATGAAGGGAATCAGCACTTGTTTGGAATTCAGGCCGGGGTCATTTTTCAGCACCTCCGCCAGGTTGATCTGATAATGGCCTTCGCTGAAAGGCCCCACGGGAACGGGGGCCGGCACGGGCTGCTCAACGACTTTCACCGCCTCGGCTTCCTTCCGGACCACCTGGTCCATCTGTTCCACGATGTTCCCTTCCGATTTCCAGATGCGAAACCCCGACTCCTGCAGCAGGACGAACAGCAGCCCCCGCAGCTCGCCCACCAGGAATACCCGGCAGTCCTCCAGTTGGGCGAAGGTTTGTTTTAAGAGCGCTTTCACCTCCGCCAGGCCCATGCCGCCCCGCACTTCCAGGCCGATCTGCTTGAGCAGTGTCCAACCCTCCGGGGTCTGTTCGTAAAGGCGGAGCCGGCCGTTTTCCAGGCGGTTGACCACCCGCCCCTCTTCATCCACAATCGCGGCAATTTTCATGCGGAACGTTGTATTTCTTTCTTATTCGTTATAACGGAACCGGATGCCCGCCACCGGCCGGCGGACACCCGGGACCGCATCCCAGCCAACCTCCCGGGATAAGGTTTTGAAAGCCCATTGGAATCACCACACATTCAGGATCCACTCCTTGCACTTTTTATGCTCCATGTCCGTGAACAGCGTGTTGGCCATTTGCTCGGCCAGCCAGATGGCGCCGGCATAGCCCACCACCGGATGACGGTACAGTCCGGCGCGGTCATAAGTGGGGAAGCCCACCCGCACCATGGGAATGTTGTTGTCAATGGAGATAAACCGCCCCTTGGAATGCCCCAGAATGAGGTCGAGTTCCAGCCCTTCATTCTTGATGCGGTTCTCCAGTTCCCACAGATCCGCATTCGTGATGATCTTCATCTCGTAATCCACTTTTTCCTGGAGCGCCTGGATCCGGGGGTCTTTCGGATACCCGGAGTGATCGTCCCCGAGCAGGAGCAGGACCGGCTTCATTTCCAAATCAAGACAGAACTCCGCCAGGCCGATGACGAGGTCCGGGTTTCCGTAGATGGCCACTTTCTTGTCCGCCAAAAACATGTGCGCCAGATCCGTCAACGCATCCAGGGCCAGTCCCCGCTCGCGAACCAGGGTGGCCGGAATGGGCTTGCCGGTCAGCTTTTTCAGGTTGTGCAGGAACGTGTCGGTGTTCCGAATGCCAATCGGGGTCGGGCCGACAATCGTGGGGATTCCAAATTTTTCCTCCAGGTAAGCGGCCGCCTTGCCGCCCTCGTAACGATTGAGGGCGAGGGTTCCCAGGGCATTGGCGGTGCCGGTCAGATCCTCCACGGTGGTGCTCCCCTCCGAGACGACCCGCTTCGTCGGCATGATGGGCGAATCGAACTTCTCGATTTCAAACAGCACGGTGGCCTCGATCTGCATTTCGGCCAGGAGGTGCTTGAGGGCGGTGACATCGCCGGGATTCACCCAGCCCGTGATCAGGTTCAGCTTCCCGCTGGGGGCGCTTTTTTTGGCGAAGTAACTCACAAAATCCTTCACCGCCTGGTCATACCCCGACACCATGCTGCCGACAAAGCTGGGGGCGTGAATCGGAATCAGGTGAACTTCCCTGCCGGGATATTTGGTTTTCAGGAGCCCCTTGTTCAGTTTCAGCACCAGGCCATCAATGTCATCCCCGATCACTTCGGTGGAGCAGGTGGTGATGATGGGGATGACCTTGACATCGGGATAGCGCATCAGCAGCACGTCCACCGCCTCCTCCACGCGCTTGACCGCCCCGAACACCGCCCCCTCCTCATGGACCGAGGACGACGCGATGTCGAAACTTTCCTTGAGGTGCTGTGAAATCAGCAGCCGGACAAACATGACACACCCCTGCCCCCCGTGGACAATCCCGATGCAGTCCTTGATGCCGATGCTGACAAACTGGGACCCGCAGGGCTGGCAGGTGAAGATGGGATTAATGCAGCCGGTGCGCTCTTTGACTTGAACATTGCAGGACATGATGTTTTTTCTCCTTTTAATAGTGTTGATCGGTCAGCTCCAGATTGAGCGAACCTTTGATGGTTAAGTAGTCCAGCCGGTCTTTGAGACCCTGCATGAGCAGCTTGATTTCCGGCTTCCCCATTTGGGACAGCCACGGGAACCGGCTTTGGTAGGCTTTGGCCAGGCAGATCGCATCCACCCAGTAGCACCGGTCCGCCGGCGTCTCCAGCGCAACCGGTTCGTCGCACAGCACCTGCATGGTTTTTTGCAGAATGTTCTCGTTCTGCTTCTCCCGGTCCCAGGCCCGGGAATGAAACTGCCAGAGGCAGTTCTTCATGATGTAATCCAACAACTGCTCGATTTGCTCTTTCATAAGGTTTTCCATGATGCGGTCCTCCGGGATCAGGCCCCCACGGCCTCCAGCGCCGGTTTGGCTTCCGCCGGCGCGGGCGGGGCGTCAAACACCGGGTACTTCCGCTGGCGCAACTCCGCCAGATTGTCGTATTTGCCCGTGTACTGCCGCAAACCGGGCGCCGCGGTGATTTCCGGCCCCAGCTTCTCATCGGAAATCAGGCGCTGGGTCAAAAACCCGCGGTCGGCGGGAATCTCGTCCTGGCTGATGTCCACGGTGGCGAGCTGATGAATCGGCGAGTAGATGCCGTTGTAAATATCCCGCGCAAACCGGACCCACCCTTCAAAGCCCTTGTAAGGGCCGTTGTGATAGGCATGGGCGTTCAGGTAGGGCACGCGCATTTTCTTGGCCACCTCGCCCGGGCGCTTGCCGGTGAAGATGATGTCCGGCTTCAGCGTTTCCATGGCTTCGATCCCTTCCAACTCGTTGGGATCGTCAATGGCCAGCGCGCCTTCCTCGCAGCGGGAAATCCCCTTCTCCATGTCCCCCTGATGGCCGAATTTCGTGTAGACGGACACCACCTCCACCCCCATCTCCTCGTGGATCACATGGGCCCAGTGCCAGAGCTTGGAGCCGCCCGGCCACAGGCAGACGCGTTTCCCCCGCAGGCGCTCCTTGTACCAGTCAAGCTCCGGTTTCCAGCGGGCGGTTTCCTCCTCAATGATCGCCCGGGCCCGGTCCTCGATGCCGAAGAACAACCCGATCTTCAGCAGCGATTCGGACAGGGGCTTGAACCCAAACCCGTCAATGTCCAGCCGCGGAATCCCGTAGCGCACCCGCAGTTCGTTGCAGATGTACTCGGCGGAACGCGCGCATTCCAGCACGTTCAGATGCGCCCGGTGCATGGAGCGCAGCTCGTCGTACGAGCCGTTGCCGGTGAACGTCGAAAGCACCTGGATGCCCATGCGCTTGAAGTAATCCACCATCACCTCCTGATCCCCCTGGATGTTATACTCGCCCACATAATTGATGACGTGGGGGCTCGTGATTTTCGGCTCCACCTGGCCGACCTTGTCCTTCATCCAGGCGATGTTGATGGTGTGGTGCCCGCCGGACTGGCTGGGTCCCCGGAACCCGGGCGAATTGCAGACAAAAATGTCCACGTCCGGCAGTTCCGCCATGACATCCCGGGCAATGGCTTCGATATCATCGCCAATCAGGGCGGAGGCGCAGGTCTGGTAGATGGACATGCGTTTGATCTTCGGAAAGGCCTTGAACGCCTCGAGGATGTTCTTTTTCAGCATTTTTTCCGCCCCGAAGATGACATGCTTTTCCTTCATGTCCGTGGCGTAGGTGTACTTGAGCTGGAAATTGTCGTTGTCGCTGATGTAGCGCTTGGTCTGCCAGGTGTCGTAGGTGCAGCCGACCGGGCCATGACTGAGATGAATCACATCCTTCATGGGGGTGCCGATCACATGCTTCGCCCCGCAATACGCGCAACCGCGCTCGGAAATGGTTCCCGGAATGGTGTTCATGTAGCCGAGCGGCAGGGCGTCGGCCAGCGTTTCCCCGGGACCTTTGACCACCGCGTGCTTCTTCCGCTCCGGGATGCACACGCTGCATTTGAATTCGTGATAGGGCATGATGTTGTCCTCGTTATGGCGTGATGGGTTGACGGTCAGGCGATGCCGTACTTGACGACCATCTCCTCCAGTTCATTCATGGTCATCGGCTTGGGAATCACAAAATTGGTGTTCTCGATGATTTTGCGGCCCAGTTCGCCGTATTCCTTCGCCTGGTTTTCATTGGCGTCGTACTCGACGACCGTCTTTTTGTTGAACTCCGCCTTTTGCACCACGTTGTCGCGGGGCACAAAGTGAATCATCTGGGTGCCGATGGCCCGGGTGAACTCCTCCAAAAACTCCCGCTCGCGGTCCACTTTGCGGCTGTTGCAGATGACCCCGCCCAGGCGCACGCCGCTCTGCTGCGCGTATTTGAGCAGGCCCTTGCAAATGTTGTTGGCCGCATAGATCGCCATCATCTCGCCCGAAGCGACGATATACACCTCCTGCGCCTTCCCGTCCCGAATCGGCATGGCGAACCCGCCGCACACCACGTCGCCGAGCACGTCAAAAAACACGAAGTCGAGATCCGGCGTGTAGGCCCCGTTTTCCTCCATCAGATTAATCGCGGTGATGACCCCGCGCCCGGCGCAGCCCACCCCCGGCTCCGGCCCGCCCGACTCGACGCACTTGATGTCCCGGTAGCCGTGTTTAATGACCTTTTCGTTGGTGACTTTCTCGGCGCCCTCCTCCCGCAGCACATCCATCAGGGTTTCCTGCGGCTTCCCGCCCAGAATCAGGCGCGTGGAATCCGCCTTGGGATCACAGCCGTGAATGAAGACCTTTTTGTCGTAATAATAGGACATGGCGGCCGCCGTGTTCTGCTGCGTGGTGGATTTGCCGATCCCGCCCTTGCCGTAAAATGCTATCTTGCGTGTCATATGGTTTATAATTTGTTTATATGGTTGATTGCGTGCCGGCTCGTGCCGTGGTCTGTCGTCCCATCCATGCAGGTAGAAAAAGCAGGGGATGTGCCAACGCATCATTTCTTCGGGACACGCCCCCGTTCAGCTTTCAGATTAATGTCGTAAGTTGCTCTAGCTAAACATGTTACAACTTAACAAACCCCGGCTCAGAATCAGTGAAGGGCCGAAGGCCGGACCGGTTTGAATCCAAAAACACCCACATTTAGGTTGGAAAAAGGGTGAAAATCAACAAAAACGTCACTTTTACTTGCCGTTTGTCATCCACGCATGACTTCAGTTCCGTTTTATGGTAGGAGAACGGTGACCCGGCCGGTGAAGCGTTTCAGCCGGGGTTTATCCCCGCCGCCGACCGATTGGGGAAGATCGTCATTGGAGCTGATTTCACGGCCCTGGGCCACGGTTTTGGCCACGGAGTCCATGGCCTCGCCCTGACTGGCGGCCTGGGTCCGGCTTGGCGCAAGGAGGATGGCGGGAAAAGCAGCGAGGTGTTACAGAGGCACCCTGGCGGCGTCAACGGGGTAAAACAGTGGGTGATTGGCGGCCGTGTCCCGGCCGAATTCCAGGAGAAAATTCTGCACCTTGGGCGACAGTAGAAAATCCGCCAGCGCCTGCGCCCCGGCGTAGTTCGCCCGGGGGAACAGCTTGGGATTGGCTTCCATCACCACATAGGGGCGGCGCATGATGGGGTCGCCTTTGACGAGGATTTCCATGCCCTCGTTGGCCATTTTGCCGGTCAGCGCCGGGATGTAGCCGGTGACCACGTAGGCGTGGTTGGAGCGGCAGAATTGCAGCACGGTCCATTTGGAGACGGTGTCGTCCTTGAGGACCCAGGGCCCCTTTTCCTCCATGCCCGCCAGACGCCAGAGGGTGTGCGTCAATTCACGGCTGCCAATGCCCTGAAAATCCACAAACTTCGCGCCGGCTTCGGCAATTTTCTTCAACGCCAGCGCGCCATTCGTCATGCCCCGAATCTGCGCCGGGTCGTTGGTCGGACCGACGATGACCAGTTCATTGCGCGTCCAGGGCTTCAGGTTGACCCCGATGCCGTCGGCGACGATGTCCGTGGTGATGTCGCCGGAGTGCATGGTGAGCAGGTCCGCCTTCCCGGCGCGGATGGCTTTGTCCAGGATTGGTCGCTCGCCCGTGGCCACCACGACGACGTGATACCCGGTTTGGGCCTCGAACATTTTGGCAATCTCCGGCCACAGGCCCGTCATGGTCATCCCGCCAATCACCGCGCACCGGACCACCCGGTGCCGGGCGGCATTCAGGCTGTGGTATTGAATGGCCAGGGTGACGGCCAGCACAAAGACGAACAACAACAGGATTTTGTTTTTCATGGAAATCAATAGTTACCCGCCTGGGCGTCGCTCGGCGTGCCGGTGAGCCACCGAACATCGGGGCGGCCCGGATCGCCCTCGTCGCACCCGACATGGGAGCCCGGGAAGGCCTGCACCTGACCGGTCAGGAACAGCAGGTTGATGCGGCGCACATGCCGCGCCACGATGCTGTAAGCCTGGGTGGACGGATAGGTGGAGGCATACGGTCCGGGGCTTTCGCCCAGCGCGACCACCAGCGACGGCTGGAGGACGGCGGAAAATTTGGTCGCCATCGGCAGGTTCCACGGCGAAAGGTTCATGTTTTGTCCATAACACAAAAAATAGGCTCCGCCCGGGTCGGTCGCATCCGGACAAATGAAGACACTGTGATCGCCGGCCGCCGGGGGCTGGCCTTCCTCCACGAGTTGCATGAAGGGCGGCTGGGTGAAATAAGGCGGCAGGGCGTTGAACCAGTCGTCGGGACGGGTGATGAGGGCCAGCGTCTGCACACCCTGGCCGCGCCGGGGCAGGAAATCACTGAAATCGTCGGCGTACATCCGGCCGGCCAGGCCCCACTGACGGAGGTTGGCGGCGCATTGGACGGCGCGGGTCTTGTCCCTGGCCCGGGCCAGCGCCGGCAGCAGCAGCGCGGCCAAAATCGCGATGATGGCAATTGTGATGAGCAATTCGATCAGGGTGAACGCGGCTTGGTTCCTCCTCAGATTCATTGACTGAAACGGTAGAAACGCCGGGGGTTGGTGACGGCGGGATCGTCAAATTGGATGAAGCCGTTGGTATCGGCGGTGGCGGTGCCCAGGGTCAGCCAGTTGGCCGCAGCCAGATTGGTGCTCGACTGGATTTGATACTCCGTGCCCGCCCCGCCCCGCCCGGTCAGGTGAAAAACGGAATTGGTGAAAGCGCCGGAAAGAATGATCAGGCAGGGCGTGGCGACCACGGTTAGCAACGGATCGTTGCCGCGCCCATAAATATATGAATTGAAGAGATAGCCGACTTGATCGTCGGCCGCATAAAAATAGAAGGTGACATTGCCGCCGCTGACAAGGTTCGCCACCAAATTCGTCTCCAGCGGCAGCGGCCAGGTGACGGGCACATTTACCCCCGGCGGCACATAATCATTCGTGCAGAGCGGCAGATGCGGCTGGGCGAGCAGGCCGGGCAGCGAATTCCAAGTCACCCCGTCGGTGGTGGGACTGGCCGGCGTGCCGCTCCCCTCCGACCAATCGTCATCGGCCAGCCATTCGATCACAAACCGGCCGCCGCTGATGACGTTGAAAATGGGGTTGTTCGGCTGCACCCCGGCCTGCCCATAGTTGCTCGTCAGGATCAGCGAAAGGCTGCCAACCGTCCAGTCGTTCGAGCCGTACGTGGCGTTGAACAGCGTCACGGCGCCCGCGAGGTTGAACATGACCACGCTGCGGAACTCGCCCTTCGGCGACGAGGCCGGCGCGATGGCCAGGGTGCCCGAACCGCCAAAATTCAGCCCGGTCAAATCCGCGCCCCCTTCATAATTCGGCGAGCCGGTGCAGACAAAGGCCGTTTCAACGGCGATGGAACTGTTCGTTACCTGCGCCCCGGCGGCGTGCCCGAGGCACACGAGGACAGCGGCGACGATGGTTCGGGACGAAATCACTTTTGGTTTTTCCGCCGGCGAACGGCGGCCAGCCCGGCCAGACCGGAAACCACCAGCGCCAGGGTGGCGGGCTCCGGCACCGGTGCCACCGTGATGTTTAAATCCGCCGGGTTGTTATTGAGCGTATTGAACAGATAGCCCACCGTGCTGCCGGCCGTTGGCTGGCCATAAATGCTCACCGGGTCCCCGCTGCTGATTTCACTCACCAGATTGGGATCGAGGCTCAGTGTCCAGGTGTTGGGGCTGGTGCCGCTCGCCAGGTAATCGAAATCGCCGAGCGAGTCCAGTTCGTTGTTGCCGGTTCCGGGCAGAACACCGGAAATGTTATTGTAAGTAACCGCCGTTGCGCTCCAATTGTTGTCGCTCAGCCAGTCCAACTCGAACCCGCCGGCGGCAATCTGGTTGAAACTGCTGTTGCCCGGCTGCTGGCCGGCGGTCGCAAAATTCGAGTACAGCGTCAGGGTGACCGCAGTGACCGCCCAGTTGCCGGCGCCGTAATCCGCATTAAACTCGGACTGGAGCGTTGCGGTGTTGAATTGGATGAGGGATTCCTCGGTGCGGTTTTGCGCCGCCGTGGGCACCGCAATCTCCATGGCCCCCATGGTGCCAAAATTGACCGTGGGCTGGCCTGAGGAGACATAAGTGTTCATGGCGACCACTTGGCTCAGGGTTGTTGACTGGGCCGCGAGCGATGCGGGAAGCGCCGCTGTCAATAGGAGGGTGAGTTTCAAGGCTGGTTTGATTGTCATAAGATGTTTCATTATTCCAGGATTCTGGCATTTAAGGTTTGGACGATAATTGCCTTCAGAACGGCAGCCGGGCGGTCAGCACGATGTTCCGATGGTCGAGGGGCTTGTCGGTCACCGCCACCTGGAAGCCGGCGCCAAAGGTCAATCCCACGCGCCCGGCGATGGGCACGCGCCCAATCAGCAGCCCCGGGGTGAGGTAGAGCTGGCTCTTCCCGCCGTGCTCCCCGTTCGGCCACCAAGTGTAATTGGCCTCCACTTCGGGTGAAAAATATTTCTCCACGCGGTATTGGAAGGCGGTGTTCCAGGCCAGCGGCGTTCCCGCCCCGGCGCGCACGGCGCCATTGTCGGACACGGACAATCCCAGGGTGCTTTGCACGTCAAAATCGCCCCAGCCCTTGCCGCCGGCCAGGGTGGGCGTGACCGTATAGTGATGCGAGGAGTACGAATCGCTGCCGTCCGGCACACTCAGCCCCAGGAAGGCCGTGAGGATATAATCGCCCTTTTCCTCGTTGGCGGAGAGGATCCGGTACTTGACCAGGAAACTCTGGTCGGACCAGCCGGTTTTGGCCGGCTTGGCGCCTTCGGTTTCGGTTTCCCAGGCCGGCACCCCGATGATGAGTTCCACGTTCTCGCAGGGGATCAGTTCCACCCCCTTGCCGCTGTCGTAATTATCCAGCGAATGCCCGCCGGCGGCGGCCTGCCAGGCCTGGTCATAACGCAGCTCCTCCTCCAGCCGGGGGGTGACGGTCACCAGCGGCGTGATCCAATGTGGCTGCTCCGCTTGAATGGCCGAAACGCGCGTAAACCAACTGCTGAAATAGTCAGCCACCGGACAGGCCGGGGGGGCGGCGTTGGCGGGCGCGCTCATGGCTTGCGCTTGACTGGCCCCGCCGCCGGCGGCGGAATTTGTGTCGGTCATCGTTTGGGCCGGCGCGCTTGCCGCCAGCATGGCTGCCGCCGTCAGCGGAACGGCCAGCATTAGTTTTTGATGGTTGATGTGGTTATGGGCAATGGTGTTTTTCATATGGTTGGTTGGTTGGGATTGTAAAAATCTCAAGCCGGAATAGGCAGATCCTTGCGCTCGAAGCGGTCATCGGCCACCGGGTGATGATCCGGCGCGGTGTCCAGCCAGCCGCAGCGCTGCACGGGGTAATTGTCGTATTGGGGAACGTAGGGTTTGATGTCCAGCAGCGGCGTGTCGTCCAGAATATCCACATCCGCCAGGCGCAGGATGCTGCCCTCGATGTTCAGCAGCCGCACGCAGGACATGCCCAGCGTGTTGGGCCGGGCCGGCACCCGCGTGGCAAACAATCCGTGCGCCACCGTGTTACGGTACGGCACCACCCTCATCTTCGCCGCCGACGCCCGGTGAAACCAATAAATCAGCCACACCCGGTCGAATCCTGACAGCCCCTCCAGCCCCTCCAGAAATTCCGCGCGCAGCCGGACATAACCCGGCGCCCCGGCCGCCCGGTACGGCTGGATGGGCGTCCCCGTCGCCTGTTTGAAAGGAGAATGAATGCGGCCGATTTCCGACAGCCGGAATTCCATGGCGCGCCGGTCTTTGGCCGGACTCATCGCTTCAGATAGGATTGTATCATTCATTGGCATGATCGTGTCGCTCCGGGGCAAAGAATCTCTGACAGCACCGGATGACCGAATTAAGCAACTGGGGTGCCAAACGGCGGATGGCCGCCAGGGATCGCATTAAACCCCTGTAAAACCCGGGTTTTATCGTGACCCGCCGGAATCCGTCTGATTTTCCCGCGTGGCGAAATCCGACCAGAATGAAGCTTTATCACCCAAAACCCACGCAGACGTGGCTTCGGGGGGGGCCTGTTCGAGGTGGTAAGGGTCCGTCAAAAAATAAACTTTACAAACTGACGCCGGAATTTTGACGGCTGGCCAGGCGCGCGCGAGGAGCATAACCAAAGGGTTCTGTGACGAGCAAGCTACGCTGCCAGCCGTCATAAGAACCAGTCAGGTTGTCAAGGTTATTGCTTGACGGACCCTTGGCCAACCCAAGCGCCGTCGGCGCGGCATATTTGTAGCACCGCACCCCACAAAACCAAAAAGCCCCGCAGGGGCGGCATATTCGGGGTTTATACTTCGGTGATTTAAAAAACGTGCGTGTAATCATCCGGCCACCCCGGCCATCCAACCCGGCAACCACCGGCCGAACCATTCCCCTCCCCGGGGGAGAAGGCCGGGATGAGAATTTGCCCAAACGAAATGTCGCGCCTTGAACCCCTGAACCTGGGAGACAGTTCACGGAAAGGCGTTTTTTTCGTACCGCAGA
>Ga0181520_10009750_pt1 | contig 13139 bp, 14 predicted proteins | sample PEATcosm2014_Bin_29_FD_132451 | JGI IMG/M metagenome (GOLD analysis project Ga0181520, IMG submission 132451) | Peatland microbial communities from MTU Mesocosm Facility, Houghton, MI, USA - PEATcosm2014_Bin02_30_metaG | ecosystem: Environmental > Terrestrial > Soil > Wetlands > Peat | place...
ACCAACACCACGCTCATCCTGCCGTTTTTCGCCATCATTCTCGTGATCGAATCGCTATCGGTGATCGTCCAGCTTATATCAAAAAAATGCCGCAAGAAAAAGATATTCCGCTCCACGCCGATCCATCACCATTTCGAGGCGATCGGCTGGCCGGAGTCACAGGTCACCATGCGCGCCTGGATCATCTCGGCCATTTTCTGCGCGCTCGGGCTGATCATATTCTTTTTGTCGCGATAGTTGTTGAAATTTGATTTTATAAGACATCTTTCCTAAACTGGCGGTGGGAGGAACTGTTTTATGTTGACGGCAGAAACAGGTTCTGCGTTCCGCAGACACAACTACATGTTGACCTATTCAGAGGCCGGCAAAATCATCGAGAAGTCCTTCCGAGCATCCTCGCGATGCACGGCACTCGCGCATGCCAAGTATACGCTCGGCATTCCGAATCGCTTGACCGTCGAGCGATTTACCCAAGCCGGCGGAATAAAACTCACGCTTGGCAACAAACAGGTCTACCCGCACGGGCGGGAACCTCATCCAGGAGGGGGTAAATGACCACCCCCTCCTATTCTTTTAATCTTTTCTTGATGGCTTGCGCATTAGACTTCACGGGTCAATGGGGCTGGTGGTGAAAAGGTATCACAGCCTTCTTGCCAGTTGGCAATTCGGAGTTCGATTCTCCGCCAGTCCACCATTGGCCACGAATTGACATCCATAAAAATTTGCGTATTATGGATACTACAACTGGCAAGAAGGCGTGGTGCCCTTCACCACGAAGATAAATCAAAAGCCATTCCCGAAGGAATGGCTTTTGATTTATTGACTTATTTGGCTATTCACCGAATGCATAGCAATGCTCCTTTTGAGACCGTTGCGTATTCGCGGTAGGTTTCAAAAGGAGTATTGCTGTGCATTTGACGGATAGCCAACATCTTTGCTACAATATCTTCCATATGTCAGACGAAATATTGACCCCAACGGAAAATAATCAGCAGTCAGGGTACCCGGCCGAAGCATCTCGCGAAATGATGGAGGCGGGTGTTTTCTATGGCCGCAAGAAGAGCAAGACGAATCCGAAGATGAAGCAGTTCGTGCTCGGCAATCGCGGCGGCATCGAGCTCATCAACCTCAAGAAATCGGAGGAGCTTGTTCAGGAAGCTGCAGCGTTCGTGAAAGAAAAAGTGAAGAATGGCGCTTTGGTCCTTTTGGTTGGTACTGCGGCCGGATCGGAGGAAGGCATCAAAAAGATCGCCGAGAAGTTCAAGCTTCCTTATGTGACGATGCGTTGGGTGGGCGGCGCGATCACCAACTTCGGGAACATTTCAAAGCGTGTTGAGCATATGGTGAAGTTGCGTACCGATATCGCTTCGGGCGCACTCGGCAAATATACCAAAAAGGAGCGTCTGGAGATGGAGCGCGAGATGGAGCGGCTTACCATACTCATGGGCGGTCTCGAGAACATGCCTCGGACGCCGGATGTCATGATCGTCGTCGATCCGATATTGCATAAGACCGCGGTCGCCGAAGCGATCGTGAAGAAGATCCCGATCGTGGCACTCGCGAACGTTGATGCGAATCCCGACGATATTGATTATCTCGTGCCGGGCAACGACAAGGCGAAACGAAGCATCGAATGGTTTCTGGGAAAGATGGAAGAGGCGATTGACGAGGGCATAAAGGAAAAGGCGAGGGCAGTGGCGGCAGCTGCCGCGGCGGCTCCGGCAGTGGAAGCGCCAAAGGCGGAGATCGCGAAGGCATAGATAGGTTCGGTGAAGGCGTAAATCAATTAACAAAGTAAAAGTATTTTATCAACGATAACGATCATGGCACATTCAAAAGAGGTTACGGTGGAAGCGGTACAGAAATTGCGCGAGCTGACGAGCGCCGGCGTCATGGATTGCCGCAAGGCGCTCATCGAAGCTGAGGGCGATTTTGATGCGGCGATAAAGATCATTCATGAAAAAGGGTTGGCGAAGGTGGAGAAGCGCGCCGATCGCGAGACGGGCGCCGGTCTTGTCCAGTCGTATGTGCACAATGAACGCATCGGCGTTCTGGTGGACCTTCGCGCCGAAACGGATTTTGTGGTTCGCTCGGAGCCGTTCCGCATCCTTGCCAAGGATGTCGCGATGCATATCGCCGCTGCGGCGCCGGAGAACGTGGAAGAGCTTCTTGCTCAGCCGTACATAAAAGATGAGTCGAGGACGGTGAAGGACGTCATCGGCGAAGTGATCGCCAAAGTCGGCGAGAATGTTTCCGTGAAGCAATTTTACCGTATTGAGGTATAATTGAGGTATTGATGATCGAATTTATCTTTACCACCATTTTGATGCTGTGCTTGGCCACGGTCCTGTATTTGACCGTACAGGCCTTGCCGCGCATCGCCGAGGATACTGCGGTCGAGAAGAGCGTGTTCGAGAGGTGGGCGAGTTCGGAGATGCCGGAAAAGATCGATGCGGCATTCAATAACTTTCTGCTCAAATTTCTGCGAAAGTTCAAGATCGTCGTGCTTCGCCTCGACAACACCCTTTCAAAACACTTGCGCGCGATCACGCCGCAGGAGAATCGGGCGAACACGAACATTGATTTTAAGGAGATTGCAGGGCAGAATATAGAGGAAGAAAAATAAATGCGTCGGTGGCGGAGTGGTCAATCGCAACAGACTGTAAATCTGTCGCCCTATGGGCTACGAAGGTTCGAATCCTTCCCGGCGCACACACAAAAAGAAGGAGAGGTATTTTCAGCTCGTGATAAGAATAATTCGCTGAAAATACCTCTCCTTCTTTTTTTATTGCCTTTTTTCAAAATCTTGTTATTATGTGCCTATCGGCGCGGGGAATTGGCCATCCTCCCACCCCTCCTTCCCGGGAAGGAGTGACACTATCGGCTGCCGCAGGAATGAGTCCAGGGGATCTATTCGTATTGCGAACGAATGATCGAAGTCCCTGAACCCATTTCCTGCGGATTTTTTATCGGAACGGAGATTGCTCCGGCGTCCCTTTGTGATCTATTATTCAGGTTATGGACGCAGCATTAAAAAATAAACTTGTCGCGGTAGTTTCAGGAAAACAGACCCGCAACGATCCTTCCCATGATATCAATCATATTCTGAGGGTTCTTGGATTGGTGGAAAAGATAGGATTTGCTGAAAATGCTGATTTTGATATTCTCGTCCCCGCGGCGCTTTTTCACGATGTGGTGGTGTATCAGAAGGATTCGCCTAAAAGCAAAAACGAGACCGACGAAAGCGCAGTGGTCGCGCGAGAAATTTTAGGGGCGCTTCCGGAATATCCAAAAGAGAAAATCGAATCGGTCCTGACATGCATCCGCCAATGCTCTTATTCAAAAGGGATCATGCCGGACCTTCTTGAGGCGAAAATTCTTCAGGATGCGGATCGATTGGAAGCGACCGGAGCTATTGCTATCATGAGGACGTTCTCCTCGGGAGGTCAGATGAACAGACCGCTTTATCCAGCTGAAGACCCGCTCATGACGAAAGGATCCGTAGCCTTCCGGTCCAGTCTTGACCTCTTTCCCGAGAGGCTGCTGAAAGTTGGGTCGGGCATGCATACTAAAACCGCGATGGATCTGGCACGACACAGGACCCGGTTCCTTGAAGATTTTCTCAAAGAGCTTGAATTGGAATTGAAAGAATCGGGGATCTTGTAGAAGTAAGTGAAATTTGCCATTGTCTGGACAAAACTACGGACAGCTGCTGGTTAGCGAGCTGTCCGTGATTCTCTGGCAATTGGCCTTTGGCTAAAAGGCCATCAAACCGTTCGGGAAATGGCGGACGACCTTCGTAACGCCGAAACTTCTCTCGTGGTGCGTTCGGGTTTCGGCGACAGTTATCGAGTTTGGTGTGGTCGCCACAAGTTTTTCGAGCTTGAGTGCTCCGCCAGCTTCGTCGTCGATGATCTCTACGACATCGCCTGGCTTCATGCCCTTCGTGTTCATATACGGGGGCGCCTTCAATGATATGCAGCTCATTTGGCCCTTTCTGCGATTTGATCTGAGCCCAAAATCGAACTCTAAATACATAGTAGTATCAAACAGGATCATTATCAACCTCGCTCAAATTGCCCTCGCTCTCGTCTGAATAGAAATGTTATAGTAAGGCGGTGACCGATAAAAAAGATTTTTTATTCTGAACCGATGCAGGAATACGTGAACGATGCCATTGTTTTGCGCAAGGATCCGCAGGGAGACCTGGATGGACGCTATGTTTTTTTTACGGGGCGGTTCGGAAAGGTCATCGCCAAAGCGAAAAGCTCGCGCAAGATCACATCAAAGCTTGCGTCGCACCTCGAGCCGGGAACGATCGGCAAGATCCGCTTCATTGAAACGCATGGTATGCAGATCATTGACGCCCTTAAGGCGCGCAAAAGTCCGATCTCGGTCGCCGATCTCCATTTTTTGAGCCAACTCCTTCAGGAACTTCAGCCGGAACCCGAATTATGGGAAATGCTCTACGGGATCACCGAGGATTTTTCCTGGGAAAGGGTGCTCGCCATTCTCGGCTGGGACCCGCACGAGGCGGTTTGCTTTTCGTGCGGAAAAGAACGCCCGGCCTATTTTTATGTTCCGCGCCAGGAATTTTTTTGTGCCGATTGCGTTCGAAAACTCCCTTTAAAATTAAGTGGGAATGCGGTATTATCGATATATGCCCTATAATCCGAACGCCATCTGGACGAGTAAAAAGAAGACCTATGGCTATTCGACGCCACCGCCGACGGAGCCACCAAAGACTCCGGTAACGCCACCGTCGCCGGGTGTTCCGGAACCAAAGAAAAAACCCGAGCCAAAACCAAAAACACCGTTTGACGGCCGGGTGTTTTTTCGTCGTCACGCGCTTTTGCTCTTTTCTGTTGGCCTTGTGGTGTTCTTGGGCATCGTGCTTGCCATCGCATTCCTTGCGCGTCCGGCGACGAACCCGAGCGTGAGCATCGCCTTTTCACAGCCCAATACCGTTCCCGTCGGTGCGCCGACCGTCATCACTATCTCGTCATCCAATAATTCCGCCGTTCAATTGACCGGCGCGGTCCTTACGGTCATCCTTCCAAACAGCATGTCATTCGTCGGCGACGCCGCAAGCAACACCACGGAGGAGTACACACTTGGCACGATCGCTCCGGGCGCGGTCGCGGCACAAAGCTCCACGATCATCGTGACGGGGGCTCCCGAAAGCCTGCAGCGGATCAATGTGAAGCTCACCTACAGTACGCCAAACACCGGGCAGACGACGTTCGAAACGGACGGGGAATCCAACGTTGTGGTAGGGGACTCGGCGATAAGCTTAATCCCCACCGCGCCGCAGAATATTGTGAGCGGCCAAAGCTTCATGTTCACCGTCAATTATAAAAACAACACCGCGCAGGACATCGACGACGTGTCGATCCAAGCCGCGTATCCACCGGCGTTCACGTTCGCGACAAGCAGCATCCCGGCGACCGGCAGTGATGATTGGACTATCGGCACTATCCAAGGCGGGGCAAGCGGATCGTTCACGGTGACCGGAACGATAGCCGGGCAAGCGCAGGCGCAATACCAAATGGAGGGAACGGTATCGCTTGGCGCTTCCGGTGAAATTTATCCGGTGAATACCCAGTCGCTTTCTTTCGTAGTGACCCAGCCGCCGTTATCGCTTGCGATCACCCTTAACAACTCGACGACTTATATATCCTCAGCCGGGGATGATCTTGATTATATACTGACGTATACCAATAACTCGAACGTGAGCTTTTCGAATGTGAACATTTCCGCGAACCTTACGGGACCGATGTTCAATTTCTCTCTTCTTCAGACCGACGGTTCGTTCAGCTCGCAATCGAACACCATAGCCTGGTCAACGGCAAATACTCCCGCGCTCGCCTCGATCGCGCCGGGACAAAGCGGCTCGGTCACGTTCTCCGTTAAAACAAAGGCCACATTTCCCATTAAATTGCCGAGCGATAAAAACTACGTACTGAAGGTCATCGGCACGATACAGTCGCCGACCGTACCGCCGAACACCGCCGGTACGAGCACGATTGCGGTGGCGACCCTGCAAAACGACGTCGGCGGCGCAACTGACCTTGCTGCGACCGGCTATCTGAAGTCCGGACAATACCCGCCGAAGGTCAATCAGACGACGGAGTATGCCATCCACTGGGACATCACCAACTATTCGACCGACGTGCAAAATGTTACCGTATCTGCGTATCTTCAATCGGGAACGACGTTTGCCGGAACGGTTTCGAGCACCATTTCCTCGATGCCGGTGTATAATGCGGGAACGGGGCAGATCAGCTGGACCATTCCCAAAATTGCCGCAGGCACCGGGGTCATCACCCCGCCCGTTGAAACGGTCTTCGATGTGAGCAACGTGCCGGCGGTGAACCAGGTCGGCCAGGATGTCACATTGCTTGGAGAAAGTTCGCTTACCGCCACTGATGGCTTCACGGGGCAAACGTTACAAGCGTCAGCGGATCCGGTCACGACAGCGTTGCCGAAAGATACCAGCGTTTCCCAGGGACAGGACAATAGCGTCACGCAATAATATGGAAAAAAACATATCAACAACAAAGGACGGCTTGATGGAAAAGATTGTTTCGCTCTCGAAGCGTCGCGGATTTGTTTTTCCCGGATCGGAGATCTATGGTGGGCTGGCGAATTCTTATGAATATGGTCCGGCGGGCGTCGAGTTGAAGCGCAATATCCAGGATGAGTGGTGGCGTGTATTCGTGCGCGAACGAAGCGATATGGTCGGCTTGGATTCCTCCATCATTCTCCATCCGAAAACCTGGGAAGCGTCCGGGCATGTGGCAGGGCTGGTTGATGCGATGGTGGAATGTCGGGCATGTCATAGTCGCACACGCGCGGACCATTTGATCGAGAACTACTTTGAGACGAAAGGGGAGAAGGTCAGCGTCGAGGGAAAAAGCGAGGCGGAGCTCGACGAAGTGATCGGTCAGAACAAGATCAAGTGTCCGACGTGTAGAAAATTCGACTGGACGCCGGTGCGCAAGTTCAACCTGCTTTTCGAGACGCACGTCGGCATCGTGCCGGAGGCGCAGTCAAAAGTGTATCTTCGCGGTGAAACGGCGCAGGGGATATTTCTGGCATTCAAGAATATCCTCGATTCGACGCGCGTGCGACTGCCGTTCGGCGTCGGCCAGTTGGGCAAGAGTTTCCGCAATGAGATAACAAAAGGCAATTTCATCTTCCGCACGCTCGAATTCGAGCAGGCGGAGATCGAATATTTCTTCGATCCTGAAATCAATGACTGGAAAGAGCTCTATGATGGTTGGAAAGCGGCGATGCACGGCTTCATCACCGCGACGCTCGGCGTAAAAGCGGAAAATCTGCGCTGGCGCGAGCATGGCGACGAGGAGCGCAGTTTTTATAGTAAGCGCACCGAGGACCTGGAATATAATTTCCCGTTCGGGTTCAAGGAACTCTGGGGATTGGCGTATCGCACGGATTATGACCTCAAACAGCACATGAAGTTTTCCGGCGTCGACCTTTCGTACACCGACCCGGCGACCGGCAAGAAATTCGTGCCGCATGTGATCGAGCCTGCTGTCGGTATCAATCGTCTAATGGCAATGGTGATGCTTGATGCGTACACGGAGGACGGCGACCGCGTATATCTGAAGTTGAAGCCGCGCCTTGCGCCGTACAAGGCGGCGATCTTTCCGTTGCTCGCCAATAAACCGCAGCTCGTAGAGCTCGCGCGCAAGATCCACGGCGACCTCCAAAAGCATTTCAGCGTGGCGTGGGACGACCGCGGCAATATCGGCAAGCGTTATTATGCGCAGGACGAGATTGGCACGCCGTTCTGCATCACGGTTGATTTCGATACGATCGGCGAAGGCGATGAAAAGAACAAGGGTACGGTGACCGTGCGCGATCGCGATACCGGAACACAAGAGCGTGTGGCGATCGAGAATCTTCCCACCTTCCTCCATGGCAAAATTTATAATTAAGGGAGGTAAACCACTTTTCGGCGAGATCGCGATCGCCGGCGCAAAGAACGCAGCGTCAAAGATGCTGGTGGCATCGTTGCTTACCCCGGCGCCGGTGATATTGGAAAACGTGCCGGTGATCGGCGATGTTGATATCGTCTTTGAGCTGCTTCGCAACATCGGCAGCAAGATCGACGCCGCGGCATCAACCGTGCAGATCGAAACGCCGGAGATAAAGCACAACAAGGTGGGACAGCTCAGCCGCCGCAACCGGATTCCCATCCTCGCGCTCGGGCCACTGCTCGCACGCACGGGCGAGGCGGAAGTGCCGGTGCTTGGCGGCGACAAGATCGGCCCCCGGCCGGTCGATATCCATTTGGAAGGACTTTCTAAATTGGGCGCACAGATCGAGATCACTAAAACGAGCTTCCATGCGTGGGCGCCGAAAGGACTTCACGGCGCCGAGATCGAGCTGCGGTTCCCGAGCGTCGGCGCAACGGAGAATATCATGCTGGCCGCTGTGCTTGCGCACGGCAAAACGGTTATCAAGAATGCGGCGCTCGAGCCGGAGATCATGGATCTCGTGAAGTTGCTCCAAAAAATGGGCGCGATCATCGAGCTCTGCCCGCCGCGTACGATCACCATTGAGGGTGTGAAACAGCTTCACGGTGCCACGCATCGCGTGATGTCCGACCGCAACGAAGCGGTCTCATTCGCGTGTCTTGCCATTGCGACGAACGGACGGATCGTGCTCCATGGTGCATCGCAGGACCATCTCATCACATTTTTAAATGTTGTCTGGCGGCTGGGAGGGGAGTTCGAAATTCGGAACAACAGCATCGCGTTCTGGCGCGCGCGCGATCTTGCGCCACTTGCGATCCGCACCGACGTCCAGCCCGGCTATATGACCGACTGGCAGCAACCGCTCGGCGTGCTGCTCACGCAGGCGAACGGCGTTTCGACCATCCACGAGACCATCTATGAAGATCGCTTTGCCTATGCGCTCGATCTGAACGAAATGGGCGCAAAGATAAAGATCTCGACCGAGTGCCCCCCGAACGACCCGTGCCGGCTTGCGGGAAAGGGCGCGTATCATTTTGCCACGATCGAGGGACCGACGACGCTTACCAGCAAGAACCTCATCGTGCGCGATCTGCGCTCCGGTATGGTGGACCTTCTCGCGGCGCTTGTCGCCAACGGCGTCTCCGAAGTGGATGGCGTCGAAGAGATCGACCGCGGTTACGAAAACATGGATGAACGCCTGCGAGCGCTCGGCGCGGATATCACGAGGGGATAAAGCTTGTGCCAGAAGGTTTTTTCGCATACAATACACCATATGTTTGGCAAGAAAATCGGCATTGATTTAGGTACCGCAAATACGGTGGTTTTCGTTCCCGGCAGAGGTTTTATCATCAACGAACCGACCATTGTGGCGCTCACGCGTCCCGATAATACCGTCTTGGCGGTGGGTTTTGAGGCCAAGGAAATGATCGGCCGCACTCCCGACGAGATCGTCTCATACCGCCCATTGAAAGATGGCGTGATCGCCGATTATTATATTACGCGCGCCATGCTCACGTACTTCATCTCGAAGGCGTCAGGTTGGTTTAACATCATGAAGCCGGACGTCGTTATCTCGGTTCCTGCCGGTATCACCCAGACCGAACGTCGCGCCGTGATGAACGCCGCGCGCGAAGCGGGTGCCGGCAACGCGTTCATCGTCCGTGAACCGATCCTTGCGGCGCTCGGCGCCGGCATTCCCATCAATGCGCGGAGCGGTAACATGATCATCAACATCGGTGGCGGGACGTCCGAACAGGCGGTCATCGCGCTTGGCAACATCGTTTCGTGGAACAGTCTGCGCATCGCCGGCAATAAATTCGATCAGGCGATCATGGACTATATCAAAAAGAAATATGCGCTTGCGATCGGTGAACAGACCGCCGAGCAGGTGAAGATCGAGATCGGCTCGGCCATGCCGACGAAGGAGAAAATGGAATACCAAGTGCGCGGACGTGACCTTGTGACCGGATTGCCGAAGGACGTCGTTATCAACTCAAATGAGATCGCCGAGGCGCTCAACCCGCTGCTCATCGAGATCGCGAGCTCAGTGCAGAATGTTTTCAACGTCACGCCGCCGGAGCTCGTCGCCGACATCATGGAAAAGGGGATCATCCTGAGCGGCGGCAGCGTGCAATTGCACCATCTTCCCGAATTCTTCGAGCGCTTCCTCGGGGTGCAGGCCTATGTTGCCGAAGACCCGCTCTTCTGCGTGGCGAAAGGTACGGGCCTCATTTTGAACCACCTGGACACATACAAGCGCACCCTGCTCAACAAGCGGTAAATCGATGCCAATCATCGGACACGAAAGAACCATTGCCGATTTTAAAGACCTCGTTCAACGCGACGCTCTCGGCCATGGTTATCTTTTCTTTGGTTCGTCGATGGTAGGAAAAAAGACCATTGCGATCGGGCTTGGCAGTTTTCTCGAAAAGGGAACTTTCGAGCCGCCGATGGGGGACGAGGTATTGCAGGATACGAAGATCATCGACGTTGATTTTATGCGGACGATCAATCCGGACACAAAAGACTCGATCGGCATTGATGCGGTGCGCGAGATCAAGAACTTCCTTTGGCAAAAGCCGAACACGAGTTCGCGCCGCACCCTCATCATAGACAATGCGGAATTGCTTACCACGGAGGCGCAAAACGCGCTTCTGAAGATCACCGAAGAGCCGCCGGTTTCATCCCTGCTTATTTTAGTGACCTCGGATATCGAAAGCATCCTGCCGACGATCGTTTCCCGGTTGCCAAAAATTTATTTTGGCGCGGTGCCCGAGAACGCCATCGCGGCCTGGTCAAACGCGAAGGTCTCCAAGCGCGCGCTCGGAAAGCCGGGTCTTGCCTGGCGACTGGCGAATGATGAGGTGTTCGCACAAAATCTGGCGACCGCCGAAGCGTTTCTGAAAACCACCCCGGCCGGGCGGCGCGACTTCATAAAGAAGATCATCGAACCCGACGACTTCGGCTTACGGAATTTCCTTGATGCTGTTATAATTACTCTGGCGTGGGAGAGACCATCGAAGGCCAAGGCCGCGTTCTGGCACAAGACATTGCGGCTCTACGAAAACGCCAACAACTTCGGACTAAATCCGCGTCTGCAGTTGGAAGCCTTAATGAAATAATCATGACCATAAAAGAACAGATCATAAAAGACCTCGAGGCGGCGCTTACGGAGACCGTCGGAAAGTTGAAGCAGGAGTTCGGCCAGATCCGCGGCAATCGGCCGTCGCCGGACATGATCCAGGACATCAAGATCAATCTTTACGACCAAATGCTCAGCATCCGGGAACTCGGATCGCTCAGCGTCCTGCCGCCGCGCACCATTCAGATCACCGTGTGGGATCCCGATGCGGTTCCCGCGATCATGAAGGCGATCGAGACCGCGCACCTCGGCCTCTCCACCAACAACGACGGCATGAACATCCGCGCGACGTTGTCGCCGCTCGGCGATGAACGTCGGGACGAAATGACCAAGCTCGTAAAGAAGATGTCCGAGACGGCGCGCATACAGGTCCGCGCGCGGCGCGAGGATGCCATGAAACATCTCAAAGATTCCGAAAGCAGAAAAGAGATCACCGAAGATGATGTTTTTAAAGGTAAGGAAGGCATCCAAAAGGTGACCGACAAAGCGAATGGCGATATAGAAGCGCTCACAAAAAGTAAAACCGAAGAATTAGGCGAATAATGCTTATTATTATCATCGTCATCGTCGGACTCTCATTGCTCATTCTCGGCCACGAAGCCGGGCATTTCTTTGCGGCGAAAATGTTCGGGTTGAAGGTCGATGAGTTCGGCTTCGGATTTCCACCGCGCATCGCCGCGAAAAAGATCGGCGAAACGGAATATAGCATCAATTGGCTGCCGTTCGGCGGCTTCGTACGGATCGGCGGCGAGCGTGGCGAGTTCTCTTTGGTTGACGGCGAAAACGATTCGCCGGAGGGCAGTCTTGATCTCAAACCCATTGCCGCTGACGATGCCGATGCCTCAGTCGATCCGCAAAAACTTTTTTATACCCAGCCGGCATGGAAAAAGGCGGTAATTGTCCTCGCCGGCGTTTTTACGAACTTCGTCCTTGGGTGGCTGTTCATTACGATCGTGCTCCTTGTCGGCGTTCCACAAACACTCGTCATCGCAGGAACGCAGGCCGGTTCGCCCGCTGCTCAGGCAGGATTGCAGGCGGGGGATGTGGTAAAGGGTTATACCGACTCACAAAGCTTCATTGATTTCATAGACCAGAACAAGGGCGTGCCGGTGACGATCTCCGTCATCCGTAACAACAAGGAATTCAACTATACGATCACGCCGCGCACGACGACCGCTGCCGATCAGGGCGCGATCGGTGTGGAGCTGGACCAGGGCGGCGCACCACGCGAGAATATCTTCGCTGCTGTCCGTGATGGCTTGGAAGATGCTGCGATCCTGTCGTGGCTCACGATCAAAGCGTTCGGCGACCTCATACAGCAGATATTCATCCATGCTTCGATTCCCGCAGGTGTCGTCGGTCCCGTTGGCATCTTTGGCATCGCCGAGGAGACCGGTCATATCGGTCTCGCATATCTTCTGCAGTTCATCGGCGTCATTTCGATCAATCTGATGGTAGTGAATTGCATCCCGTTTCCGGCGCTTGACGGAGGGAGATTCTTCATGGTGCTGATCGAAAAACTCAAAGGTTCTCCGCTCTCATATAAGATAGAGACATGGGTGAATGGCGTCGGGTTCGGTTTGCTGCTTCTTTTGATGGTCGCGCTTACCGTGAGGGATATCCATGGATTACTATGATGAAAATATCGCTTGTTGCCCAACCTAAAAAGAACATTGCATTCGTTTTCTTTATTTTTGAAAACGATGAGATCACTGCCCAGCCGCTATTTTCCTTTCTTGAAAAAACAGAGCGAATCTATCTCCGCAGCGTGGCAAAGACCCTCATCGCGCTGAAGGAAAAAGAAAACAGGACGTTGATCATGCCGGACACCGGGAGGAAGATCGTCCTGATTGGCGCCGGGAAGGCCGTCGAGATTTCGCCGAAAAAAATAGGGCTTGTGCACCGGATGGCGGTTCAAACGGCGAAACAAGAAAAGATGGAACGTTTCGCTTTTTGGGCGGCGGTACAAAAAACCTCTAAAGAGACCCGGG
>Ga0181520_10009753_pt1 | contig 13138 bp, 11 predicted proteins | sample PEATcosm2014_Bin_29_FD_132451 | JGI IMG/M metagenome (GOLD analysis project Ga0181520, IMG submission 132451) | Peatland microbial communities from MTU Mesocosm Facility, Houghton, MI, USA - PEATcosm2014_Bin02_30_metaG | ecosystem: Environmental > Terrestrial > Soil > Wetlands > Peat | place...
CAAGACGCAGGCAAGATGCCTGCGACACGCGAGGCCAAGATGGCCTCGCCACACGCGGACGGGACGTCCGCGTCACAGCCCGCGGAGGGCTTTCTCCTTCTGACGCTCAACCCCGCCAACCAGGCCGCCGGCGCCAAACAGGCCGAAGCCTGGATGCAGGCCGGCGCTTCGTCCAACACCGTCTTGCGACAAAGCGTGGAGGGCGGTTGGATTCTGTATTCCCCCGGGCGAGCGGTAATCTGCGCACCGGAAAACGTGGCCCAGGACCTCCAAGTCGCGCTGGCCGACGTGCAATTCCACGACGGCCTGTTGCGAAAGCTCGAGGCCCAAGTCGCCAAAGACTGGCCGGTGGCCGTGGACCATATCCCGCTGGCCCATCGCGCCGACCTGGCCCGATCCGGCGGCTTGAAGGCCCTGACTACCGACACGCTCACGCGGCGAATGACGTGCGCCCGGATCGAGTGGCCGCTCCTGGTGCCCACAGGCCCCATGACCGACGCCGCCCGCAAACTCGCCGCCAAACTCCGCGATTCGTTGGATATCGAGGACCGCCTCGAAACCCTGGACGGGCAGATCGAGGTCTACGAGGACCTCTGCGAAGTCGCCAACCAGCGGCTCAGCGACTACAGCCATTTTTACCGCGAGTTCATCGTCGAAATCCTCATCGTGCTCCTGCTGGGCGCCGAGGTGACCGTGGCGCTGATGAATTATTTCTATACAGAATAACTCTGCCAGCGAGTGACTATTCCGCGAAGCAATTACAGGGCTCTTAGTTAACGTGCGCGCCAAACAGCAAGCTTGATCCCGACATGAGCTTGCTGTTTGGCGTATGCGTTACCACCTTTTCTTTCATCGGGGCGGCGTGTAAACTTCGTGACGATGAAGATTGCCAGTTACGCCAACCCGGATCTGCCCAAGTGGCGAATGGCGCCCGGCGTGACCCGCCCGACGCTTTTTTACCGCGTCATGCGAATGGGCTGCCGAGTGTTCATGCCGGGGGTCTGGAAGATTCGCGTCTTCAACCGGCACTACGAACCGGCCACTGGCGGCGTGGTGTACATTTCCAACCATCAGAGTTTCCTGGATCCGATGCTGGTGGGTTTCGGCCTGCAAAGGCCGCTGAGCTACATGGCCCGCGACACGCTGTTCAAGCAGGCGGCCTTCCGGCGGCTTATCACGAGCGTGAACGCCTTCCCGGTCAAGCGTGGCACCGCCGACGTGGGCGCCTTGAAGGAGGCCATGCGGCGGATCAAGGGCGGCGGCGGGGTGCTGCTGTTCGCCGAAGGCACGCGGACGCTCGACGGGCACATCGGGCCGCTGCTGCCGGGCGTGGCCATGCTCGCCCAGCGGGCCGCACAGTGGACCGTGCCCGTGGTCATCGACGGGGCGTACGAGTGCTGGCCGCGAACGCAAAAGTTGCCGTCCCCCGGCAGCATCGTGGTGCAATACGGCCCGGCGATTCCGCGAGACGAGGCCCGCAAGCACGACCCGCAGGATTTCGTCAACCTCGTGCGGACCCAAATGATCGAGATTCAAACCGACATCCGCCACCGCGTCGGCCGGCCCGAATTGAAGTACGAAATGTAGCATGGGCATCTTGCCCATGAGTATCACGGGCATCTTGCCCGTGTCCGAATGTAGCATGGGCATCTTGCCCATGTCTTCGCTGTTGCGGTTATCCTTGTTTTGCCTTAGAAGGAACAGAAGAAACAACGGAACATGGGCAAGATGCCCATGGGACTCACGGGCGAGACGCCCGTGCTACGATCATGAACCCAGGAGATGCCATGAAACAGTACAAAGGTCTCGAGCGTCCGCAGAAACCCGATTGGCAGGGCTTGATCGACAACATCTGCCGCAAAGGCACGCCCAAGCGGGTCCACCACATGGAGCTTTTCCATGACGTGGAGATTCACGACGCGATCAGCCAGCGGTTCGGCATCGACAATGGGCTCAACCCCAACGATCCCGATTTCCGGTGCAAACACTACCTCGAGTTCCAGCGGTTCCTGGGGTTCGATTACGTCTCCGCCAGCCTGGGCGGGCTGGATTGGCCGCTGCACCATCTGCCGCTCAGCGCGCCCGAGCGGAAAAGCGGGCAGCGCGATTACATGGACGAGCACACCGGCCCGGTCACCAACTGGGAGCAGTTCGAGAAGTACCCCTGGCCGGACGCCAACGCCCCCGCCGCCACCGCCGAGCTGGAATGGTGGGAAAAGAACCTGCCCGAAGACATGTGCATCATCAGCCACACCGGACATTTTTGCGAATACCTCAGTTGGCTGCCCGGCTACGAGACGCTGTGCATCGCCCTGTATGAAGACCGCAAACTGGTCCAGGCCATCGCCGACAAGATCCTGGAATTCCACCAGGCCGAGGTCAAGCGGGTGCTGCAATTCAGCCGCGTCAAGGCGCTCTGGGGCAGCGACGACATGGGCTTCAAGGGCGGCCTGCTGTTCTCGCCGGCCGACATGCGGAAGTTCGTGCTCAGCGGGCACAAGGTGCTGGCGGAAATGTCGCACGCCGCCGGCAGGCCCTACCTGCTGCATTCCTGCGGCAAGCTCAAAGACATCATCCCCGACCTGATCGACGACGTGAAACTCGACGCCAAGCACAGCTTCGAGGACACCATCGAGGACGTTCGCGACGTGAAGAAAACCTACGGCCGGAGCATGGCGCTGCTGGGCGGAATCGACGTGGACTTCCTCTGCCGCAGCGGCGAGGCCGCCATCCGCGCCCGCGTCCGCGACACGCTCAACAAGTGCCTGCCCGGCGGCGGATACTGCCTGGGTACCGGCAACAGCGTGACCAACTACATTCCCGTGGAAAACTACCTGGCGATGGTGGACGAGGGAAGGCTGTACGGCTGATTTCGTCGGCAGCAACAAAGATAATCACAAAGATCACCAAGCACACCAAGAGCACCAAGAAAAGCAACGAAATGCTGAAGTCGAAGAACCAAGGAGCAAACTGAAGAAGCGGGTTTCTTAGACTAATCCAAATCTGTTCTTAATGCTCTTGGTGGTCTTGGTGCTCTTAGTGATTTCCGTTGTCGTTTTCGCGCAACTCGCGGCTAAGTTTTTTAGGAATCGAGCGCGGCAACGTCTTCGCCGGATTCAAAGGAGCCGTTGTTGTACGTGGTGGGGTCTTTGCCCTGCTCGATCCACTCGATTTTTTTCACGCGCCGCTGGTGGCGGCCGCCGGGCTCGAAGGTGGTGCTCAACCAACTGAGCACGATCCGGCGGATGAGTTCCTCGCCCAGCACGTCGCTGGCGAGGCATAGGGCGTTGGCGTCGTTGTGGCGGCGGGACATCTGGGCGGTCAGTTCGTCGTGGCAGAGCGCGGCACGGATGCCGTCGATCTTGTTGGCGCAAATGTCCATGCCGATTCCGCTGCCGCAGATCAGGATCGCCAGGTCGGCCTGCTTCTGGGCGACCGCCATCGCGGCCGGGTAGGCGGTATCCGGGTAGTCACAGCTACGCGAGCTGTTGGTGCCCATGTCGATGACCTGGTGGCCCTGTTCGGCCAGCAGAATCGCGACTTTTTCTTTGACCGCGTGTCCGCGGTGATCGGCAGCCAATGCGATCTTCATAACAATCCTTCTTCGAGCCGCTGCCGTAGAGCGGCCTGAATCTGTCGGGCGGTCCGCCGGTAAACCTCGCGGCCTCCGTCGATGGGGTCGGCAATCTCGCCCTGGTCACTGAGCCTCACAACTTTGCCGCGGGCCTTGGGCTCGACGGCAAGAACCTGCTCCACGTGGAAATCTGTCATACAGAATACCATATCCGCGTCGCGAATCAACTGGTTTGTGAGGTTTTGACTTCGGTGGCCGGAGATATCCGCGCCCAGTTCGCCCGCCGCGAAAACGGCCTCGGGGGTGGCCGGGGCGCCGTCGCCACCGTAGATGCCGGCGGATATCACGTGAACGCCCTGCTGCGGCAGCTTGGCGGCCGGAACACCCAGGCGGGCGGCGAACATTTCGCGGGCCAGCCCCGCCGCCATCGGGCTGCGGCAGGTGTTGCCCGTGCAGATGAACAGGTACGTGCGGGCCATGAACCGGCGGATCGTGCGGGCGTCGTAGACGCCTTCGCGCACGATCTTCCAGGGCTCGACGGAAAAGTCGATGATCGTGCTGTCCTTGCCGTAACGCGTCGGGCCGCTGTCGATCAGCAGGTCGATCTTGCCATCCAGCTCCTCCAGCACGTCCGAGGCGGTGCGGGGCGAAGGCCTGCCGGCCAGGTTCGCGCTGGGCGCGACCACCGGCCCGTCGATCGCGGCCAGCATCTCCTGCGCCAGCGGCTGGTCCGGACAGCGAATCCCGATGACGTGTCCATCACCGGCCTCGACCACCAAACGCTTGTGGAGTTGCGCGGAATGGAATCTGGGGTCGGCCAGCTTTTTGCCGACAGGCAGCAGCAGCGTGATCGGGCCTGGCATGGCTTTTCGGATCAACCGCCGGGCCGGGTCGCTCACATGGTCCTTCGCCACGTAAAGGAACACGTCGTGGGGCTCCGCGACGTGTACGCTGAACGGTCGCTCCGGCCGGGCCTTGAGTTCCCGCAGCCGCGCCATCGTGTCGGCGTTCGTCGCCAGCGCCGCGATTCCGTACACGGTCTCGGTGGCAAAGCCGACGAGCTTCCCCGCCTGCACCGCCGCCGCCGCCTCGCGGGCGATCCGCGAAGCGTCTTCGACCGTCTTGGGTTTAAGGACATTCGTCTTCATAGAGAAACCATAGGGTTGCGTGGCTCGCGCACGGGAGGGGCAACCAAATCAATCCGCCTCATGGCCAAGCCTCTCCATCGTTTCCATCCATTCGTGAAAATGGCGACACCTTTGCCGCAAGACGTCCAATCCTATTTTCTCCGCCACGAACGGGCCGACAGCAGCCTTCTGTTTTTCATACGCCGGGATTTCCGCGATGATCCGCTTCGATGGCGCCGTGTCCGGGCCGTCGTTGATCTCCTCCGGATTCGCTCCCCGCGTCAATTCCACCAGCCTCACTATGGCCGAAGTTTCGTCCATGTACACAGAGTCGAGCGTTTGTGGATCGGCAAGAATCAGCGCCTCAAACTCGTGAAGCTGTATATAGGGGATGAACCGCTCGTCTCCCATGTCTCGCGCCAAAGCCGACTCCAGCACAGCTACGCGCTGGTAAGGATCACCGCAATGTGCGGCTTCTGGATATCCCGGGAAGTCGTTCGGCAGTGCATACAGATCGAACATTGTCGTGAAGCGGACCTCAATATTGTTTCGTTCTTTTCTCATCCAAGACTGGATATCGTTCTTGGCCTTCTCGTACCCGAGCAGTCCGCCGCGACAGTCTTGTCCGTGCTTACGGCCCGTCTTTACGGATCGAACATCCGTCACCACTTGAAAACGATTCCCCAGGTGCGGCACCAGGACATTGTTGCCAAACCGTTTTTCCGTCAGCCCTTCGGCCGTGATATGCAGCCGAATGGCGGTCACTGCCTGCCCCCCAGGACGTTTTTCTCCCAAAGTTCGCTCGTGGTGTATCTCTGAATCCATTCATCCAAAGCTCCCGCGTCCGGACGGTGACAGCGAGTCGCCCCCGATTGTTCATCGCGATTGACGACCACGATCTCGCCCACATCGAACTCGTCCACCAACCGAGTGGATTGCGTGGAAAGAATCACCTGGCAATTCGCTGAGGCGGTGCGAATCATGGACGCCAGCACCACGATCGCATAGGGGTGCAGGCCCAATTCAGGCTCGTCGATAACGATAACCGGCGGCAGTTTCTCCTTGGGCTGAAGGAACAATGCCGCCAAGGCCATGAAGCGAAGTGTGCCGTCCGACAGTTGGTGCGGGCCGAATGGGTATGCAGGCCGCTTTGCCTCACGCCAATTCAGGAGAATATAGTTTGCGTTCAGCGCCGAGGGTTCCAGTACAAAATCGCCGAACTGAGGAAAGGCCATGCGAATGTGATCGATGATCCTTTGATAGTATCTTGGCGCACTAACGCGAATACCCCGCAAGTACGCGGCCAAATTGCCGGCATCCCCCTGGAGAAAGGCGGCATCCTCGATATACCCACTCTTGCGAACGCTCGCGGTGGAGGAGGTGTCGGAGAATTGATACACACGACATCCGGACAACATGTCAATCACTGCCTTGCAAGACGGATCGCCATGGTTCGCGCACTCCCGCAGTCGGCTTTCCTTGTGACCGGCGCCAAGGGCAGGACCGTCATTCAGTAAGCCGCCCTCATCCGGCCCGGTGACGATGGATTCATTGTTGAAGACCAATGCGTCAGGTTTCGCACTCCCCAAATCCATTATGTAACAAATGCGTTGACCACCCGAAACAAACTCCACTTCCGCGTGTATTGTCGTTTCACCGTAGTGCAGAATGGAGTTGGCGCCGCCTTCTCGCCCAACATAACCCTCCAGAGGCTTCAAAAGAGGGTCGGCAATCATAAAGTTCAGCATGTGAAAGAAAGACAACAGGTTGCTTTTGCCTGCGCCGTTAGCCCCCAAGAGAACGGTGATGTCGCCAAACTCAATTGCGTTGCCCCGATGGACTTTTTCGTCGACGGCGATGTCCGCGCGGATCGGTACGGCATCGTTGCGAAACGACTTATACCCGTTCAGATATATCTTCTTCAATTTGTGCATGAATGAACCCTTGTGCCTTCGTTTCAACTTTCACTGTGCGGCTGATCCAACGCGTCCTATTGGCTATTCGCTATTGGCTGGCAACTATCTGAGTTTCTTCGCCGCCTCGGCCGCCAGGGGCGATTCCTTGTACTTCGCCACGATCATTTCCAGGGCGTCCCTGGCCTTGGCGGGGTCCTTGAGCTTCAGGTACGCCTCGTTTTCGATCATCAACAGTTGCGGGGCGTAATTGGAAAGCGGGGCGACGCTCACCAGCACGGACGCCTCGGCGGCGGCGTCCGCGGGCTTGTCCTGGGCCATGCACAGCCTGGTCTTGAGCAGCGACCAGTACCCCTCCAGTTTGTCCAGGGGGTAGGCCTCTTCCCACTTGTCGAGGAAATCCTGCGCCGACACGAAATCCTTGTTGCGAAGGTAATCCTCCACGTGCCGGGCGTAGTCGCCCTTGGAGATCGAGTCGCTGGTGTTCTGGTCGTCGGCGGACTTTGGCCTGGCCTCCGTGTAGGCGCTCTTGGCCTTCTCGTAGTCGCCTCGCAGCCGCCACACGTCGCCCATGCCGACCTTCGCCTGGCGAATCGCGGGCACCGTCGTCAGCGAATCGTATTTGCGGACCACCCCGTCGAACAGGCCCAGGGCCTTATCCAAATCGTCCTTGCCGCCCATGTGCATCAGTTGCATGCCCGCCGACGAGAGCATCGTCGCCTGCGTGGCCACGTTGTCCGTCATCTTAGCCGCCTGGAGCAACGCCGCCGCCGCGCGAGGCCGCTGCCCCTTCTTCGCCAACGTCTCCGAATAGATCGGCATGGCCGTGTCCAACGCCGCGGCCGGGATCTTGTCCTTTTTCATCAGCGCATCGCCGGCCGCGATGATCGCGTCCAGCCGCTCGCACCGTTGCATCAGCACCGTCGCTTCCGCGATGGCCTCAGGCCGCAGCGCCGCGTAGTTGTACTCCGAAACGATGTTCGCGTGCGAGGCCGTGCTGTCGATTTCGTTGTCCGTGACCCGGTCCCACGGCCGCGAAACGAAAATCCGGTTGGTCCGCTTCATCGGGCCGTTGGGACCGGTGGCCGTCTTGGCCGTAACCGTGTACTCGCCCGGCAGCAGGTACACGTGGTCGGCCGACTCGCCCTTGCCGACCTGGCCGTCGCCGAAATCCCAGCTCCACTGAAAAGTCCTGGGCTCGCCGCCGAACGTCACGGCCTGGAACGAGTACCGCTGATAATACCGGTTTTCCACGAAGGACTCCGCCAATTGCGTCATGGTAAAATCGATGCTCACCGTTTTGCCGTACTGTTCGATCGGCCCGACCGTGACCTGACTGACGACCGCCGTGAAAGAATCCGCGCCGATGGTCCAGATCTTGTCCGCGCCGGGCGGCTTCCAGGCGGCCACGCAAATCGGATCGTCCCCGCCGTTGACGTGGTAGTACGTCAGCTTGTGGATGCCGGACTTCAGTTGGACCTTGCCCTGGGCGCGGACCTCCGCGCGGACATCGTGGAACCCGCCGTAATCCACCACCAGCTTGTCGTCCACCAGCAGGAACGACGCGTCGTGGCTGGACGTGCCGAACGTGTACTCACCGTCCGTGGGGCACAGGAGGTAGCCGGTGAAAATGTTGATGATCCGATTCTCCGGCCCAAACGGATTGTGACCGTTGAAGATGTTCGGCCGGAAGCCCCGCCCTATGAACTTGGCGGATTTGTCCAGCGCCTTCTGGACCATGTCCACGGTCATGACGCCGCCGCCTTCGTAGCCCCAGGTCTCCAGCATCACGCCCCGCTGGATTTTCAGCTTGGGCAGGGGCGGGGGCGGCTTGGCGGAGCCCATGTACACGTGGTAGAAGGTCGTTCCGGGCTGGACGGCGAACGCCAGCGTCACCTGGTCTCCCGGCCCGGCCATCAGCAGGCGCATCGGGATTTCCTTGCCGTCGTGCGTGGCCACGCGAATGTCGCTGCCGTCGGGCTTGCACAGGCCGCCGGTGTACATGGTGAAGGTCGCGATCTCGTCACCGGCCAGGTGGCTGGCCTTGGAGGCCGGGATCGTCAGGCCGCGACGGTACGGATAGTCCAGCGACCACCAACTGGCCGCCTGCACGAGTGCCGGGCCCAGCAGCAGCACCACGACCGCCGCCACGCCCCGATAGTGCGCAAAGGTTTTCATAGATTCATATTGTAAGGTCAAAAGGTAGTGCCTCTAAACGAATTCTTTGTTACCATACCGCCAGGAGCCAACAGGCGATAGCGAATAGCCGCCATCGGCCCTCAGGATTATTAAACGTTCCGCAGGATGCACGGTTTCGATCCGCTTGCGGCCTAACCCACGTGGCACCGGTTCGGGTGTCTTACAGGATACGCCAAGGAAACAGCAACGACACAGCCACGGCCCCGGTGAACATCGGGATGCCACAATGAATTACAATGTCATACCTGCCATTATCCAACATTCTTCATCACAAACTTCGCAGCGTGCTCAGCGCCTTGGGCATCGGGGTGGGCATCTGCATGTTGATTACGCTCTCGGGGCTCTCTCGCGGAAGCCTGGGCGAGATCGGCGACCGCTGGGAATCCGTCGACGCCGAATTGATCGCCTACCCCAAGGGCCTGGGCACCAAGATCACGACCATTTCCGGCGGGCTGCTGTCGGACAAGGCGGCCGAGCGGTTCCTGGAGCACAAGGACCTGGTCCAGAGTGTCGTGCCGATCCTGCTCTGCGGCGCGTCGATCGGCGGGCAGGACAACCTGATTTCCGGCATCGACCCGTGGGACTGGAAGACGCTCACGAACGACCTCAAAGTTGTCGACGGCGTCGTGCCCGACCACGAAGGCAAATTCACGCGATGGTATGAAAAGACGGTCCTGACCCCCTCCACCCAGCCGGACGCCCCGCCGCTGGACTTGGACGACAAGGTCATCGCCGAACATGGCGGCATGGAGCTGATGGTGGACGAACGGTTGGCCAAGAAGGGGCGCTTCCACGTCGGCGACACGGTGAACATGGAAAACCACGCGTGGAAGATCGTGGGCATCTGCCCCTCGGGCGTCATCACGCGGGTGTTCATGCCGCGGCGGACCGCCCAGAAGTTTTTCAGCGGCGGTTCGATTCACAACAGCACGCTCATGTTCGTCAAGCTCCGCCCCGGCGTGGACCAAAACGACGCCTGCCGCAAGCTCGCCTGCGAGTACGCCGACCTCATGCCCAAGCAGCAGTACCGCGCCAGCCTGGACCACACGTTCGGCATCATGTTCACGTACATCGACATCGTCAACGCCATCGCCCTGGTGATCGCCTTCCTGTTCATCATGATTACGCTGTACATGATGGTGCTCCAGCGGACGCGGGACATCGCGATTTTGAAATCCTGCGGCGCGTCCAATTGGTTCATCCTGCGGCAGATGCTCGCCGAGTCGATGCTCCTGACCTTCACGGGCACGGCCGTGGGCATTGCGCTGAGTTTCCCGGCGGCCTGGCTCATCCAGGTGTTCGCGCCGCTGCTGACCGTGCAGTTGAGTTTCAAATGGATCGCGGTGGCGATCCTCGCCGCCGCCGCCGGCGCCCTGGTCAGCGGACTGTACCCCGGATGGCGGGCCACGCGAGTGGACATGGTCGAGGCATTGACGAACGAATGACGGACAGCGAAAACATCCTGGTCGCGCGCGGCCTGCACAAGTATTACGGCAAGGGCCCTTCGCGCACGCACGTGCTGCGAGGGCTGGACCTGTCGGCGCGGCGAGGCGAGTTCCTGGCCGTCATGGGCCCCAGCGGCTGCGGCAAGAGCACGCTGCTGCACATCCTGGGCCTGATGACCCATTGCGACGAGGGCGTCATTGATTTGAACGGCCAGCCCGCGCCCTTCGACGATTCCGCCCGCACGCTGCTCCGCCGCACGCAGATCGGCTTCGTGTTCCAGCGATTCAACCTGCTGGGCGTGCTCAGCGCGGAGGACAACGTCGCCATCTCGCTGCGGGTTCGAGGCCTGGGCGCGAGCAGCCGCGTGCGGGAACTTTTCGAGCGGCTTGGCATCGCGCACGTCATGCGCCGCAAGCCCGGACAGATGTCCATCGGCGAGCAGCAGCGGGTCGCCGTCGTTCGCGCCCTGGCCCACCGCCCGGCCCTGCTGTTGGCCGACGAGCCCACCGGCAACCTCGACTCCGCCAACAGCCGCGACCTGCTGGAAATCTTCCGCCAGACGAACCGCCAGGAAAACCAGACCATCGTAATGATAACGCACTCCGCCGAGGCCGCCTCCTGCGCCGACCGAGTGCTGCAAATGAAAGACGGACTCATCCTTGGCCAACCTGCCTGACAACGCCGCCGACTCCGCAAAAACGGGGACTGGCATCAAGGGTGCCATGCCCACGATGGGTGCCATGCCCAAGTCCGCGCGGGCATGTCCGGGCACACATGCCCGCGCGGACTTGGGCATGGCACCCATCGAGCCAGTCCCCTTTTTACCCGACGGCGTATCCGTTCGCAGATGGTTCCTTTTTTACGTGGTTTTCCTCGCGGCGGCGGTGCTGGCGATCGTGATGCTGCTGGATTCCTCGGGCGAAGTCTGGGGGAACTGGGCGCTGGTCTGGCAGAAATTCTGCGGGGTCCTTCACGGGCACAGCCAGCCGCGCCCCACGTGGCATGAATTCGCGGACGCCTTCCAGCGCGCCTTCGCACTCACCGCCCCGGCCATCAAGCTGCTGGTGGTCGTGATTTATCTTTCGATGGCCACCACGCTGACGCCGCTGCCGACCGGGTGGATCGTCGCCGGCCTGGCCACGCAGGGCGCCGCCATCGCCGCCGACGTCTGGTCGGTCACGCTGATCGTCGGCCTGGCCGGCGCGCTGGGCTCGACCGTCGCCAACATGAACGACTATTATTTCTGGACCTGGCTGCTCCGCAGCCGCCGCGTGGCCAAGGTGCGCACCGCCCGCTGGTACGCCGCCGCCGCCAAGTGGTTCGCCCGCTCGCCGTTCATGATCCTGACGATCTTCAACTTCATCCCGATCCCGGTGGACGTGATCCGCCTGCTGGCCATCACCTACCGGTACAGCCGCCTGAAATTCGCCGCCGCCAACTTCATCGGCAGATTCGTCCGATACGCCGTGTTCGCCTTCGTGACCTACTGGTTCCATCTCGGCTGGATCGCCCCGGTGGCGCTACTGGCATTGGCGGCCGTTCTGGGTATAGTAAAGATGCTGCACTCGGCATGGCGGCGCGTGCGTCCGACGGCGTCACATTAAGGGTGGCATGGCGACGTTGTTTGTCGCCATGTCCGGGTGGCACCCCCAAGTCCGCTTGGGGGTGTCTGGCAAGGTCCGAACTAACCGGACACCCCCAAGAAGACTTGGGGGTGCCACACGCGCGATGACTACCATAGAATATGTCTGGGACTGGAGCATGGATATGAAAAGCGTACTTGCGTGTTCGATGATGATCGCCCTGGCCTCCGCGGCCGCCTGGTCGCAGACGACCGCCCCGGCGACGGCCCCGGCCGCCACGCAGGCGGCGGACGTGGACAAGGTGGACCCCGCCGCCAAGAAGATTCTCGACGCCCTCGAAGCGGCCGGCCTGAAACACAAGACCATCCGCACCGACCTGAACTACGAGGTCACGAACCCCTCGCTGGGCGACACGGAAACCCGAACCGGGTACGTGCAGTACCAGAAGAACGATCCCAAGGACTTCACCCGCTTCCGCATCCACTTCGACACACTCCAACAGAGCGACGGCCCGCGGGTGAAGGAATTGAAGGACTACGCCTTCGGTCCCGACAAGGACGGCACGCAGTGGATGAGCATCGCCGACTATTCCAACAGGAAGCTCCAGCAGTTGCAGGCGGCGACGGCCGGCGAGGCGGTGGAACCTTTGAAGATCGGCGAGGGGCCTTTCCCGATTCCCTTCGGCCAGAAGACCCAGGACGTGCTCAAGTGCTGCGACGTGACAACCCGACCGCCCAAGGCCGGCGACCCAAAGAACACCGATTACATCCGGCTGGTCCCCAAGCCCGGCTATGAGGACAAGTTGAATTTCGCGGTGCTGGAGATGTGGATCGATCGCGACATGGGCCTGCCCGTCAAGATCGTCAGCAGGGAACACAACAAGACAGCCACCACGGTCATTTTCATCAAGGACACCATCAAGCTCAACCAGAAGATGGACGGGGCCGATTTCAAGCTCGTCCGCCCCGCCGGTTGGAGCCTGGAAGTGAAGCCGCTGAAAAAGGATTAGCCGCGAATCGCGCGAGTACAACGAAGATAATCACAAAGAGCACCAAGGACACCAAGAGCACCAAGAAAAGCAAGGGACTGAATGGATTTTGAAGAAGCAAGGGACAAGCCGAATGTGAGCGGATTCTTTATCCTGATCTATGTCCGTTCTTCGTGCTCTTGGTGGTCTTGGTGCTCTTGGTGATTTCCGTTGTTGTTTTTGCGAGGCTAGACCGGTTTTTCGGGCATGAGGGAGATCGTGGGGATTCCGGAGATGGCCCGGCTGGCGATGGCGAACTTGGCCTGGAC
>Ga0181520_10009754_pt1 | contig 13137 bp, 6 predicted proteins | sample PEATcosm2014_Bin_29_FD_132451 | JGI IMG/M metagenome (GOLD analysis project Ga0181520, IMG submission 132451) | Peatland microbial communities from MTU Mesocosm Facility, Houghton, MI, USA - PEATcosm2014_Bin02_30_metaG | ecosystem: Environmental > Terrestrial > Soil > Wetlands > Peat | place...
ATTAGCATCCAAAGACATCCACAATCAAGCTTAAGGACCTTCGAAATCAAGAAAGAAGAGGTGGTATGCGTAGCACGATTACCTCATCGGACTTAAGAAGACATAAGCCGCTCATTTTGAGCGACTTATCAAGATTTTTTGGACTGTGATGGAAACGGCTGGAAAGTAAATTGGTAGGCACGATTGGATTCGAACCAACGACCTCTTCCGTGTCAAAGCAGCAACACTTATTACTTTCAACAACTTGCAGGAATCGGAAGGACATATAGGAGCATCGTAAGTTGTTGAAGTATAAAGAAACCGGAAACCACTTCGGGTTGAACATCGGGTTCGCTCGCAAGATCAATATTCCTTAGAATTCATAATCGGTTTCGGCTGGCATCGGCTCCGGTGTGGCTGAGCCTTCAGGTGCCGCGGCCTGTTCCACTTCCTGCGGGTTTAGTCCCCAAGCGGCAATGACTTCCGGAAGGGGGAACGGATTCTTCTCCTTACTCCATTCGTAGTAAGGTGCCGCTGTCTGACTGTATGGCCCGGGCTCCGGCCGATCAAACTGAACGCGCGCCGGGACATGAAATGCGCTACCGAAAACAATCGCCTCGCCTGAAGCAAGTATGGTTACCTGATCAAGGAGTCTTCGTGCCTGCATTGGGATGATACGCCTAAAGTGATCAATGTCATCGGGGTTCTGGAGCCGATGACTGATGAAGTTGGCGCATTGACTGATGATGGTTTGGCTAACCTCGCTGGGCCTCTGGCTTGCAATTACCAGCGATAAACCAAACTTTCTCCCCTCCTTCGCGATCCGTTCGTACGCAAGCCTTGCAAGCCTGTGTCCACGATCCTCGTCCGCCCGCCCGGGACCTGCATAGTTGTGGGCCTCCTCAAGAACCAGCACCCAGGGATGTTTGTAGCGCCGGGCAGCGGGTAGGCTCTCCCTTGCCTCGAGCAGAATCCTACCGACGATGGCGCAGGCATAAGGTAAGACCTCATTGCTCAACATTGAAAGATCGAGAATCGAGACGTTTGGTCCCGTTTGAGCCCCGAGACCGAACTGACTAAACCAGTTGGAAAGATCATCGATTCTCGTTCCCTCTTCCTCGTAATTGAGGAACGCCCGCCAACGGCGATCATCAAGGCGTGTTTTCAACCGCAGCTTCAAGGTGGTCAAATGCGCCTCAACGCGATATGTATCTTCCTTCGAAACTGCCCTGCCGATCATGGAGGGATCATTCAAGACAGTCCGTGAAATGAATATTGGAGAGTCTGCCGTGCGAATACCGGACTCACCGGCATCGCCCGCCTCGACAATGTTTGCCTTAACGGCGCCTCGAATTGCTTCTGCAGCCTCAACGATCGCAGCCTGATTGCTGACGACTTCAGTATTAAATTTATCTACCTGTTTATGGGCGTCGAAGAGCGCCTTAAATACAGCTAAATCTATCCCGGAGTTTTCCAAATGCGAAACAATGGCGTCGCAGTAGGAACCTGCACTCTTCCTTTTCATGCTCGCCAGTTCAGTCAACAAAACATCTATAGAGCTCAGAGCATTTTGTAGCGTGTTGATCCCCACAGCCTGAGCATTGTCACTGGACTTGGCGATCGCCCACCAGTCTTTTAATACGGGTTCCTGCGTTTGCTCTGAGGCACTGAGCCAACTGCAGATTTCTTCGGCATTGAAGAACCAGACCGGAATTCCGAATTCGGTACCGTTAAGGTAAACACGATCAGGGCTGCGTTCAACGGCGGCCTTTGGAGGAAATGCCTTGCTGTACTCCCCGTTGATATCCAGTACAAAGACATGTGGCTCGACGGCAGCACCTTTCAGCGCCACCATCGCCTTCTGCACGAGGCTTGCAACTGTGAAGGACTTGCCCGACCCTGTGTTTCCCACGATTGCAAGTGGTCTCGAGAAAAGATCGTTGTACGAGGCACGTACGGCGTTGGCCGGCTGGCCCGTCGGCCAACCAATCCGAAGATCACAATCAAAGTCTTTTCCATCGTAGTCTTCGGGCCTGTTCCTTCGAGGCGGTGTTTCAAATACAGCCCGTAGGGCATCCGGGGCGGCAATTTCAGCAGGTGTATCGAGCGTTGGAAGAATCGTGATACCGGGACTAAACATTCCATCGCGTTCACTCTGCTCTATTGTGCCGAGAAGCTGAACGGAAGCTACACGTCGAGGCTTCAAAAGCTCAAGTGTGAGTTCCTCGCCCGCGGAAGGATCATAGCTTTCACGCGCCTCCAGATCAGTAATGATGCCGAGAACAATCTGGCCGGCTCCAATTGAGAAAGAGAGGTATGCGTTGATCGCGACCGCAGTCCGCACCCCGTCTAGGGTCGCACGCATGGCAGATTTCGTTTCGGGCAGCAATTCGACCTTCACACGAAATCCTTGAACAGCGACGATGTGTCCTATGACGCGTGGGTTTTCCATAGCTAGTCAACGCCATCCTCACCAGCTTCAGTCTCCTTCGACTTTCCGCTCGAAGCCTGGATTTGCTTCTCGAACCGGCGGAGACGAAGAAAGTCGTCGAGCCACTGAACGTCCGGCATGACTGAACGAGCAAAGTCGTCAAATGTGGCTACCTTATACTTTTCAGCGTCGAAGGCGGAAGGGGTAGGTGACAGCACAAAAGCACGCTTGCCCAGGTCTTTATAGCGGCCTACGCGAGCAATCGTTTCGCTGCTCGGATTAGGTTCAATTACGAGCATGACGAGAGACGGATTCAAGAGCGCCGCTTCAATAATTCGATTGATATGTTCATCCCCGAAGCCGTAGCCCAATATCAGGAGGAAGGTCTGCGGAGCACTCAACCTAATTTGAAATGACCGTATGAGGTGCGCAAACGGCATCGATAGCGTTTGCACGAACTTGTTTGCGGTAGGTAATATGCCAACGGCTGGAAGGGTCTTAGACAGCTTCTCAAGTTCCGCCGCCTTCCCAGAGGCATCGAGACCGCCGTACTTCTCGAATACACGCAAGTCGGGGTGGCGAGCGCGCAGCTCTTCGCCACGTACCTCCCAGTGAATCGATCCGTGCAGTTTGTAAAAGTGCAGGAACTTGTCGAATCGTCTCACGCGCCCTTCTGTGATTTCACCCGGATAGTAGATGTCGAGACCATAGACAGATGGGTCAAATCGGGCGTCTGCTCGTCCAGTGAAGCCATCAAAATACTGAATTCCGAGCAGTTCCAGTGCCTGTTCGAACAGAGTGTCGTAGTTGAGCGTGAAAAGATGAGCGCGACCGAGATTGCTATCACGCGCAATCAACTTGGCGAGAAAGGCCAAATGGGGAGTGAGATCGGCAGACGCAGCCGCGAATGATCCCGTGTCGGGAAGTGTCAGCGCACACTCGGCAAAGATTGCCTGACCAATCATTTTAACTAGCCATGACAGTTCTACTTGGGATGGATTCTTAAGCCCCCGCCACTGCACCCCCGTAAACGGCGAAGATGGAGCGGAGCCGAGGAAGCTTGCGTTGACGAGAAAAGAAAGCCAGTCTTCGAAGGTTGGTTTTGGAGTGGCGGGCGTTTTAGGGGAATCTGCCATGCGCGCGTCGATAACCGCGCTGATATCTGATGGGATATCAGGAAGGGCCTTGACAGTCTTGAGTACGGCAGCTTCAAGGACGTTCATAGTCTTCCCACCGGAAGAGACGGAGGTTCCTGCCCCAGTGAGAATGACGAGATTCTCCATTCGGAGCCACTCCGCGATGAGGACCTGAAGGCGCTGCCTGCCTTCCTTGGCATTCAATTCGGACAGGAGGTCATTGACGTTTCCGTCCTCTGATAGACCGACGAGCTGATACTCGCTCGGTGTCTGCTTGGATTCCCCGCCCATAGTTCCCCCGGAAAATAGGACGATTATATAGCTGCGTGAGCGAATCCCGATCGTGTTTGGTTGAAGAGACTCTCACTCCATCAGACCCACGTATTCAATATGGAGTCTGGCCCGCCGGTGCCTCTCAGCAAGACGACGGGAATGGCATCCACCAGTTCTAGGCCAAAGCCTCGCTGCAAATCACCCGCGGAACCCGGGACTCAGACCTGGTTACGTCAGCAGCCGTCTGCTCACGAAGCCTGTGCTGATCGTAAACTTTGAGGAGCGCCCGATACAGGTTTTCCCCGACAACGCTGTTGCGCCGAAGCGCCGTGAGTTCCTTCTTTGCCGCGCTGGTCAGCGCGGATGATCGAAATGCACGTTCCAAAATAGCGGCTGGTCCGCGGCGGTCGTCAGCTTCGTCGAACTGAGCAACGAATGCACGAAGCTCGCGCAAAACGTACTTCTGGCCATGCGAGAGCGAAAGGCTGTGTCGCTGCTCCGTCTGACGGTGTTTGACCTCTTCGGCGAATAGCTTCCGAACCGCCATGACATGGGCGTTGTGGTCCGTTGGGAGATTTGATGCCGGCATCGACGGGCTGCACTTGATTCCCCCGAGAATTGTAGGGATGTCACGCGTCGAAATCTCTCCTTTCTCGTCAGTTAAGTAGAGCTGCTGAAAGTCCCCGGCCTGGCAGAAAACATACGTCCCCTGAGACAAGGAGGGCTTCGCCGAGCGGATTCCGTCGCGCAGTGTTGCAATGCGCTCAAACTCTGTTGGGTCTTCTTGCTTCAGGTGTCTAAGGATTTCTTCTGCCTCATTTAGACTCAGCAACTCGCCTTCCTCGAACAAACTTAGGTTCTCTGCCTTTGCCTCGTAGATGGCATACATCGCCTCCTCATTGATCTGCTCCGAAGGATCGAGAATTGCGGAGTCCTCTCCGATCGTGGAGTGAATCTCGGCGATTCGGGTTTCCAACTTCTGCTTCAGCCCAAGATGCCTGTCCATGTTGCTTTCCGGCAAGAAATTGAGGCCATAGACCGTGTCGTGGTCGCTCCCGATGCGATCAATGCGGCCAAACCGCTGGATGAGACGCACGGGGTTCCAGTGGAGATCGTAGTTGATGATTGTGTCGCAGTCCTGCAGGTTCAAACCTTCTGAGAGCACGTCGGTGGCAATGACCGTGTTCAACTCGGTGTCGCTTGCCTGCGCGATGAACTCCGGGTTCGACTTGGGCGAAAACCGGCCAACAAGCCGGAACTTGCTCTTGTCTCCGCTGAAGATCACATCAATGTCCTTGCGTCGCCCTTTTGGATTCAGATTGTCGAACAGGTACTGGGCAGTCTCCGCGTACTGACTAAAGATGAGCCGCTTGCCTTTATCCAGAACCTTGTCGGGCAGGAGAGAGAGCAGCTTTTGGAGCTTGGCATCCTTCGCCGCGGTAATCGGTTCAACCTGGCGCAGGATGCGTTCCAGCACTGAAATATCGTGCTCAATATGCTCCTTCAGCAGGTCGGCGTGGAAGTCCTCCACACGATACGTCTTGGATACATCCTCTAGCGCCGCGAGGAACTCCGCCTCATCGGACCCGTCCGATTCATAAAGTAGCGCCTGGGCCTGTTCGCCGGCAGGTATAAACCCGCGTTCCAGCGAGTGCAGAAACGACCGATGCGAGTTCAGGAGACGCTTTATTGATTCACGAAAGGCATGGACGCTTGACTCAAAACGCTTGAACAGCAAGACGCGCATCAGCCCACGGAGGTTTCCCGCCGCCCTTTGCAGGCTTGCGTAAGGCTCCTTTCCCGCCACTGCGGGCTTCACGTACCGAAATAGGCCGTACCGGGCATACGTCAATTCGTCGTCATAGCGGCGTGGCAGACCTGAATCAGACTTCCTCTTTTTGCCCAAGTGACCCCGAAGCTCTTGATATAGCCCCTGGTACGTGTCTTCGATGCTGTACTCCACTGTCTCAAGCTTACGAACTGGGAAGAATTGATTCTTCCCGCCCACCAGCACATACGCTCTACGCTTGCCAGAAAGGTAGTCCGAAAATCGGTTGCGATCTACTCGCTCGCCGGTCTCGGAGTCAAACCCGTAGCCGCGCAAGATCTCGTTGCGCGTCCGGCGAATTAGCAGGTGCCGAAGCAATTCCGGCAGGGTGCGCTCCTGCTTTTCGATCATGTTGAAGTATTGCCGCAGGTCCGGCGGGTCAATCGGCAGGTCCGTCTTGTCGGCACTATGGAAAAGCTTGATCTGGTTGAACACATCCCACGAGGCACGGTTGCGGGGCGTCGCCGTCAGCAGGCAACAGCGCCGGCCAGGACTCGCGTCCATGTACGCTTGCACCACCTTGTAACGCTGGGTGCCCGTGTTCCTGAGATTGTGGCTTTCGTCGATCAGCAGAAAATCGCGATCTCTGTACTTGATGTTGTCCAGCAGGATGTTGCCGGTGCCGGAATCGGTCTCGTACAGATACCCCAGGGAAAGCACATTTGCATTCAGCTGGTAACGCTCGTTATAGCGTTCCCACATTTCAACTAGAGGAGCCGGGCAGAGAATCAGAGCACGAGTGTGGTCTGTGCGTTCAAAGTGTTTGACAATGGCGGCGCCGATGAAGCTCTTGCCCAAACCAACAACGTCGGCAACAAACGCGCCGCGTTGATCCCGAATGATGCGGGTCGCACTGCGCACTGCATCCTGTTGGAACTGCGCCAGGTGCTGGAAGATATCGTCATCCCAAAGATAGTCGCTGTCGTCTACTTCATCCACGCGATCCTTGAGAAGGGCGTACAGCGTCTTCATGTAAATGTCATACGGCGTCGGAGTAGCCATCGCCCAAGACTGCTTCATCTCCGTCATGAGGGCAGCATCAAAATCCTGCGATTCCTCCCAGAGTTCGTCAAACCACCTGACCAGTTCATCATGATTGTTGTTGCCCTGCACCACCACGTTCAACTCTGTGTTGTGGGTAATACCGCAGAGTGTCAGGTTCGAGGAGCCAACAACTGCGATTCCCTTTTCGTGCTTCGTCACCGGTTCGCCGAGCAGGTTGTAGGTATCGCCATAGGTGAAGATGTACGCCTTCGCGTGCATCCGGCCCTTGGTATAAACCCTCACCTTTAGCCGCTTCTCTTCGACGAGTTGCACAAGGACCTTAACGGTCTCCTCAATCGAATCCGTCTGATCTGCCAGCTCCAGGGATTCACGCACGTCACAAGCTGTCCCCTCAGCCATGCGTTCCTTGGCGCTCCGCTTTGGATAGGCCGCCGCTTCTAATTCGGCATCCACTAGCTCCAGGCGCCGATGTCCCTCTGCAAGCTGCTCTATCGTTTGTTGGTTGCTTGTATTCCCAATCAGGAGCCGCAGCTCTTTTACATGTTCAAGCGACTTGGCGATGCATTCCAAGCCGGAGACAAAGAAGTACCCCACCGCGAAGCGTGCAGCGTCTGTGCCGCCGAGCATCTGTGCAATGCTGTCAACCAGCTTCGAAGTGCGATTGTCGATGATGTCGTGCGTCATCTAGACTCCTCGATCACGGAGATGTCGGGCTTGCTGAGATGAAAAATCCCGTATACCGCCGCATCTATCAGCTTATTCAGGCGTTCATGCTCCTTTGCATTCCCGATCCCACTGCGGAGCATAGCTTCACTGAGCTTAACAATCTCGTCATGGAGAGTCTTCTCCTTGGCAACGCCCATTCGCAGCTTCGGGATAGGAAGCTGCGACAGGTACTCTTTTGAAAGATTGACAGTCAGGGTCGATCCATTTGTGAATGCAACTCTGTAGTACCAGCTCATAAAAGTCGAATTAAGAAGGGCAAGCAGAAACTTAATGTCGTAAGGGCAGTCTTGATGCAGTATTAGGTTATTGATCGACTCCTTGTTGTAGTGCTGCTGATTGTCATACGCCACGGCTAGAGGCCGGGCACCTCCCGTAATGCGCTGGATAAGTAGCTTTTCAGGCACCTCAAATATCTTTGAGGTGCGTGGCCTGTGTATTTCGGCCGGAACATAGTGAAGGTATTTTGAGGTTGGCCGGATGAAGTATCGCTCCACATCACGGCCTTCGAGAAACGGCTTCCAGCCTCGTCGTGGCGAATCGCTCACAAGACCCGTTTTGTTCCCAGAGATCACCACTCCGAATATGAGTTCTTTGCAAACATCACCAAGCCTCATGCAATCTATTTCTGCCGATTTCAGGACTCTAAGGTCGGCCGGAGACGCGGAGGTGTTGATCACAAATCCCGGAGATAAGTAGGTTGCTTGTTCTGTTCGCCGGCCCTCGGCGTGAAGGCCTGCGCGGAATTCAAGCTGATGGTCAGCAGTGGCCCTTCCCGCGTGAATTGACAAAATGATCGTACTCATAGTCACGTCTTCAAACATGCCAGCACCCAAGTCAACGATCATTGAGATCGAATGCTCCTTGAGTATCAATTCCCTTGTAGGGCTATATGACGTAACACGAAGCAACGTATTTGGCACAATGTAAACAAGGGGTCTTCCTTCGGCTAGAAGGGAAAGGCCTCTCTCGATAAACAAGGTGAATAGATTTACTTTACCTGCCCCTGACCTATAGTTCTTCCGGAACGCATCTTTATCCTCTTGGGTGATGCCTGTATTTCCACCGAACAGATACGGAGGGTTTCCTATCACAACATCGAATCCGCCCTTTTCAGCGAAAACTTCAGCAAAATCCACGCGCCATAAGAAAGAGGGGCTTTCGCCGCATTGAAAGGAACGCCTTCTAAGTTGGTCTAACGTGGCGTGGCCATTAGCTTCACCTTTAGTCTTCGCTCTGTCGATCACGATGCGTGCAGAGTGGATCATAGCTTTTAACTTCGAGAGCTCTTGCTCCTCCTGCTCTCTTACCTCTCTCAGTCTTGCATCCTTTGCGCTCTCTCCGAATAGGCTAAGATTGGTCTTTAAGAGGGCTTGTTCCTTCTGTAAAACGAGATGTTCAGCTAGATCGGTCTGCTTAGACAGAATCTTGACTTCGAGTTTGCGCTTTTCTTCGCTTCTGCTTTCGCAGAAATATGCCTGCTTATCAGCTTGAATAGACTGAATCAATGCCCTAACATTTGCGCTTTGAGAGAGAGTTTCCAGTTGGACAACTTCCCCAAATAGGCGCTCCAGAAGACTGTCTCCCCGGAGTATCCTGTACGACAAGTTTGGTAACGCGGGTACACTCCGGATGGCTTGCTTGAAGGGGACAGCCGGGTCTAGATCGTAGTCAACGACTAGTGAGAGCCACAGCCGAAGCTCGCATAGCCGCACAGCCTGCTCCTGCTGATCCACGCCATAAAGGCACGAGTCTATAATTCGCTTCTTGAGTTCAAAGTTGTAGTTTCGTTGAGCGAGAACGCTATGTCCTTTAATGATCGTGTCTAACTTTCCGACAGTAACAACCATTTCGTGAAGCATCCCAACAGGGTACGCCCCCGAGCCTACGGCCGGGTCGCAAATCCGAGCTTCGAGAATAGACTGCCGAAGTAACTTCGCCTCTGGGGTTGAGAACAGTGCTCGCAGGTCGGTTAAGCGAGTCTCATCGAGGTGGTCAGCAGGAAGAGCGTCTATGAGTGATCTGACTCGCGAAAGAGACTGCGCCTGGCCATAATTTGTACTCTTATCAAGCTCTCCAGCTAAGAATTCACACAGCGCTTGCTGGCACATGAAATGAACGATAGAGCGCGGCGTATAGTACGATCCGGTAATGCGTCGCAGGTCCTTCTCTGGGTCCTCTTCGAGCTGAAGGATGAGGCTTTCAAAGATCTTGCCAAGCATTTCTGGATCAATCGCCACTTCAATATCTAGAGGGGTATCTTCTGTCACCGTAAAGTTGAATTTCTCCAACAGGTCATCGAAAACGGTCTTGAATGTCGCATTTTTCAAGATTGCTCTGGCTTCTTTGATCCGCTCAGCCTGAGATTGCCTATCAGACTCCTCGAAAAGGCCCCCATTCAAGAAGGGGATGTTCCCCAATGACGCGTCTTTTTCGTCCGGGTCTGAGAGGGCGCGAAATAGCGGTTGCAAAACGTCTGTATAGAAGCTAGATGATTTCTCGGATCGGCTGTGATGCTCCCTGAATCTCCTGTATAGATAGTCAGGCTCACCATTCAACCATCCTTTCTTTTGGATGAAATATAGAAAGAGCAAACGGTCAAGCAAGAGCTGAGATAGCTGCCCCGCCTCCTTATCCAGTCCCTTAACTGTTGCGATTTCGTCCGCAATCCTGTGATAAATAGTTGCGAACACGCGAAAGAAGTCCTGCGTCACTCTCTCGACGTCAAAAGCCTCATCGAAGCGGTCTTGGATTTGCGAAAGTGGAAGGTTACGAAGCTCTTCGCCGTCGAGCTTGCTCAGCTGCTCGGCAGCAGTTCTGAGGCGCTCACCATTCCCGGCTGTGATGCGCCGAAAGAGGCGGCGCTTCTGTCCTAGAGGCTCGTCCTTGACGTTCAGAAAATGAAAGCGCTTCTGCCCGGCGTCTGAGAAGACGAAAAGCGTATATGGGAAGTGTGGGAGCAACTCGGTAACCACAGCCCGTTCGTCCGTCCGTCGCAAGTCCTTTGACGCAAGGCGGCAATAAACGACCTTGAAACTCTGCTCCGGGCCGAAGAGCCCTTCGACAGCCCCGATGGACGCAGTTATGACGGGATCGGTAGCCAACAGGTCTCGATTGGCCTCTTTCCAGCCGCGCCGGGAGATCGGCGCGTTCTCCGGGTCCAGGTTCAGGTGCGCCTGCAGCCTTTTGAGAGACGGCAGACCGTCAAATCCCTCCAGAATATCGAGTGTCGTGGCAACTTCAATCCGAACGGCAGGCAATTTGGCTCTCCTGGGAGCGGACGCTGCAGACGCCCGCTACACTGGGCGCCGCTGTAGCGCATTTGATTGGCTCCAAATGAGTTTAACTCGCCGCCAGGGTTTGATGGGAAACCGAACCGGGTATGATATCTGACCCGAAACCTCTACAGGGATGGATGGTCTGCGCTGGGTTCTGATGGGGCTGCACCACGCGCGAACAGGTCATCGAGGGTCGATTCGCTCAAGACGTCATCGACCTCTGCATCGCGTGGTATCGCTGGAGCCGACTCTCGTATCTTTTTGGCCAGGTTGAACACACGGGAATGTGCCCTTTTGAGAATCACGTCATATATGTATGGCTCTATGGTTGTCTTATCCCCGACGCGCATCTGCTCTAGGCCTGATTCAATGCTCGCGCCGAGAACGATTGCTTCGATTACAGTGTCGACCTTGGCACAACCTTTGGCCCGCAGTTCGCGGGCATAGTCGCGCGCCTGATCCAGTTCTTTCTGTGTGAGCTCAAAATCACCCTTCTTCAGCTCTACAATAAGGATCTTTCTGACACCAGCGACTTCACCGTTGGCAAAATCGTCAGCAGAATAGATTCCGATGGATGAGTCAGGCAGTGCAACAAAGTCTGGGCGCTTCCGAGAGGCTGAGACATTCTTGAGGCCAAAGAACTCCTGCACTACATGCGTCATTCCACGATTGGACGTGAATTCGACCGACTCGTATTCCGGGCCGAAGATCCAAAGGCCGCGTTCAAACAAGGGCTGAAGATCATGCACCTCGTCTGAGTTTCTGTCTCGAATAAGGTCTTGAAGCTCGCTGATGACATTGAGCCGCCTTTCAAGCTCGCTTAGGACAACTTCTGCGTTGCTGGCTGTCCATTTCAGCATGAGGCTATTCCAGGTATCGAGATCTTCAGACGAGCAGCTGGCGAGTTGCCGCAAGAGGTCATATCCTGACCGGCTCTGCTCAAGTTTGCCCCAAATCTCTATGGTGCTGGCGAGCTCCCGCTCGTTCAAGCTGGGGCATTTTTCTTGCGCCTCATCGATGAATTTTCCAATTTGCCACTGGGACAGTGGAGGCAGTTGCTTCATCAAGGTTCTGTGCTGGGCAATAGCTGCCTTCTTTGATGCCTTTCGATCATCAACTACAAGTGCCCTTAATTCTTCTACGACTGCCTTGTGTACTGTCTTTCTAACAGACTCTACGGCCGGTGACGGCTTAAAGCCGCTCCAGTCTGCATTTGTGTCGGATTTTAGTAAATCCGCTTCTACAATGAAGCTAAACCGCTTCGCCTCTGTACTGCGTCCATCGAGATATTGGCCCTCCCCGTCCAGTCCGTCCCAGGAGGGTTCGCCAACCATTCTGTTGTTCACCCACCACGCAATCCCTTTTAGGCGCATCGTTCGTTCCTGTTTCTGCGGATCAAGCCGGTGCAGCCGAACTTGCCCGACACCTTCAACATCGAGATAACGCGTCGATAGCCGGTCTTTCAGGCTCAAGAGTCGAACTGGTTGGTTGTTCACGAGCACTTCGAAACTCGGGTCCACGGCAAACTTGTAGCCAATCAAATCTCTGATTTGGCCGTCCGCGAGCATTAAGTTTGCACAATTCAGTGTGATGGCCGTTCCGTGCCCGTCGCCCTTCTTCACGCTTGTTACCCGGAGTTCAAATGGCATGGCTCCGCCATCAGTCTTGCCAACGGAGGCGCAGACGACAGTTCCGTTCTTCGTGGTTTCAATCTGGTATTCATCGGCGAAGCAGAATGGGCTGAATCTGCCTTTACCGTTATGTCCGAATGCTATGCGCTTTTGAGATTGGACCCCTTTCGGAAACTGGACATATGGTCCCTGCTCGGCGGTCCGATCGTAAGAAAACGTTCTCCAGCGGCTTTCAAGTTCATCGCGTGTCATTCCAGTACCGTTGTCAGACACTGAGAGCGTGTCCCCCGGCAACGCTGGCCAGCGCACATCTACTTTGCTCGCTCCCCCGTCGTAGGCGTTGGCAATGAGTTCCAGTATTGCAGTCTGCGGATCATCCATAATGCGACCAAGATGATCCTGCAGGAAGCCAGGGCCAAATGCGAACTGATAATTGGACGACGTTCTGTTCGATGCCTTTGTCATTGAGACCCTTCACTTCAATTCAGTTTTCCACAATTCTACGCCGGAATCCTGAAGTGCTTGTTCCTTCGTGTTTCGGTTGGCGCAAGTATGCCAGACCGCAGAAGCGACGTCGGCTACACCCACGCACTCCACCACCAATATCATCGCCAAGCGTTTCGATTGTTGTTGTAACCCCTCATTGGCGGTAGACTTGCGGTCAGCGATCGTTGAAATCCGTTGACGCTGAAGCAATCGGGGGAATTCTCCAGCAATTCCGCCTCATTCCCTTGGAGCGTACAGCTCGTTCTCACTCCATCTGATATGCAATTTTGACAGGTCAACATCGAACGAGCGGAAAGATTCTAACAATGATTTCTGCTACACAACTTTACGACTACGTTCAGTGCCC
>Ga0181520_10009756_pt1 | contig 13137 bp, 6 predicted proteins | sample PEATcosm2014_Bin_29_FD_132451 | JGI IMG/M metagenome (GOLD analysis project Ga0181520, IMG submission 132451) | Peatland microbial communities from MTU Mesocosm Facility, Houghton, MI, USA - PEATcosm2014_Bin02_30_metaG | ecosystem: Environmental > Terrestrial > Soil > Wetlands > Peat | place...
ACCAGAGGAAGGTTATCGGTTATCGAAGGGGGCCGTCTTGGCCACCTCAGCAAGCATTCTTTGAATCGGGGCCGATTGGGTTTACATACTTCGCGGCCATGTGGTTTCGCTATTATCTGGCGGAACATATTGTGGCGGCGATGGGCGAGATCGAGTCCAAGGAGGGAGTGCTTCAATTGGATCGGGGCATCACTTGCATCGGAAAGGTCTCCTCTCACGAGGATTTTGCACACTCCAGCGATGCACTGCCTCATGCGGGCGGCAACTTCGTGGACCAGCACGGTACCTCCTGGGCAGCTGACACGTCTCTGATGGAAGCGCAGCTCGACATCAGCGAGATGACCGATGCATGGGTCCGCCAAACCAAGGACAAGTTGTTCCGCAACCTGACCGCCACTGAACGCTGGCTCCTTCAGATGATCTTTCGGAAGGAGTTCAACTGGGTTCAGATCTCAGCCATGCTGCGATGCAGCACTCAGACGGCTCGCCAGCAGTACAACGACGTGATGAAGTATCTGCGCGGGCACGTTGGCGTTCCAGAAGCGATCGCCGCGTAGCTGACTCGCTTCCTCTCTTCTTTGGGCCGGGCTTATACTCGGCCCATTCCTTTTGGCCCACCTCAGCACCAGCGGGTGGGCCTCTTCTATCAATATAGGTAGGCTTGGGTGAAGTCGGCCGCAGACCGCGTGGTGTTGATGTGCTTCCGGGGTTTGCCCACCCCGATTCCTATACTAGATAGGGGCGAGAGCCCCGCCTGTTTACCCTTCTTATTCCTGACTCTCATCGATTTATGTCTTTTGTTTTCTGTCTTTGTCTCAATGAATCTCACGGAATATATGAATGGGTACCTGGCAGACACTTCTCGACGCGTGTCCCTACATCCCGATCCCTCTGATGGCTGTTCTCTTCGCTATGGGGCTATGGCACGAGGTCGTGTGCAGCAACCGTCGGATCGCCGCGGGTATTAAACCCGCATCGATTCAAGATTCTACTCGGTATAAGATTGAACCCTCAAAGGGTACAAGATTCCAGACGCCGATCACGCAATAGGGTATTTGACTTAGTTTAGGACTCTATGCTCTAATCCAATCAGACCAGAGAACTGGTCGCCGGGAGAGTATATGACAGAAGAAGCCACCGGGGCACTAGAGAAGGAACTGGCAGGAGTCAACGAACAGATCGTTCGACTGGAGAGATACAAGACTGCCTTAAATGCCGCGCTTCAAGCGCGTTTGGACCTGGAAGGGTTTATCAGCACCCGTCCCCAGGTCTACTCACCCCAGACTGTAACCTTAACGGCAATTACGGATGGTAAGGATTCACCGAACGCACAACCCAACAGCTTAGAAATGGCGCGGGTCGTCTTACTCAACCTCAACGGAGAAGAGAAGACACCGGACGAGATCCGCGCGCTCATCAAGAAGACCTACGGGATCGAGCCGGCCAAAACCCTGGATCAGATGCTCTACAAACGTGCCAGCAAGGGCACATTGTTCTACAAGACCGCCGAAGGCCGCTTCGGATTACTTGCACTCAGGGCCACCACGGAAGATGTACGGACGCCTACCACGGCGGTCGCATAGCCGACAACGACACACGACGAGAGGGGCCTGAGCACAGGCCCCTTTTGCATTCCTGACGTTCTACCGGACAGGATTGGCCCAGAGCAACCTCATGTCTTCATTTTGAACGAGTTCCAGCCAGAAAGTGATGCAGTTGTCAACTTTTGCTGCAAGAAAACATGACACTCGCGTCACTGCCAGCGGAGGCTAGCTTACTCATCTCCAGGCTTGAGCAGCTTCGATAGTGCATCAAACATTAGTTTTCTTCGTTCATCAAAGAATTCTGGAAAATTGTCGAACTGGAGATCGACATCGTCAGGGATGTAATTCCTATCCATGAAAGCTTGGCGACCCTGTTTGTTCTTGACGGTTTCGTTCAACCAGTCGTCGAAATCGGAGTCGTTCTTCTCCTGATTGGGAATGCCTTCAAGCAGTTGGAGGTTCGGTAGCAGATCCACGTGGTCCAAATAAAAGGGCGCTTCATCCGCGGAGATGCCGCGCTTGGTAAGCCGTGCCCTTGTGAATTGTGACCTCGGGTGAATGTGATCGATATGAAATGTGTTCCGGAAATCGAGAGTCGGATAGAGCAGTGCGAGTACCGAGAAGGCGTAGCCCTGTCCGTACCGGGACTCGAGCAGCGATTCAATATCTTCCTGGGTGAATGTCAAGGATCTCGTTGTGCCCTTGAACTTCTTCCGAATACCCGTAATCGGGAATTCTTCAGACACTCCCTTCAGAACCTCCCTGATCGGGCGGAGTACATTGTCCGGTTGACCGCCGAAGACGCGTTTTAGCAGCGCCGAAGTCAGCCAATGCTGGATTCTCTTCCTGTCGGTGGAGTACTTGCCGGCCTGATCGAAATTGTTGGGGAGCCCCCTCTGGAGCAAGTGATAAGCGATCGGGATAACAGCGTTGTTTGAAGTAAGCGTTTCGCGGCTGTAACCGAAAGCCGAGACCAGGAGTGTAGCGTTCCGAAGAGCCTTAGAGATTTCCTCCCAGGACTTCTCGATCCTGAGCATGTTGGCTTTATTGAAGTTGTCGACTTTGAACGCGATATCCGTAAAGTCACCCAGAACAAGGCAGCTCTTTAGTACCCAGTCCTTGTTGAAATTGAAACCGTTGCCGATTCCGTTTAGCTCGTCAACGAAAGCGGTGATCGTCTCGCGCGCGTCTAATTTTGTCCACTGGGCAGCTGCAATGGACAGGAGCAGATCCGAGTAGCTCAAGATCGTTCCGCCGCTGTTTACTCGGATGAAGATGTTGAGAACCTTGTCGAGTTGCTCGTCTTCCTCCAAGAAATAGTTGATGACTTGAGTTTTGTGAATGACGGTCCAAAGCTTGAACAGGGTCTGGTTGGCAAACTGGCCGGTTTTCCGATCCTCCATCAAACCTTTATCAATCAGGTAGTTGTTGACCTCATATTCAGTCTTGAGGTCCAGCACGTTGCCGACGCGATACCAGTAGCAATCCTCCCCAGCATCTTCAACTTCTTTCGACGTGAGGAAGCGGAAGTCATATAACAAGTCGCGGCTTTCGTCCGTCGACGCTCCTCGCAAGTTGAGATAGAGATGCCTTTTCGGAAACGCCTGCGGGTTGTCCCATCGCTTGCGAGGTGCTTTGAACGCGAAGGATCCTCGCAGACCGACGTAAAGCGCCGTCAAACGCTGCTGCCCATCGAGAATACCGGTAATGTCCTCCTCGCCAGTCACGTTAGCCTTAGAGTTGTGGCTGTGATCGCGTTCGTGATAATCGCGAACAAACTCATAGAATTGGTATTTTCCTGTTTGTTTCCGCTTCACCATCCAGAACAGGAACGAACCGATCGGATAATCACGCATCAGCGAATCGAAAAGGCGTTCTATCTGCGCGGTATCCCACACCACTTCGCGCTGAATTGCCGGAAGCAGGTATGTCTTCGAATGGATTTTGGCGATAGCCTCTTTAACTGTGATTGGAACTTGAAATGCCATAGCGTCTTCTGCCTCCCCCTGAAACAGCTCGCTCGGCGGCATTGGCGCTCCACTTCATATGCCGACCGATACCTTCCGGGCCCCAACTGCGGACTAGATGCGCGCTAACAGGATTCACACATTTAGTCCTCCCGGACTTTGTATCACGATAGCCTTCGTTGCAGAACATTGGCTGAAAGTAGATGACGGGAAATGGCGGCAAGGCGGTGAATTGCTCTCGGTTGGACCTTCTAAGCCGGGGGTTACGGCTTCGAATCCAGCCTTGCCTACCATTTAGATTCAATAACTTACTGTATGCTTGCCGCTTCTTGCGCTTCAGGAATCCCGAAAACACGAATGTCTTTTTGCGTGACGGACACAGGACCGCAGCATTGTTTCCGTACACGTCGAATACCGCATCTTTTCCTTGCAGGCATTGAGAAGAAGTAGGGTAGTTTTTCTCAATCGTGCTCACATGTGTCGGACCGTCGGGAAGCCAGCCTGGGGATGACACTAATCAACACCAAAACAGAATACGTCCAGCGCGGATGCCCGGCTGAGGGCGTACTCACCCGCAGGAAGTGCCCCAGTCGTCACCTTGATCGATGATGCTCCGTATTTGGTGAACGTCACCGGGAGTGATCCTTGCGCCAAGTTTGTATTCATTGAGCCGCCACCCGGGTAGAAGTGCCCTGACGAGAAGACAATCTCGCGGGTCTTCTTCTTGCTCTCCATCTTCCGAAGAATATACACGGTACTGGGGTCCACGGTTGTGGATGCAATCGCAGTGCGAACAACGAAGTCGAGAGCTTTCCCTGAATGGAATCTCACAGGAGACTTATTGCCGGACACAACATACGCGGCTTTCGCGCTGGCCACTATGAAACCGCCGCCGCCGCCCTGGACGGACGCTGTTTGGCGCTCTAGGGGAATCAGCTTGCCGGAATCCAGCGCCACGAACACCTCAGCAAACTCCGGCTCGGGTACAGGCACTTGGGCTGCGCCCACCACAAGGCTTGTCATCAACATCGCAATGGCTATGGACGGTTTCAAAGGTGTCCTCCTATTATTGTTGGCACGGCGGAACTCTTCTCAAAGAACCGAGTGCCCTCTCATTTCTTTGCATTGGCCACAGTCTCCGCCTCTTCCAAGGCGGGCAGTGCGTTTACGATCTTCATCGTCTCAAGACTGATACGGACAATGCGCCTGAGGAGATCACGCCATTTGCTTTCCAGTCGTGCTCTTCGTCAGGACTCATGATCTCGTGCGGTGCGCCATTTGTTCTACTCAATCAGGTCAGCCTCTCTCAGCGGCTCCATGACCCCGTTCTGCAACTTGCTCTGGTCAAACCCTGTTTCGGACTCAGCCCGTAGGCTGACCTCAACTTTACCAGCAATGTCGGCGAGGTTTGCGACCGCATTCCATGCGGAATATAGCTTGTCGCGGTCGGCTGTGAAGCTCACCTGGAAGACCTTTTCTGTCGCTGCCTTTGGGCCTGGGCCAGCTGCAGGCTCAGGACTTGGCGTGGGTTCGTCGTGCGACTGCGTCGTGCCCGGCGGAATGGGTGCCGAAGCTGCTTGGGTGGCGGCCTCGTCCGGAATGGATTGAGGCAGCATCAGGAACCCTGAGTCCAGGTCAACCTCGTCATCTGAAACATGAACATTGAAGCGGACCTTCAGCCGGGCGACCTGATACTTTCCAGCGCTATCGAGAGTCGGCACGCTCCCACTGAAGTAGCCGAAGTCGCCTTTCTCGATACCAGCGGCAATTGCCTTCTGAACAACCTCTTTGTTTGTCAGCCGGGTGAATCCAAGGAACGAATAGAAGCCACTGACGACCTCGCTGCAACGTATTCCCAACCGAGGCGGTTGATCCTCTCCGAGCTTGAAGAGTTCGACGATCTTTGTCGGCTTTAGCGTAGAGAAGACACGAGACTGCACCGATGTCAGGAGTTCCATGCTCCGCTCAAAGATCATGGCCATGCGCTTAGCGTTGACGGTCGCCTGGAGAGGCCGGCCGCCTGCCGAGAGCTTCTCGACGACGATTTTTCCCTGGTCGAGTTTGAGAAGCCAAACCTCCGGGTACAGTTTCACAAAGGCAGACTCGGCGGCACTTTCGTGAGTGGACTTGCGCTCGCGAAGTTCGTCCTTCTGTTCCTTGGTAAGGTTATGCTGATTGGCACTCTTGCTGACCCGGTCAACGGCGATGAAGTAGCGGATATCGCGGCGCAGACTTTCTGTCTGATCGGCGGCCGGAATCGCAAGTGCAAGGCCGTTCTTGTATAGCCGCGGCTTGCTTCCGCACTTCTCCAAGAATTCGTGCGCAGTGGTTTCCTTCTCCGATGGTGGCTTGGTGGCAAAGTCGAGAGGTAAATACGCAATCTGAAAGCGGGGCTCTTCGTCAGGGATTTCGCCGGACGCTACCGGCCAAGCGATCGCAGCGTGATGGCCTGCGAGCCTCTCTTCCAGCATCTCCTTGATCTTTGCGGTTACTGAGGCCTCATCCCGCGCGACCGCATCCGCTTCTTGCTCGATAAGGAGCGTGACATTTGGGTCTTGCTTGAAGCAGTAGCGCACGCCGTCAAAGTGAAGGTACAAACATGCCCGTCTGAGTTCCGCCAAACACGCCTGCGCTGTGAGGCTGTCGAGGTCTGGGCCGACGCAAGCTGAAAGAAGGTCAGACTCGGACACGCCCGGAGGCAGCACTTCCTTTGTGTTTTCCCCCTCACGACGCAAGCCTCCAAAGGAATACAGAAAGATTGCCGTGGCCAGTCGGCTGGCAAACCCCTTTCCCACTTCTGCGGGGTTGGATTTCGCCCTCAGTTTATCGATTTGGCCAGCGCGCGAGTTTGGACCTACCAGATCGGCCTGGAAAACGGCGTCATACCGGTTCATCAGGCTGAGTTCTTTGATGCAAGCCCGCCGGACCTCCGGGTCATTGAGCAGCACGTCGCCGGGGCCGAGTACCACTCCGCTCTTACCTGCCTTGTGTTGCGCCCGCAAACAAGCGGCCAGAAACCGCAATGCACCTCGCGTCCGTTGGTACTCTGGCAGGGAGGCCCACCGCTGACGCATCAGGTCGAGCAGGGCAGGGTGGAATGGATACGCCAGTCGCATCCTGTCTCGCAATTGGATGCCCTCTTCGGCGGCCTGTTGCTCCTCCGCCGCGTTTCCGGCGTATGCCTTCCGCATCTGTGTGAAGATTTGCTGGAACGCAGACGCAGCGGCGCCGGCAACAGCGTCATCGGGCATTTTCTCCAGAAGGCGCCGCTGGATGACCTTAAAGACTTCGTCCTGTTCAACCGGTTCGCGTAGAGTGTCCTTCCTGCCCACAAAATGGTCTAGGGTCTGGAGAAGCTGGCCGTGCTGCAGCGTCTCACTCGGCTGGCTGGACGGAAGAGCCAGCAGGACAACTGTCCTCGGCGCATTCGCCGCTGCCACAGTGAGTTCCTTCAGGAAGTTGAGGGTTTGCTCGCGGAGATCTGTGTTCAGAACCTTCACGCCGCCTGCATTGATCAGGTATTCAAGAGTCTCATCCAACAGGATTAGGTTCGGCTTGTCGCCAAATAGTTTGACCAGGTCGTCGCCGCCGGGAGAGACCCGCGTTTCGTCGTTGGCGCGCATGACCTCATAGCCGGCCTTTCCGCCAAGTTGCAGGGCCAGCCAACCCCATAAAGTCAGCGGCCGAATGCCCTGGAACTCCTTGCCTTGCTGGGCGTTGAAGAACTGGCCATCCACCACGGCGACCCGGACGCCGGTTGGACTCTCCAGCCCCTTCGCCTCAGGCAAAACGTCAAGCGCTTTCCGGTTCTTGGCTGCATGGAACAATGCGGCCATGGTGTGCGACTTGCCACCGCCGAATGGCGTCATCAACTTCAATACGGGGGCGCCGCCTTTGCCGGCGAGACGCTTCAGCACCTCTTCGAGCAGAGACTTGAGCCCCACGGTCACGTAGGAGGCGCGGAAGAAGGACTCGGCATCGCGGTACACCGGCGCGACCGTGCCGGACCCATCAGCCAACGGGCCGAGATCAAGGGCGAAAATATCGGTGTCAGCGTTTTCCTTCAACACGTCGGGATGCAGATGCACCGACTCGATCCATGGCTTGGGACTGTTGTTCATGTTATTCCCCTAGTTCTTGAAAAGCGTCTGTTGTCCTGTACGCCGTTCTTCCATTGCAGCCTTACCGACCATCACCGTGCTCCAGTTCGCCAGTAGCTTACCAAGCGCCGACTGCTCAGCATCCGGCGAGACTTCTCCTAGTTCGCCACCACTCAGTGCCGGACCCACAAGGGCCTGGGACACCAGGCGGAGCTGTTCTACGTTGGGTTTGACGTCGCCGAGGAATTCCGGGACCTTGAGCGGCTTATGCTCCATCAGCCATAGGAGCCTGTGCAAAACGTCCACGGCCGGGGCGGATGTGCCGTCCTCCGCAGGTTGGCCAAGAGAGTTTTCATCACCGCGCTCTGTGTAATCGTGCAATCGATACTTGCCCTTTGTCTTTGCCAGCAAGGCACGTTTGCCTTCTGTCAGGCTATGTTGTCCATCCAATTCAACGTGTGTTCCGTTAGCGAAGATGATCGCTTCACCGGCATCCAGTTCCGCTGCACGGTAGGTGTAACGCCAAAGGACATAGAACCGCGTGGCAGGGTCGAGACCGGCAAGAGTCGTTTGGCCGTTCTTCGATCCAACTGTCTTAGAAAGCTTGCCCAGAATGGTTTCAAGTACGACCGATTCGACCTCAGCCAAGAAGCGCTCTGCAGGGACCTCTTCGCCGTTGCCGAACTCCACTCGCGTATATTTCGTGAAAGCCCGCAGCCCTGCGCCGACGCAAGCAATCACTAGGTCTGCCCCAGAAATCCCCATCTCCCAGAGAGTGTCCACTCGCTCGCGAATAATACGTCCAAGCTCTGGAACCACACTCGATTCGTAGTTTGCGATCTTGGAAGCGGGGTTCCGCTTACGGGCGACCAGGAAAATACTGGAAGCAAGCGACGCAGTGCCCACCCGCATCCCACCTGTCATCTCGGTATCCAGGGGCCATGCCTCAAGTACCTCGAATCCAGTACTGCGCAATGCGTTGACTAAAGTGCTCCATCCGGAAGTCGTTTTGTGAGCGTAGACAAGTACGAGTGGACCGCCTGGCTTGAGTCGCGCCCAAGCTTGACCAAAGGCCTGGTTCATCAGCGACTCATACATGTTGTGCGCTGCACGCGGGCTTCCATGCCGCACCGTATCTGCGATCGCCTCTCCTTGCTTCGGTGTCAGTTTTGATGCGAAGTGTTCCGGGTAGATCGGCGCCAAAACCCGCTTGAGCCATACATAGAAGAAATCCGAAAGAACAGCATAACTAACGTTATCGTAGTATGGTGGATCAGAAATAATCGCGTCGAACATCTGTTCTTTATATGGTAGGGAGACAGCCGAACCTCTGGTCACATCGGCGTGTGTACGCAAGGTCGCAAGGTCATCTATTACGGCGGTAACGTATTCGATTGACTCGGCCCAGTCGCCGGCGCTACCTGAGAACGCATTCATTTCGCCGGAATCCCAAACCATTGGGATTGCTTGCCTCGTGAACAACGGAAGAACACAGGTGCGGTTAGAGCGCCATACGTTAAACGAGGTGTGGTAGTTAGCCAGCCTGTCCAGCGCGACTGCCAGATAAGTAAGGAGTGCACCTGATTGTGCGCTTGAAATCCCATGTCGCTGCATTTCGCGTTGGGCAGTGTTTATGCTGTTGGCGCAGTGACCCAGAAAAAGAAGCTGTCTGGGAAAATAGACATCTCTCCAGCGGCTGATGCCGAAACCGCGCCCTGCGACAGTTGTGGGGTCTGATGTGTTCATCCCCTCATCCAACAAGCCCTGTGGAAACTGCTTTTCGAGAGACAGAGTTGCATTTGCAATGACAGACGCATCAGGTACGCATTCTGGCGCTTCGTCCGCGGACAGGTACCTGGTCTGCTTGTCGGCATCCTTTGCAACGCATGCCATGAGTTGCTGGCCCATACGCCCAGCGCAACCCTCCGCTTTCACGTGGGCGGTATCGGCCACAGTCCCACAGAATAGGCAAACCGCGTTGCCGCCCTTGGAGAACGCCGTGGGATCGAAGCCGAGGCGCTTCTCGGAAGTTGCCTCAACGACCTCAAAGCCGACTTTCTTCGTCGCCCGCGGAGCGACCATCTTCAGTGCAACAAAGCGGCCGTTCTTCTTGCAGAGCCAAGTCTGCTTCACGAGAGGCACGGTCGCCCCACAGGAGGGCTTCTTGCATTTGACCGTTCGTGTCCAGAGATAGGCCACGGGGATCAAGTAGCCAGTTGGAATTTCCTCGGAATCATGCTCCTTGAACCAGTCAAGCTGTATTGCTTGTTTCTTCTTGGCTTTGTGTTGTGGGTCTGGGATCAATGGGTAAAGATACCCGGCCTCGGCCTTGACCTTCTTCAATATCCAATTGCCCCAATAGCCAACTTCTTTGGCCAACCCACCCCATGCCAACTCCCCGTTTGCATTTTTCGATCCGGTCATTCCGCGTTGAGTTGTGTCGGGCTTGCCGTATTTCTGCGGATAGACGAGCGTGCAGAGTTGGATGATGTACGCGACGGGATTGAGATCGAGGGCGTAGGCTTCGGAGCCGAGGCGCAGGGCTTCGAGCGGGATCGCCCCACCGCCCGCAAACATATCGAGGACACGGGGACGCGGCGCGCGTCCCGCTGTGATGTCTTCCGTCGTCACCTTGGCGCCAGAGAATCTGAACTCTTCTATCCATCCGGGCTTGGGCGCGTTGCCGGTCTTCCAGTCGGCAATCTCCTGGGTCAACCGGTCGGCGTGGGCTATGAGAATATGCCTTTGTGCCTCCTCAATTGCTCGCGGTCCGCCTGGGTATTGGCAGAGTTCCTTCACGAACCTTGAGGAGTTGGCGCGACCAAGCGACTTCTTCGTTTCATCTGACCCGCCGTTGGGAACGAACCGGGACGCGGGAACCAGTGCTCCATAGACGGCTGCCCGGCACGCGACGAGTGGCCGGCGCGCCCACCAGAGATGCAGTGTGGAGATGTGCCCCTTTCTGACCGATTTCTCCCGGCTGGCCTGGGCGGATATGGCCACTATTGGCAGGTAGTCTTCAATCAGACGCTTGTCATCGGTCATAGGTTCAGTTTCCTTTGCTTGCCGGCCGCGTCCAGGATGGACTCCGCGGGGATGTCATAGAAACGGGCTGACACGACCGGCTTTGCCGCGTGTTCAAGATGCTTGCCAGGGTTCTGAATCATTATCGGGGTTGGATCGGGATTTTGCAGCGGATTCCAGATGACATAAAGCCAGAAGGAATCTCCGAGTTGTTGGGCCTTGTACCATTCGTTGGTCGTGAGACGAATGGGCTGACCCTTCTGGCGCCCCTTGACCTCGATTCGGCGGACTCCGCTGACCGGATCGCGGAAGCCGGTCTGCGGGTCGGCGGGGCCGAGACTGCGAATGTCGAACCCAATCTTTAAGTGGCCCACACGCTCAGTCTCCCACCCTCGTCCGGCCTCGTAAGCGATCACGACATCTTCAGCGGCCAGCTCAATCCGGCGCTTAGTTTCTGGATCGACATCATCGAGCAGGTCAGTAGGGGCGGGCACACCCTCGGCGGTTGCGGGGAGAACAATGGCGGTGGCGAGATGGCGCAACGGGCCATGGCGAGCCACTTCCAAACGCCTCAGACCGTCGAGCCGCTCTGACCGCGTGCGGTGCAGGTCGGCCAGATCGTTCTCGGCGCGCTGGCGCGCCAAGGCAACCTCGGGTGCGGTGGTCTCGCGTGCCTTCAGCGACATGACGCGGTCCTGCGCCGCCCGAATACGGGCAGCGAAGGACTTTTCGAGGTAGTCCCGGCAAACCTCGACGAAGTGCTGGCGCTCTTTCTGGCACGCTTCCCGGCGCTCCTGCTGGTAGAAGGATTTCAGGAAGTCGGCGGCGGGGCCGGAATCGAATCGCCTTATCGTTGCTGGCGGGGATGGATGGACCGGCAGGTCAAGCAGCACATCCGCAGGAATGACAGAGAATCTTTCCGGCTGGTCGGCGGCTGCCTCTTCACGGACGGCGACAAGTTCACCGTAGAGAGCCTGGGGCACACCCTTGGTGTTTTGGCCGCGGATGGAGATTTCAAAGAAGTGCATGAAGTATGGCGCGTCGGCAGCCGCATCAAGAAAGAATGCTGTGGCGCCGGCGAGTGAGGCCAACCGCTCGTTCAGCTTCTCATCAATGGAGGAGTAAAGCGGATGGCCGGGACCGAGCAGGACCGCGTCTATATGCTGATTCTGTTCGAGGTCCTCCTTGTGAAACGTGATCTTCCGGTAGGCTGGTTCCGGCTTGCCCAGGTTGCGGACGGTTTGAAGCCGCTCAGATCGCAGGTCGGCCAGGACATGCTCCACTCGCCAGAGGCCGTCCGCCCGAGGCTCAACTTTGAGGCCAATCTCCTTGGATGCCCTAATGAACTGGTCTTCAACGTAGCTGGGCATCAGGCGGCGCTCTTCGGCCTCTACGTTGGTCTTCTGGAATCCGGAGAAGTCCACGTTGGCTCGGGCCAGGGCGATGCCGGTGGCTTGCTCGTAGCGCATGAGGCGTAGAGGATCGACCTTTCCGATGATGTCGAGGTACTCGTCCAGGCGGCGCGGATCGTGGGCCGCTTCGCGCAGCATCTCCGGAAGGTTCACGTCATTTAAGGACAGCACTTCGCCGAGAACATCGAAGACGCGATCGGCGAGGACGGTGCGCATTTGTTCGAGCTTCTCCAGGAGACGATGAAGGATGCGCCCTTCAATGACGGGCTGGCCTTCCTCGGACTCAGTCGCGACGAAGTTGAACGCATGGCATTCAAGAGGCTGCCCGATGCGGTGAATGCGACCCAGGCGTTGCTCCAGGCGGGTCGGGTTCCACGGCAGATCGTAGTTGATCATGAGGTGGCAGAATTGGAGGTTGATTCCTTCGCCGGCCGCCTCCGTTGCGATACAGATTTGACGAGCGGTGCGGAAGTCTTCCTGCGCTCGTTTGCGCTCATGCGGGTTCATGCCGCCGTGGATTTCGCAGGTGGAGTAGCCCCATGCCTCAATATGCGTTTTGAGGTGCTTGAGTGTATCCCGGTGCTCCGTGAAAATAAGCAGCTTGCCGCGGCCGTCCTTCAACTCGTGGAACTCGGCCTTCTTCAGGCACGCTTGCAGTGCGCCAAGTTTGGAGTCAGCTTCTGGCCCCTTATCCTTCAGGCGCTTTGCACGGGCAACGACCTCGCTCAAGGCGGCGATCTCGGTACGGATTTGGTCCAGTTCGACGGAGGAAGTTGTTTCATCGACAAGCAGGTCCAACTGGACTTCGTCGAGATCGTCTTCATCCTGCTCTGCGTCGGGAAGGTGGCCTTGAAGCTGGGCCAGGCGCTTTGAGCGTAAGGCTGGCGGAAGAGCTTCGAGATCGGCGAGGAGCTGTTTCTGCTTGTCCAAACGACGGACCAGAGACTCGTAAATCGCCATCGTCGAACTGGCCAGGCGGCGCTGGAAAACGGTCCTAGCGAGCGCTACGCTGTGCTTTTTCTTACCGCTCGCCTGTGGCAGGAACTCATTGATGTATGCCGTGACAGCCTTGTAGAGGTCGTACTCCTCC
>Ga0181520_10009757_pt1 | contig 13136 bp, 6 predicted proteins | sample PEATcosm2014_Bin_29_FD_132451 | JGI IMG/M metagenome (GOLD analysis project Ga0181520, IMG submission 132451) | Peatland microbial communities from MTU Mesocosm Facility, Houghton, MI, USA - PEATcosm2014_Bin02_30_metaG | ecosystem: Environmental > Terrestrial > Soil > Wetlands > Peat | place...
AGGTCGGTCGCCATCTCGGCAAGGTCCGCGCGGTGCTGGCGCGGCTCGGCCTGGAAGACTCCGCCATCTGCGTCGAACGCGCCGGCCAACCCGGCGAGTCCGTCCGCCCTGTCGCCGGACTCGCCGAGGCGCCTTATTTCGCCGTCATTCTCGTCCACAAGGATCGGCCGCCATGTCGGGCGTGACCGCCATCGTCGTCTTCGGCCCGACCGGCATGGCCGTGGGGCGGCGCCTGGTTGCCGCCATCGACGGGGGGCAATTGCACGGCTGGCGGGCACGGGTGCCCGACGCCGATTTTGTGTTCGACGACGCCGCCCAGCATTTGCGCGGGTTGTTCGGCCAAGGCATCGCCATCGTCGGCGTGTGCGCCGCCGGCATCCTGATCCGCGCGCTCGCCCCGGTTCTCGCCGACAAGCACACCGAGCCGCCGGTGGTGGCGATCGGCGCTGATGGCGCCTTCGTCGTGCCCCTGCTCGGCGGCCACCGCGGTGCCAACCGGCTGGCCCAGCGCATCGCCTCCCATCTCGGCGGCCACGCGGCATTGACCACCGCCGGCGAAGGCGCCTTGGGGTTCGCCTTGGACGATCCGCCGGCCGGATGGCGCCTGGCCGGCGGCGCCGATCAGGTCAAGGCGGTCGGCGCCGCTCTGCTCGCCGACCAGCCGGTCCGCCTGGTGGTCGAGGCGGGCGATGCCAGCTGGCTGACCGCGCCCAGGCTGGGGACGGATGGCGATCTCACGGTGATGGTGACCGATCGGCGGACCAGCGACGCCACCGTCGTGCTGCATCCGCCGGTGCTGGCGCTGGGGGTCGGCTGCGAGCGCGGCGTCGCGGCGGCCGAACTGATCGACTTGGCGCGCGCCGCCCTGGTCGAGGCCGGGTTGGCCGAGGGCGCCGTCGCGTGCGTGGCGTCGCTGGCGCTGAAGGAAGACGAGCCGGCGGTGCACGAACTGGCCAGAACCCTGGCCGTCCCGGCGCGTTTTTTCGATGCGGCGACGCTGGAGGAGCAGACCCCGCGCCTGGCCAACCCCTCGGACCTGGTGTTCCGCGAGACCGGGTGCCACGGCGTCGCCGAAGGCGCGGCGTTGGCCGCCGCCGGCCCCGGCGGCAAACTCGTCCAACCCAAGCTCCGCTCGGCGCGCGCCACCTGCGCCATCGCCCGGGCCGCCACCGTCATCACGCCAAACGACGTCGGCCAGGCCCGCGGCCGGTTGTTCGTCGTCGGCATCGGCCCCGGCGCCGCCACCTGGCGCACCCCGGAAGCCACCCGCGCCATCCGCCTGGCCAGCGACCTGGTCGGCTATGGCCTCTATCTCGATTTGCTGGGCGACGAGACGCGGGGCAAGACGCGCCATGACGGCACGCTTGGCGACGAGGAGGGCCGCGTCCGCCTGGCGCTGCTCCTGGCCGCCGAGGGACGGACGGTCGCCCTGGTCTGTTCCGGCGATGCCGGCATCTACGCCTTGGCCACCCTCGTCTTCGAACTGGTGGACCGCGAAGGAAATCCCGCCTGGAACCGGCTCGATATCACCGTGCTGCCCGGCGTCTCCGCCGTACAGGCCGCCGCCGCCCGCGTCGGCGCGCCGCTCGGTCACGATTTCTGCACCATCTCGCTGTCCGACCTGCTGACGCCGTGGGAGACCATCGAGACCCGCCTGCGCGCGGCGGCGGCGGCCGATTTCGTCGTCGCCTTCTACAACCCGGTCTCGCAGCGCCGCACCACGCAATTGGCCGCGGCGAAGGACATTCTGCTGGAACGGCGGCCGCCGACCACGCCGGTGGTGGTGGCGCGCAATCTGGGCCGCGACGGCGAAACGGTAACGGTCATTACGCTGGCCGACCTCGATCCGGCGCGGATCGACATGCTGACCCTGGTTCTGGTCGGCAATTCGGAAAGCCGCCGCGTCGATCTCGGCGGCCGTCCGGTCGTCTACACGCCGCGCGGCTACGCGAAGAAGCTCAACCCGTGATCGCGATACTGGTTCCCGAACGTCAAGACTTTCGGGAACCAGGATTACTTCGGATCGCCGTAGAAGATTCCCCGCCCGTGGGTACCGACATAGACCCGACCGTAGGTCTTCGGATCGCCACTGATCTGTAAGACGAGGCCCCATTGGTGGGCGTCGTCGTTGATGCGGACCCAGCTCCTGGCGCCGTCGTCGGAGCGGAAGATGCCGCGCTGGCCGTTGACCACGCCCACCAGGTAGAGCGCCGGCGTGGTGGCGCCGGGCGCCGCCTTGCCGAAGCCGAACGCGTGAATTTCCCCAACGCCGTCCTGGTGCTGGAATTTTTCGCCGAGCTTGGCCGCGTGATAAAGCCCGTCGAAGGCGGCCAGCCAGAGGTCGCCCACCCTGCCCGGTGCCGCGTAGAGCCGGTCCTGGCCGCCGCGTTCGTCGCCGCGCTTGCTGGGCCACACCTGGTCGCCGTGGGGCTCCGCCCGTCCGACCGCGACACCCAGCGGTTGCTCGCTGAATGTCGCGCCGCCATCGGTGCTGACATAGAGCGTGCCGGCGAACAGGGCGAGCCCGTAGAAGCGGTTTGGATCGACCGGATCGGCGGTCACCCGGACCTCCGGAGGCAGGCCGCGCGCCTTGACCCAGGTCGCGCCGTGGTCGGTGGTCAGATAGCCGGCGGCCTTGTCCGGAACCCAAATCCAGTGGGCGCCGTCGGCCGACACCGCCACCTGGCCCAGTTTCGCCCCGGCGAACGGCGTCGCCGCCGTCCCCTGCCAGGTTTTGCCGGCATCGAGCGAATAGCTGATATTGGCGTCGGCGCGGTGCTCGGCGGACAGACCGACGCGCACCACCGTTTCCGGCGCCTTTTCAGCGATGGCGACGCCCGTGGTGTTGCCGAAACGCGGCGGCGACGAGGCCCCTTCCGGCGATGGCTGGTCAAGGTTCCCGTGAACGAATCCGCCGTAATCGCCGATTCCCGAGATGAGCGGCACGCCCTTGGTCGGGCTGGCCAGGGCGAGCGCCACCGTCTCCTCGATGCCGGTACTCATCACCGTCCAATGGGTCGGCTCGCCGCGGTCCACCGCGGTGAGATCAAAGGTTTCCCAGCCGCCATAGCCGGTGGTGAACATCGCGTGATCGGAATTGGCCGGATCGATCTCGATGTCGAACAGCCAATGGATGGGGGTGGGCGCCACATAGGGCGCCGCGGCGTAATCATAGGTGCCGCCGCCGCCGAAAATCGGTTTCCAGTGGGCGCCGCGGTCGGTGCTGCGGAAGATGTCTTCGCCGACGCCGTTGACGGCCGGCCGGTCGAAGGTGCTGGCGATGACCACGCCCGGGTTGTGCGCGTCGACGGACACCGCCACGTAGCCGAACCGCCGCGTCGCGTCGGGCCGGTCCGGCGTGATGTCGGTCCACGCTCCGGTCGCCGTGTCGTAACGCCACACCGCGCCGTCGCTCATCCGCCACGGGCCGGGGATGGAGGCATAGCTGAGGTACAGCTGCCCGTCGGCGGACAGCACCGCGCGGGTCGGCATGTATTGCGTCGGCTCGCCGGCCAGCGCCGACCAGGATTTGCCGCCATCGGTGCTGCGAAAGAGGTTCGGCCGCCCGGTGATCGAGGCGCCGGCATAGATCGTCGTGCTGGCCTTGCCCTTGGCCCCGCTCCGGGGATCGATCACGACAAAGACCACGCCGGCGGGACCGCGCCAAAAGGATTCGGGGGTGGCGGCCGGGTCGTCGCCGGTTTCCGGCAAGCTTGTCACCCGGCTCCAACTCACCGCTCCGTCGCGGCTGGTCCACACCCCGGCATGGCGCGTCCCGAGGAACAGGACATTGCCGTCGTTGGGATCGACCTTCATCCGCTCGCCGTTGCCGCGTCCGCTTTCATTGCCGCCGAACTTGAACGGCACGTCGGTCCTCAGGAAGGTTTGGCCGCGATCCGAGGACCGCAGAATCGCGCCGTCGGGCGCCGCCGGATTGGAATAGGTTCCGCACGCCAGGTAGACGCGGTCGGGATCGTTCGGATCGAGAGCGATGCTCTCAACTCCCATGAGATTGGTGTCGGCAAAAGGAACCCAATCAAGAATGGGCTGCCAGCGCCTCTCCTCCTCGCTCCACCGATAGGCGCCCCCCATGTCGGTGCGGGCGTAGCGCAGGCCCTTGACCGAGGGATGGAAGATGATGCCGTCGACGAACCCGCCGCCGACGATCTGCACGCTCTTCCATACATAGGGAACGGCGTCGGCGGCGCGCAACGACTGCGGTGCCGCCGCCAGAACGAGGAGGGTGAGAAGAAAGCGGAGTCGCATGGTCAAACCTTTTGTCGCCAGGTGGTCGATCGAGGTGGGCTTTGTCGCGGTCGAATGGGGAGCGGCGGGCTGATGGGTCAAAGCTCGCCGCTCCCTCGCCTGGTCGTTCACTTCGCCTTGTCAGACCGCGACACCGTCACCGACTGCCCCGTATAGCTCACGCTCCGCTCGCCGATACCGTCGAAGTCGAGCGCCTTGGCCGAGAGGCCGGTGACGAACCGGATGCGGAAGGTTCGATGCTCGACCATGCCGGGGAAACTGCCGCCGCGGTCGCCGATGGTCAGGGTTCCGGTCGCGTCGTCGTAGCTGAAGGGAATGCGCGACCAGGCGCCCCGTTCATAGGCGTTCGACACGCCGTCATCCTCGTAGAGGGTGAAGCGGCCATCGGCGCCGGTATAGACGGTAAGCAGAATCGGCGCGTCCGGCTTTTCGCCGGTATACTGGATGGCCGGGCCGACCGGGACGATGGCGCCGGCCTTGACGAACAGCGGCAAGCGCCCCAGCGGCGCCTCGGCGATGATCGACTGACCGCCGTCGAAGGTCCTGCCGGTATGGAAATCATACCAACGCACGCCGGCCGGCAAGTAGACCGATCGGCTCTTCGCCTTGTATTCGGCGACCGGCGCGACGAGGAAGGCCGGGCCGAACATGTATTCGTCGTTGAGGCTCGCCACCTTCGGGTCGTTCGGGAAATCCATCACCAGACCACGCATCATCGTATAGTCGTGGTGATAGACGTCGCCGGCCAGGGTGTAGATGTAGGGCATCAGCCGATAGCGCAGCCGGTCGTACCACGCCAGGATATTGTAGATTTCCGTGCCTGGCGGCGAAATGCTGTAGATCTCGCGGGACGGCCCCTCGTCCTTGCCGGTATGACCGTGCGAGCGGAAGATCGGCACGAAGGCGCCCATCTCGTACCAGCGCGTGTAGAGCTCGCGATACTCGTCCACCGCCGCCGCGGTGGGATGAACGGCGAAGCGGTCCTCCACCACATAGCCGCCGATATCGAAGGTCCAATTGGCAATGCCTGACATCGACATGCCGACGCCGGCGGCGACCTGCGCCTTGAGGTCGGACCACCGCGCCGCCAGATCGCCACTCCATACCGCCGTCGCGCAGCGCTGGATGCCGCCATAGGCCGAGCGGGAGAAAATGAACGCCCTGGTGTCGGGATGGGCCTGATGCCAGTGGTCGTAGAAGCCGCACGCATGCATCAATGGGAAGGTGTTGAAATACTCGGCCGCCGGTCCGATCGCCGTTGGGTCCATGATCCGGGTATATTCGGCGAGATCGACGTTGCTGCGGATATCCGGCTCGTCATTGTCAAGCCACCAGGCGTCGATGCCGAGGACATCGAGGTTTTCTTTGATCTGACGCCAATAGATATCGTCGGCCTGCTGGTTGTAGGGATCGTAATAGGTGCTGACGCAGCACACCCAGTCCTTGTGGCCGGCTTCGACATTGCCGAGATAGACGCCGTTGACCGCCGCCAGCTCCTGGTAATTCTGGGTTGTCGCATAGAATTTCGGCCACACCGACACCATGATCCGGGCGTGCAGGTCGTGCACCCGCTTCACCATGCCGGCAGGGTCGGGATAGCGCGATTTCTCGAACACGTGCGACCCCCAGGCGTCGTCCTTCCAATAGCGCCAATCCTGCACGATGGTGTCGAGCGGCAGGTTCTGGGCGCGATATTGCTGGACCGTGTCGAGCAGCTCTTGCTGGGTGTTGTAGCGATCGCGGCTCTGCCAATAACCGAACGCCCACCGCGGCAACAGGACCGACTTGCCGGTGATCTGGCGGTAGCCGCCGATAACGCCGTCCATGCTGTCGGCGCCGATGACGTAATAGTCGATGGCCTTGGCGGTGTTCGAGGTGAAGGCGAGCTCGTTGCGTTCGTCCGCCGGCAGCGGATCGGCGTGCAGCAGCCTGATGAAGCCGTCATTCGGCACCCACTCGACGCGGAGGGATTGCGGCACGCCGGCGGTCATCGCCACGTCGAAATCGCGGAACCACGGGTTCCAATTCTGCCGCCACGCATCGATGATCAGTTTGCCGTCGACATAAACCTTGGCATAGGAGCTGACATACAGCTTGAACTTATGGTTGCCCGTCTTGGTCGACGCGATCTGGCCTTGCCAGACCACCTTCTCGCCTTTGGCCAGCTTGGCGACCTCCGGCGTCGCCTTGTAGGCGGAATCGCTGACCCGGTCGGCGTGCGTCGGATCAAAGGATGGCCAGCGTTGCAGGTCGCTGAAGAACTGGTAGTTGATGTCGCCTTCGTCACGGGTGGCGGCCGGCTTGTCGTCGACCGTATAGGTCGCGGTCAGCCCGCCCGGTTTGCCGTCGGCGTCGGTCAGGGTGAGGCTGTCGGCCAGCGCGCCATAATTGCCGCGCCCGAACTGGGTCTGCGAATTGTTGTCCCACAACACGCCGTAATTGCGGCTCGACACCACCAACGGAATTGCGATGTTCATGTTGTGCTGGCGCAGTTCGACGTCCTGGCCGCTGCTGTTGACATAGCCGTTCTGGTGTTGGCCGAGGCCATAGAAGCCTTCGTCGGAGCCGGGATTGAACTCCTGGCTCACCGTGTAGAAGGTTTCGCCGGCGATCTGCTCGGGCTCCATCCGGCGCTGGTCGCGCTCGGCGAGGAGCGGTTTGCCGGCCGCGTCGAAGACGCTGACCGCGCCGGTCGCTTCGGCGACATCGACGGTCAGCCGGGCGGTCTTGAGGACGACGACGCCATTCTGTTCGGACAGTTGAACAGCCACGTTGGGATCCGGTTTGGCGGTCACCATCAGGCTGGCCGGCAAGTCGAGCGACTCGGTGGGCGCCGCCGTCACATGGACGATCCGCTCTGACATCACCTGAAGGCGAATCTTCTTCGCCGCCCCGCCGGTCGGCGACACGATCACGCCATCGGCGGTCTTCTCGAACGGCGCCGTTTGGGCAACCGGAGGTTTCTGCGCATCGCACGCACACAACAGCGCCAAAGGCGCAACAACCAGCAGAACCTTTGAGAATTCGCGCATCGTTTCCTCTGATTTATTGCTGTTCCGCGCTCAGTATGTCGCCAGGCGGACTTTGAGAACTTGCGGGATCGAGGTGAAATTCAGGCCGTAATCGACCTGGTCGCCGTTCCACACCCGTTCGAACACCCATTTGCCATTGTCGTAATGGCCCTCCTCGATCCGGGCATATTGCGGGTGCTTGCCGATCATTTTGCCGGCGGGTTCGAAATTGACCCGCGCGTGATAACCGGTCACCAGATACTCGCCGGGCGACAATTCGGCGATCAGAACGCCGCCGGACGGCGTCGGATTGCCCGGCGCCGGGCCCTCGCTGCCGAACTGCGGACGGCCATAGGCGACCAGAGCATGCCAGTCGCCGAGGTCGATGGTCTGTTCGTGCTCCGCCGTCGGCTCGGAAACGCCCCACACCTTGCCCTTGAAGCTCAAGGTCGCCAGTTCCCGCATCATCGGCGCCACCAGTTTGAAGTTGGCGGCGAAGGGAGCGAGGTCCTCCGGCTCGAAGCGCGGCGCGCCGAGCGGGAAATTGACGTATTTGGTGTAGTCGAAACCGAAGGGCGCGAAGCCGATGCCCTGGTGGCCCAAGGTGGCGAAAAAGTAGCGGGCGTAAAGCGCGGCGTTGCCGGTTTCGGTGACGAACATCGGGTTGTCGGCGCGGTGATAGGCGTCGAGATTGCCGACATACTCGGCGTAGTCCGGGTTGTAAATGTCGGGTCCGATCAGATCGATGGCGGGCGCCGCGATCTTGTAGACGGGGATGACGTTGTAGGTCGGACCGCCGCTTTCATAGGTGCTCGCCTTTTGCGGGTGAATGACATCCTTGAGCGACGCGTTGACGTAGAGCGGCAGGTTGTAGACCGCCTTGCCGGCTGCGGCGATTTCATTGATGTAGCGGGCGACATACCAGGCGTGGAAGAACTCGTCGGCATCCTCGCCGAACACCTGGCTCCAGGTGCCCGGCTGTTTGCCAAGGCCCTTGACCAGTTCGGCTGGCACCTGGGCGCGGAAGCGCTCCTCGGCGGCCGGCGAATAGTCGCGGACCGAGCCGTACGTCCCCGCCTCGTTCTCCACCTGGACAAGGATCACCGTGTGTTGCGGATCGACCTGTTTCAAGTGGGTCATCAAGGCGACGAAGGCTTTGCGGTCGGCCGCCAAAGTCGCTTCGCCGAACGGTGACATCGAGCCCCATTTCTCGCCCTTGGCGGTGATCAGACGGGGATATTTGTCGGTGTCGAGCTTCACCCATTCCGGCGCATATTGCGGCCCGTTGTTCTTCCAGGTGGCAAACCACAACAGATCCAGGCGCACCTTGTGCTCGCGGGCCTGCGCCAGCAGCGTGTCGAGGAAGGAAAAATCGAATTTTCCCTCCGTCGGCTCAATCTGTTCCCAGGCGATCGGCATCGCCAGGGTGTTGGCATGCACGTCCTCCACCGCCGGCCAAACCTTGGGCAACATGGCCGGCCAATTGCTGGAATTGTTGGCCTGGGCGCCAAGCACCAGGAAGGGTTGCCCATCGACGATGAAGGCATGGCGCCCGTTTTCGGTAACGATGTGCGGCAAATCGTTGGCGCTGTTGGCGCAGACCGGTGGCGCCGCAAATCCGACCGAAAACGACAATAATGCGGCCAATACCGCCAAGTTCCGCCGGTTCATTGGCCCCTCCCCAATTGATTCATGCGCTGTCATTGAAGGCGTGCAAGACAAAAGAAAACGCCGTGCGGTCTCGGCAGAAACCGCACGGCGTCAGTGTAGGATCCTAGAACCCGCCCCGGAGGAGGATGGGGTTGCCAGGATTGGACATTAGAACGTTCCTCTGATCGCGAAGCTATACCGCCGATCCGTGGTCACCCACTGTTGACGATGAACGTCGCCCGGCAACCCGGCGTCGATATAGGTGCGGGCCCCCGCCAGATTGGCGATCAGGACACCGAGTTTCACGTTGTCCAGGACGGAATAGAAGGCCGAGAAGTCAAGCTGGCCGTAGGACTCGGCATAGTCCGGAACATTGGTGTTCACTTCGGTGGTCGACAGAAGGTAATGCGAACGCCAGGAATACGCGGTCCGCAAAGAGAGGCCACCATACTCGTACAGCAGGGCGATGTTGTACGCATGGTTCGACAACCCCTCAAGCGGCAGCTTGGAAAGACTGACCAGGTTCACATTGCCGGTTTCGCTTGAGTTGTAGGGGTCGACCGCGCCGTTGCGCGCACCGGAACTGTTGATCAGCGTGTAGTTGCCGTCCAGGCCGATGCCCGACCAGAAACTGGGGAGGAAGTCGAAGAACTGGTGATAGCCAAGTTCAAAACCGTCCACCTTGCCGGCGCCGCCATTGTAGGGCTCCTGCACCAGCACCTGGTTGGTGACGCCGCCATTGGTGAATCCGCGGTACCCCGTGCCGTTGGTGATGAAGTCGTGGATGTCCTTGTAGAACAGGTCGCCGGTCAGGCTACCCGTCTTGGCGAAATACCACTCCAACGACGTATCGAACTGATTGGCGTGCATCGGCTTCAGGTCGGGGTTGCCGGCCGTCGCCGTGTATTGGCTGACGCAATTGGTATTGCCCGAGGTCGCGCCGGACGTCGTGCAGGTACCCCCCGAAAGCGTTCCGAGCGTGGCCGAGATGGTCGCCGACGGGGTCAATTGTTGGAAGTCCGGCCGGTAGATCCCCTGCGACGCGGCAAAGCGCCACTGCAGGTCGTTGGTGATGTGATCGCGGATGTTGAACGCCGGCAGAACCTCGAGATATTCGTGACTCGGGTTGAACGCGGTGGTCGACCCGTTGGAATAGGCGATGGCGCTCGCCGGCATCGCGCTGGTGTAACCGGAAATCGTGTTGAAGATCGTATTGCCATAGGCTTGCGCCTTGGTATCGACCACACGCACGCCGATATTGCCGTCGATCGGCCGGTTCGCGCCGAACAGTTCAAGATCGTGCTTGAAGCGGATGATGCCATAACCGGCGATGTCGGTTTCCGTCTGGAAGACATAGGCCGGGATGCCGTTGTTGCCGGTCGCCGTCGAACTGTAGATGTTGTTGAAGGACGGCCACCATCCGCCATAGGTGTTCGCCAGCTTGACGAGATCGGGGGCGGAGGTCGGCCAATGGCTGAGGAAGGTGGCCGAGGGCACCACCGCGACCGGCATGGCGAGAGTGTAGCCCGAGAAGTACTTGCCCCAGTTGAACGGTTCGGTCGGGAATTGGCTTCCCAGTTGGGCCACCGTCGGGGTGGTGCCGAGACAGTAACTGCCACCGCCCCAACACGGCGCGATGCCGGCCCAGTCATAGCTCGTCTGGCGGTCGAGTTCGGCACGGTGCGAATAGCGGACACCGATCTTCGCCGAATTCAGCCAGCTATTGTCGAAGCAATACTCGGCGTCGGCCTTTTCGGCCCATTCCCACGCCACGTTGTTTTCATGCCAGTCCATCGTCGCGATGCCGTAATACCCGTTCTGATCGGCCGGGTTCCACGACAGTGGCGTGGTGAATTGGGTGACTGGATTGCTGCTGTTGAGGTTGATGTAAACGGGCGGCAGCGCGCCGCCGTCATTCACCGTGTCGCTGGTGAACATCGTCCAGTCCAGCTGGGTAATCGTCGCATAGACGTATTGCGAGTCGAGGTTGAATTCCCACTTTTCATTGGGATTCCACTTCATATTCAACGACTGGTCGTAGGTCTTGGCGTTCTCGGTGTTCCACCGCGTGTCCAGGAAGCTCCAGTCCGACGATGTCTTGTTGCCCATCGACTGGGTCATGATGCCGGACACGAAGTTGCCGTTCGAGTCGAAAACCGGGTTGATGAAGCCGTTGGTGCCGGCGCCGGCGTTGGTGTCTTCGTCGATGCCGATGCCGTATTCGGTTTGCCGCTCAAGCATCTGCTGATGAATTTCCTGAGCGGTGATTTCCAATGTTTCCGTCGGACGCCACTGCAATGCGACGATCAGGCCCTCGCGCTTGCGTTCGTCTTCCAGCGTGCGGTAGTTGAAGCCGTCCGGCGTCTCGACCGTCTGGCCGGAAACGACGTCGGTGCGGATGGTGTAGGGGTCGATCGAGAAGGTGTTGGCGCGAGTCAGCAGATCGCTGTAGGAGAAATCGACCAACAGGCCGATTTCGCCGATATGCGACGTCTTCCAACGGTCGCTGAACATGATGCTGCCTTCCGGCCGCCCCTGGCCGACAAGATCCCCCCACTGATAGTCGAAGTTGTAGGCGATCTGCAGACCTTTCTGGTCGAACGGCAGACGCGTCCGCAAATTGACGATGCCGCCGATACCGCCTTCGATCTGATCGGCCGACGGGCTCTTATAGACGTCGACACCGGCCATCAATTCGGAGGGAACCGTGGAGAAGTCCAGGGCGCGGCCGTCATCCGGCGCGAACGTGTCACGGCCGTTGAACTCGGAGCCAATCCAGCTCATGCCGCGGATCTGCACCGAGCTGCCTTCCGGGACGACACGCGACGGATCGCGCGCCTGCGCCACGCGCTCGATGGTCACGCCGGGGACGCGCTGCAACGCTTCGGTCACGCTCTTGTCCGGCAGCGCACCGATGTCGACGGAGGTGATCGAATCCACCATCTCTTCGGAGTCTTCCTTGATCACCTGCGCCGAAGCGACCTGCGCCCGCAAGCCGGTGACGACGATTTCCTGGACATTGCCCGCCTGAACGACCGGAGCGGTCTGGGCAAGCGCGGAGGCGCTCGCCATGACAACGCCAATCGCAAACAGGGAAACGCCACCGAGCAGTCGATGTGACCGCAGTTTTTCCGCTGAATTCATGATCCTCCCCCTTATTGATCCTGGCAGGCGAGAGGAATCGCCATCAGGAATATTCGTTTTCGGACGCAACGGAACAGGGACCCCCCTACCGTCTTGAGGAAACTATTCGCAATTTTTCAGACGACCGCAAGCGCTAAATCATATAAATATGAATTTTGACGGCCACCGTGGTACCGATACCACACTTTGCCGTGGTATCGGTACCAACCTAACGCAAACACGGCCTAACTGGGAGGATTAAATGAAGCGATTTCTTGCGCTCGCGGTTGTAGCTTCGATCGGGGCGGCAGGTCCCGTCGTCGCCGGCACCTTTACTGATGGCAACTGGTCGCCAAGCGGGTGCGGCGTTCCGCCCACGCCCCAGAATTTCGATATGTCATCCCGCTCGGCGTACAAAGCCAGCGAGGCTCCGGTAACCGCCTTCGTCGCCGATGAGCAGAAGTATTTTCAGTGCATGGCTGAGGAATCCCATGCCGACATGACCATCATCAAGCAGACGATGGACGCCAAACGCACCGCCATCACGGCTCAGTTCGACAAGATCAAGGCGGATAGTCATGCCGCCGTCGAGAAGTTCAATGGCCCCGCCGCCACCGGCGGCCAGACCGCCAAAACCCCGGCTCAGGCGCCGGCCGGGAGTTCGACCACGCATTAGGATTGATCGACGGCGAACGCACCCCGCTCCCGACGGGGTGGATCGCCCGCGACTTGATTGGGAGGAAGAAATGAAACGTTTGCTAATACTCGCCGTTATGACGTCGATCGGTGTCGCGGGTCCCGCCGTGGCTGGTTCGATCAAGGACGGAACCTGGGCGCCAAACGGCTGCGGCGCCGAACCGACCCCGATGGATGTCGATCTGTCGTCCCGTACCGCCTACAGGAACAGCGAAGGGCCTGTTTCGACCTATGTCGCCGACGCGCAAAAGTATTTTGAATGCGCGGTCGACGAGGCCCATGCCGACATGGTCGCCATCAAACAGGCGATGGACACCAAACGCGCGGCGGTGAAGGTCGAATTCGACAAGATCTCCGCCGACAGTCACAGCGCCGCCGCCAAGTTTAGCG
>Ga0181520_10009761_pt1 | contig 13130 bp, 11 predicted proteins | sample PEATcosm2014_Bin_29_FD_132451 | JGI IMG/M metagenome (GOLD analysis project Ga0181520, IMG submission 132451) | Peatland microbial communities from MTU Mesocosm Facility, Houghton, MI, USA - PEATcosm2014_Bin02_30_metaG | ecosystem: Environmental > Terrestrial > Soil > Wetlands > Peat | place...
CACCGTGCTGTTGCCAAAGTTTGCCACGTAGAGGTTGCCGCTGGAGTCGAACGCCAGGGCGTAGGGACCGCTCAGCCCGGTAAGGGTTTTGGTGGGCGTGGTGCTCCCCGGTGCGAACTCGTTCACAGTCGTGCCAGTGCCACCATCGCCCCAGTCGGTCACGTAGAGGTTGCCGCTGGAGTCAAACGCCAGGGCCTGGGGCTGGCTCAGGCCGGTAAGAATGGCGGTGGGCGTGGCGCTCAGAGCGCGCGTAGCCCCGACCACGGCTAGGTTGGCACCGGTGGCGATGTCGATGTCCGCCCCGCGGAGCGTGATGGCGCTGGCCGTGGGGTTGGTCGACGTAACCGTGGCCCCCGCGTCGATCGAGAGCGTGCCCACGCCGTCGTTGCCCGTGCCGTCCGCGTTAACATCTGCCGCCAGCGTGATCGTCCCCGTGCCAGTCTCGACAGTGGCGCCGACGTCCACCGTGAGATTGCCGGTCGCTGCCAGGTCCACGTTGCCGTTGGCGCTGACGGTGTCGATCCCCGCAACCTCGATGGTCGCGGCGCTGGCGACGATGCTGCCTATGCCGGCGTTGGAATCGTTAATCTGGCCGACCGTAAGATCATCACCGGGGAGGGTTGCCGCGAGCGAGCTGATATTGTCGGCCCCGCTGATGTCGATCGTCGCATACTGGGAAGTCGTAGGCGAACCGGGGTTCTGATAGGTCAGGCCCGTCGCCAAGGTCGTAGATCCGCTGGCAAAGGCTTCGCCTGCGCCCAGGTCAATCTTCAACAAACTGGGCGAAGGTTCCGAGATCGTAATCGCCGGCGTTGCCCCGGCCGTGTCTTCCGCCAGATTCAGGACACCTCCCGGCCCAGACCAGGTCAAACTTACCGTCTCTGCCAGGTAGGTGAACTTATCGGCCGACGAGGTCGTCGAGGTCCCGCCGGGGCCTGTCACCGTCACATCCACCACGCCTGCTGACTCCGCCGGGCTGGTGGCCGTGATCTGCGTGTCAGAGTTGACTGTGAAACTGCTCGCCGCCACCGCTCCAAAATCCACCGCTGTGGCATCCGTAAAGCCCGTCCCCGTGATCGTTACCGTGGTTCCGCCCGCCGTGGAACCCGACGAGGGAGCAATCCCGGTGACGACGGGGCTCGCAGCTTGGCTCTGTCCGTATACGTAGGCCGCACCCTGGCGGCTGTTGCCGCCGACCGTGGCGTAACTCGCTCCGACCACCACCGTGTTGCCACTGATCGAAACCGACCAGCCGAACCCGCCGTCCGCCGCACCATCGGATGTGGTAAGCTCGGCGGTCTGGGTCATGTTCCCTGCCCAACCGCCGATCGGCTCCGTGAACACGTACGTGCGCGGGCCGTCGCTGCTGTCCGTGGCATCCACCGCTCCGACCACCACCGTGTTGCCACTGATCGAAACCGAGATGCCGAAATAATCGTCCGCTGCGCCATCGGACGCGGTGAGCTTGGCGGTCTGGGTCATGTTTCCCGTCCAACCGCCGGTGGGCTGAGTGAACACGTAGGCAGCACCTTGGGCTCCGTTGCTGCCGACTGTGGCAGCCTCCGCCCCGACCACTACCGTGTTGCCGCTGATGGAAACCGAGATGCCGAAATAATCGTCCGTCGTGCCATCGGACGCAGTGAGCTTGGCGGTCTGGGTCCAAGCGGAGTCGGACTCCGTAAACACGTAGGCCGCACCCTGCTTGGTGTTGCCGCCGACCGTGGCTCCCGATGCTCCGACCACCACCGTGTCGCCGCTGATCGAAACCGAGCCGCCGAAATAGTCGTCCGCTGCGCCATCGGACGCGGTGAGCTTGGCGGTCTGGGTCCAAGTGGAGCCGGACTCTGTGAACACGTAGGCCGCACCCTGGCCGGTGTTGCCGTCGACCGTGGCCTGCTCCGCTCCGACCACCACCGTGTTGCCGTTGATTGAAACCGAGTAGCCGACATACGCGTTCGCCGCGCCATCGGAGGCGGTGAGCTTGGCCGTCTGCACCATGTCCGCCCAACCGCTTGAGGGCTCCGTGAACACGTAGGCCGCACCCTGCTTGGTGTTGCCGCCGACCGTGGCTCCCGATGCTCCGACCACCACCGTGTTGCCGCTGATCGAAACCGAGCCGCCGAACCCGTCGTTCGCTGCGCCATCGGACGCGGTGAGCTTGGCGGTCTGGGTCCAAGTGGAGCCAGACTCCGTGAACACGTAGGCCGCGCCTTGGTCGACGTTGCCGCCGACCGTAGCGTACGGTGCTCCAACCACTACAGTGTTGCCGTTGACTGAAACCGACTCACCGAACTCATCGTTCGCGGTGCCATCGGACGCGGTGAGCTCGGCCGCCTGCACAAACGGATCGATCTTGATTTGGCCCTGAGCCCCCGCGGTGCTGACGTGGATCAAGAGCTCCTGGCGGTCGCCTTCGGTCCGAACTTCCAGCGAGGCGGGCAACATCTTGCCCGTGGCATCGCAGGCCGTCAATCCGGTATAGCCCAGCGCGGTCGAGCCGTCTGGCCGGGTCAAGCTGAGTCCGTTCCCCGCCGCGTTTACCGTGCCCGTCAGGTCGCCACCCAAGGCCAACTCCAGCGTCAGCGAACCGCTAGCCTCGGACTGCGGTAGCGGAGCTACGGTAAAGCCCTGCTCCAATCCGCCCGGACCGTTGACGAACCACTCGTCGATCGTCCCATAGTTGGAGTCCACCCGGTTGCCGTTGACCGAGGTCTTAGCGGTTCCCACCGGCTGCACCGCCCCGCCATAGCTCAGCCCCGCGAGCGTCATGTCCCACGTGTCCAGCCCCGCAGAGACCTGCAAGGTGCCCGACTGCAATTGGGCAGTGAATCCGTTTGCCGGGTTGGCCAAGCTCACGCCCGCCGCACCGGACGCTGCATGATACGCAGATTGGTCCTGGCCGATTGCCGAGGAGATGGCCGACTGAGCGCTGGCGGGCAGATCGGCCAGGGTGCTGGCCGCCGGGATGTTTGCCCCCACCGCAAGCAGAAGCCGGTGCTCCAGCAATTCCAGGCGCAACATGCGGCGACCCGAGAACCGATCGCACCCGGCGGCCCGGCCCCTGGTCCTCGGCCTCTTGCGATCCGGCGATGCGTTGCTTCGACGGTTGGCGGTGCTTAGAGACATGGGAACGATCACTCCTGGTCTCTTGACGTGGACGGGCCGGAAGCCTCATCGCGCTCCTACTTAATCTAATCGCCTTCCGGTAGAATATATATCCCCCCCACCATACGGTATTGAGTGGGGGGGGTGCATGGTCCTATGCCGTGGATTAAAATGCTCCCCGGCGGTCTCCGTAGGGTTCCCTGGTCATGGGTTGGCGTGTTGGTTATGGCGGCACAATCCTCGCACGAACGAATCGAGTCTCTTCCCGATCCGCAATTGCTGGCCGAGATCCGTGCCGGCAACTCTCAAGCGGAGCGGGCCCTTTTCAATCGTTATTACGCCCGCATGGTCGGCTTCGCGCGGGCGCGGATGAATACCCGGCTGCAAGTCCGTGTGGCGGCTTCCGACGTGGCCGCATCGGCCATCAAGAGCGTGCTCTTGGGCGTTCCTCCCGGGGAGTTCGACCTGGCCGATGATGAAAGTCTCTGGCCGCTGCTGGTGACCGTAATGCTCAACAAGCTGCGAAACCAATGGAAGCGGCACACGAGCCAGGGGCGGGACCTCCGCGTCTCCCAACCCATCGACGCCTGCCAGTGGCTGGTGGCCGACTCCCAGCAGCAGACCTGCCAGGCCGAATTGGACGACCTGGTCGAACACCTGCTCGCCGACTTCCCGCCGCGCCGGCAGAACATCTTGCGGTTGGCGCTGGAGGGGTTCGGCGTGGGCGAGATCGCGACGTCGGTCGGCGTCACGGAAAGAACGGTCTACGAAACACGACGTGAGGCGGCCCGTCGTCTGTTGCAGTTGCTCAACCCGGCCGGCGACTGATTTTTTGACGTATTGCATGGTTTGGACAGCTCCCTTGCCCGTTGCTCTCTGATCCCGGCCACTGCGGACAGCATTGGGGGCCTTTCTTCTGTTGGGAGCAACGTTTCCGGCCCGGATCGGAAGTCCGGCCGGACATTTTCTTGAAATCTGCCCTAATCTGGTGGGCAACCTGGATGGTTCCTTGCATCACTACGAAGCCTGACAGTGATCGTCGTATCGTTTTCGCACCGCTCGATAACATGGTACATGCTGATCGTGGGGAACTGGGCGAAGGAACGTCCAGCCCGCTTTGCCGGTGCCAAGCGTTGCCAGACGGCAAGTGTGCCGTAGAGAGGACTACCAAGCCTCCCGCCATCGGTGACAGAATAATAGGCACTGGCGAGCAGCGATTCGTGGAAATCCACGGAGTGGCTGTCTAACGTCATTCCGTGCAGGCAGCCGCCGTCGAACTGAAAAATGATTTGCTTTGCCGAAGATTGCTCGGCGATCAGCGAGGACTGCTCGTCCTCGGCGTGGTCGTCGCAGACCTCGAACCGGACCAGGACCTCGTCCCCGACCTCCGTTCGGTTGGTAACCCGATATCTGCAGCCGTCCAAATCGTGCGAGCGCACGGCATAGTCGGGGGGGAGCACCACCATTGCTCCCTCACTACCGCAGTTGCTGAGCAAATACTGTTGTACCGCGAGATTGGCTTCGATTCGGTCGGGCGAAGCGTTGCACAGATTCATCCCATCCCACGAACCGCCGATGAACTCCAGCAGAATGCGTTTCATGTTGTCGCGGCTGCCGCCCCTCCATCGTGTGCCACGCTGAGCCTGCTTCTTGGGACCACGGATACAAGCCGGATTCAGGCAGAGCGTGGTGCAGAAAAACGGGAAAATCCGCTCGCGACCTTCCGCGTGTCGTTGAGCGATCAAGACCGGTTCTCCCACATTTTCGTTGAAGCAAACCGGGGGAAGTCCTCTGATATCCGATCAGGAACCTCGCCCGGCGGAACTTCCATGCCGGGGAGCAACATTTCCCGGCGTCATCGGAAGTGGGGTCGGAGATATTTTCCAGGCCTTCCCCCAAACGGTGAGAGCTAATGGGAAGGCTGTCTTGCCTACGACGCTCTGTCGCAGCTTTTCCGCGTTTTTTCAGTTCCGAAACGGCCGCCTCGTGTTGCTCCAAAAGGTGACGAAGCAAACGGTTCCGCCGCATCAACAAGAAAACAGTGCGATTTCTCCGGCAATTTCGGACTGAATCCGGCTTACCAGCATAGGAACCAGTTGCCCGCAGGCTCGCCTTGCAGCGGGTTCCCGGGGGGTGTCCGGAAAAGCATGGATACGGTGTGCTGAAGTACGACGGGTACCGTGCCCAACATCAAACCAATCCGTTTCAACCGGAGCAAGCGAGCCATGTCACTCGCGGCTCTTCCTAACCCTCGGAGGATTTACCATGTGCTTCAAGTTGTCACGTAACGTCGCGTTGTCGATTCTCTTCAGATCGGCGAGCTTTGCCTGCCTCGGCTGCTTGGCAACCCTGTCGGTTGCCGGCCGTGAATTGGACACTATTTACGCTGTGCCTCCTCCCGGCCAAGCAGCGCTCAGTTGGCGTGATCGCGTCTGTCGTTGCGGGCCCTCGGTGATGCTGGTAGGCGATCTGGAGCACTTCACAGGGACCGCCTTTGTCATTTCCTCGAAAAACCGACTTCTGGCCACCAATGCCCACGTGGCGGACAAGTTCTACGAACTGGGATCGATGGTGGCCCGAGCCAACGGCACGACCAAGACCTACACCGTCGACCGCGTGTGGTACCATCCGGGTGTTGTTCGCAAGCACGATCACTCCTTGGAGATACGCTGCCAGGACCCGTCGCACGGTGAAGTGGTTATCGGCTGCCCGGACGTGGCCGTGCTCCACCTTGCCGATGGTCCGGAGCTTCCCTTTGAGTTTACCCTTGCTACCCCTGAAGATTTGAATGAGCTGTTCGCGCAGCACGTCGCCATGCTAGGGTATCCCGCCTCTGACCGGCAGCCTTGGCTGGCGGCCGGAGAGAATCCCCAGGCGTCGTTCCGCGAAGGGACCGTCAACCAGCTTACCTCCTTGAAGGCGTGCGGCAGCCGTGATTCGCGGGAACCTCAGTTGGTTCAACACAGCATTTCCTCTTGGTTTGGCGCCAGTGGCGCACCGATCTTCCTGGCGAACGGCCACGTCGTGGCGATCAACGCCGGAGTAACCACGGTCCGTCAGGGTGGACTGACCAGGGAACTGCCGCTTGGCGTCCGCATCGATTGCCTCTGGGAGTTGATTGCATACTACAATCTGGCCAACCAACTGCCCATTCCCGTGAGCGAAGCAAGCCTCCACCTGGACCGCTACCGACAGGTTGACGATTACGAGATGCGTTGCCATACCGCGATGGCACTGGTCAACCAGTGCGATCGCCTGATGCTCATGGGTGATTTTCAGCTCGCCCTAGAAAAATGCAATCAAGCCTTGTCGCTGGTCCCGGCTTATTCCAAGGCCCTGCGGATGCGTAGCAAGGTGCGGCGCGAGTACGCCGGGGCACAGGGGGCCAATATGTTACCGGAAGACAAGCTGAGGTTGCTGAACAAGGCATTCGAGGATATCCGGCAATACGTTAAGGCGGTGCCCGATGACCCCTGGGGCTTGATCGACGCCTGCCTGACCAGGACATGGATCGACTGGGTGCGTACGGGAGACTCGTTCAATACTGAGGTTCAGTCACAGTTGACGAATCTCCTGGAGACCAACGTGCTGGATGCGCAACAGCGGGCCTATGCCTTGTCCGTCCGAACTGCGGCCATCGGCTACCCCACCAAGTGTCAAGCCGACCTGGACGAGGCTCTGCGTTTGGCTCCCTACGGTCTGACCGGAGCGATGGTCTACCACAGTCGCGCCAGATTTTGGCGGAATCACGGCCAGCCAGACACGGCAGAAACGGAACTAAGCCGGGCGGGCGAACTCCTGGAGGCCGAACGGCTCGTTGCGAAGGCCCAGGAAACGTTGGAGCAACCCAAGGCGACAGAGGAAGCGTTGCGTGTGGCTTTGCAAGAGATTTCCCAGGCATGCGAGATGACGCACTACAGTCGTTGGCAACCTGCCTTTCTCATGGCCGCAGCGCAGCATCGACTCGGTAACGATACCGAGGCAACCGCCTGGGCTGCCAGGACTCTCGACCTGGCCCCCAACAGCCGCAAGGCTCGCATCCGTCTGGAATTGGCCGGCTACAGCCGTGCAGTTCATGGGCGCACCTGGACTGAGGGCTATTGGCCTGATCCGCCGCAGACATTCGAGCCGGCGGGTGGCTCTGAATCAGGGCGAGTCATTCCCGCTTCCAGCCAATCGTTAATTTCCGATTCCAGCCGACCTTTGTCCGGAATCAATCTCAGCGATGAGAATTAGCGCAGCCCAGAAGGCTTGCGGTTAGTCGAGGCGCGAGGGCGTCGGTGTGCCTTGACCGTGGGAGTTAGACAACCACTGCGACCCTAAATCAGTCTGGATAGCCGGGTCTTCGTCCTATCTTGTAAGGGGGAAAACCATGTGTACACACTGGAATTGCCGGAAGTGGTTACGCTGGCTTTGGATGGGCTCGTTGATTGGATTGGCAGCCTGCTCGGGCTACCGGTTAAGGGGATTTGTGGCCTGCTCGGGCTGCGGATCAAACGCACAAAAGGCAGCCCGGAACTATGACACGGGTTGGGAGAAGCTGTCAAGCCGCAAGTTGGCTGATGCCGGTTCGGCCTCGGATAAAGCCATCTTGGCTGCTGCCGTTAAGGCTTTTGACGCAGCCATCGCCCTGAATTCCCGACATGCTAAAGCGGTTTTCGGCCGGGCGTTGACCTACCAGGAGCAAGGCGAAACGGAATCGGCGATCAGCGGCTATACCGAAGCGATCCGGCTACACGGCAAGATTGTCGCGGCGGCCTCCTACAAATGGCTTATCGGCGACAAATGGCACATCGCCGACTTCCATGTGCCTAACGCGATGGTCGCGGCGATCAGCAAGACGTTCTACACGCTGCAATGCATCGCCGGCATGCAGGTGCCTGGCGAGAATGACGCGGCGGCTAGCGATCAGCCAGCTCGTGATGCGGTTCCGTTAGGCGCCGAACTGGCCGAAGCCTATCTCAGACGAGGTTTGCTCTACAAACAGGCTGGCAAAACAGACAAGGCTATGGATGATTTCACCAAGGCGGTTCTTCTTGATCCGGGTTATCACGAAGCCTTCTGCCAGCGCGCCCGCGTTTACCTGGCGTTAGGCAAATACGCCGAAGCCATCAAGGACTGCCAGTTGGCAATCGGGCTCCAACCGAACTGCGTTGATGCGTTCCTCACGCTTGGGTCGGCAATCCTGTCCTCGCCAGACCAACAACCCGATGTGGCCGTTCAGTACCTCGATGAGGCAAGCCGCCTCGACAAGGAGCTAACGGCGGAGGCCAACGCCGAACGGGCACAGGCATATTTCAATATTGGCGTCGGTCTCACCAAAGCCAAAAAGCCGCTGGACGCGAAAAAAGCCTTCGACGATGCTGAGCGGCTGGATCGGAAGTATGTCAATCTCGACAAGCAATACAGGACGATAGCCGATCTGGCAATCAATGGCCCTCCGCCCCGAATCGCCTATTACCCGAGCATGCCTGATCCTGGGCTGCCTAGGCCTAAACGGCAACCGTTTGCCCTGTTGCAACAGAAGGAGTTTGACGAAGTCCTTCGCGCGTTCAGCATTATCCGTCCTATTGACGCCAAGTGCCCCGACGCATGGGAATGGTGTGGACGCGGCTCGGCCTTCTTAGAGAATAATGATCCGGTTTCGGCCATTCCCGACTTCGGCCGGGCGATCGAGTTGGCGCCAGATTTCGCACAGGCTTACTGTCTGCGAGGCCGTGCCTATACAATGATAGGCGATTACGACAGGGCCAGATCGGATGCCACGGACGCGATTCGTTTGAAGCCGGATTGTGCCCTGGCCTACTTCTATCGCGCCGCCGCGTATTTGAAGGAAAAAAATTTTGAGCGTACGCTTGCCGACCTTGATGAGGCCGTAAAGCTCGACCCGGAATTGGCGGTTCAGGCACGGTCCTCATATGCTGACATCTACTTTCGCCAAGGGATCAACCACATTGCCGCGCTGCGCTGGGACAGGGCCATCGCCAGCCTGGAGAAAGCGATCACTTTCGATACACACCGGGCCGAAGAACTGAATCCGCAACTGGCGCAGGCGTATCGAGAGCGCGGATTAGATCACGCAAACCACAGTGACTTTGAGGAGGCTGTTCGCGATCTTAAGAGAGCCTTCGAGTTGGACAAGGATAATGCCCACAACCACCGTTGCTGCGGATTGACGTGTTTCAAGATGGCGCAAACCTGCCATGATCGGGGGCTGACCGCCGACGAAAGAGTGCAGTGGCAATTTGCTGTCGTTCATCTTCGTCGGGCGATTCGGCTCGACCCTGAACTAGAGTACATTCTGCGCCATCCGTTGAACGATGCTCAACACAATCTCGATGCGATGTCCGCGCCAAGAGAACCGACGCGGATGAGGCCATGACGTCGCCATGGAGCTCGCGGGCTGCGGCGCGGCTTTTTCCGCAGCGGGAGTCATCCCGCGCTGCACGGGAGACGTGGCGGACAACCGAAAGTGATCCCTGAGTACGATGGCCAACATTTCAAAAAGGACCGCTGGAATCAGGAGAAGCAGAAGGTCGCGCATGCCCCAGCGAACGACCCTTCCGGATACGTCAATTGTGGACTAAATCCGGCTTATGAGCATGGGGACCTGTTGCCAGTCGAACAGCAACGTGTTGTAGTGTGACGGCGTGGTTCACGAGCGTGGGGTTTTCGAAGGATCGCTACTGCCGGGGCTGAGTCCTCGGCGGCGGTCAAACCGAAATCGAAGGAATCCAATACGATGCATCATCAACTCCTCGGATACCTATTGGGTGCACTGGACGACAACGAGCAACGGAGCGTCGAAGCACGCTTGGAGTACGATGCGGAGTGGCGGCACCAGTTAATGCATTGGCGGCAGCAGGTGGTACCGCTGGCGGCGTTGCGGCCCGATTTTGAGCCGCCAGCGGGCCTGGCGGAGCGGACGTGCCGTTATGTGGCCGACTGTCGGCTGGCCCTATGCTGCGCCGTGCGGGGTGGCGACGGAGACTTTGAAGGTCGATCGGCCCATGTGCAAGCGTGTTGTCCGGCAGGTGATGCAACTGGTGAGAAGGTACGTCGCTTCCCTTGTTGATCCGGAGATGCTGCGGAGGATTGAGAAGACGATGGCGGACGAATCAAAAACGATCCGGAACAGACAAGCGACAATAGGAGCGAGGCAGGGCGAGGGCGTGATGAGGAAGATGGTAAGTTGTTTGCCGATGCCCGGAGCGCCGAAGCATTACTGAGGACGACAAGCCCGGGGCAGCATTTTTGGTCTACAGTCATTGCGTTATCGCTTGATAACCCCGACCGGTTTGGTTGCCCAGAGCGTGCATGATCGGGCCACAGGCAAGTGCAGCGAGCGCCGCGCTGACGACAGCGCTTTGGCGACTTTGCCTCGCCTTCCGGTCGGTTATCCGTTCATCGACGTGTTGGCACATTGCCGGGTCTCGCCAACAATAAGTGACGAGTGTCGATGCTCCGGGAAACCCGTCAACCTCGCGAATCAGGTCTTTACTGCAATCAAGATCTTTCATAGCCATCTCTCCCAAACGTGAGCCGGCAAGGACATGATTATCCGTTCCGTCGAAAAAAAGCCCCCGTCGTCTGTTCATGGCGGTCGTTTCGATCAACTTCGGCAAGTGCCCGTTCAGTTAAGCAAGAACCTGAGCCGATTTCGGAAGGGTCTTGGCGGACAAAAACCGGAATTTCGGCGGGATCGGCTGCGCACGACCCGCTGCCCGTCCGTTCCCCTCTCTTGCGAGAACATGGTTCGGCCTAGAGTCGGAGGCCGCCCCGACATGCGGGCTATGCAGTTTCGGTGCAAATTGATGCAACGCGTGCCGCTGAGCGGCAAATAGTCTAGCACCACTGGAAGCACCGCGTCTTTGTGGAGTCGCCGCAACTCCTTACGCCCGTTTCGCTTTGGGCGATTCTATCTTCGGCCTTCGGAACCGAGGGTTGGGGGTTCAAATCCCTCCGGGCGTACTTGTAAGTGCCTTATAAATAAGGAATTACGACGATAAGCCAACTTCCAACGTGTATCCCTTTTAGATGCCTAGCAACGAAGTATCCCTTCGGCTTTCGTTGGCTCGGTTCTTGGGTGGGATACTGACGACGAAGCCCTCTCTTCGGGCTTGGTTTTTGCTCGCTGCTGCGTTCGCCGCCCTTTGATTTTCGTTGGCGTGGCGATGTCATTCTTACCACCCTCTCTCCTGCTCCCCCTACTCGACTCGGACCCGCCATTCCTAGCGGCCGAATGAGCCGTTCGTTCCGCCGCTCGTCCCCTTTCATCCGACCCCAATCCGCCACTAACACCCAGGTGGTAGAGCGGGTTTCCGGTCGGATGGGGATGGGGTTTCTGCGGACCCAACGGCCATTGCCAAAGAGGTATGAACTTTCGCTCCGATCCGCCTCCTCGGACCCGACCTTGGTGGACTGGACCCGATCATCAGACCCCAACACGGAGACCATCATGGGCAGTTTCGTTCCAAGACGCACGTCCAAGCTCAAGATCCTGTCCCGGCTTTCCATCGTCCCAATCGGGGTAACATTGTTCTGGACCTTCATGCTGTCGTTGGGCAGCAACTACAACATCGTGCGTGCCGCTTTGATTGGTGGTTTCGGTGCGACTGCTCTCGTCTTGGGCTTCTTGTGGGGCTTCACGAACGTCATGACGGCCTTGACGATGCCCAAGGTGTGGCTGCTCCTCCGGCGTGGCGGGGGCGATCCGTGGTTCATGAGTATCCCACCACCCTTCAACAACGACCCTCCCGAAGTTCGCTATCAGGAGTTGTATGGAGAGAAATTTCGGCAAGAGAACGAGTGGCTTCAACAACCTCTCGTGCCGTTGCCACCTCAAAATGATCCCAAAGATGCGACGAGGGGGATCGACGACCCCAACATCATCTAATGGAAATCTTCCTGTTTATCCTCGCCGTGGTCGTGTTGGCGTCTCTGCAATATGAAGTTGATGTGAAGTATCTGAATGACGACTACGAAAAATGGAAGCACTGCCGAAAATGACGCCCCGCTTCGTTTGCGTTGGATGCCAGGGTGAAACCTGTCCTCGTTGCGGTGGTCGGGGATGGGTCGCTGAGTTCCTTGTTCAAGTCGAACGGATGAACTTACTCGTCGAGGCCGTCGCCAAAAATCTCATTGAGAAGCGGATTGCTGCCCTAGGACAGGAGGAATGGAGCCGACGGGCGGCTGCCGAGAACCTCACGGTCGATCAGTTCACGCAGATTGAAACTTGGGTAGCAACTGGCCCGATCCAATACCAGTTCATGAGCCTGACCAACGAGGTGATTAACGCCCTCTGCGATGTGGCTGGCATCGAGATGCCACCCGTCGTCGAGGAAGATCGGCCCGATTTGAAGGTGGTGGGGTGATGTGCCATATCAAGAGTTGGATTCTTCAAGCCTGTGAATCCAATGGAGTTCCGGAGTTGGCCCAGGCCATCATCGTCGAATGGAACAGCCGTTTCACCAGACGGCTTGGGGATGGCGTCTACAGCCCCATCACCTTCCGAGCAAGAATTCGATTGAGTTTGCCGCTATGGCCGAGGGCGTCAGAAAAGGATCGTCGAGAGACGGTGATCCACGAGGCGTGCCATTGCATCGTCGGCTACAAGTTCGGAGTTGTCGCCCATCACGGCTCCGAGTGGAAGGCAGCGATGAAGAACTGCGGCGTCGAGCCGCTCCGACACCACAACGTTGATCGGACTGGCCTGGCTCGACGGCAAAGGCTTTTCATCCTTCTTGATTGTCCCAACGAAGGTCTCGAAAGGAAGTGCAGGATTCGCTCGAAGGAACTCAACCTGGTGCAGAGGGGAAAGTGGTTTGTGTGCAAGGTCTGCGGTCTGCACCTGACCAGGGAGTCGGCTTTGGAAGAGGATCGGACGGCCATCAATGCGAATGAACCGAGTTTCATCTGACTTTGCATAGGATAAGAATGACTGCGACGGCGGCGGCAACGATGGCCGAAACAAAGCCAATGAGCGTCATCGTCCAAAGCCAACCTCGTCCCCATATCTTCTGCCG
>Ga0181520_10009762_pt1 | contig 13129 bp, 12 predicted proteins | sample PEATcosm2014_Bin_29_FD_132451 | JGI IMG/M metagenome (GOLD analysis project Ga0181520, IMG submission 132451) | Peatland microbial communities from MTU Mesocosm Facility, Houghton, MI, USA - PEATcosm2014_Bin02_30_metaG | ecosystem: Environmental > Terrestrial > Soil > Wetlands > Peat | place...
CGGTGAAACCCGTTTGCGGGTTGTGACAGGTGGCGCACGAATAACCGGGCGGATCGGACAGGGTGGCGTCGTAGAAAATGGCCTTGCCGAGCTGCTCCCCGACGGACAGCGGCACAACATCCGGTGGCTGCGCCGGGGCCGGCAACGGTTGGAAATCGGCGGCGCTGGCCCGGACGTCCGGCCCGGCGGCCAACGCGACGGCCAAGGCGGCGGGAAGCACACACCCCTCCAGACGAGGCAGACGCATACTGATATGACCTTGGGGGCCGGTCATTTGGAAACAGGCCGTTGCGTGATCCGGGCCGTTGGTTCTGCGCATGTCATCCGAACCGGTCTTTCATCGTTTGATTTCGTCCATTCCGTCCCCGGCCCGGGGCCGGGCTCCGCCGCCCAGTTCCCTTAACCCGGCCGGGGGAACTTGTCAAGAGACAGACGTTTCCGTAAACCCCCAATCCACCGCCCGGCGCAAAGTGCTTCCGCCAGGAGCCACGACAAAAATCGGCAAACCTGTTGCCAGACCGGAAATCATCTGCTAAAAAGGATGCCGGCAGATGCGGGTGTGGTTCAATGGTAGAATGTGGCCTTCCCAAGGCTGAGACGAGGGTTCGATTCCCTTCACCCGCTCCATTGATAGTGAGGCACTTACGAAGTATGTAGCTAAAATGTAGCTCAAATCCAGCTTTTACTCCCGTTAGCCACCCTTGGCCCGCTTTGCACCCGGTCGCCAGCTACAGTGCCGATTCTGCGAGCGAAAACGTCCGGGCGCAACGGAAAAAGAGCGATTGATTGGGGGTCGTGACGGGGCAAGCAATCGCCCGCGCCGTGCGGCGCTAGAGCACTAAAAGCAACCTGACTCGCACCCAACGCCACGCCCGCAAGCCCGCGCGTCAAAGTTTTCAAGCACGCGCCCGACTGCACAGAGAACGACACTCTAAATGCAAAAAGGAAAACCCCAAGACTTGGTTCGCGGAAGTGGACTCCGCACATTTTGACCAACGCCCGTCGCGGCTTGTTTCGGACAGGTAAGCCCACAACCAGCACCCGTCCAAGAGAACTCGCAATCGTGGTTCACAAACGGTTTGCAACGGCTAGTTGTTCAAATTCAAACCCGCGCTTATGCGGCATGGCTTGTGGATAACCGATCTCCACCATCATTCGTGCGCCTGCGACTCGTCTGGTGTTCTTGGCAGTATTCCCGGCGCGAAATCCTAAGAGCAAAGTCCCCGGCCTGGCGAGCACTGTCAAGGTGGAGGCAGAGGGAGACGGGGGCACGACCTTGACAGGCGCAGACGGGCCGTACAATGACGGAGCGTTTCGCGCCAAAATCACCCCCCAATTTCCAACTCGTTTGAGATATGGCGCGACTGCGCCGCTGCCGCCGTTCTGGCGTCACTGGATTGGGTCGTCCAGAGACTTACCTGGTCAAAAGACTTGGGCGTCGCGAATGCGCCGCCTTGTCCAAGGCCGGTCTGTTTCCAATTCGGAACGGAGCGCGGGGGAAAGCAGGGCGCGCGTGTGAAGAATTGGAAACAGTCCGGCCAGGGGCCGCGACACGAGAACGCTTTTTGAGGGTGAGGGGGAAAAGCGTTTTGGTGTCGCGGCGGGGAGAATCCGCGTGCCTAGCCCCGCCAAAAATTCGTCTAAAATTCTCGCTTGCATGGCCCTGCGGTCTGTGGTTTCATCCAGTGTTCCGAAAAAATGTATGTGATTTAACAAATTTGACAACTGATTTGCGGCTTCGGCTGCTGTCCTCAACGAAACTGGTAATTTCACGCAACGGACACGATTCGAGGCACGCCCACATCGGGCGTGCCCGAAAGCGTTCCGTTGAAGGCATACCAGTGCCTGTTGAGGGGCGTGATTAGGTCACGCCCCTATTTTTTGGACCACACGAACGGGCGCAATGAAAACACAATAAATGACAAAAATAATCAATGGCGGAAATACGGGAACCTGGACTTTCCAGTCGGTCTGCAAAAGACGATTGGTGAGCAAGGTGCTTAATGTTTGGTGCGCCATTTTATTTTCTTCCTTTACGGCAACTGCGGACTTAACCAAGCCGGATGTTTTTTACGGAGGCTTTGCTTTTTGTGGCAAAGCCAGTGACGTTGGCAAAAGTTTTCCGATAGCGTCCTCGCTAAATACGCCAACGGATGACGGGACGCCTTTTCTTGGACGGATTACTCGCGATTTTTTTCAAAAGAACAGGGATCGTTTCAATCGGATGAATCTTGAGTTTGGATTGGCACGCCGTGAGGACACCCCGTTGGTTTTCGCGCTCGCGTTAACCGATGAAAAAGTTTTGCGCGATGAGTTTAATGACTTTCACAAGCTGGTCATTCAACTCGGCTTTGAAATGTTGATCTTGGATTTCAAGGAACAGCAAGTGGTGTGTTCTCAGCCAATTTGCATAGAACTCATTGACGCTGGAAAAGTACCTTTTGATGAAGCGGCGGTGCGCGAGCGGATGAAGAAAATGATTGAGGGAACCGAGTCGCAATTGTTTACAGCAGTTTTGGCAAAAGCAGACCGAATACAACCTTATTCAAAGAACCAAGCCACCTTGCAAATCCGCCGAGTTGGAATCGGAGAAAAGGCCCTGCCCTTTCTGCCAGAAATTCTTCGCGGCTCCACTAACGCCTACGCACAAACGGTGGCACAACAATTCGGGTCGTTGTTGACCTCGAAAGCCGGAGTGGCTCTGTTGCCTTTCGCCAAAGACGGGTTAAACACGAAGATGGCATTGGTCTTTTCGGACGCATCAGCGGTCCAATTCAAAATTCCCGCGCCAACCTTTGCGGTGGATGTTGATGTGAAAGGTTTCAAGAAGGTTTTGGACAAGAGCACCGATGCTGAGGCTCTCTGGATTTACGGAGCATTTTTGGGAATCCGCGTTTATGAACCTGAATTCAATACTGTTTATCTCGATGCGCCCGTGAAATATGGTGTATCAAAAGTGGTTCCGGCCACCCAAAAATCAGTAGATGAATTCCCGGTTGTTTCGGAAGCGTTAAAGGGCGCATTTTTATCGGCCATTGAGCAAATGCAAAAAGACAAAAACACCAACGAGAAAGTTTTGAAAAAATGCAAACTATAATTCGATCCATATTGTTCATTGTTCTGGCTTCCTCTCTTTGCTTACCGGCTCACGCACAGCTTGTAAAAGTCAAGGGCAAGGGAGGAATCGAATATAAAGGGAGCTTCAAGCAGGGGTCTGTGGAAGAACACGCCGCTATTACCGAAGCTAAACGGAACGCTATGACACGTTTTGCCGCTGACTTTGATAGCGCACGATTGGAATTATACAAAAAAATAGAGCCGGAAGTAATGGCAAACATTGACCAATATGTGACTGATTATACTCAGTTAGATCAACAGCTTGATAAAAGCGCCAAGCGTTACACCGTTATCATAGAAGCTTCCATTAACCCAACCCTCATTGAGACTGCGATTCAAAAAAGTTTCAGTGCAAACACCCCGGTAGCCGACGCCCGCGCGACAGCCAAGGCGGGAGCGAGTTATATGACGTTTGTTTTCGTTGCCCGCGAACTAGCTTCTCGCAAAGACTTCGATGCGAAGCGTACGGCAGTGGCAATCAGTGAAAGTAGCCAAGCGGGAGCGCAAAAGAACAAGGTAGCCGAAGATGGACAGTCTGCGGAAACCAGTTTGGATAAAAGTAGTGTTGCTAAGATTACGACTGGTGGAAATACGGAAACAAAGGCCGAAGAATTGGCCTATCGTGTCAATACAGTGACGGAAGTGGACAACGCGGTTAATTCCGTGCTGACTAAAGCCAGTTATGAAGTCGTGGATGCGGTGGACGCCGGGCTGGATGTGGGAGGTTTTAAGAATGACTTTAGTAGTGGCAGCGACATTTCGCCTGATACGCGCAAGGCGGCTATCAAAAACTGCAAGGATAAGGAGATTAAATACATCGCCATTGCCAACATGGATGTGGGATTACCGGAAAGGGATGAGGCCACTGGCTTAACCCGTGTTTATGTGACCGTGACGGCCAAGGTCAGCGACCTGTCACCCAAATTTCCAAAAACAGTCGCGTCCATCGCGGGAAAACCTTACGCTGGTCTCGGTTCAAATCCTCAAGTAGCGAAACAAAATGCCTTGAACGAGGCCGCGATGCGCTCTGCCAGTGAGTTGGTGGATCAGTTGCGGATGAAGGGTGTCAAGTGATAACGCCATCAACCGTCAAAAAATTAGTTAAACAAATAACAACAACACAAGGAATAAAATGACACGTATCAGTATGAAATCAATAATGGCCGTTTCCATCATCGGCATGATGATTGCCAGTCAATCACCGGCTCATGCACAGTTGGGCGGCCTATTAGGTAACAAAACGAGCGGCGACAGCGCCGGTGCCACTATAGACAAGGATGCCTTCGGCAAATCAGCCGATGATGTAGCAGGAAAAGTTCTAGCTGCGCGCATCACGTTTCTCGCTTCAAAGGCTAAATTGATGGAAGCGCTTGGGCTAAAGTCTGACGCTGTGGCGAAGGCGTCGGAAGCATTACGAGCCGCAGAAGGTAGCACCTCCGATAAAATCAAAGAGGCGGACAAGCAAAGTGCTGTGAGTAAGGACGCGAGTAAGCAAATTGAGGAATCTATGGCGGCATCCAAAGAACTGTCCGCTGAAAGCAAAGCTAAATTTGCAGAAGGCGGGGGCAAGTTCATTGAAGGCGTGCTGCTAGAGAAGGAACAGATTGAAGCAATTCAGAAACTCGTCGCGCAAGGGCAGAGCATGGTGCAATCAGCTAGTATCTTGCAAAAGGCCGGGGTGGTGAAGATCGTAAAACCTGTCACTACGATGTCCACTATGGTGCCGGGTGATGTGAAAGAAGGCAGTTCTACTTTAGCAAAAATACTGAAATTTGCCAAGAGCCAGAACGTGGAAATTCCCGGTGCTGACAAAGCAACAGATAAATTGGGTGGCCTGTAAGGTGTAATTTGCCAGCAAGGCGATTTTTATTAGTCGCCCCGCCGCTCCACTAAAACTATGAAACGTCATTTTTTCCCAAATAACACAGAACGATTGATTGCATTTTGTCTGCTGACGTGGGGCATGATGAGCAGTTTGCTGGCCCAAGCCCCAGCCACAAATTCGGATTCCCAAACGCCGTCGCAACGGAAGGCAGCGGTGTTTGTGTTTACTCGTGAACCGAAAGTTGGCGTCCAGCAGGCAAAGATTCTGGAAGACCTTGTTGCTGCCCGGGTTGCCAAATTGGGGTTTGCCACCCTCACCCGTGATGTCGTAGTGGATTCAATTTCCAAGGCGATGAAGCAACCGGGGGCCGAAATGACGCAAAAAGACAAATCCCTATACGAACAGTTTGCCGCTGCGCTACAGAAACCAGACAAGGGCGAGAAAAACCTCGAAGAACAGTTGGATGAACAAACTTCCGTGATGCGCCTCGCACAAACCATCGGTGCTGATGTAATCGTGATTGCCTCCATCGAGTCTTTTGGCACCGAAAAGCGCATTTTCAAGGGCAACGAACTTGCGCCGGTTGCAACCACAAGTATTTTCAATAACCTGGTGGTCAGCTATCGTTTGGCATTTGCCGCGTCTGGTGCAGTAGTGGCTGGCGATTCCGTCCGAATCACTCGCGCCTGGCGTGAGTCTGAAAGTCTCACGCGTGAAACAGACGATCTGCTCAATAGTATGTTTGACGAAGCAGCAACAGAGCTTGCAAAAAAAATCACTTCGGCCAACCAGGAGGTAAAAGAAGTGCCCAAGGTTCAGGCGGTAGGTGTGCAGTTTAATATCAAACCAGTTTTGCCGGGTGGGACACCATTGCAACTTCCCACCTATGAGAACGGTGATGTCAAATTATCTGTCAGCGTCACGGTGGCCGCTGACGTGACGATGGATGGTGTTTCTGTAGGTTCCGTGCCTGGCGAATTACGCTTTACCACCGGGTTGCATCAAATTCTGGTTCAGGCTGAAGGTTTTAAACCGTGGAAACGATTCGTCACAATTTCTGAAGGACAGAAGTTTGATATTCTTCTCGAAATGACACCCGAAGGTTACGACAAGTGGAAAGAAATCATAACCTTTTTGTCCGACCTTTCTCGCAAAACAAAACTGACTGATGCTGAGGTTAAACAGATGGAAGCTAAAGCCGAAGCAATGCGCAAGGCTGGCCTGATTGTAACCATCGGCAACAATGGCTTGGAAATGATTCGCAAATAATTATCTCTATGAAAAAAACAAATTGTTTTTTAAGCTTTTCTAGTCGCTTCTCACGCGCGGTGGCCGTTCTGATTTCTTTCGTTTGTTTTGCTTCTACAATTGCTACCGTCCTTGGGCAAACCAATTCAGTGCCGGAGAAAAAGCGCCTTTGTATTGGCCCTATCATCGCGATCAAGTCGGTGACACAAAAAGCCGCCAAAGCCAGCCAAGCTGAGACCTTGCAACAAACATTGGAAACCCTTGACACAACGCTGATTGACCAGGCTAATTCTAGCCGCAAATTTGAAGTTGTCGCTCGAAAGGACGCCTTGAAATCAATTCTTAATGAACAAGATTTTGGGGCATCGGGCAATATAGACCCAGCGACCGCAGCGCAGGCATTCAAGCTGGCGGGAGCACAATATCTTGTCCTGACTACCTTGACGGACTTCGTGATGGGGAATGAAGCCGTGAAATTTGATGGTATTGGAGCAGCCGCCAATCGTGAAGCGGTGCGTATCAGTTGCAGCATTCAAATTTACGATACGACAACGGGAAAACTGATTGAGTCGGCGCGTTTTCGTGGACAAGATGCAAACGTCAGTCGTGAAGGCAGCGCCACTGCTGACGGCGCTTCGCTAACCAAAATCACTGACCGACTTGCGGCGGATATATTAACACGGATTGTGGACGTTATCTATCCAGCCAAAGTAGCTGCCAAATTGGGAACACAAATAACAATTAACCGCGGAGAAGGTGCCGGAGTAGCGATTGGACAGACATGGACTGTATTTGCTTTAGGTGAGGAGATTACCGACCCTGATACTGGCGAAAAACTTGGCCGGAACGAAGCTGAAATCGGGAAAATTAAAATTACCCGTGTTACACCTAAATTAAGCTATGGAGAAACCATCGAAGATACCGGAGTTTCAGTTGGTAACATTGTCAGGCCGCAACAAGTTTCAGGACAAGCTGAAACTCCATCGCCAGCACCGTCTTCGTCGGGGGATCAAAAACCAAAGAACATCACGGACAAGGTGAAAGGTGATCTGTGATTTGAGATTTAAAGTCTGCTAGTGGGCGTGTTGTGAGGAGAATCCTTCTCGAAAATGTACAAATTCCCTATCGTAACCAAATTATGAAGATTGACATGTATTGCAGTGTGAACAACAAAATGAAATTTCTGTCTGTTCCGGCAGGCACAGATGTCAGTAAGATGCAGTTTCCGGCAGACTTTGACCCTGATCTCCGTGTCGTCCGGTTTAAGTCTCAACTTGAACTCATTCCAGGCGAACATTACATCGCGGTGGACGCTCAGGATGTGGTGAACCAAATTAACGCCAAAGGTTATGCGCTACATGGAGCCACAATCACCATTACGATTAAGCCCGTGGGCAAACAACCCGTAACATCGCCACTGCCGGGAAGGCAGAAACGTCGGTGAATTGCCGCAGAATTCTCCGATTTCAGTTTTGCCGGTCTTGGGGCTGATGACTGATTTAAGCGTTTCCGGTGCGCTTCTAGCGGCGGTTGAATTTTCACGATTGACCCGGCGGCGGCGGACGGTTTAACACCCCCTGCCAGCGTTCTTTGAAGGCCGATTCCTTGGCCCCGCTGTGAACGCTCGGCGTTCGCTTCGCCACTTCAACGATTATCGGCGGCGTTTGCCGCCCGGCCTCGCCGCTCTTCCATCCGTTCATCAACTCCCGGTCTTGCTGGTCCATCTGGCGCGTTCGCTCCTCCTTGTAGAGGCGGCAGTACGTCCATCGCTGGAACACTGCCGCGATGCAGATGCAAAGACCGACGGGCCGCACAATTTGATACAACGCCAAGCCTGCCAGAAAGCTGCCTGCCGGAATGACGAAACTTTGGACGAATGGTTTGTCCGGCAAAAATCGCGGCGTGCCGATGTAAAAGGAATGAAGCAGGATTCCCGCCCTCTTGCGCCGCCTGATCTCCAAAAGGTTTGAAACGGCAAAAATCCATGTCACGAGCGTCACTCCATAATAGGCGAGACCATAAACGGTGTCGTCCCATTTCGCCGGGATTATCCTGGAATTCGTCAAATGGCTTTGGGCCATGTAAAAAATCGAGATGTAGGTGAACCCAAAGTGCATCCCGAAAGTGACCAGAATGAGTTTGCCCCATGAGCAATAACGCTCGCCCATTTGGTGTTTCCAGAGCACGTCTAGCGGGAAGCAAAAGGCCGCCATAATTTGTCCAATGAGGCTCATAAGTTCTGTGGAAAAAGGACACGCAACCATGTCCGGCCATTGCCCCACACTCGCCCGCTCTGAAACACGATGCCTTCCACCACGCCCTGCGACTGCGGCCCGCCCTTTAAAAGCGTGGTGAATGCCCTCGGTTCCAAGTCGAACTCAAGCACCTGTTGCTCGCTGTCCGCCGTCGAAACAGTGTACCCTTGCACCCCGTAGCTTTTGCTCGTGCTCGAACCATAGCGGTACTGCAAGCGGCGTCCAATCGCCTCCGCCGCCCATCGGTTCGTCACCGCGTCGCCGTTCTGGTGAAAGATTTTGGTCTGCAAGTTGCCCAAAAGCGAGTCCACCCTGGGGCGGGCGTGTTCGCCGCCTAACGCGCTCAAATAATTGGAGTAGTTCTGCGTCAAATAAACCGTGCAGGCCCGCGCGGCCCGCGCGGTGGTTTGAAAGATTTGGTCGTAAGCCGTGCTGAAATAATGCGCCTCGTCCGCCCATATAAAGACGGGCCGCGCGTCCATGTCGGCCCGGCGTTCCAACGCTTTTTGCGTCATAAATTTCATCAACACCCCGGCGTACTGTCCAAGCTCGCTCCACTCCTTCACTGGCAAGTCCACGATGATGATGCGGCCTAAAGTGGTGTGTTCCGGGACGATGGTTGTTTCGGTGGAAAAAAGTTTTCGCAGTGTGCCGCGCAAAAAACTGTCGGCCAGAGTTGTGAACAAGGAGACGATGGAAGAACGCGGGCGGTTGTCCATGCGCGGGAATTCTTGCAACCAGTACTTGGCCGTCAATTGGTAATCGGGTTCAAGTTCGGCATTGTCGTTCGCCCTGGCTTTGGCCTTTTGAATGTAGGTGAAGCAAACGGATTCCTTCTGCCACGCATCACTTTTCACCTCCTCCGCGTCCTGCGGCGCGGTGCGGATCACGTCAAAGAGTTCGGGCAGCGTCACCGCGCCGCGAGCAATCGCCACCAAATCAACGGCGTTGCGGAGCAACTGCTTTACGGCCCGTTCCCAATAATCGTCCGTGGCGGCGGAGCCGTGTTTCTGGTTGGCGATTTCGGCCACTTGCATAAAGAGCGTGACCAGATTTTCGGTCTGGCCCGCGCCCGCGCCGGGTCGGTTGGCTTCATAATGCAGAAAATTGAAATGCTCGCGGGAGAAAAATACTACGTCGGAACTGCGCCCGGTCTGGTCGGCATATTTCTGCCACAGTTCCGGCTCGTCGGCCTTCGCGCACAAAACCAGTCCACCAAAACCGTTTTCCAAAAACGCCAGCGCCAGCGCCCGACCTGAGCCGGTGGTTTTGCCGGACCCGGTCGCGCCAAAAACCTGCGTCCCTTCGCAAGCGTCGCGGATGCGCCAAACATCTTGCGGGCTGTTTGACAGACGGAGCAAGGGCGCGTCCAGACTCCATTCATCGGCCTGGAAGCCGATCACCGGGGGCCACGCCGCGCCGGTCGGCAACGGTGGCGGCGATGCTGTGTGCCTCGGCTTCTCCGTCAGGAATAAATTTTCGAGGAATTTTTTCATACCGCCTCGTCACTTGCCCGCCTCCTTCATCTTCTGATAGGCGTCCTGTACTTCCCGCTGGATGCTTTCCAGTTCGCTCTCCTTACGCTGGCTGGAAAAGTAAATTATTCCCTCCTTGCCGTTTTGGTTCGTTCGTTCTTCGGTGGTGTAAATCCCTTCGATAACCACCGCGTAACCACCCCGCAAAGTGTTGCCGTCAGACGCCCGCACTACTCGGACGGGCACATTTGCCACGGCCAGTTCCCGAAACGCGCTCTGATTCTGCGCCAGCGTTTTTTCGGTTGACGCGATTTGCTCGGCCAGCGTTCGGTCGTAGTGCCTTTTGATTTTGAAATACGCCGCGCTGGTCCCGACAATCGCCACGGCGAGCCCCAAAACCAGCCCGCAAGCCAGAGCCATTTTCCAGATGCGTCCCGGCCACACACGCGCGGCTTCTTCGCTCGCGTCCCTGATTTTTTCGAGCGTCGGCATAACGCTCGCGCTCAATTCCTCCGTCCGTTGCATGAATGGCGTTATCACTTCGGCCCGAACGCCGGCATCAACCGATTTGCGGATGCTTTCAACTATGGCCGTGGTGTCCACCTGCTGGCCGATTTCTTTGGTCAACTTTGCCAACCGCTGCGCCGCCGTCTCGCATTTCTGCTGTGTCGCCAGACACAACGCGCTCGTTTGCTCGGTTGCGTTGCCCAGGTTCACGCTTTTAGTTTCCACCGTCTGCGCCAATATCCCGATTTCCTCCCGGATGTCGTTTAAGGTCGTCAGCGTGTCCGCATTGGCCGCTTTCATAGCCAGCGGAATGCGATTGGCGTAGTTGGCGTACACATCTAGCAGCAAAAATAATTGTGTGAAAAAGTGCGCCGTGTCGCCGTCCACGAAACGAATGTAAGCGGCCCGCGCCAGTTCGCGTTTTTCCGCCGGATAGCCCGCCAGCATTTCCTCGAAGAGCGGTTGGTTTTGCTGCATACGTCCTCCTTATTCGGTGAGATTGGCTTTTGCGCCCCGCCGCGCCCTGGGCGTTCCTAATCCGGGCACGGTCTTGGGTTTCACCTTGGCCGCTTCGTCGCTCGGCAAGAGCATCCCGGCGATGCGGTCATACTGGTTGAACACGTCGCCTATCCAGTGCTGCAACATGCCCCGCGCCATGATGTCCAGCCCCAAACCGTCCTCGGCGATGGCTTCATTGAACGGGATGCCTCGCTCGTGCTCCGCCTCCATTCGGGCCAGATTCATTTTCACGAACTCGGACAACACCGGCAAAGTGATCGTTACCGCGCCCAAGCTGGTCAACTCCTTTTCCAGCGGGCTGTCGTCGAACATTCTTGTTCCCGCCGCCCGCGCCGGGTTTTTCACAATGATATAATTCACCCGGTCGCCGCAAAACTGGCAAAGCTCGTCCAGGTTGGTCATCACGTCCATGTCATCGAGCGGGAATACGGTCACGGTGATGCCAACACCCTGCCGGTCGGCCAGCCGGAAATAATCGGTTGCCTCCAAGGCTCTTTTCAACGCTCCGTCCAGATGCGCTCGCGGGTCAATCAACGTCACCGGCTTGGCCGTGACTTTTTTCAGGATGCGGACAAGTTCGTCCTGGTCTTCCGTCCGGCCACTGATCGGCACAAGCCGCACCTGGTCGGGAAAGAGCCGCGACAAGGTTTGATTGTCGCCGTCCAGATCGAAGCCCTGCCAGTCCACGTCCCGCTGGCAAAGCCAGCAAGCCCGCGCTGTCGTCTCGATGCTCTTGCCTAAATTGCCTTTGGATTGGAGCGGCAGAATGAGCCGTTGTTTCTCTTTTTTCATCAGTCAGGGTTGAAACGGTATTTCCTTTTGGTTTTGGTTCCCGGCGGTGATATTGGGGCGGTTTGGGTGGGCGTTGGTTCCGGCGGCACTGCCGCTGGCCGTGCGCCTGCACCCTGCCGGGAACGGCAAAAGCGAAAGATGCTGCTCGGCACGGCTTGCACCCCATGCTCTTTCAGCCAATGGGCGATTTTCTCGTAAGACCAGCGTTTGCGGCGCAACTCGAAGATCGCGGCGCAATAGTTTTCCAGCTTGCTCCGGGGGGCTTCCTCCGGGGCCGCTTGCGCCTGCTCTAACAATTCACTCTGGTTCGGCATGAATGCCTCCATTTGGAAAATAGCACTCCTTGCAGCGGGATGCAAAATCGGCGAAATAAGTCGCAATGGCATTGCGCTTTATTGCGTGTCATTGCTTCCTCTCCGGCCCGCCCTCAAGCTCCGCTTAGGAGAGATGTCTGTAAGTTTTAAGGCTTAACTTTTGTAAGTCTGCACTGCGCGTTTTGCGCCGTTACATGGCTCATGGTTGCCATGCTCATGCTGCATTGGTCATGTTTTGTGCGGGGTTGCGGTTCTATTGCGGTTAAGCCAAACGGTATTGCATCGGGTTTAATGGCTTTGTTCCTGCAATCCAGCATCATTTTTTTGCGCTGGTACAGGGCACGGTTTATATTGCCATTGTCATGTTGCGGGTCGTTGCCAGTGTCAGCGCCGGTCAAGCCAAACAGTATTACACTCAAGGTTTGAGCCGTGAAGATTACTACTCGGAAGGGCAGGAGGTCATCGGTCAATGGCAGGGTTTGGGCGCGGAACGGTTGGGGTTGTCTGGGCGGGTTGACCAGCGTTCCTTTGATGCGCTGGCCGATAATTTGAAACCGGGTTCGGATGAATCATTGACCCCGCGAACCAAGGAGAACCGGCGTGTCGGTTACGATTTCAATTTCCATTGCCCAAAGTCGGTGTCGGTCGTGTACGAGCAAAACCGGGATGAACGCATTTTCGGCGCGTTCAAAATGTCGGTCACGGAAACGATGCGGGAACTGGAAACGGACATGAAAACGCGCGTTCGGGTTCACGGTGAAAACACTGATCGAAACACCGGCAACCTGATATGGGCGGAGTTCCATCATTTCACCGCCCGTCCGGTCAAAGGCATTCCAGACCCGCACTTGCACGCGCACTGCTTCGCTTTCAACGCGACTTGGGACGGGGTTGAGCAACGCTGGAAGGCCGGGGAGTTCGGCGATTTGAAACGGGATGCGCCTTACTACGAAGCCGCCTTTCACGCCCGGTTCGCCAAACGGGTGGCTGAGATTGGCTACGGAGTTGAACGAAAGGAAAAGGGCTGGGAGATCGCTGGTGTGTCGCAAACAATTCTGGACAAGTTTTCGCTCCGCA
>Ga0181520_10009763_pt1 | contig 13128 bp, 17 predicted proteins | sample PEATcosm2014_Bin_29_FD_132451 | JGI IMG/M metagenome (GOLD analysis project Ga0181520, IMG submission 132451) | Peatland microbial communities from MTU Mesocosm Facility, Houghton, MI, USA - PEATcosm2014_Bin02_30_metaG | ecosystem: Environmental > Terrestrial > Soil > Wetlands > Peat | place...
ACCCATTCTGAAGAAACCAAAGAAAAAATACGTCAAGCACGACTAAAACGAGTATCTAGGATGTAGCTGGAGAGGTTGAATGGAAACCAGTTTGCATTTTGTAATCACCACCGTTGAAGGCAACCTATTGACACAGGACATCAAGTGTCCCTCTGACGCAGCGGAAGCAGCCGTGAATCAGATGATGGCTCAGTACGCCAGCGTGGGTATGCTGAAGAAGGAAGGGAACAAGTATAGCTTGCTCCCTTCGAACCAGATTTCCTTTGTGGAAATCGAATTGTCTCCACTTGTCGTTGCTTCTCCAAGTGAAACAGCGCGGGTCGCCGCCGCAGCGGGTGGTATCAAGAAAATCATCACCAAGACGTAAACTTCCTGACTCTTTATTAGGGGGTTTACGTCATGAGTGACTCCGACTTTGAAATTGTCAATCCAGAAGAACTGCGCGAAGAAGTTCTACTGCAACTTCTCGCTGTGTTTGTTCGGAGATTTGGTGGAGAGGTTACGATTTCTGCACGCGAATTTGGAATGGTCGAGGGGTTGGAGTTGTTCGCTCGACACACCACGACTGAGAGTCTTATGCTTCGGTTAGAAGATGAGGCTGAGATTTATTTAGAAGTCGATGATGACGAGGCTGGTCCTGAAGAGAGCTAAAGCATTCGCATCCTGTCGTACTCTGGAAGCAACGGAAGAATTTCCTTCGCCATCTCGTAGAACATTGCGTAGTAACGGACTGGCGTTCCCCATGAGCCAAACTCATAGTGCCACGCGAAAGCAATGAGGTTTCCCAACTCCTGCTCCGTCATCCGGTTCATCCCCTCCCGCACAATTCCCCCGGCGATAAGCTTGCACTCACCGTCGTATTCATCAGAAGGGCAACCCATTTTCAAAAGCTGTTCGGGGTCGTATTTGTCTACGACCGGCTTGACCACGGCAATGATTTCTGCCTCAGTCCTTTGCATCTTTTCTGTCCAGTCAGCAAACCGCTGTTCGCGGGTCTTTTCGGTGCTCATATTCACATGATACCTCAATCTAGTCATCGCCGTCATATTGATGCTTTTTTCAGATATTTTATGGCAGATTTTAGAATTGTGATGTCCTCCTGAGCCAGCCCAATAAACACATTGCATTTCATACAGAGCAGTCCTCGAACTCGATTTGTTGTATGACAATGGTCAAGTGCGGGGCCTCGTTTTCCTTTGACACTACCGGGACGAGCAACTGGTTTTTTACAGATGGCACAGCGCCCTTGTTGGTGTTCATAGAAGTAGTCCACCGTCCCCTTCTTTTGGTTGATGGCTCGTCTTCTCTTTTTGTCTCCAAAGCGGAGGGTGAGGTATGTTTCCACCTTTTTCTCTTCTTGTTTTGTGACTGGAATCCGCTTCTTTTTTGCTGCCCACCGCAGTCGCATTTCTTCTTGCTTCTTGTCCAGATTTTCTCGATTCATAGGGATTCCTCTACTATGATGTCAATAGTCAAATCCTTAATTATTTTTTTGCTGAAAATAAAGGGTTTAGTAGGTACAGTTCTCAAAATTTCCTCTTAAAACGTATGGAATCAGCAGTTTGAAGACCACACCCGTGTATAATAGAGACATGCGAATCGAACTGAAGAACAAGACGCATTATCGTGATGACCACATTCGAGCGTTCCTCGTCAAGGGGATTCAGACAGAACGTCCTGACCTGTGCAAACACGGGGCTCGGCCTATGCGTGTCATCGTTTCATACCGCCGCAACACGAGCGGGAGTTCAGGCTGTGCCTATCTTCATTCTCATTGGATGACAGTGCGGCTACCGAAGGACACCACCAAGATTGATAAGGTGGACTTCGCTCTCGTCATTGCTCATGAACTTGGTCACACACGAGGTCTTGACCATCGACGCATGAACTCGTGTGCCACTTACGGGAGAGTCGGTCGCTGGCGTGAAATCTATGCTTGGGCCGATGGACTCCCGTTGGAAGTCAAACCGAAAACCAGCAAGCGCAAACAGCCTGATGCGAAACTGGAGCACTGCAAGCGGATGTTCAAAGCCGCATTGACGCGAGAGAAGAGAGCGACTACACTTCGCAAGAAGTGGGAAGCCAAGGTGAAGTATTACACCAAGAGGGCGGCAACTCCGCCTTCGAAAGGGGACACTCATGTTGCAAGTGCGATTTGATGACGCTACGAAGACGCGGTTGAAGACAGTGGCGAAGAGCAAACTGGTGTTGAAATGCCCGACGCACGCTCGTTACAACCCCGGAGAGGGACGCGGAGCCATCAAAGGCTGCTGTCCCGGCTGTGAGGCTGCACTGGAAGCCTACGAGGCTGTGTGTAATCTTCGTCAGGCTCTCGCTCGGTATTCCGTGCAGACCGAGAGATTTGAAACAGCGAAGCCTCGACAAAAGAAACCCAAAGCAACTTGCGTTGGAGCCGGAGCCTGAGGTATAGTTGACGAGTTGAGGTTCGGTGGTGTGACGTGGGTTCGGATTAGCCTCCTCTCCACAGAAGTGCTCATACCACGCCGTGTAGCGCGGCCACTGCCAGCCTCACAGAGTTTTCCACAGATTTTTTGAAATGAGTGGACAAAAAGACCAGAATCCGTGTATTATGGATTTACGTTCTTGAATAGGAAAGCAACTGGCGGGTCACTCGGGGGGTAGTAGGGGAGCCACATCGCTTGCGATTGGAACAACTCCAGCCGAAGCCCAACATGAAGGCGGGTACTCCGTTTCCGTAGTTGCTTTCCTCCTTTTTCTAAGCTGTTGCGAAAATAATCGCCAGTGAATGAAAAAGTCCTTGCAATTTTCCAACTTTTGGAGTATTAAGTAAGAGAGTGAACAAAACCATGACTATCCAGACCAACATCTCGACCTCCACCGTAGCGGCAGTAGCCGTCGTGGGCGTCGTCGCAGCCGCTGAAGCCGGTTGCGCGGGAGAGGATACCATGCCTCTGGAGGTCCAAGGATAAGCGAAAGCGAAATCCGAACTTTCCAGAGGCCAGCCGAAAAAGGCTGGCTTTTGATTTTTGTAGCAAACAATTTGTTGTGCTCCGGTGGTGTGAGTGGCCTATACCGCCTCCCCTACAAGGAGGATTTCACAGGTTCGAATCCTGTCTGGAGCACCAATGCGGGAGTAGCTCAGTTGGTAGAGCGCAACCTTGCCAAGGTTGAGGTCGCGGGTTCGAATCCCACATCCCGCTCCAAGTTTCGGTATTAAGTTAGTGGGCTCGTCGTTCAGCGGGAGGACTACACGCTTGCACCGTGCCAACGAGAGTTCGAATCTCTCCGGGTCCACCAGATTTTAGATTTGTGTACATGCCATCATGGGCTGTGTAGTGTTCCTCTTCATGACAGGTTGGACACAGAATTTCAAGGTTTTCGGGTTTACCATTTTTTCGGTTACGGTCGATATGGTGTACTCGTAAAACAGGGATGTGGCGGTTGTAGCCACATCTGTTGCATCGGGCAGGATGGTGTCTAAATGCGATTTTTCTGTATTTAAGTTCTGACGTTCCATAATGTTCAGGCTGAATCGCAGAGCAGTTACCGTCATCAATGCTTTGGGCTTTATTTTTACAGACGCGAGAGCAGAAACGCAGACCGCTCTTGGATTTTTTCAGATTGCTTTTGAACTTCTTGAAGGTAGTCTTGCAATAAACACAGGTTACTTCCACTGATTCACGACCCGGTTGGGCACAGGTCAGGGAACAAAATTTAAGCTTGTTGTGGGTGGAGCCATAGTAAGGTTCCTTGCAGTTTTCACAGTAACGCAAGTAAAGTCGGCGTTTCTTGCCATCTTTACATTTGGAGATAATCTCCTTCTCCATGGTGTGTGCCTCGCTTATGTAAGATAGGTACTCACTAAGGGGTTTGATATTTGACAATTTTAGTTTGCACTGGAACTGGACAATCGCGACGTGGCGCAATACCACTTCGAGGAAGTTCGGGACTCCATAGGACAGCATGTAGGGTAACGCCCTAGCAGTTGGCGGCTTAACCGCCGTCGATTGACGATTAGAGCAACAGAGACGAGCCGATTTAATTCGGGTGAAACGGGCAATCTCCATGTGGAGCAATTCCAAATAGGCCGTGAGACTTGTGTCCGAGTCGTTATCAAGCGGCGGGTTGGGAGCTAGAGCCAGACGGTAACGGCTGGCCGAGACGAATGATTGTGCATGAGGGAAACCTCAAGACAGAATCCCGGCTATAGGTTCCAGTGCATTAAGCGGGGTGACACCTTCCATGGCGAAAGCCAAAAGTGGTGTGGCACAACGGAGAGGACGTTGAGATTTTTGAGCGAGGTTGGTATATGGGTTGTGCCCAGTCCTTCCAAGTCTGAGAAAGGGGTTCGAGTCCCCTACCTCGCTCCAAGCTTAGGTGCCGTGTTCACCACGAAGTGAAAAACGGGGGCGGAAGCGGCTCCGGTGGAGGGTGGGCTTAACCAGCCCACCAACCCGAACGGTGTTATAGGCGCGGTACCCAAGTGGTAAGGGAGAGGTCTGCAAAACCTTTATGCGAGGGTTCGATTCCCTCTCGCGCCTCCAGTTCCCCTTGTCGGCTGAGGGTTTGCCACTGCAAGGTAGTAATGCACGATTGAGTTGCGTACGCTGCTGTTCCCGAGAGTGACTGTCAAAGGAGAAATCCCAAGACGAAGATGCAAATGAAACCGACAAAGTTTTGTGGGGCTATAGCTCAGAGGGAGAGCATTCCCATGGCATGGGAAGGGTCGAGATTTCAAAATTCTCTAGCTCCACCAGATTTACGACACTGTACTGTGTTGCTCAAATCGTATGGGTGTGTGCAGTTAAACAGCGCACTCATAATTAGAGAGATGAGAGGCACGTCGTTAAATGACAGCGTAGGCGGCACGACACGTCCACCAAGTTTTGGAGGCGTAGCATAGCGGCCAGTGCAGCGGATTGTCTATCCGCCTTACGAGGGTTCGAGTCCCTTCGCCTCCGCCAGTTTATGAGTGATCCGGTGTGTTGTTGGTGTTACCAGAAGTTGTCAGAGCATGAGGACGCACACTGTGAACATTGTGGGTTTTCACATTTGCGATGTGATTCAGTCCCGCAAGTGGGAGCCTACGAGGACATGATTAACCGAAGAGGTAGTTATGCTCCTAAGAAGTTGAAGATGATGAAGGATTGAAGTTGGGGATGTAGCTCAGTTGGTTAGAGTGCTGCGCTGTCAACGCAGAGGTCACGGGTTCAAATCCCGCCATTCCCGCCAAGTGTGAGACGTAGATTCAAGATGTCACATCTACATGTGGGTGTGAGCATCACTAGATGACGGCCTGTTCGAGGCCGGTGATGTAGGTGAAAACCCTACCGTCTCCGCCAACTTTAGTATCAAGGTGCTCTGCCAGTAATGGTTTCGGTCTAGAGTGACGGTATGTCAAAGGACACCTGATGAGCATGTCATCAACATGCCGCGTACCTCGCGTGACAGTTCAACCCGGACACGGTAATCACTCCGAGAAGGTAGAAGATGTCGAACAGAGGAGAAAAGATTAGCGCCTTTAGCTCAGTGGTAGCAGCGTTTCCATGACAAGGAAAAGGTCGTAGGTTCAAATCCTACAAGGCGCACCAAAGTTTGAGGTTTGATGAATTTCATCGCCAAATTTTTCGGCAAACGCCCGAAGCTTACTGGACTGAAGCTTGAACTTGCAAATTTGCAGAAGCAGATTATCAGAACAGATAGACACCTTGAAGAGATGTCTGATGAGTTTTGGCGTTCAGGTGGGGTTTGTTGCCCCAGTTGTGGTATGCCCGGTTACAGTGAATTGATGTGGAAGCAGGAACGAAGAGAGCTTCGTGTAAAGCAGATTGAAAAGAAATTGAATAGTGGGGCTATAGCTCAGATGGGAGAGCGCGACGTTCGCAACGTCGAGGCCGAGGGTTCGATTCCCTCTGGCTCCACCAAGTTTTACGAAAGTAGCTCAGATACCGTTAAGAGCCGTGCGTAGTTTACACGAGGTCGCGGGAATGGCACCCGCCTTTCGGAAATCACATGCGGAAACGCCCCCTGAAAAGGGCGCACGGGAATCCTTCCGATTAGTGACGGAGTTGAGAGTTCGAATCTCTCTGTGATTTCACACAAGTTTTGGGGCCTTAGCTCATCGCTGGGAGAGCATCGCACTTGCAATGCGAAGGTGGTCGGTTCGAGCCCGACAGGTTCCACCAAGTTTAACATCCGGGAAATCCGTTACACCGGAATTGAAATGTGGGCGTCCATAGTGGTAACACGGATTGATTGGGTGCCAAGTCCCATACGTCCACCAAAGTTGGGTGATTTAGCGGTCGGTGAAAGCCCATCGCTTCCCATGGTACCCGCAAGGGATAAGAGTAGGGGTCACCCGCAAGTTTATGCCGAGTCAGGGAAATTCCGTGGCGGATAACCACGCCCCCTCGGCTCCAGTTTGAAAGAGGATGCTATGTCACAGCGGGACGCTTTTGGAGTTGCCCTTGTTCAGGGGTCAGGCGGGATGTGATTTATGGAGTGGACGAGTTTGTCTGCTACCAGTGTGGCACGCACTTCACGTATGAACGATTGGAACTTTGCGGTTTGACAAGTAATGAGCCGCTTCCATTCGGAGAGAAATTGAATCGTCTGTTTGATGACGATGGCCCTATCTTCTAGCGGTTAGGAAAGCGGGTTCTCAACCCGACAACCGGGGTTCAACTCCCCGTAGGGCTACCAAGTTATGAAAATCGAAGAAGCATTGAGACTGACGAAAGAGTTGAAGGAGCGGGTAGTCGGCAAGCGGTGGAGTGCTTACAGTGTTTCCGGTGAATATTTTTTGGGCTCAGGTGCCGTAGTCGCTCTCAACCCTGAGACACCAACACCATGGCAGACCACTCATCTTGTTCCTGCTCGGGGAATTTTGAAAAGGGATGATGGATCATCGTTGGATGTCGCCATCATTTGTTTGAGAGAAGAAGTTATCGCTGAGTAGCTGAGTAGAATCAAGCGCACCCCTGCAAAGGGTGAGACACGAGTTAAATCCTCGTCTCGGCGTCCAAGTTTTGTTGTGGCGTGTTCGTCTAGTCGGACTAGGACGCTGGTCTTTCACACCGGAAACACGGGTTCAAATCCCGTACGCGCTACCAAATTTCGCCCTCGTAACTCAGCGGTACGAGTGCTTCCTTCACACGGAAGAAGTCGCAGGTTCGAATCCTGCCGAGGGCACCAAGTTTGTCGCCGCCGTCTATCGGTTCTGGACCTCTGACTTTCAATCAGATGATGGAGGGTTCAACTCCCTTCGGCGACACCAAGAGTTACTTCCTACGTACGGGGCATTTCTACATACACCGACATTCCGAACGACTGGCGATAGTCGGCAAGTTGCTGGTCAGAAATGGGTGGTGATTTGGTGGCTGGTGTGGGAAGAGTACGGAGAGTTTGAGGACGAGACATCATGTTAGGTTCCTCCACTCGAAGTTTAACACGAGTTGCAGCTTTCGGGTAGCACCCGAGTGTGGTCTCCGGGCGAAGCCTTCGCGAGGGACAAGCCCACATGGCAACTACAGGGTGGCGTCAAGCCGCCAAGCTGCTACCAATTTTGTGGTAGCATAGAGATGTACCTGCTTGGGGAGGTAGGGTCTAAGACGCCATCCTTTCAAGAGTGAATCGTGTGGACGGGGGCACCCGATACCACAACTCGGCGGCTAACCTCAGGGCCCGAGGCTAAAGGCACGCCGGGTAGGGTTCTTTGGCGTAACAGCACACCCTTCAGGACACAAAGGATTTCAAGATGTGGATTGCTTTGATTGTTATTGGGATCGTCTTATTTTTGGCGACTAAGAAAAGAAAGAAACCGCCGACGCACCCGATGGCTCATCCCATGGTCACCAGTATGAGTTCTGATGACTTTGTGGATTTTGCGTTGGATGTTATGAATGAACACGAGAGCCGTACCGGCAAGAAGATCGTCGATCCATGGCCGTGATGCGGGAGTAGCTCAGTTGGTAGAGCTTTCGGTTCCCAACCGAAAGGTTGCGGGTTCGAATCCCGTCTCCCGCTCCAATTCTTCAGTATTAACCCCCATGGCAGAGACGCTGCAAGATGTTCGTGACAAGGTAGAGTATGAGGGCTTTGACTATGCCTTTCGATTCTACTCTTCTTTTGAAGAAGTAATCGACCCGGAGTTTCACCGCTTGCGTTTGGCATACAAAGAAGCGGCGACCGCACTAGAAACCTACCTTAACGAACGTACAGTTGGTGAGAGTGATGAGTAAATCTCTCGTTTTCGCTCTTCTTTTATGCTTGTTATGCACTGGCTGCGGGGACTCCAAATGGCTGCGTTCGGTCGGCTCTTATACGGTCACTGCACCCACTCTTGACCAAGTATCCTTGGCATACACACAAGCCAACGACATTCACACCATGCAGGAAAGGATATAGCGATGAAGGCACAACTTATTTCCGATCTTCACACGGAATTTTACTACGGGGACTCAATGGACGCCTTGCGTCGTATTCCATTTGTCTCTGATTTAGACTTCTTATTTCTCCCCGGTGATACTGTTGTTCCCGCCCATCAGAGTGCGAAAGAGTGCCGTCAGATTTTTGATTTCTTAGGTTCTAAGGCGCGGTACGTGCTTTTCACCATGGGTAATCATGAATACTATGGCTCAAAGAAGGGCACTGATGTTGAAGACTTCGTCCGGTCGGTGCTTCCAGACAATTATGTTTGGTTGGAAAATTCTGAAGCGACCATCGAGGGTAAGCACTTCTACGGCGGAGCGATGTGGTTCCCCAACGATCCGCTCAATCAAGTGTATGAGAATCAGTTGAACGACTTCCGCCTCATCAAAGACATTCATGACTGGGTGTATGAGAAGAACACAGAATTCAGAGTAAATGGGAACCGGCTCATTCGTCCAGATACGGTTGTTCTCTCTCATCATCTTCCATCGAGCTTGAGTACACACAAAACGTATCAAGATAGCCCAATCAATCGGTTCTTTGTCTCAGATGAGACCCCGCTCATCTTAGAAAAGAAACCACGGCTATGGGTTCATGGTCACACCCACCTTTCCTGCGATTATGTGTTGGGGGAGACTCGCGTCGTATGTTCCCCGCACGGTTACCCAGCGGAAAGAAAATGGACACGGTATGTTTCCGCTGACTTCGAAATTTAATGACTATGGACATCCATAAATAGAGGAGATTACGGATGTCCAATAAACAGTGGCGCGAGGCCAATAAAGAAGAAATAGCAGTTTACGCTAGAGCGAGAAGGGCTAGGAATAAAGAATATTGGAGTTCTCATGATCCCTATGCTGTTGCGGGAGTGAAGCGATGCTCCATTTGCAAGAAGGAAAGGGTCCGTGGTGAGTTCTATAAATCTCTCGGAGCCACCGATGGACTAGACTCTCGCTGTAAAGATTGCAGCTACCGCAAGAATGTGAACGCCTGTACACAGCGTATGTTGTCCAAGGCCAAGTTGAGGGCTAAACAAAAGGGATTGGATTTCAATCTCACACTGACTGATTTGGTTATACCTACTCATTGTCCAGTTCTTGGTATCCCAATTATTTATGGTCTTGGGACGGGTAGAAGTTTACGGGTATCTCCAAACTCTCCCTCTTTAGATAGAAAGGATAACAGTAAAGGTTACACTCGGGGTAATGTACATATCATCTCTAATCGAGCTAACATTTTGAAGAGCAATGCTACGATACCCGAATTGGAAGCTATACTGATGTACATGTGTTCATGAACGTGATACCGAATTGGACGCCAGTTATAGCGGCACTGTGCAAGATGTATGGTAAACGGGGCGGTGGTGGGTTCGAGCTTTATATCCCCGCCGATGTCATGGCAAGTCTTCTACCGACAGGACAGGTCGTACAACTTCCCGACGATCCCAAAGAGAAAGGACAATACAGCGGGGTACACCGAAGAAAATGTGGTGCCCTGCTGCAAGGTTTGCAACTTCTGTAAGAAAGCGATGACGTATGACGAGTTCATCGACTATCTGAATCGAATTAGTAGCTTTCGTGCAAACCTATGAGACTGAAAATCGCCAAACTCGCCGCGTCCGCCGTCCATCCTTTGGAAAGCAAACCGAGGTTTCAAAATGAGTTGCTCCAAGAGACGTGGCCGCAGGATGTGAATTGGCTCCGTGACACCTACAACGACATCGCTCTCATTTGGGAAGAACTTAAAGCCCCCGAACAGGATGGGCTTTTGTTCGAACGCACGGAGCCTAAACTCCGTGAACTCGTGCTCAGTTTGCTGGACGTTATTCCCCAAGTCCCACAGATGCCAATAGTAAAGCGGTACATGCAAAATGCACGTCACGACTTTGAAATCTCTGTAATGTATGCCCACTCAGGCGACTTGGCTTCTGCGGTACTTTTTCAGTCGTACTCCTTGGCAAAGATTCATGGTGTCCTAGAAAGTTTGACACGGGCAGCGAGTATGTCCCCAAGAAATAGATTCTCCAGTCTCATTGAGAAAACTGCTTATGGGTATGACATTAGTGGAGAGGTTTTTGAAGGCTCGGGAGAACTTGCCAATCGCGAAAATCAAAAGAATATTGATGATACCGCAGAGCCACAAGACCATCACGAGACCCCGCCAAACCCGGCGAATTTGCTGCATGATACAGACGCTGACAAGGAGTTTCCCGAGTTGGCGGAACGGAAAAACAAACGGGTCAGTTGGCCCCCGAGGACGCGATAAATGGCAGAAGTACAGGTTTGTATTTTCAACCCAGTAACTACACTTATTGATATTGTTGATAGTGTAGATACTTACATCGGCACTGCCGGTGCTGGTGCCCCCCTCGTTTTGAACCCTGATGGCATTATAGACCCCAGTTTAATTTCAGGGATTGGTCAGGGTACTTTTACAGCCACCGCTTCCACTCCTCTCGCTGCTCAAAGTCTCGTAAATCTTTTTTATGCCACCATTGATAGTGTTACAGGTGTGTACGCTCAACCGGCGAATGCTTCTTCATTAAACCCGCTTCCTGTGATGGGGTATGTTGCTACCGCAGCAGCTACTGGGGCTCCTGTCGCAGTATTTACTACAGGGTTAGTGGCTGCTCCGTACTTGAGTTCTTCGGGGTTTTCTCCAACAGACACGGGAAACCCTGTTTACTTAAGTGCTATCACACCCGGCGGTATCAGCAGCAGCGCCTCCTCTCCTAACTTGGTTCAACAGGTTGGCACTGTCTATCAGGTTAGTAATACAATTGGTGGCACTGTTCAATTTCAGTTTTTGCTTAGTAATCAAGGGTCGGTGACTAGCGTTGCAGTGGCAGTTCCCTCCCGGCAATCTGTTTCAGGCAGTCCAGTTACAGATTCTGGCACTATCACAATTACGGATAATACTCAATCAGCCAATCTGGTTTTTTCAAGTCCTGCTTCTGGCTCCGCCGCCGCTCCCACATTTCGTTCGCTCGTAGCGGCAGATTTGCCTGTATCTGGAGTTACCGCAGGGAATTATACGCTTACGAATCTCACTGTGGACGAATGTGGCAGGATCACCGCAGCTTCAAATGGAACTGGAAGTTTGACTAGTGTTGGCTTGTCGGCACCTGCTGTTTTTTCAGTTTCTGGTTCCCCTGTAACCACTTCGGGAACTTTGGCTTTTACATGGCTAAACCAAAGTGCAAATACTCTCCTTTCAGGCCCTAGTTCAGGTTCATCAACCACACCCACTTTTAGAACACTAGTTCCTGCTGATTTACCAGTGGCGACTACTTCGTTGTTGGGTGCAGTTAAACCAGATGGAACTACAATAGCAGTTGCTTCTGGAGTTATTAGTGTAGCAGCAGGGGTAGCAACGGTGACTAGTGTAGCTTTGAGCGCACCAGTAGAATTTTCAGTGTCGGGCTCTCCCATTACTACTTCGGGCACACTTACTATTACAAAAAACAACCAAAATGCCAATCTGATATACGCAGGCCCTAGTTCAGGGTCCGCTGCCCCACCCACTTTCAGGGCTTTAGCCTCCGCCGATTTACCAATCCCTCATTTTGTCGGCGAAGTCCCAGCCGGAACGGCACCAACAACAACGTATACTTTGACTCATACTCCACTTGTTGTATTTGGGGTTTTTTTAAATGGACAGTTTTTAATTCCGGGTTCACTTTCTCCCCCGACGTACGATTACGTAATTTCTGGAACTACCATTACTCTTAACGTGTCAACAGAAACAGAGGATGTTATTTATGCGTTCTATCTCTATTAAATCACAAATTGTTGCTGGCTTGTTGGCGTTCGTTGTTGCTTTGGTGGTTGGCTCCCTCGTTTCTGCTACTCCTCAAGCATCACAGTTCAATCCAATCACACAAATTGATTGGGTGAAAATTACAGGTGCCGGTTCACCAACCTTCGTGGGCGCTTCCTGCTCTTCATCAGATTATGGACGACCATTCGAAGACACCTCAACCAATCCAAATAATCAATGGGTTTGTAGTTCACATGGGTGGGAGCAAACTAGTGGTATTGCTGGTGGAGACCTTAGCGGCAGTTATTCCAATCTAACCGTAGTTAAAATCAATGGTGCTGCACTTCCTACAAATGTGGCGGGGCTTGGTGCAAATGGTAGTGGTCAGTTGGTGGCGGTTCCTCATCCAATTGCATTTCAGTTTGGCACTCCCGGAGGTCCAGCACTCTCGACTGGGGGTGTCATGGGGTATTGGACAGCCCCATACGCCTGTACTATTACTGGATGGTCAATTGAAACAGATGTGGCGGGTTCAGCCACCGTGGATTTTTGGGTGATTACTAGTGGTACAGCGGTACCAACAATCGCAAATTCAATTACAGCATCGGCACAACCTGCCATCTCTACTGGTACTGTTAAGCAAAGCACCACGTTAACCGGGTGGGCTACTAACATTACTGCAAATTCTATCATCGCCGCAAACCTGAAAACAGTTTCAGGTGTGGGGTATGTTGATGCTCAGTTGGTGTGTCAATAAATAATGAAAAAGTTGGTGGTGGTCACTATGAAAAAACTTATTTTACTGGCTGTTTGTACATTATTTCCGATGATGGCGAAAGCGCAGACAATCACTGCCGCAAGCTGCAATGCCTCTGACGTGCAGACGGCGTTCAATTCAGTGGTCGCATCTACTACGACTGTCAATATCCCATCTGGAAGTTGTACATGGACGACCCC
>Ga0181520_10009764_pt1 | contig 13128 bp, 10 predicted proteins | sample PEATcosm2014_Bin_29_FD_132451 | JGI IMG/M metagenome (GOLD analysis project Ga0181520, IMG submission 132451) | Peatland microbial communities from MTU Mesocosm Facility, Houghton, MI, USA - PEATcosm2014_Bin02_30_metaG | ecosystem: Environmental > Terrestrial > Soil > Wetlands > Peat | place...
GCCGCGTTCGCCGTGGCCGCCAACGCATCCTGCGGCGTGAAGAAATGCGCCGTAAGCGCCGCGCGGTACGCGTTGTAAAGCGCTGCGACGTCGGCCAGTTTGCCGTCGCGCGGCGCGGACGCCGGCCACTCGGGCCAGCCGGCGTCTTCGAGATCGTCGAACATCGCGCCGAAGGTCGCGGCCGCACCGTCGTAATCCTGAACCGGCGCGAAATAGCCCGGACGTTCGCGCAGCAGCCGCGTCGCCAGCGCCCGCTGATAAATCGGCGAAACCGGGCGCCGGCCGGCGCGCAGCAGCGCCGGGGCGCCCAGGCGATCGGTGAGGTCGCGGAAGGTCAACGCGCGCAGGCCCCAAAAGCCGCCGCGCCGCACGTGCAACCGGTCGCGCAGCTCGCGGCGCAGCCAGTGCGAGCCGACCAGCGCCGCAATCGGCGTCAGCGGGTCGCGCGCGCGAAACGCCTGCGCTGCGGCGACGAAGGCGTCAACGCACTCGGCGGGCGAGCCTTGGAAGGCGAGTTGAAATCGATTCATGGAGTTCTATTCCCATCGTTCGATTTCTGCTCGGCCAAGTCTGGAACTCCTGCTGCCAAAAAATGGCGGTAAACCCGGTCCATCGGTCCCGGTTTTCTCGTCGGATCCTCCACAGATCCCGGTGGAATCCAGATCACCATCCCCAAACGGGCGCGTGTAAGAAGAACCCGATATCGGTTCTTGATGTAGCCTCGCCGAATCTCATCCTGGCAAGTCAGCCAACGGCTGCCTCGAAAATCGCTGAAACGCCACCTGTTGTCTTCGTTCAAGACAAGGTCATCACCCCAACACACGCCGACCCAATCCAACTCCAGACCTTGGCATTCAAATTCCGTTGCGGCGACCTCCAGCGAATAGCTTGAACGCACATCCGTGCATGGCGCCAGGAACCACTTCTCATACATGACGCCGGTTCGGAACGCTTTGGAGACTTCTATTCCGTAAGCACGTAAACGAAGCGCGCCCGAACTCGCGACGAGGCCGCATCGGCGGTGTTCGTCATATCGGCCATGCCAAATGAGCCACCTGCGCGCAATGTTAATGTCTCGTGTCACGACAATTGGAAACTCGGCGACGTCTTTGAGCTTGGCCGCCGCCGTTTTGTAGTCAGGTTCCAATATGCTGTTCACCCATTCCGCGATGAATCGGGCGCGGGGACTTCGGACGCTGACGCTCAAATGCGCTTCGCCACGCTCTCGCAGGGCTATCCGGTCAGGTTTTTCTTCCGTGAACAAACGGTGGCCAGCAACGCTCGCTCCGCCGGCCTTGACCTCCGGCGACGCCACCACTTCCCAAGGCTTGGTTGCATCGCGCAGTGCAAGGCCCCATTCTTCCAATCCCGCCTCACCGAGAAATATTTCCTGACCGCCCCCCACTAGCGCCACGATCACCGCCCAGTCGGTCCAACGTTCCATAATCTCGATCAGAAGCGAGGGCTCCGACCGATCCACTTTGAATTTTCGGAACATCTGCACACTGTTCCAGGCGCGTTGCGCTTCGTCGAATACGACGACGTGCTCATTCGGCGCTTTTTTCTCGGAATCGCTTCTGTGCGTGCGAAGGAATTCGTGCACGTTTCCAATGAACGTCTTGACCTCGCGATCACTTTCACCTTTTGGCTTTCCTTTTCGGGTCTCGCTTCGAGCGAGGGCCTCGCGAACGATTCGGACCAACGGTCCGTTGCCAGAAAGGAAAACACTCGTTCGACCACTTTCGGACAACATACGCCGATCGTGCACCACATTCAGCCCGGTCAACGTCTTGCCGGCGCCCGGAACCCCGGTGACGAAGCAGATGCAGTGCTTATTGTTCGCCCGCGCATTGTTCACAACATCCAGAACCATGTTCGTCGTCGCGTCGAGATTATCCGCGTAGCTATGGGATATTTCGCGCACATCGTGATTGCTGTAAAGTAGTTCGGCTGCTTCAATTATTGTCGGGGTTGGCTTGTACGCCGACGCACACCATAGATCAGCATCTATCGCGGACGAATTTGCGTCGTGCAAAGCGCGGTAGCGCGAAGCTAGCCCGGACTCGAAGCTCTTCTTATTCAGCAACTGAACCGGTTGAACGACATCGGCGCTATTGCCAATCGCACAAAGCTCATTTTCCAGAGTCGGCGCTTCGGTGGCGCACAACATCGGAACGATCTTCTTGCCGCGGGATTCGGCGTGAAAATCCCGAAGATCAAGCGCATATTCCTTAACCTGCCACTGGTCGGCTGCATCGTAGTGAATTGCCCCGATTTTAAACTCAATAACAAAAATAATGTCATGCGCCAGCAGTATTGCGTCCGGCCTTTTCTGTCGGCGCGGCAACTCATATTCGAGGATGAGTTCCCATTCGTCGCAGCGAAATTCCGATTGCCTTAAAGCACGGGCCGCCGACTTTAGGATCTCGACCTGTTCTTCCCACGCATTAGTTTGCCCCCCGTACTGAGTGTTGAAGCCGGATCGTGCGGCGGCGCTCGACAATGACCCGATAATGCGCGTCCGATCGGCGTCAACAAACGGCGTTAACCGATCACGATAATAGGAAGGCACAATGCGCTCCCGAAGATGGGCTCCCGAGACACCATCTGGAGAATGAGCAATTCTTAAAAGACCATTCCCTTCGCGCGAAAGACCTCTTCGTAAACGCCGAAAATATTGCGGGCGCGGGTTTCGACCGAGAAGTTGGCCAGCACCAGCTCGCGGCCGGCGGCGGCCAGGCGCGCGGCGAAATCGCGGTCGTCGTCGAAGCGGGCCATCGCCGCGGCCAGCGCCGCCGGGTCGCGGACCGGCACGACGAGGCCGGCTGCGCCGTCTTTCACCAGTTCCGGATTGCCGCCGACGGCGGTCGTGATCACCGGCAGGCCGCAGGCCATCGCCTCGCGCAGCACGCCCGATACGCCTTCGCCGGCGAAGCTAGGCATGATCGAAGCGTCCGCCGCGGCGTAAACGCGCTCCATGTCGCGGCGAAAGCCGGCGAAGATGACGCGGTCGGCGACGCCGAGGCGCGCGGCTTCTTCGCGCAGCGCCGTCTGATCGCCCGCGCCGGCGAAAACGTGCCACATATGCGGGCGCGCCGCGCGCAACGAGGCCGCGGCGGCGAGGTAATCGCCGTGGCCTTTTTGGCGCACGAGATTCGCGGCCACGACGCAGGCGAAGGCGTCATCCGGCAGGCCGAGTTCGGCGCGCGCGGCGGCGCGGTCGGCGGGCAGCGGCCGGAAGCGCTGGGTGTCGACGCCGCCGTAGACGACGCGAATCTTGGCGGCCGGCGCGCCGCGCTCGACCATCGCGCGTTTGCTGTCCTCGCTGACGACGACGATGCGGTCCAGCCGTTTCAGGCGATATTTGTAACGGTTGACGCCCAGCGGAAAATTGACGCCGCGCGTGTTGACGAGGCACGGCAGCGGCAGGCCCGGCAGCGCCAGCAGCAGCAGCGACAGGTCGCTGCCTTTGTGCGAGTGCACGATGTCGAAGCGCCCTTCGCGCAGCCGCGCCCGCATCCGCGCGATCTGCGGCGGCTGCCACCAGCGGTTGATGCGCAGGAAATCGACCTTCACGCCGAGGCTTTCCAGCAGCGCGAAATTGCCCCGCTCGCGATCGGCGCCTGCCTTGTAATTGAAAATCGCCTCGACGTGCGCGCCGGCTTCGACGAGCGAGCGCGCCAGCAGAAAAAGCTGGATGCTGCCGCCCGAGCCGATATTCTGGTGGGCGGTCGTGAGGAGGACCTTCTTGCCGGAAATGCCCATGCTAGTTGGGCCGCGCCTGCTCGCGCAGGAACGCGACAATCTGCCGGTACGGCACGGTGCGCACGATCTCTTCGAGCGAGGTGATTTGCCGCTCGACCTTGAGCAGGCCGTCGCGCACGAGCGGGATCATGCCCTTGGCGATCGCCGCCGCCTGAATCTCGGGCAACGACTTTTCGAGTTGAATCAGGTTCTGGATTTCATCGTCGATGACGAACAACTCGAACAAACCGATGCGGCCGCGATAGCCGGTCTTGTTGCACTTCTCGCAGCCGACGCCGCGCACGAAGTCGAAGCCATCCACCGCTTTGCCGAAAAGTTTGAGCACCTTTTCTTCCGGCACGTACGGCTTGGCGCAGTGCCGGCAGATGCGGCGCACGAGCCGCTGGCTGAGCACGCCCAGCAGAATCCCCGCGACCACGTCGTGCTCGAGCCCCAGGCCGACGAGCCGCGAAACGGCCGACACGGCGTCGTTGGTGTGCACGGTCGAGAGCACGAGGTGGCCGGTTTGCGACGCCTTCGAGGCGACGTCCGCCGTTTCCGCATCGCGGATTTCGCCAATCAGCAGCACGTCGGGGTCGTGGCGCAGGAAGGCGCGGGCGAGGTCGGCGAAGTCGAGCTTCGGGCCGACCTGCTTTTGGCAGACGCCGTCGAGGTCGTATTCGATCGGGTCCTCGGCGGAGAGAATCTTGATGTTCGGGCTGTTGATCTGCTTGAGGCTGGCGTACAGGGTCGTCGTCTTGCCGGAGCCCGTCGGGCCGGAGTTGAGGATCAAGCCCTGCGGGTTGCCGATCAGCGTCTGGAAAATGTCGAGGTCGCGGCTGGTGAAGCCCAGCAGCTTCAAATCGATCGGCGCCATCGACTTGTCGAGGATGCGCAGCACGACGTCCTCGCCGGCCGGGCCGGGGATGATCGAAACGCGGAACGGCACTTCGTACAGCTTGCCGCCCTGGTCGACCGGCAGCGTCAGGCGGCCGTCTTGCGGCGCGCGCCGTTCGCTGATGTCCAGACGGCAAAGGATCTTGATGCGATTGACGACTTCGTCGGCGTTCGCCTTGTTGATCGGCGAACGGATGCGTTGCAGCATGCCGTCGATCTTCAGCCGCGTGACCGCCTGGTAGCGAAAGTTTTCGATGTGGATGTCCGTCGCGCCGCGCCGCAAGGCGTCGACGAGCATTTCGTTGACCAGGTGCTTGATCGGCGCGTCGTCGTCGCGATCCAGGCCGGCGGAGTGAATATGCGACTTCGGCGTCGCGCGCTCGACCTGATCGCCTTCGCCCAGGATGGTTTCGCGATCCAGCACCTGCGGCGGATCTTTGCTGTCGAGATTGGGAACCGCCACTTTGTCGAGGCCGTACGCCGCGGCCAGCGCCCGCTGGATCTTGTCGGACGAAACGCGCACCGGCAGCACCCGCCGCCCGCGCAGCACGCGGCTGACCGAATCCAGCGTGTCCATGTCGTTGAGATCGGCGAGCCCGACGACGACGGGCGTCGCTGCGTTCGCGTCGACCTTGCCGAGGATCAGCACATCGTGCGTCAGGCAGAACATCTGCGGCAGCAGGCGCACGCTCTCGGGATCGACTTCATACGGACCGAAATCCAGATCGGGAATCGGCTTGGTCATCCGCCCTCCACGCCGAGCACGGCCCGCGGATTGTCAATCAAGATCCGCTGCAAACCCTCCGCGCCGGCATATTTGCGCAACAGTTGCATCCCTTCGCCGAAAGCCTCGGCCGCCTGCTCCGGCGAATGCGCGTCGGAACCGGCGAAATCCGCCAGGCCGTGTTTGACGATCCACTCCGCTGCCTTGGCCGCGTGCCGGCCGTACAAGCCGGATAGGCTGCAGAGATTGATTTGCAGCCGATAGCCCGCGGCCACGAGCGCCTCCGCCGTCTTCGGATCGCGCCCCAAATCGGCGCACCGCTCGGGGTGCGCGAGGATCGGAGTCAGCCCTTTGATGCGGATGCGAAAGGCGAATTCCTTGGCCTGGGGCGGCAGGCGCAGCAACGGCAGCTCGACCAGCACGTGCTTGCCGGCGGCGAGCGGCGTGATTGTGCCGGCTTCGAGCCGGCCGTAGAAACCCTCTTCGAAATAATATTCCGACCCCGGGTACAACGTAATCTCGGGGAGTTTATCGCGCAGTTCAGCGGCCAGCGCGGCGATTGCCGCGGCGACCATCGCGCGATCGTGCTCGTAAACGCCGGACATCCAGTGCGGCGTCGCCATCACGCCGGCGAACCCGGCCGCCTGCGCCGCCGCGAGGATGGCCAGCGTTTCGTCGGCGCCCTTCGCGCCATCGTCGAAACCCGGCAACAGATGGCTGTGCAAATCGAGATAACCGTCCACGTGACGTCTCCCCCCGATCGTCCAGGCGCGGCATTCTAGCGCCAATCAAATGTCAAGAACAATGACTATTGCAGCCTGCGGTCGATCCAGGAAAAAGACAAGGCGGGACGGCGAAACCTTTTCGGTTCCGCCGCAAGTCGTAGATCATTGTGCGGACAGGGTCACCTAAGATGGAGGATTCCGGAGGACTCTCGATCCGAGCCCTCGCAGGGATTTGCAAACCCTTCTCAGGGCGATGGGTCGTGGGAACTACGGGGGCCTTCGCGACTGCTTCTCAGCAGACGAGCGGTATATGCGAAGGCCCCCGACACGCATATGAAAGAGCGAAGATCCGCGATGAGGACTGCAAGCACGGCGCCAAGCAGCGGAGTTCCACAATGACGCGTACTTGCGACCGTTTGGCAGGCGCCGGAGGGTCCAAATTCGATAATTTTTCGTTGCGTGAACGTGAAAATCTGAAAGAAGGCTGCGTACACCTGTCCCCCTGGGAGAGGTCGCCGAGCGTAGCGAGGCGGGTGAGGGCGATACAAAGGCCCGTACCCCGACCTTTCCCAATGGGAGACGGTGAGGCCAGCCCTGCGCGTGGCGCCGTCGCGCTTTACGCGGCGCGCGGATTCGTGCCATCATGCCCGAAACAACGGCGGACCCGATGCGGATCGCGACGAAATACGTAGTCGTATCGCTGGCCTTTCTTGCCCTCGCGGCCTGCAATCCGACCTACCTGCCGGTCAACCCGGTCGGCATCGCCGGCGTCAACGAATTCGAGGCCGGGGCGTACGCGTCGTTCGGCTACGTCGGCCGCACGGTGCGGCCGCTCGGCTTCCGCGGCGTTGTGGCGAATTTCGGCGTGTACTTTCGCAAGGGCGTCGCGGACGGCGTCGACTGGACCGTCGCCGTCGACAATTGCACGGTCAACACGGCGTTCGGCTTCAAGCAGAAACGCGACGAGTCGGTCGTCGTGCGGCCGCGCGTCGGGTTCGGCTGGACCTCTGGCTTCGCGGGCGTGGATTATTCGTGGCGCCTCAGCCAAGGGAAATGGGCCGACTACGCCGTCGGGGCCACGGCGCTCGCCTGGGTCGGCGACGCTTACTGGACCGACGACCCCGGGCGAACGTGGGGCATGCGTTTCGGCGCGCTCGGCTATGTGGGCGCCGAACCGAAATTCGAATCGACCGTGTCCGGCGGCCTGCGCGCCGATTGGGCGCCGCTGCAATTCGGCGCGAAGGGCGAACGGGAAACATTGATCGATTTGTTCGGCGGCAACCGGAATCCGTACGCCGAACCGACGGACCGCAGCCTGTGGGAAGGCTGGCCGGAAACCACGTTCGCGTTCGAGCCCGCCGCCTTCGTCTTCACCGGCAGTCCGGCGTTGACCTACCACCAGTCCGGCGGCATCTGGACCGCCGGCGGCGAAAACAAGAATCCGCCGTGAGCACGCTCCACCCCGGTTGACCGGCACGGCCCCGGATGACTAGGATGACAGACAAAGAAACCCAAAAGCGTCCGAGGAGGTAGGGAAATGGAACTCGAAGGATTGTTGCCGCGTTCTGCGACCGCGTTGGTCGTCGTCGATATTCAGGAGAAACTGTTTCCGCATGTGCAAGAGCAGGAGGCGATGCTCGCCAAGTGCGTGAAGGTCATCGACTTCTGCAAACGGCTGGAAATCCCGATCCTGGTCACGGAGCAGTACCCGAAGGGGCTGGGCTCGACGGTCCCCAAGATCAAGGAAGCGCTCGGCGACGCCTACCGGCCGATTCCGAAGACGGCGTTTTCGTGCTTCGGCGAACCGGAATTCGTCAACGCGCTGGAAGAACTCGAAGTGGACACCGTGGCGCTGATCGGTATCGAGACGCACGTTTGCGTGCTCCAAACCGCCTTGGTCGGCCTGTCGTCGGATTTCGACATGCTCGTGCTCGCTGACTGCGTGTCGGCGCGCAACAAGTTCGACCACGAGATGAGCTTGCGGCGCCTCGGCGACGAAGGCGCGATCGTCGGCACGGCCGAGATGTTCTTCTACGAAATGCTGGCTGAAGCGAAGACCGACGACCACCAGGCCGTTTTCGATCTGCTGAAGTAACCCGGGCCGTCGCCGTGCGCCATTTCTGCATCGCCTTTGCCATTGGTCTGGTGTGTTTCGCCCTCGCCGACTGCAAGCATCGCGCCGCGGTCACCGCCAGAAAAGTCGAACCGATGAGCCCGACGGCGATTGTGGCTTACGTGCAGCAGCAAATCGCCATGGCGCCGCGCGACGACGCGGGCCGCCCGGCCGAACTCGAAAGAAACAAAAGCGAATATTTCGGCTGCATCGAGAAAAACAAGACCGACGATTGCCGCTTCATGCTGTGCAGCCCATATGCGATCTACGCCGGCGACGAGCATTTCCAATTGGGCCAGTTCGACGACGCGTTTACGTTCTACGCCGGCGCGCATGAGTTGCTGCAAAACGAGATCGCCAACACCACCGAGCGCCGCAACGAACGCGAGGCCGAATTCGACGCCAAGACCAAGGCCGGCAAGGCCGACGAGCAGGACCGCCGGCAATTCCTGTACAGCCGCGCGATCCTCTCGCACAATCTCTACCGCAACTACGCCTCCCTCGCGCGCGTGCTCGAACGCTTCGCGTTGGTCTTCGACAAACAGGGCAAGACCGCGGAAGCCGCCAACGCCCGCACCGTGCGCGACGGCCTCGTGCGCAGTTCCGCCGACGAGTACGCCGAATACTTCAAGAACCGGCAACAGTTGCTGCCCCTGCTCGATCCGAAGGATCCGAAAAAAGGCACAAATTACCTGTCCGTCGTCAACGACATGGACGGGCTCCTGGAAATTCGGCATTTTTGAACTCCCTCGCCCTTTGGGAGAGGGTCGGGGTGAGGGCTTTTTCCCTCACCCGCCTCGCTTCGCTCGGCGACCTCTCCCAATGCGAGAGGTTTGGCAATGCTCATGACCTACGACGAAATCATGAACGAGTTGCGCGCGGCCGGCAGCGACGCGGGCGTGGCGAGCGCGCGGCATTTCGGCGTGAACGACGACACGGTGCTCGGCGTGCGGGCGCCCGTTCTGCACAAGCTGGCCAAACGCATCGGCCGCAACCACGCGATGGCGGGGCGGCTGTGGCGCTCCGGCGTACACGAAGCGCGCTCGCTGGCCGCGTTGATCGCCGATCCGGCGCGGACGACGGCGGCGCAAATGGAGCGCTGGGTCGCCGGCTTCACCTCGTGGGACACCTGCGATTGTTTCTGTTTCTACCTTTTCGACAAAACGTCGCTGGCGTGGGAGAAAGCGCTCGCCTGGAGCGCGCGCGACGAGGAATACGTGAAACGAGCCGGTTTTGCGCTCGTGGCGAGTCTGGCGTGGCACGACAAGACCGCGCCCAATGCCCGCTTCGTGCCGTTCTTCGCCGCGGCCCGGCGCGCCGCCGCCGACAATCGCAACTTCGTGAAAAAGGCCGTGAGTTGGGCGCTGCGCCAGATGGGCAAACGCAACGCCGCCCTGCGCGCCCGCGCCCTGAAAACCGCCGAGCAGATCGCGAAAATCGACGCGCCGAGCGCGCGCTGGATCGCCTCGGATGTACGTCGGGAACTCACCAAGGGCTGACAAAGCGCATTTCGACACTGCTCGTTGTTCACGGCTCACTGTTCACTGTTCACTGTTAACTGTTATAGTTCGCCCCGATGGAAGACGCCGCGCACCAACAAGACGAAAGCCCGCCCGACTCGGCCTCGCGGTTCGACGCCGTGTTCACGGTCTTTGCCGATTTGCGGCGGCGGTTCTTTTTGTGCGCCGTCGCGGTGTTGGTCACGTCCGGGATCGGCATCTATTTCAGCGGCACGCTCATCGAACTGCTCAAGCGGCCTTTCCTGACCGTGATGGGGCCGCACAACAAATTGTATTTCACCTCGCCGACCGAAAGCATCATCTCTTACATGGTCGTCGGGGCCGTCGCCGGGGTGATCGCCGCGGCGCCCTATGTGTTTTTCCACATTTGGTGGGTGGCCGCGCCGGTTTTGTACCGCCGGCAAAAGGTCCGTTTTCTCGCGTTCTCCACGGTCTCCGCGCTGGTCTTCGTCGCTGGCTCGTTGTTCGGTTATTTCGGCATTTTGCCGATCGCGATTCGCGTGCTGGTCCGCGCGTTCGAGACCGACGCCCCGTTCGAAGCGTACATGAAAATCAGTTCGTTCCTCGGGTTCTCGCTGAAGCTGCTGTTCGCCTTCGGCCTGGCGTTCGAACTGCCGGTGGTGATGTTCCTGCTCGGACGACTCGGCGTGGTGTCGGCCCGCGCGTTCTGGCGCGGCGCGCGTTACGCGGTGATCGCCATCTTTCTCGCGGCCGCGGTGCTGTCGCCGCCGGAGATCGTCACCCAGCTCATCCTCGCCGTGCCGCTATGCCTGCTGTACATCGCGGGCGCGTTGTCGGTGACGCTGTTCGGCAAGCGCGCCGAACCGGCCGCCGAGCCGCCGGCCGACGCGCCCGGCGTCGCCGCGACTTACGCCGCGGGCGGCGGCTTTGACAAACCGGCAGGTTCCGGATAAATTCACGTCAAGTCGGTGGTTTCCAGACAAAGAATTTAATGATCGCGCGGGCCTGTCCGCACCGAAGACGCGGGCTGAGCGCATTTATCGGGATGAAAACATACCCATTGCTTGAAACAATGATCCGGAAGGAGCGCACATGAAAAACGTCGAACTGACCGTGGACAACAACATTCTGACCGTCAAAATCGATTTGACCAAAGAATTCGGCCCGTCGGCGTCCGGCAAGACGACCATCATCGCGACGACGGAAGGCAACGTGAGCATTCCAGGCGCCGAAGACAAGAAAATCGGCGTCAACGTTTATCGCAAGAATTAGAAAACAGGCTGGGAGACTGAGAGGCTGCGCGGCGTTGCCGCGGAGCTGAGAGGTCAATTTCTCCGTCCCTCTCTGAGAGAGGCTCGCGGTGAGGGCTTTTGCATGACCCTCACCCGCCTCGCTACGCTCGGCGACCTCTCCCAGAGAGAGAGGTGACCGCTTTCTCGCTCTCCCGTTGGGAGAGGGTCGGGGCGAGGGTTTTTTGCATGACCCTCACCCGCCTCGCTACGCTCGGCGACCTCTCCCAGGGGGAGAGGTGACCGCTCTCCTCACCCCGCGCAGCCGCCGCCGCCGTAAACCCCGGTGTCTTTGCCGCTCGAGCCGAAGGGCCCGCCGCTGTGGTGGTGTCCGGCGTTGTCGTCATCCGCATTGTCGTCATCGGCGTTGTCGTCGTCGGCTTGCTCGTCGTCGTCCGTCGTGTCGTCGTCGGTCCCGCCCGGAAACGCCTTGACCATCACGGCGACGTCGGCGGGCGCGCTGGATTTGCCGCAATTGGCCACGATCAACTGGAAGCTGTAAGCGCCCGGCGTGGTGGCGATCGCGAGCGGCGTCGCCGTGCCGGCCTGCAGCAGCGTGGCCTGGGCGGGGCCGGCGATCTGCGTCCAGGCGTACGTCAGCGGCGCGCTGGCCGGATCGTGGCTGCCGCTGCCGTCGAGCGCGACGGGCACGTTGACGACCGTTGTGCGGTCCGGTCCGGCGTTCGCGGTCGGCGGCTGAATCGTCGCCTGGTTGATGATCGCAAACACCGAACCGGCGGTGGTGCGCGTCGGATTGCCGACGCTCTCCGCCGGCGCCCCGACGAGGAAGTCTTCGACGCCGGCGCCGTTCAGATCGGCCAGCGCCAACGCAAAGCCGGCCTCGTCGCCCACGACGGCGCCGTCGATCAGGTCGTACGGCTCGCCGCCAGCAGCCAGGTCGATGTGCAGTTGCGCGGGCAGGTTGCGCCCGCCCGCGATCACGTAGACGTGGCTGACGCCCAGCGAATCGAAATTCGGCGCGCCGATGACCAAGTCGTCGAGGCAGGCGCCGGACACGTCGCCCATCGTCAACGCGTAGCCGAACCGCTCGCCCGCCTGCCCGCCGTCGATCGTCACGTCGGCGGTCGACAAATCGACCGTCGCCGGCAGCGTGTATTGCCCGAACACGACGAACACCTCGCCGGCTGTCGATTTATCGGGCAGGTTCGCCGCGCCGATCGCCAGGTCGGCGAGGCCGTCGCCGTTGAGGTCGCCGGCCGCCAGCGCCGTGCCCAGGTTGTTCAACTCGCCGGGCCACGTGATGCGCACATCCGGCGCCGCCGAAGAAAGGTCGATCGCCAGCGGCTGCGTCAGCTTGCGGCCGCGAATGACGTACACCGTGCCCGGAAAGCCTTCCTTGTGGCCCGGCAGCGGCGACGAAACGCCCGGCGCGCCCATCGCGAGATCGGCATAGCCGTCGCCGTCGAAATCGCCGAGTGTCAAACCTTGGCCGAGCCGGTCGCCGCCGGCCTCGCCGGTCACCTCGACGTTGGCGGACACCGACGGCTGGCGCAGGTCGATGACGCTGGGCAACACGCCGCCGAGAAAGCCATACACCTTGCCCGCGGAGGGCGCGCCGACCGCCTCGAAACCCGGCGCGCCGACGAACAAGTCGACCTTGCCGTCGCCGTTGAAATCGCCGAGCGCCAGGGCGTCGCCGAATTCGCTGCCGGCCGATTCGCCCCAGATGACCACGTCGGCGTCGGCGGGGGTCAGTTGCGCCGGCCAGGTCGCGCGCCCGTGAAAAATGTAGACCGCGCCGAGCACCGCTTCGCCGCCCGGCCCGGTCGAGCGCGCGGCGCCGACGATCAGATCCGCTGTTGCGCCGCCGGTCACCGCGCCGACCGCGACGCTCCAGCCGAAGTAGGAATCCGCGTCGCCGACGATCGTCACGTCGGCCGCCTGCGTCGCGAGATCGATGTCGCGGCCGGTCAGGCCGTTCTTGCCGAGCAGCACGTACACCGCGCCGGCCCGCGCGCCGCTGACGATCAGGCTCGGCGCGCCGATGACCAGGTCAGGTTTGCCGTCGCCATCGAGGTCGCCGACGGCGACGCTCCAGCCGAGGTCGGCGCCGCTCGCGGGGCCGTCGGCCCGCAGCGTGGCCGTGCCGGCGTTGGCCAGGTTGTATTCGGTCGCCGGGGCCGTCGCCGTCAGC
>Ga0181520_10009765_pt1 | contig 13127 bp, 14 predicted proteins | sample PEATcosm2014_Bin_29_FD_132451 | JGI IMG/M metagenome (GOLD analysis project Ga0181520, IMG submission 132451) | Peatland microbial communities from MTU Mesocosm Facility, Houghton, MI, USA - PEATcosm2014_Bin02_30_metaG | ecosystem: Environmental > Terrestrial > Soil > Wetlands > Peat | place...
CAGATCGCCCTTCTCTTCGGCCTGCGAGAGGATATTCTTCATGCGCTTGAAGGCGGCTGAAACCGCGGCGAAGTCTTCGGAGCCGCGCACGGCGGTGACTGCCTGGGCGCGGGCTACAGCATCGCGAACATCGTTTGCGCCGGCGGCGAGCACCGCTTTGACCACGTCGTAGGCCTGGCCTTTGGCTTCGCGCAGGTAGAACTCCAGCCGCTCGGCGAAGAAGACTTCGACCTTGACGCGAACCGCTTCGCTGGCGGCGGCCGCATCGACCACGTCGCCGAGGGTCAGCGGCAGCGCCGGCTCCGCCTCGGCCAGGATCTTGACGATGCCATTGGCTGCGCGGCGCAGGGCAAACGGGTCCTTCGAGCCGGTGGGCTCGAGGCCGAGCCCGAACATGCCGACGATGGTGTCGGCTTTGTCGGCCAGGGCCAGCACTGCGCCTTCGGCGGTGCGGGGCACGCGATCCTCCATGGAGACGGGGCGGTACTGGTCGTAGATTGCCAGCGCGACCTTCTCGCCGTGGCCCTGCGCGCGCGCGTAGAGGCCGCCGACCTCGCCCTGGAGCTCGGTGAATTCCTTGACCAGGTCGGTGGTGAGGTCGGTCTTGGCCAGGCGCACCGCCTCGACCAGCGCGGGGCCGTCGAGCACGCAGGCGCGTTCCGCGAGCTGCGTGGCCAGCCGTTCGGCGACGGCCAGCACGCGCGCGGACTTGGCTGCGTAGCTGCCGAGTTCCTTCTGGAAGGTCACCTTCTCCAGCAGCTGTTCGCGCTCGGTCAACGGCACGCGCTGATCGAACTCCCAGAAGAAGCGGGCATCGTTGAAGCGCGCCCGCAGGACGCGCTCGTTGCCATCGCGGATGACGGTCTCGCCTTTGGCGTCGGTCTCGGTATTGAGCACGGCCAGGAAGTGCGGGGCCAGCTTGCCCTGTGCATCGTCGACGGCGAAGTACTTCTGGTGATCGCGCATGACGGTGACCAGCACCTCTTCCGGCAGGGCCAGATACTCCGGCTCGAAGGCGCCCGCGATCACCGACGGCCACTCGGTCAAATGGGTCACCGTATCGACCAGGGGGTGGTCCTCGCGCCAGCGGAGCCCCGCACCGGCCGTCCGGGTCACGTGGTCCAGGGCCTTGCGAATCTTCTGCCGGCGCGTCTCCACGTCGGCGATGACGTGCGCGGCCAGCAAGGTCTGCTGGTAGACGCCCGGCGCGGCGACGGGAATTGGAGCATCCCCGGCGAGCACGCGGTGGCCGCGCGTGGTGTTGCCCGCGGTCTTGCCGCCGAAGCTCACCGGCACGACTTCGCTGCCAAGCAGACACAGCAGCCAGCGCACCGGGCGCACAAAGCGCTCCGGACGGCCGGGGCGCCAGGTCATGTTCTTGGCCCAGTAGATGCCGGCGAGTTCCTTCGGCAGCTCTTCGGCAATTACCTCGGCCGCGCTGCGTCCGGGCTTCAGCGAGGTGGCGGCCAGGTACTCGCCTTTGGGGGTAGTCACGGTCTTCAGCGCGGCCACAGCCACGCCCGCTTTTTTGGCGAAGGCGATCGCAGCGGGAGCGGGCGCGCCATCCTTGAAGGCGATTTTGGCGGACGGACCCAGCACTTCCTCGGTCACATCCTGTTGCCTCGCGGCGACTTCGCCGATCCAAACTGCGAGGCGACGCGGGGTTGAAAAGCTTTTGCCGGCGACACCGCTGGCCGCAAGCCGTTCGCGCTGCAGCATGGCCACGACGCGGCGCAGCAACTCCGCCTCAGCGACGGCAATCATCCGCGCGGGGACTTCTTCGAGACCAATTTCAAAGAGAAAATCCATGTGTTCCTATCGTAGCGTTTCAGCTGGGGTGGACATACGTTTGACCAGGCCGGAGATCATTTTGCGCACCTCGATGACCTCGGTGCTCAGTTCATCGTGGAGCGGCTTCGGCATAAAGCCGAGGTCCTGGCACAGGAGCAGGTTGTATTCGAGATCGTGGCCCGCGGCTCGCGCCTTCTTCAGGTCGGCGGTAAATTCCGCGTCGGAATCGCGCCCGGCTCCTTCGGCGATGCTGCGTGCGATCCCCGCGGCGCTGCGCCGCAGATTGAGAACCAGACCAAAGTTCTCACTTGCCGGGAGATCCTTGGAGGCGGTGTAGATGCGCAGCACGAGGCTATGGGCCTTCTTCCAGACGTTCAATTGATGGAAGTCCTGCAACTCTCCTCCTACGATCAAAAGCACGTTGCTCGAGCTGTAAGCTGAGAGCTGTTTAGCTTAGAGTTCGAGACGCGTTGTTTCGCTCCGTCAGCCTAGTGCGGCCTGCTGCTCCGCATACGCCTTGGCGACGCCGATGACCAGCGCGCGGATTCGCGCCATGACGCCGACGCGTTCGGTGACGCTGATGGCGCCGCGCGCGTCCAGCAGATTGAAGACGTGCGAGCACTTGAGCGCGAGCTCGTACGCGCCCAACACGGGAAAGCGCTTGATCGTCAATTCATCCGCGGTGCTGTTTTCGCCGAAGATTGCCCGGGCCTGCTCGAGCAGCGCCAGGCACTCCGCTTCGTAGAGGCGGAGATGCTCCCACAGGCTGGGCACGTTGGCGTAGTCGAACCCGTAGGTCGACCACTGCTGCTCGCCCGGCAGCATCATCTCGCCATAGGTGACCTGGCGGCCGGCGGGCTCGCCGGGAGCGGGCGGCTCAATCGCCCAGACCACGTCGAAGACGCTGCCCACGCCCTGCAGGAACTGGGTGATGCGCTCCAGCCCGTAGGTGATCTCGCCGGAGATGGGATCGAGGTCCATGCCGCCGCACTGCTGGAAGTAGGTGAACTGGGTAATTTCCTGGCCATCCATCATGACCTGCCAGCCGACGCCCCAGGCGCCGCCCACCGGCCACTCCCAGTTGTCCTCTTCGAACTTGATGTCGTGCTCGCGCAGGTCGATGCCGATGGCTTCAAGCGATTCGAGATACAGCTCCTGGATATTTTCCGGCGGCGGCTTGAGGATGACCTGCAGCTGGGTATGGCGGAAGAGCCGGTTGGGGTTCTCGCCATAGCGGCCGTCGGCGGGGCGGCGCGAGGGCTGGGCGTAGGCGATGCGCACGGGCTTTGGCCCCAGCACGCGCAGGAAGGTGTCGGGCGACATGGTGCCCGCGCCGACTTCGACGTCGTAGGGCTGCTGCAGCACGCAGCCGCGGTCCGCCCAAAACTTCTGCAACCGAAACAACAGCTCCTGAAACGTCAGCGCCTTCTTGTCTTCCGCAATCGCAGTCATCAATCTCTCTTCAACTAGGGCAATCCGTCCATTCTAACCGTAAAGCGCCGTCATTCTGAACGAAGTGAAAGAGCCCTGAGCTTGTACTTTGCCGGTCCCCTCATCGCTAACCCCGAGGGTCCGCTCGATCTCCCAGCACGGCTTCAATCTCCTCCTGGGTCCAGCGCGGGGTGATGTGCTGGGAACAGTTCCAGTCATAGCCCGCCACATCGATCACCATCGCCCACTCCACTTTGGCCGGATACCCGGGCACGCGCACCTTCGCCTCCAACTCTCGATCCCCCTCGACGATGCGCGCATGGCCGATGATCTTCAACCGCGCCTGATTGGGATAGTCCATCAGGAACAGCGCCACCTTATCATTGGTCGCCAGGTTTCCCGCCGTGATGAACTGCTTGTTCCCGAGGAAATCGGCGAAGGCCAGGGTCTTGCCGTCCAGCACGCGCAGAAAACCCCTGGGGCCGCCGCGATGCTGGATGTACGGCCAGCCATCCTCCGTCACCGAGGCCAGGTAGAAGCTGTCGCGCCGCGCGATAAAGTCCCGCTCCATCTGCCCCAGCGCGTCGCTGCTCGGGCCGCGCTCCATGGCCCGCTCATACTGCGCCCGCGACCCATGCTGTTCCTGGTACCGTTTCGCAGCTTCCGAGAACATCGTCTTGGCAAACGCTCGCCCCATAGCCCCCTCCACCCCAGTTGGAGCGGCGAGCAGACCCGGGAGATTCAAGAACTTTGCTAGTTCGAGCCCGGCGGCTTGCCTTTGCCCAACTGCGGCACGCTGGATGGATCCAGCGGCACGGTGGTCGGGTCCTTCAGAATTGCCGGATTGTCCACCGGAACCGCGATCCCGGCGGGCATGGCGTTGACCTGCATCCGGTCGATGGTGATGGTCATGCGGTGCGTCCCCGGCGTGGTACTGTACGGCCGCGGAAACTCGACGATATAGCGGCCGCGCAGCAGCGAGGTGAACTGCTCCAACTGCGCCTGCAGGTTCCATTCCTTGGTCACCAGGATGGTGCCGCCGGTCTCCTCGCACAGGGCGTCGAAGGTATCGTTGGTGCTGGGAAAACCGGAATGAAAGGCCCCGAATTCATCTTCGGGCTGAATCAACCCGAAGATCGCGATGCCGTTCTGCTGGGCAAACTCCTTGACCTCGCCCCAGGATCTCTTGCTGCCGCGGTCGAGGCCGTCCGACACCACCAGGATCACGCGCCAACCCGGCTTCCGCCACGTATCCTGCTCCACCTTCGCCAACGCGTCCCAGAGGTTCCAGGGACTCTGGCAATCGCCTTTATCGTGGGCCTTGGCTCGCATCTTCCAGGTGTCAAGCGCCTCGTCGATGCTGCGCTTCAGGGTTGCGGAATCCGCTGGAAGATCAGTCGCGGACCGCACAAAACTGCACTCGGCCGAGTAAATCGAGACGTGGTCCTTGGCCGTCAGCCACTTTGGCACCAAACCCGCGGCCGCCCCGCCCATCCGATTCATGAGCGTGGGGAACGGCTGCCGCAGATCGAGCAGGATGGAGAGCGCGACGGGGTCGTCGCCCTCTAACCGGGTATGGGTTGCGCGAAACTTCGGTCCGCCGTCAAAGCTGACAAAGAATCGCCCCTCCGCCACCGGCGCCCCCAGCGGACTGCGGTCGCGCTGCAACACCAGGGTCGGAATCTGCACCAGGTCGGTATATACGTGCAGGGTTGGGGCGGCGTCCTGCGCGCGCGATGCGCAGGCGCTTGACGCGGCGAAGCCCAGCCCGCAAAGCCAGAGTGCCGCAGCTCGCGCCATCCAACCATTCGCCAATGCGAAACCACGGGTCTGCGCCATCGCAACCGTATCGCAGAGCGCAGCGCGATCCGCTACGCGCGGCTCTCGACCCTCTCTTCCACGGCAAAAGGATACTCCAACGCGCGCACAAACAGCGCCAGCAGCACCAGCGACTGCAGCATGCCGCAATACAAGAACGCGTGGGGAAAGGTGAGCACGGTGAAGGGCACAAACAGCGGCACGAACAGGAGAATGGTCGCGCCCAGTCCGGCCACGCGAACCCCCGCCTGCTGCGCGCGGATGGCAATCCATCCCAGCAGCAGCAGCGGCGCGATCATATGCACCAGCGCGTGGTAGTAGGAGATGGGTGGAAACATCACCATGAACGTGCTAATGCCGAGGAACTGATTTGCTACCGGCATCTTCCAGAGCTTGCCGAAGAAGGCCGCTGCCAGCACCACCGTGCCCAGGGCGAAGTACGGCGGCGTCAGCTTGCCGAGCGGATAGTGCGCGATCATCGCGAGCAGCTTGGCCAGGTCAATCAGCGAGTGGTTGGCGACCAGCTCGCGCAGGCTGAACTCGCCCATGCGAATGCCCTGGTAGCCAAACACGTTCTGCAGGGAACCGCGCCAGGCTATGCCGATGCTCGGCCCCAGCCACCACAGCGACAGCACGGTTGCCAGCACGAAGGTGCACAGCCCCAAGGCGAACGCGCGCCACTTGCCGCGCGGCAGCAGCAGCGCGAGCAGCACGATGGGAAACAGCTTCATGGCCGCGGCCAGCCCCCACAACACGGCTGCGGCGTCGTTGCGGCCGCGCAGAAAGGCGAGCGCGCCGAAGGCGGTCAACATCCACAGAACGACCTCGACGTTGCCCTGGTGCAGCAGCCGCTCGATCGGGAATGAGATCAACAGAAGGCTGAGCGGCAAGAGCACCGCGGTCGCGAGCCCGATCCCGGCGCGCGCCAGGCCGCGGCCGATCCATCCCGCCAGCAGCGCCAGCCATGCCCCCGAGACGATCAGGTAAAGCAGCTCGGGAATTGGAAAGGCGTACATCGGAGCCATCACCACGGCGGCGAAGGGGGGATAGGCGACGGCGGAAAACATCGGGTACGGCCAGGGGTTTCCGGCGACGTTGAAGAAGAACGCGGCGGTGTGGAGCAGCTGGTAGGTGCCCGGATACTCCATCAGGTCGCCGAAGAGCGGATCGCTGAGCGGGTCCCAGTTGTAACGCGATTCGCCGGCGCGCCACTTCAGCCAGCCAATCACGAAGGCGAGCGCGAAGCCCACCAGCGACGCGATCCAGAACGCCCGCAACTCCGGGGGCAGGCGGGTGCGCGCGCGCCTGGTTGGGTCCGCCGAGCCTGAGGATACCTGCGCCTTGATCGCCATTCAGCCCAAGTCTAGCCCAGCCCCGCGCCCCTGCCCGCGCCCGCGAACCACCCGACTAACCCCGCGCTGCATCGCTTGCGCACTTCAACCAACAGCCAGCAACTCCTACCTCAATGCTCGCGCGCTGATCAGCCTTCCCTCCAGATGGCGCTCGAGCACCTCGATGGCGAAGCGGCGCAGGTCGACCGCGCGCGACCTGGGCCAATCCTCGGCTGCCAATCCCTTCACGGTTCCGCGGAACATCCTCCCCGCGAGTGCCGCCGACTCGGCTGAAAGTGCCAGGCTGCCGCCCTTGCGATCGTCCGCGCAGGTGACCCCGTCGCTTGCCGCGGAATACCACACCGCCTCGCCCGTCAGGTCCAGTCCGCACGCGGCGCAGCGGCCGAGCTCGGGCATCCACCCCAGCAGCCGGTTCATCCACAGCGCAAAGTAGGTGACGGGCATCCACACCCGGCCGACCTGCAGCTCATCCAGGACGGCCAGTGCCAGGCGGAAGACTGCATCTTCGGGCGCACCCTCCGGCAGAGCTTCTTCGAGCACTTCGGCCACCATCTCCAGCGCCGCCACGCGCGCGTAGTCCACCGGCCGCGACAAGGGCGATGACAGAATCTCGAACGCATCCAGCCGGACTAATTCCTGCCTGGGTTTTTCGGCGTAGGAGGCGCGCACATGGGTCATCGGCTCGAGCGCTCCGCCGAATCGGCGCCGGCTGCGCATGGCATGGCGCGCCACGCCCTTCACCCGTCCCTGCTCGCGCGTAAACAGGCTCACCAGCAGGTCGGCCTCGTGAAAGGGCCACGTCCGCAGCACAATCGCCTCACCCACACGCTGGATCATCCACGCACCTTACCGGCAAAGCAAAAACGCGCAGCCCGAGGACCGCGCGTCTGCACCAACTGACCATCTGCAATTAACCACCAATCAGCCGCTTTATCTACCGCCCGAAGTGCGTGGCGTTCTTGGCCTGGTAATCCGCCCACTTTTCCGGCAGATCGTCGGCTGCATAAATCGCCGACACCGGGCAAACCGGCACGCATGCGCCGCAATCGATGCACTCCACCGGATCGATAAAAAGCTGGTCCGTCTCCGCAAATCCAGCCTCGTCCTTCTTCGGGTGGATGCAGTCCACCGGGCAGGCATCCACACACGCCGCATCCTTGGTACCGATACATGGTTCCGCAATCACATAGGCCATCTTCCCAATCTCCCTTTATTTGCTAGAGAGCAATCCCCGATAGAAGGTTCCGCTCCAGAGTGTTCTCAGGGCACAATTCTAGCAGCACAAACACACATCCCTGCAAGAGGGCGCGACTTCCTGCAAAATTCCGCCGCCGATGGAATAAAATCGAGGTGTACCCTCGCCAATCTTTCACAGAAAGGCAGCCGTCCGGCAGCCATCGGACCCGCGCTGGTACTTTGCCCGATCTGCCATGCCCAAGGACCCCCAAAATCCGAGCCTCCTCGCCCACATCCGCCGCGCGGTCATCGAGGTTGCGTTCATCATCTTCCTGTTCTATTCCAACCTGCTGATGGGCGAATTCAACCGCACCAGCGGCCGCGGAAAGACGCTCGCGGTCGCACTCCACAACATTTTCACGACCAAGAACCTTGCCATCGCGATTGTCGCGGCCACCATCGGCTACGTGGTGTTCGAGCACCTGCGCAAGCGGCCCTAAGCGCGCATCCTCGCGGCCAGATCGACGGGAAAGATTCTCTCGCCGGCGGCAAGCGATGCCTCAATCTCCTCGGCCGTCCACCAGCGAATCTCCTTCATCATCGCAATCTCGTCCGCGGTCACCCCGCGCAGTGCGGGCGCGGCGGCCGCGCAGCGCGCCGTGAAGACATAGTCCAGGTTGTCGCGCATCTCCCCCTGATGCTCGAACTGGCTGGCCTGGGTGTACACGGGCCCGACCACTTCGATTGCCAGCCCCAGTTCTTCGCGGAGTTCGCGCACGGCGGCGGCGTGTGGCTGCTCGCCTGACTCAATCTCCCCGCCCGGGGTCAGCCAGAAGACAAATTCTCCATTCGCCCTCATCACCACACAGCGAATCAGCAACACCCGCCCCGCCGGATCGAACACCATCACCCGCGCCGACTGCCTCGCCCGCATTGTTGACTATCTACCCTTCCTCAAGATCAACCACAAACCGCCGGAAAACATGGCAAAGCTGAAAGCAAATTAAGTCACCTCAACCGCAAACGCGGCAGGCGGACGGAAGGCGGAGTAGGAAATGCAAACCACACCGAGAAGGAGGAGCAGGATCCCGCTGCCTCCGCGCAACGCGCTGCTGGTCATGATTGGTCTCCATTCGCGGCTGCCTTGCGCCGGGCCGCGAACTCCGCCGGCGTGGGGATGTCGCCCAACCCGCGGCCGGCGAACATCTCGGCAAACAGATGCTGCAACTCGCCGGCAATCAAGCCATTGGTCGCCAGCACCTCGCTGGAATCCAGGCGGAACTTGCTACCATCGAAGCGCGTGACGGTCCCGCCCGCCTCTTCGACCAGCAGATATCCGGCGCTGGTATCCCAGGGATTCAGGTGGAATTCCCAGAAGCCGTCCAACCGTCCGCACGCCACATACGCGAGGTCGAGGGCGGCCGAACCGGCGCGCCGCACCCCGTGCGAGCGCAGCGTGAACTCCTGGTAGAAGTGGATATTCGGGCTCACGTGCCGCTTATGGCTGGGAAACCCGGTCGCCGTCAGCGACTCCTGCAGCACCTTCGTCTTCGACACGTGAATCTGCCGGCCGTTCAGCCACGCGCCCTTGCCCTGCTCGGCCACAAACATCTCGTCGCGCAGCGGATCGTAGATGACTCCGGCCTTCATCTCTCCGTCTTCCGTCGCCGCCAAACCCGCGGCACGGCGCTCCAGTCCCAGCACCACGCAAAAGGCGGGAAACCCGTGGGCGAAGTTGGTGGTCCCGTCCAGCGGATCGACATACCAGCGAAACTCGCTCTCCATCTGGTCGCGAGTGCCTTCCTCGCCGAAGATCCCGTGCCCGGGAAACGCGGCCGTCAGCCGCTCGCGAATCAGCGCTTCGCTGGCCCGGTCGGCCTCAGTGACCAGGTCCACATCGCCCTTGTATTCAGTGGTTACACCCTTCTCGTAGAACCCCCGCAGCAGCGCACCCGCCTGCCGCGCAATCCCCTCCGCCACGTGCGCAAACTCAAACCGCTTCATTTAATTCTCTCCCTCTCCACACTAACAGCCGGGCCAGACGCAACTGAACGGCGTAAGCACACGTCTACCTACTCAGTCAGTTAAAATGAAGCGATTGCGCCTTGCTACGCGTCAACGGCTTCTAACCCTTGCGCTGCCCCTGGTTCTGATAGCGGGCGCGCAGCGAAGTTTCGCGGCTGAACTGCCCGACAGTCCCGACCCTCAGACTCCCGCTCCGGCCGCGCCAGCCCGGACCGGGGGCATCACCGGGACCATCACCGACAAAGACGGGGCTTCGATTGCGGGGGCCCGCATCAGCCTGAGCCGCGGCAATCAGCCCATCGTCAGCGCTGCCACGGCCACGGACGGCAGCTTCTCCTTCCCGGGCCTGCTGCCCGGGCCGTTCCAACTGGCCGTGTCGGCCGCGGGCTTTGCGCCCCAGCAGATCACCGGTGAAGTTGCTGCGGGCCAAATTCTCGAACTTCCGCTGATTGCGCTGGCGGCCGCCGCCACAACCAACATTCAGGTGACGGCCTCGCAGACCGAAATCGCCGAAGCCCAGATCAACCAGGAAGAAAAGCAGCGCGTACTGGGAGTCTTCCCCAATTTCTACGTCAGCTACGACTCCAACCCGGTCCCGCTCACCCCGGGACAGAAGTTCGAGCTTGCCGCGCGGACGCTCATCGATCCCGTCAACTTCGTGCTGAATGGCGTTGTCGCCGGCGTTCAGCAGGCCGACAATACCTACAACTGGGGACAGGGCGCGCAGGGCTATGGCAAGCGCTACGCGGCCGCCTACGGGACCTTTCTCGACGGGACCCTCATCGGCAGCGCGGCGCTCCCCATCGTTCTGAAGCAGGATCCCCGCTACTTTTGGAAAGGCACCGGCAGCGCCAAGTCGCGCGCCGGCTACGCCATCGCCAATGCGGTTATGTGCAAGGGCGACAACCACCGCTGGCAGGTCAACTACTCCGCCATTCTCGGCGGTCTCGCCGCCGGGGCCATCTCCAACCTCTACTACCCCGCCTCCAACCGCGCCGGCTTTGGCCTGACGTTCGAGGGAGCCGCAATTGGCACGGGCATGTCCGCAGTCGCCAATTTGCTACAGGAGTTCGTCGTCCACAGACTTACCCCCCACGTTCCTCCGACCGAGCGAACCGGGGCGGTTGCTCAGTGACCTAGCCCTCGCCGCCAAGCTGCCATGAACTCGGGCGCGGGCCTGACGCGCGACTCCCCTAATTCTCCGTCGGCCGCTCTACCCCATCGACCACCAGCACCTGTGCCGGTGCCTTCACCGCCTCCAGTTTCAGGCCAATCTGCTCCTGGATGGCGGAAAACAGGCCCGGCGGCGCATTGGGATTGTCGGCCGGCGGCGGAATCTTATAGCCCATGGCGGTGAACTGCGACTCATCGGGCGTCCACTTCAGCAGAAAATCCCAGCGGCCTTCCAGCGACGTCCGGTCGACGACCGGCCGATCGAGGACGTACTGCATCGCCTTGGCGAACTCTCCCATGGTTGTGTTCGTCTCTCTCATGTAGGCCGACGTCGAAAAGTTGTCGTTCGGTGGGCCATTCGGCGGCCCCAGGCTCCTGGTCAGCTTCGGCCCGCCCCTGGCCACGGTCAGCGCATAGACAGAAAGCTCCCTCTGTTCGTCGTGCACCTTCAGCCCAAAGCGGTCCGCCAGCACTTTCTTGATCATCGACCGCAACTGCGTCAGGTTCGGCTCGCCCGGCGCGTCCGGAACGCCGTCGACAAAATAGTGGTCGGTGCTCATCCACGGCTGTCCACCCACAATCTGCTTCACGTGAATTCCCCACGCAAACGAGATCATGTCATCCACCGTCTCATTCGCAGCGCGAATATGCCGCCCTCGCGTCTGGAATCCGCGTCCGCCATCCTTCGGATCGCTGGGCTTGATCGTCACCACTTCATACGCCGGGTCCGCGTCCGGCGCCATTGGTTTGTCGGGCTCTGGAATCGCCCAGGCCGCGTCCCCGCTCACCCGCGCCAAGTTCAGCGGATACGATCCCGCCCCCTGCGTCCACGTCCCGGCGATCGACTTGCCATCCTCAGCCAACGTTCCCACATAGCTCGCTTCAATAGACGCAATCGCAAACTGGACTTGCATGCGCTGGACTGAGATGGACGGGATCGCCGATGCACCGCTCGAATCGGGCGAATAAAGCTCGCCCTTCCAACCCGCGCCGGCCTTTTCAATCTTCACGACGATCCGCACTCCATCGCGAACCTGCATCGTCCCCTGCCAGGTTCCAGCAACGTCCTGGGCCGGCACCCCACCCACAAATAAGAAGAGCGCGATCGCCGCGCTCCACACGCTCAATTTCCCCGGAGTCCCTTGCATTTCGCGCCGTACCATTGTCTTGCCTGCCTTCCGCCCAACATCCTACGCCTGCTGCCTCCGCCGGATGGTTTCTTTAATTCGCGCTCGGCCGCTCGACATGGTCGATCACGAGCACCTCCGCCTGCGCCTTCACCGGCTCCAGCTTCAGCCCGATCTGCTCCTGAATCGCCGTGAACAACCCCGGCGGCGCATCCGCATCCGTGGTCCGCGCCTCGTCGATCGTCCATTGCAGCTTGAAGTCGTAGCGGCCCTTCAGCCCGGTCTGGTCCACCACCGGCCGGTTGCAACGAAACTGCAGGATCTCGGCCAAATCCGGCATGGACGCATTCTTCAGGTTCTCGACGTCCCGGCCGTTGGCGGCACTGTTCTGCTGGTCCATCCATCCGTTCGGATCGCTCGTATTTGGCGTCATCTTCGGTCCGCCTTTGGCCACCGTCAGCGCGAACACCGGCATCTCCCGCTGCTCGCGATGCAGTTCCATTCCAAATCTCTGCGTCAGTATCTTCTGCATCATCTCCCGCAACTGCCTCAGGTCCGGCTGACCCTGCACGTCGGGCACTCCGTCCACGTCCCATTTCTCCGTCTTCACCCAGTCCGGCTCACCCACAAGCTGGCTCTTCTGCACGCCATAACCGATGAGCAGGATGTCTTCCACGGTATGGTCGAAAAGCATCACGTGCCGCCCGCGCAGACGGATATGCTGGCTGTTCGTATCGTTCGGGTCGCTCGGCTTCACCGTCGCGACCTCCCAGTTGGGGTCCGCATTCTTTGCCATCATCTGCGGCTGGCTTGCATCCTGCGCGCTCAGCGCATCGGCCACGCAAAGCACGACCGCCCCAACCACGAAAGCCCGCACCCATCGACCAGCACTGCGCCTCATGCCAGTTATTACGCACTGACCCACGGACAAGTTCGATTTTTCTCGGGCAAGGAGCGGGGAGGGGTGGAGGGGTGTCAATGCGTATCGGGGAAATATCCCGTCCGGTAACGCAGCGAGTAGCCGGGCCCGCGGGATGGGTCTGCCAGCGCAACTTTGATACGCCGGAACGACGTATCGCCCGCCCCCTCCGGGGCGTAGTAGCCGAGCAGGTACTGGGTGCGCAGGTCGTCGGACACATGCTGGAAGGCCGGCTCGAGGTCCGACGGATCGACCACGTAGTAATACTTGCCGCCGGTGTCTTCCGACATCTGGATGAGCGCATGCTCGCCGCCG
>Ga0181520_10009766_pt1 | contig 13127 bp, 6 predicted proteins | sample PEATcosm2014_Bin_29_FD_132451 | JGI IMG/M metagenome (GOLD analysis project Ga0181520, IMG submission 132451) | Peatland microbial communities from MTU Mesocosm Facility, Houghton, MI, USA - PEATcosm2014_Bin02_30_metaG | ecosystem: Environmental > Terrestrial > Soil > Wetlands > Peat | place...
AGGAATGGGCGCGTTTAGGTCAAAACATCACGAGCGTGGCAGCTAAGTATCCACGGCCTGTAGACTCGGCACGCAACCTTTACGAGTACTACATCTACAAGGCTTCTGAGGCCGGGGAGTTCGCAGAGAAATACCGCCGCTTGGCAGCAACTAATACCCCATAACCGCGCAATAACGCGTCGGAAAACAGCAGTTTGGCTGAGAAAACGCGGTCGCCACTTATTAAGCGCAGGGAGCTGGGTTGATTGACTCGCTCCCTCCGTCATTTACAAATTATCTAAATTTACTCTTTATAACTTCTTCATACCATCCGAGCTAAGCTCTGGTTAGGTCGCCGGGAAATCGGCCAGAGGAAGGCAGATGGCAAATCCAGTCGTCTTGGGGTCGATGCAACTGCCGGGAAAACTTCGGACCTTGGCACAGTGCCTCATGGCCAGTGTGGCTCTCAGTCTGCTGACCTGGGCCGGGTATGTGCTTCAGATTAACCTGCTGACGATCAGTTTTCTCTATTTGTTGATTGTTGTGGCCGTAGCGTCGCGCTTCGGCTTCTTGACGGCGTCGTTTACGTCGCTTCTGGCGGTACTTTTGCTTGACTATTATTTTGAGCCGCCACTTTTTAGTTTTGAAGTTGAAAATTCGGGGATTTTTGTAGCGCTTGTAACGTTCGAGGTGACGGCGCTCGCGATCAGCAGATTGCATGGGCGAGGAATACAGGTTGCAAAAGAGGCGGCTATCCATCGCGCGGAGATGGAGCAGTTGTATGAGTTGAGCCGCAGTTCGCTTTTGCTTGATTTGCGCCAGCCGCAGGGACCGCAGCTTGCCGTTTTGATTCATAGGATATTCGGCGCACGCGCGGTGGCCTTGTTCGATTTGAACCTGAGCCGTCAAGACAGGATGGGCGATTGGGACGCGGGCGAAGAGGATCTGGCGAAAGAATGCTACTTGCGCGATGCTTCACAAGATGACTCAAGTACGCAGACCTGGCAACGTGTCCTGAGGGCCGGATCTGGGTCTGTAGGTGCTTTGGTGGTGCGAGGAAAGCTCAGTTCTCTTGTGGTCGATGCGCTTGCATCTCTTGCCGCAATTGCGATAGATCGACACCGGTGGGTAGACAAGGAAGAAAGAACTGAGACTGCGAAGAAGGGTGAACAGTTGCGTGCGACGGTGATGGATGCACTGGCGCATGAGTTCAAGACGCCGCTGACAGCGGTTCAGACTGCCAGTTCAGGCTTGCTTGAGCTTGGGGGATTGACGGAGACCCAACGCGATCTGGTGACGTTGATCGACGGAGAAGCAGTTCGACTGAACAAATTGTGCACACAGCTTCTGAAAGCGGCTAAGCTTGAAACCAAGCAGGTTGGTCTCGAGACATCCGACGTGAAGGTGCTTGATTTGGTGAACGAGGTATTGGCCGGCCATCCAGTGGAAACGGAGAGGAACAGCATTCAGGTTTCGGTGGAGGACCCTTTGCTGACAGTGCGCGCGGATCGCGAATTGCTCGCAATGATTCTGGCGCAGTATATCGACAATGCGCGAAAGTATTCTGCGGCAGGAACGGTGATTTCAATTGCAGCGCGAGCGAGTCGTAACGATGTTCTTTTTTCCGTACATAACTTTGGATCAGTGATTAGGATCGAAGACAGGGAAAGAATATTCGAGCGCTTTTACCGGTCACCAGAGTTAAGAGATGACATTCCCGGTACTGGCATCGGGCTTTCTGTAGTGAGGAAGGCAGCTGAAGCTCATCATGGACACGTGTGGGTGATTAGCAACGGCGTTGAAGGAACGACGTTTTTCCTTTCCCTTCCGATAAACGCAAGGAGGACACTTTGACTACGGAGCAACCTGATTCAGGGCAGGGCACTATCCTTGTTGTAGACGACGACAGTGCCACGCGGCGTGCATTGCGTGTGACATTGTCTGGTCTGGGCTTCACTGTTGTAGAAGCGGCTCGCGGCGAAGAAGCGCTATCGCTGGCTCGTGTGATGTGGTTCGATGCGGTCCTGCTGGACGTGGATATGCCGGGGATGGGCGGAGTAGAAGCCTGCCGTTGTATCCGGCATGCGGTGGCGCGGTTGCCTATCCTGATGTTGACTGTAATGGATAGCGAAGATGACAAGGTGTTGGCGTTGGATGCTGGCGCCGACGACTATATCACGAAGCCGTTTCAAGTGCGAGAGTTGACGGCGCGATTGCGCTCGGCAGTACGCAGAAGAAATGCTCAGGATGCCAACCGGGACGCGCCGATTCGCCATGGCCAACTCGAGCTGGACCCGGTGAAATACCGGGTGCTGAAGAATGGTCGCGCGATCCATCTCACGCCAAAGGAATTCGAAGTTCTGCATTACCTGATGATGCACGCTGGCGAGCCTATTCCACACGCGCGGCTGCTCAAGTCTGTATGGGGACCCGAGTATGGAAACGAACTCGAATACCTAAGAACATTTATTCGTCAACTGCGAAAGAAAATCGAAGATGATCCGCGAGCTCCGCGGTATTTGTTGACTGATGCTTATGTCGGTTACCGGTTCAATGAACAAATGACAGAGTCTTAGAATGCCTCTGTAAAGGCCTCTCCAACCGCTCGGGCCGTCCTCGATCAAATTCCTCCATCTTTTAGTCAGTTATCGCGGCCTGCCGCAGTCAGTTTTTGGGCTCTACGGCCACGCGGGCTCGCTTTCCCTCGGAGTACCATTCGCCCATCTGGCGTAGAATTGCTGAGAATCCGTTTTCAAAATGGAGATTCCAAATATACGACCCTTTGTTGAAGGTCAGAGCGATTCAATGGCGAAATGTAATGTAAGTAGTTTTTGGGGTCTGTTGCTTTCGGTACTGTTTGTTTCAACGGTAGGAGCATTGGCGCAGACGGCGGTTCATCCCGTGTGGGAGGGAGTTCTGCGCAACCCCGCCGGCGCTCCCATCCCCGACGCCAAGATACGGCTTGTTTCCGCCGCCGCAAAGGCTGAAGCGGTCAGCAAAGCCGATGGCCAGTTTCGCCTGCCCGCTCTGCCCGCTCTGCCCGCCGGGCAATACCGGCTCGTGGTCGAATTGAATGGCCGCAAGTTCGACTATGCCCAACCCATTGATCTGGATGCCGCGACTTCTGCGGTCGTGCTCACACTATCCAATCGCGGCGAACTGACCGTGACTGTTCTCAAGAGCCAGATCGCAACCGGGGGCGAGGAGCTGTCCAGCCAGGCGGTCAGCGAGCTGCCGCTTAACAAGCGCGACTTCAGCTCCCTGCTTCTGCTTGCCGCCGGCACCATGACCGACGCCAACGGCGCCACCAACTTTACCGCGCAATTCGCCATCAACGGTCAGCGCGGTGTGGAGGCAACCTTCGCAATGGACGGCGCCGACATCAGCGATCCCGAGATGGGCGGCTCAACCTTTTCCAACTTCAACGTGGACGCAGTGGAAGGCATCGACTCCAGCTCTGGCTGGATGCCTGCGGAGATCGGTCGTGGCGCGGCCGGCTTCACCAACATTCGTACCCGCTCCGGCGCCAGCGGCTTTCATGGTTCCGTCTTCGAGTTCGTCCGCAACTCCGCCTTTGATGCGCGCAATTACTTTGATCACCCCACGCCCGCATATCCAGGCCGCATCCCGCCATTCCGGCGCAACGAGTTTGGCTTTACTAACGGCGGCCCGGTCTATCTGCCCCGCGTATTCGACGGCCGCAAGGGGACCTTTTACTTCTTTGAGTACCAGGGCTTCCGGCAAGTGCTGGGCACCACACAGGTCATGCCCGTGCCCACTGCGTCCGAGCGCGCCGGGATTGACCCCGTGACTTACGCCGACGGCAGCACAGATACGCTGAATGTTCCTGTCGATCCAGCCATTGCAGCGATTCTGGCGCGCTATCCGTCGCCGAACGATCTCACCGGCCCTTACGGAGCGCGCACCTACGCCACGGCATCAAAGGTGGCCACAGATGCGGATCAGTTCGAGGTGAGGCTGGATCATAAAATCTCAGCGAAGGATCGTTTCTTTGCGCGCTTCAACTATGACAACCTGACCGGTCCCACCACGAATCCGGATCAGACGGCTGTCGATCCCTCCTTCGGTGTCCAATACATCGATCGCCAGCGCAATGTAGTGGGCACATGGACGCGCACGGCCACACCGCGGATGACATTTGAGTCGTCGATCAGCATCACGCGCTCGACGCCGGGCTTTCCGACGACCGACTACACTGACCCCGCGGTCAAATTCAACGACGGCCTATACGAAGCCTTCAATTCGGCCGGCGGCTCCGTGATGCAGGCCTACGGCAATCTCTTCCAGGGCCGCGAAAACGCGGCATACGTGACCGCGCGCCACGCCTTCAAATTCGGTGCGGAGTTTCGCGGCAATCGCGACACCACCTATTTCGGCATCAGTCCCAACGGTGAATATGACTTTGGTGGCGGAACGGCGTATGCGACTGAGGCGATTCCTTCCGAGAGCGGTACGCACAACATCCTGCCCGGCGATCCGCTGCCTGATACACTCTCCGGTTTTCTTTCCGGCAGTTCGTTTGTGTACACGGTTGGTCTGGCGCCGAAGTTCATCTCCGGCGGTCAACACATAGGCCCCGCCGCCATCAGCCGCAACGACGTCAACGCATACTTTGAGGACACCTGGAAGCTGACGTCGAGGTTCACGCTGGACTACGGCATCCGGTGGGAACTTTACACACCGATTACAGAACGCGCCAGGCGCACCTCATCTTTCCAGATGATTGACGGCGCGCAGCAGTTCGTAGTCAATCCGCAGCCAGGCTACCGCACAGAGTGGAAGGCGTGGGCGCCGCGGGTGCAGGCGTCGTGGCAAGTGGCGAGCAACTTATCAGTTCACGCGGGTGGCGCGGTGACTACCATTCCACCCAATATCTGGCAAGATAACTTCCTTACCGGCTCGACGCCTTTTGTCATTTATCCGCGCCTGGTTTCAGCCGGGGTCTTTCCTATTCATTACGGTTTCCAACTGACGCCTGCGCAACTGCCCATTGCCTACTCGCTGCAGGGAACAAACATCATTGGTTCGGGGAATACCAAAGACATTCCCGCGAACACCATCATGGATGTGGATCGCTTTGAGAAGGACATGGCCGCGCTCACTCCGGGCGGCGAGGTAAGTGCACTCAACCTCAGCGGCATCAATCCGTCATTCGGCAATGGCACGCTTTACACGTGGACACTCGGCCTCAAACGCAAATTCGGCAACCTCACAGCCGATGCGGCCTATGTCGGCACTGCCGCGGAAAAACTGCCCCGCTACAGCTTCCCAAACGCGTTTGCGGGAGCGAGCCCGGCCTTTGCGCCGCATACGCAATTTGACAGCGCAGGCAATGTCATAGGCGGCTTTGGCGTGGAGAACGTGATCACAAACGATTCGCACTCCACGTACCACGCACTGCAAACATCCCTTGCCGGTTCGGTGGGTCACGGCGGCCCAGGCATTCAGGCCAGCTACACGTGGAGCAAGTCGATCGACACGACAAGCGAGGTGATTGGTGGCACTGGATCCACGGGCGCGGTGGCATCGGGCTTCTCACAGAATCCCTACGACACGCATCCGGAAAAGGGACCGTCCGCCTTCGACATCACCAACAGTTTTGGTCTCAGCCTGGCGCAGGATCTGCATCTGGAGAGCGCTCAGTTCCTTCGGCCTGTTAGCCGCAAGGTGACATATGGCTGGGAGCTGCTGAGCATCTCGAGCATCAGTTCCGGCGCTCCGTTTACGGTTTTCAGCGGTATTCAGCAGACGGGCGCGGGCGATGCAGGCGTGGATCGGCCCGACCAGATTGCAAAACCGCATCTGTCTACCGCGCGGCAAGACCGCCAGGACTATTTTGGCGAGGGCGCGAACAATGCGGCCGATTTCTTCTCCATCCCCATCCATCTCGCCGGCGGCACCGGACCCAACCAGGGCTTCTTTGGCGCGCTGGGCCGCAACAGCTTTCGCGGTCCCGCTTTCTACGACTACGATTTTGCGCTCATCAAAGACACGCCCTTCGGCCGCCGAAAGAGCGGAGCCGAACGAACGGATTTGCAGTTCCGCTCAGAATTCTTCAACCTGTTCAACATTGTGAACATGGGGCTGCCGGCCAACATTCTCAACGGATCGGGCTTCGGAGAAATCTCGAAGACGGCAGGCAACTCGCGGCAGATTCAGTTCTCGCTCAAATTGATTTATTAGCCGGGTTCCAGCGCCTGTTCTTGTACCCGCAATTTAATAGCGGGATTGGCGGAGGCACGGTAGAATTTTCACAAATGCGGCGACCTGCCGCCGAGTCCGATGATGCCTGATGAAGCTCCAAGTCCGAAGGTGAGTGCATGGATCGTCGTGGCCATGCTCGCAATGATTGCGGTCCCGGCGGGCATCACTCTTCACACCGTGCATGTCGCTGCGATTGCGCAAATCCCAAGTACAAATCCCACGCCTTATGGCTACAGTTGGAGCCTGCTGTTGTTTGTGGTTCCGGTTGTGGTAATCGGAGGGTGGTTTCTGCCCAGCGAGGGGGTGCGGATTCCGCGGCGCGCTTTCTGGCGGACGCTCTGGATTCTGGTGCCGATCGGGTGTGGTCTCGACTTCTTCTTTGCTAACCGCTTTTTCGTCTATCCCAACGCCGGAGCGACGGTGGGGATCGGCGCTCCGGCCATAGGCGGCAATGTTCCCGTGGAGGAATATGTCTTCTATTTCACTGGGTTCCTCGCGGTTCTTCTGATCTACGTGTGGCTGGGCGAATACTGGCTGGCGGCTTACAACGTGCGAGACTACGCCGGTGAAGCCGCGCAGATCCGCCGCTTGCTCAAGTTTCACCCAGCCTCGCTGCTGGTAGGACTGGCGTTAATCGCGGCGGCCATTCTGTATAAGAAACTGCACACGCCGTTCCCGGAGGGTTTCCCAGGTTACTTCACCGTGCTGATCATTGGCGGCATGGTTCCTTCGGCCAGCCTTTTCCCTGCCGTGCGGCGGTTCATCAACTGGCGGGCTTTCAGTCTGACCATCTTCATGATCCTGCTTATCAGTATGTTCTGGGAGGCAACGCTGGCAGTGCCGTATGGCTGGTGGGGTTATCAGCAGCGAGAGATGATGGGCCTGTTTATAGGCGCATGGGCAGGATTGCCGATTGAGGCAGTCGTGGTGTGGATCGCAGTCACGTATGGGACCACGATCGTTTATGAGACAGTGAAGGTTTGGCAGGCCTCTGGCAAGCCTGCCCGGTTCGCATTTCTTGGAAGCGCGAAGGCCGAGACCCATCCAGACGCGAGCCATCCTCCCACTTCCCGGCAAGGTTAAACTGCCGGACTCCACCGGGAAAAAACAATTCATTGACAACCAATAACGCTCTGCTTTATTGTTCCGCCGCAGGCGCAAAATCAGAGCGTTACCAGGATTCGACATTCCCTGGAACTCCTTTGAATCTGGTTTCGGCAAGCAAGGCCTCCCAAAAAACCTGAACGAATCAAGTGGATGGCATAGGTTGCCGCTGACACTTGCGCGGAGAGTCGCAGCCAAGTGAAGTGCGACGGAACTCGTTGACTCCAGATGACGCAATCTATCCCAGGAAGGCGGAAAGAAGGAGCTGATGGCGAACCCCTTGGATCAGGATCACGCTGTAAGCTTTGCCGAAGCGCTGGCGGAAGAGCTGGTGGAAGTTGATGTGCTGCGGCAAAAACGGAAGCTTGAGAACCACCGAGATAAGCCTTCTAACCAGACATGGCAGGACGTGGAACGCATTGCCAAAGAAGCGCGATCCCCTCAGCGCAAAGACAAAGAAGGCATGGCCGCGACGGATGAAGCGACCTTGGTGGTGGGCCAAGCCCGGCAAATGGGGTTGGCGGGTCTCGCGTTTTCCGGCGGCGGCATCCGCAGCGCGACATTCAATCTGGGCGTCCTTCAAGGGCTTGCTAAATTCAACAAGGTGCGAACCTTCGACTATCTTTCGACTGTTTCTGGAGGCGGCTACATCGGCAACTGGCTGGAAACGTGGATAAAGCGTCCGTGGCCCAAGGATGAAAAGCCACCGGATGGTCAGGCGGCGCAGGATGGAATTGATGTTGTCGAGGAAGAGCTGCGGCCCACACGGACCGAGCGGCTGGAGAGCGTTAGGAAGCGCGAATCGCAGGACGCCAAGTCGCATACCGAACCGCCGCCGATACGGTTTCTGCGCGAGTACAGCAACTATTTAACGCCGCGGCTGGGTGCGCTGGGAGCCGATACATGGACTGTCATCGCCATCTATTTTCGAAACCTGCTGCTGAATCAGGCGATTCTGACTTTGTTTCTGTTTGCGCTTCTCTTGATTCCCTACATTGCGGTTTGGTTGACTCATGCTTTGCCCGTCGAGTGGATGGCCGCGGCGCCCTTCGTGGTCTTCGCGCACCTTACCTGGGCGTTGTCTCTGGGAGCGCGAAACCTGCGCGGTCTGGCTGACCCCACGCAAAAAACGAGACGAACCAGGGCGTGGCTTCCTCCGCAGGAGCAGCGTTGGGTGCTTCTCACGATCGTTGCTCCTTTCTCCGTAGCCCTGTGGGTTTTGACCGCATGGCTGTGGCCGAACGCAGTCAAATGGGACGCCCTGCCTGCGTATTGGTGGCTTCTCGGAGGGATGGTGTTGCTCGGCTTGCCGCTGGTCATCGGCTCGCTGCTTGCTCCGCACCAGCAAGCCGACAATAACCTAAGCCACAAGCTGATGCGCCACTTACTGGCATGCTTGCGAAAACTCAAGCTGGGGTGGTTGCACAATCCAAAGATGGGATGGGTTCTGGCGTCCCTAGCCACCGGCGCGGTGAGCGGGCTGCTGATGAAAACCGTGGTTCACCATGCGTTTGTGCCCATGAGCGCCTGGTGCGGATCGGACTGGCACGAACTAAGCCTGGGAGTTCCGCTGACATTGCTGGTTTTTCTGGTGGCTACCGCCCTCCAGATTGGTCTGATGGGACGGACATTTTACGATCCGTACCGTGAATGGTGGTCGCGAGTGGTGGCATGGATTCTCATCCTGGCCATCATGTGGGCGGCAGGATTTGGTTTGGCGATCTACGCCCCGCTGGGGTTGCTGTGGTTGCGTGGTTGGCTGAAGGCGGGGGGCTTGGCATGGATTGGCAGCACCGCCGCCGGAGTATTGGGAGGAAAAAGCGATAAAACTGGCGACATAGAAACAGGAGGCATTAAAGTCAAGCTGCTATCCATTACGCCCTACATCTTCATAGTTGGACTGCTTTCGTTGTTATCGCTCTCATTGGAGTTGATTCTCGCAATCTGCTACATGGCGAATACAAAAATGGCGCAGGCGTGGAGTGTCTTCCTCGCGGAGAGCCCCACGGTAGAGAAGGTTGCCAACTGGGTGCTGAAGATGAGCGGGAACGTTGCGGCAGGAGCAGTGACACTTAGCGGCACAGCTTCTTCATCGTCCCTATCGCCTTCTCATGGAGTACCGCCGTACGTGTTCGCGCACTTTAAGATTCTGGGCATTGTGACCAACGCGTGGCTGATCCCGGTCTGTGTCGTGGTTCTGCTGGTTTGCTTGTGGCTATCGTATCGAGTGGACCTCAACGAGTTCTCGATGAACCTCATGTACCGGAACCGTTTGGTGCGCTGCTATCTCGGAGCGACGCATCAAGGGCGCGATCCGAATCCGTTTTCCGGGCTGGATTCCGGAGACGATTTGTTCCTCTCCACCTTGCGCAGCTCCGAGGGATACTCGGGACCGCTGCCTATCCTCAACGGGACTCTGAATCTGGTGAGCACGAGAGATTTGGCGTGGCAGGAGCGAAAGGCGGAATCATTTCCAATGACCTCCCTGCGCTGCGGCTTCGACACATGGATCGAGCAGCGCAACCTGGAAAAGAATTATGCTTTCGACAAAACTTTGCGAAAAGCAGACAACATAACAAAGTTTGCCTTTCGTCCCACCGAAAAATATGGGTACGTGGATAACGGAATGTATGTCGGAACGGCAATGAGTATCTCTGGAGCGGCAGCCAGCCCGAATATGGGATACCACTCGGTGCCGTCGCTGGCGCTTCTGATGACATTTTTTAACGTGCGCCTGGGATTCTGGGCGGGAAATCCGAGGAACTGCAAGACTTGGACTCACCCAGGCCCAAGAGTCGGGCTCGGTCAGTTGCTCCGCGAGTTGTTTGGCTTGACGAACGACAACGCCAAGTACGTCTATCTTTCTGACGGGGGCCATTTCGAAAATCTTGGAGTCTACGAACTGGTGAAAAGGCGCTGCAAATTCATCCTGGCATGCGACGCGGGCGCCGACCCTGACTACTCGTTCGACGACCTGGGAAACGCAATCCGAAAGTGTCGTGAAGACATCGGAGTCGAAATCGAACTGGATACAACTCCGCTGATTCCGAAAAGCATCGGCACGGATGGAGACAAGAAAAACGGCAAAAAGCAAACCACGCAGCATTGTGTGGTGGGCACAATCCACTACGACATGGCTGACCCCGAAGGAGAGAAGGGGATATTCGTGTACATCAAAGCATCGCTGACGGGAGACGAACCGGCAGACGTGTTGAACTATCAGACGGGGCACACGACATTCCCGCACCAATCCACAGCGGATCAGTGGTTCTCGGAATCGCAATTTGAGAGCTACCGGAGGCTTGGGCAGCACATTGTCGAAACGCTGTTTGCGGGACGCGGATCGAAGGCGCGCGACGGCCAGCTTGTTCCAGCGCCCGCCTCGGATAAACTGCGCGAACTTTCAACTTCCCAACTTTTTGAATACTTGCGGAAGAAATGGCCCAACGTTTCGCCAAAACCCAAACGAAAGCCTGGCGTTCGCAAGTCCTGATTTATTCAGACGTCCCTTGAAACGCGCGCTGCAATGAATCGATCACCAGGCCAAGGCAATCGATAGCGCCCGGCGTGTTGGCCAACGAGTCTGTCATCACAAAGCCGTGGACCGTGCCGGCAAATCGCACGGAAGTCACGGAGACCCCGGCGTCACTGAGTCTTCGTGCATAGGCCTCGCCCTCATCTCTCAACACGTCGTATTCACTGGTAACAATAAGCGCGGACGGCAAAAGAGATAACTCGGAGCTACCAGCACGTAGCGGGCTCGCCAACGGCTCCAGTCGTGAGGCTGGATCGGGGGCGTACTGATTCCAAAACCACTGCATCGTCTCGCGGTCAAGATTGAAACCTCGTCCGAAAATTTCATAGGATGCCGTGGTGAAGTCGCAATCCAGCACCGGGCAGAGCAGCACTTGCAGGCGAAGGGCTGGCGCGCCACGTTGCACTGCTAAAAGCGCGACCGCCGCGGCAAGGTTTCCGCCGGAACTGTCGCCCACAACGGCCAGTCGCAATGGGTCAATGTCGAGTGCTGCCGCATGTTCATACACATACTGTGTGGCCGCGTAGCACTGTTCAACTGGTGTTGGATAACGCGCTTCGGGCGCGCGCGTGTAAGACACAAACACCACCGCCGCGTTGACTCCCACGGCAATCTCGCGCACTAATCTCGCATGGGTTTTCATCTCGCCCAGCACCCAGCCGCCTCCGTGAAAGAACATTACGGCTGGCAGAGGCTCCGTCACATTTCGCGGACGCACAATCTGCAACGAGTAACCCTGAACGTCGATCACCTGTACGTCTACCGGATAACCGGAAACGTCCGCGGTTTGCATATCGCGCATCAAGCTTCTGGCATGCGCAATGGAGAATTCGTGCAGCGGTGGGCCTTCGCCGACGCGAAGGGCGCGCAGAAAGCCGCGCGTCTGGGGGTCCATCTCTCGAGGAAGGTCATGGTCGTTATTTCTGATGTTCAATGAGTATTTTTACCTTTCATGCTTTGGCGCGTACAAACGCCTTTATGGTTGCGCATCGTTTACCTCGAGATGGTCCATGAGGGCGAATGACATATGCGCCCACCGCGGCGGGCACAATGAATGTCTCCGCGTAATGCACTATGAATGGAGGAAAAGCCGCCGTAGGGCTCTCCACCATCGCCTCTTCGCCTTCCACAAGATTCAAAACATTCACCGTTCCTTGCGTGTCGTGGGGAACTGGTTTATCAAACCAATGACGCCTGGTTTCGATGAACTCGCGTTCATGCAGTCCAGTGCGTTCTTCTGTCCAGCCGTCGCCGGCGGAAATCTGCTCAACCCGACCGATGAGATTATTCCGCACCCAGTCTGTCGTGCGGTCCCACTGAATATTCGCCTCGCCATGGTCGATATGAATCGGACGCGGCTTGTCGTCCAGGCCAACGCGATCCCAGTCCCATAGCTTGAAGGTAAAAATGTAAGGCGTAGCGCTGATCTCGAGCACCATGCCGTTTTTCCCCGAGCAATGAACCGTGCCGGCGGGAATAGGGAAATGGTCGTGCTTGTGAGCCGGCCAGATGTTCACATACTTCTCGGCGGGAAAGATGAAGCTGCTCTCCTGCGCCGCGCGGAGGTCATCCAGCATTTCCGCTGGCTTGGCGCCGTCGCGCAGCCCAAGATAAACCGTCGCGTCTTCGCCTGCGTCGAGCATGTAGTAACTCTCATCCTGGGTGTAATTCATTCCGAACTTATCCTGGATATATTCGGTCAATGGATGAACCTGGAGAGATAAGTTGCCGCCTCCCATGGTGTCGAGAAAGTCAAAGCGAATGGGAAACTCTGTTCCGAAGCGCGCATGTACGCTCTCTCCAAGCAATTCATGCGGATGCGCAAAAACCAGATCAATAGCGGGGATTTCCACTCGCGTACCGCCGAAGCCGAACAGCAGGCTGTTCTCCTCCGGAACACAGTCGAAACACCACGCATGGTTGGGGCGGTCGAGCGGAAGTTCGCACACCTTCTCCATCCAGTGGCCGCCCCATGGGCCGGGATCGAAATAGGGCGTCACGCGGAATGGTCTTTGCGAAGCGATCCGCAATGCATTGCGGAAATCGTCCCCGCTGATCATCTTCGGCAACGCAGGCTTATTGGTGTCCAGCAGGAAATCGAGCCGTGGCAGCAGCTTTTTCTTCAAACGGTCCGCCGCACGCCACTCTACAAAGTATCCGCATTTATATTTCCCGCCGTTAACATCTTCCGCGTTGTCGAGACCCAAATTTCCAATTTCTTTCCTGCGCCAGCGTTGCTGTATCTCCCAACGCGCAATGTCGGCGTAGACAATCAAATCCGGAT
>Ga0181520_10009770_pt1 | contig 13124 bp, 10 predicted proteins | sample PEATcosm2014_Bin_29_FD_132451 | JGI IMG/M metagenome (GOLD analysis project Ga0181520, IMG submission 132451) | Peatland microbial communities from MTU Mesocosm Facility, Houghton, MI, USA - PEATcosm2014_Bin02_30_metaG | ecosystem: Environmental > Terrestrial > Soil > Wetlands > Peat | place...
ACGGGATTATCGGCCCCGAAAAGCCCAGTGTGTGCTTCCGCCCCACCCTCAAAAACGCCCCTATATGCGGTTTCTTTGGTGACAGTGACAGCGGAAGTGAAGCGGGTGTTGGAAGTGATCGCGTGAGCGGGCCACGCCAGCCCAGCGCACAGCATTACGGCTAAGAGACAAGCCCCCAGCGGTTTCAGCGACGATGCCCAGGCCGTGCGCATGACGGCCAGAGTTTGCCAGTTTTTCCGGGCGGCTGCAACATCAGCTTTCAAGTCCTTGCTCACGCGGATGGCACTGGCGGTGCGCCTCTTTCAAATCGGTGATGGTCAGGTGCAGGTAACGCTCGGTCGTGGACAGGTCGCGGTGCCCAAGCAGTTCCTGGACGTGCCGCAGGTTGGCCTTGTTCTTCACCAGATGCGTCGCGCAACTGTGCCGCCAGATGTGGCAGGTGACGTGTTTGTTGACCCCGGCGATGCGGGCATATTTTTCCACCAGTTCGCCCAGCGCGTTTTTGCTCAACGGCGCTGCCCGCTGCGAGATGAACACGCGGTCGGAGCCGCGGCCTTGCAGCAACGCGGGCCGGATGGCCTTCAAATAGGTTTCGAGGAACGAACACGCCAGCCGGGTCAGCGGCACCACGCGGTCTTTGTTGAACTTGCCGCCATTGATGCGCAACACGGTTTCCTCCAGGTTCACGTCGTTGACGGTCAGGTTCATCAACTCGCTTTTGCGGATGCCGGTCGCATAAAATGTTTCCAAAATGGTGCGGTCGCGGTAGCCAAGCAGACAGCCGGTGTCCGGCGTCTCAATGACTTTGCGCGCTTCCTCCGGCGTGAGGATGGTTCGGGGCAGCGTGTGCGGCGTGCGGGCCAGCGGCAACGCCCCGGCCACGTCCTGCGCGACGTAGCCTTCGATTTTCAGGAACCGGAAGAAGCTCCGCAGCGCGTGCATGGCCTGGTTCTGGTAGCTGACGCTGCGGGCCGTGCCCCGGCTGGTGGGCAGATAAAACAGGTCGCGCTGGTGGTCGGCCAGCGTGCCGCTGGTGATGGTCGCCACCTCGGTGATGTTCTGCTCGCCCAAAAATTTGGCGAAGCGCCGCAGATGCAGCACGCGCCCGACGATGGTTCGCGGCGAGAAGTTGAGGATTTCCAACTCCTGCCGGTAACGCTCAATCAGGATTTCGATTTGGGTCGCCTTCACGGTTTTTTGTAGTGGTAGGGCGCGCGCATTTTCATCGGCAACGATTGCAGCGGCGCGTGGGCCGTTTCGATTTCGCTGGCTGACGGCTCGGCCTTCCGTGGATGGGCCTCGGCGTGGGTGACTTTGATTTCGGGCACGCTGACGCGCGTGTAAATCTGTGTCGTGCGCAAGGTGCGATGGCCCAAAAGCAGTTGCGCGTAAGCGATGTTGGCCCCGTTGCTGACCAGGTGCGTGGCGCACGTGTGCCGCCAGACATGCGGACTGGCCTGCTTGGTGATGCCCACGGCCTTCGCATACTGGCGCAGCATCACCGAGATGATTTGTTTTTTGAGCGGCTGATGCGGCCAGTAACCCGCCAGCCACAAAGCCCGTTCCTCCGCGTTGTCCCTGGCCCATTCAACCCGGACACGCTCCAGGTATTCGCGCACACACCCGGCGGCTTTGACGCCCAGCGGCACCACGCGGTCTTTGGCTCCCTTGCCCCGGTTGACGCGCACGTAGCCGGTCAAGTCCACGTCGTGAACCGTGAGCCGGGACATTTCCTCAAGGCGGATGCCCGTCGAGTAAAAGGTTTCGAGGATGGCCTTGTCCCGGATGCCTTTTTTGGTTTTCACGTCGGGCGCCTCCAGGATGCGTTTGACTTCCTCCGGCGTGAACACGCTGCGAGGCAGCCGGTCTTCCATTTTGGGCAGCGGCACGCCCTCGCACGGATTGACCAGCAGCACGTCGGTTTTTTCCAGATGCTCGAAGAACCGGCGCAACGAGATCAGATGCACGTGCGTCGTGTGCGTGGTGTAACGGCCCAGCAGATATTCCTGAAAGTCGCGCACGGTCTGCTTGGTCACGTCGCGCACATCGTCCAGGCCCCGCCCGCCCAGCCATTGGAAGAACCGGCGCACGGAGTGCTCGCGGCTGATGAGCGTCGCGGGCGAGTAACGCAGCACTTTCAGCCGTTCCATGAACGCGGCCAGATGTTCGGCAAAGGCGGGAGCGATTGCATTGTTACTCATATCGCACAGCCCTCCTGTGCGTGCGCGTCTATATGCGCTCCGTTGTTTCCCTCCAACTTTTGGCCGGAGAGCGATTTCGACTTTTGTTCACGCGGGCTTGCTCCGTTTTGGCCTGGCGCAACTTGCGCCCTACTTGACCCCTCCAACTTCGTTTTTGGGCCTACTACTGGCTTTTTTTGCCCTACTACTTCGGTTTTTGACCCTACTTGTTCACTGAACAGCCCTACTACTTGCGCCTTGCGCCGCAGTTCCTCCACCGGGATGAGGCCGGGCAGGAAGCGTTCGCCGTCCAGTCCCTCGCCTTCCCACGCCAGCCGGTAGCAAAAACTCTGGCCCCGCCGCCCGGAGATCGGCACGAGGTATTCCAGGTCTTCCAGTTGCTTGATGTGGATTTTGATTTGGTAATCGCTCCAGCCGGTGAACTCGCGCACGGCGCGTCTGTTAAAGCAGGCGGTGCCTGCACCCAACTTTTGGTCTGTGGCCTGATGCTCCTTGCGTTCCAACCCGTCCACCAGCTTGCGGATGAGTTTCAAAAGCTCGCGGCTCGGTCGGGACAGTTCATCGAGCGTCTGCCCAAAGAGCGCCGTCGCCAGTTCATTGGCGATGGCAATGTCACCGAGCGTCGTTTCGATGTAGTCCAGCCCGGTCTCGGCGTCGTGCCTGGCCGGGCGCTGCATCTGGTGCAAAAACGTCACGGCTAAAATCAGATTCAGGTATTTGGGATTGTCGCGGCGCACGGCCAGCCGGTCCTCGGCATACGACAGCAACGGCTCGAACGGATTGACCACCGGCACCGGCTTTAACAGGCGTTGAAAGGCGTGATGGCGTTTGCTGACGCTCTCGTGCAGTTTCCGGCGGCGCAGTCCCTCCAGCGTGTGCCGGTTGCGCTGCGCTTCCAAAATGGCTTTGGTCTGCTCCGGCGATTCGTCAACGCTGGTGATGATGAACCGGCTGCGCGTCTCGGCGTCTATGTCGGGCTGCGTCGTGGTCTGGAACACCGCCGTCGGCCCATGCACCGTGTTGACCTGCGTGGTCAGCGTGCCGGTCAGCGGATTTTTGATGGTGGATTCGATGACCAGTTTTTTGGCGCTAATCAAATTCCTGATGGCGTAATACGCGCCCTCGGCCCCGGCCACTTCCTCCAAGGCCAGCACTTTGTTTTTGAGCGCGTGCTCGCCCTTGTAAAACAACGCCCGGTCGGTCAGCGACGTGAGCTTGACCAGGTCTTCATCCGGGCAGAGTTTCAACACCGTGTCCTGCAACAGCGATTTGCCCGCCCCGCTGCCCGACAGGATGAGCAACGCCAGCGGGTCGTCCAGTTTGCGGCTGGTCATCACCAGATAGCCCATGAGCTTGTTGTTCTGCTCGCCCACCAGCCCCAGCTTTTCCACGTCGCGCAGGATTTCACTGACGAGATCGGAATGACGGCCCAGCTTCTGCCCCTCGGTGCGGTCTTCATCGGACACCAGCACGATGGTCGTCTGTGTTTTCTCGGCCTGCTTTTGCGCGTAGGCTTCCAACTGGCCGATGAGCCGGTTTATATCGGCTTCGATGACTTCGGCGCTCTCGCGCAACAGCCTCGCCACTTCACCGATGAACACGCGGCGATGACGGCTGAGATAAAAATCCACCGTGTCTATGTGGAACCGTCCACCGGGCGCAACGGCTTTGACCGTCGCTTTCAACCGGGCCGGATTGGGCTGCTCGATGGCCTGGCATTCATATCGCCGCCCGGCATACACGGCGATAAATCCTGTGGGCGTCATTGTAATTTCTTCACCCTGGCTGACGGTCGCTGGTTGCTGCTCCGGCTGCGGGTTGGCCGCTTTGAGCAACGCTTCAAAGTCAGTTGCGTTACGGCTGGCAAAAAATTCACAAGCGTCTTTGACACCCTCCGGCCATTGAACAACGTGAACGGCTTTGACCAGCGGCGGTTGGTGGCCCTCCGCAAGGAGTTCGGTTTTGAGTTTTTCGGTCGCGGTGCGTCCGCCGTCGTCGTTGTCGAGGCACAGGAACACTTCCCGGATGGGATTGGCCTTGAACAGCGCCTCGTGGTCTGCCGTCCAGCCGTTCGTTCCGTAAATCGCAATCACGTTCCGAAAGCCCGCCTGCCACAACGCCAGCCCGTCCAAAATCGCTTCGGCGATGAGCAACACCGGATTGGTCTTGGCGCTCCCGCCATTCCATACGCCCCGATGCGGGCCGGGCAGATACAGGTGGGGCGGCTCGGCATTGGTGACGCGCCTGCCGTAAATGCCGCAGACGTTTCCCGGTGGCCCGTGCGGCTCGCACTCGAAGATGGGCACGGTGACGCAGCCTTCAAAGTGCTCGCGCCCGTCTGCTTTGAGCACGCCCAGCGTTTTCAGTCCGTCCAAAATATCTTCGTCCCTGGGCAGCACCTTGAGCAACGAACCGTTGCTGTAACCGATTTGAAAAGTGCCCAGCGTGGTCGCCTCGGCCAGCTTGCGGCCTTTCAGGTAGTCCAGGCCCGCCGGGTCTTTGGCCAGTGTCTTGACATAAAAGCTGACCACCCGCTGCAACAGGTTCGCCGCGTCGCCCGGTTTCAGGATTTTCTTCGGCCCGGCTGATTCGGTTTTCCGAGGTAACGCGCTGGCGTGGGTCACGCCCGGCACGGTTCCCAAAAGTTTTACGGCCGCTTCGCGTTCGCCCATGCCCTCCTTCATCGCCACAAACTGGATGACGTTGCCCTTGGCTTCGCAGCCAAAGCAGTGAAAGAGACCTTTCTCCGGCGTGACATGAAAGCTCGGTGTCTGCTCCGTGTGGAACGGGCACAGCGCAACGTAATCCCGGCCCGCCTTCTTGAACTGCACGCCGTAACCGGCAATGACGCTCACGATGTCGGTCGTTGCTTTGATGGCTTCAAAATCCACTTTCATTTCGCGGGCTTCTTTTTGGATTTGGCAGGCACGGCCTGCGGTGGCTGCTCCTGCATGGCCAGTTGCCGGAGCGTCTGCGCCCGCCATTGCCACAACGCCACGGCCTGGGGATTGGCCCGCTGGTGCAGCACCCCGTGTTCGCACGCGGCCTCCAGCGCCGTCATCATCAAGCGCCAACCGTAACGGCTGATTTGCCGGATCAGGGCGATGCGCAGCTTTTCCAACTGCATCGCCACCAGCGGATCGGACACCAGCCGCAACACCACGGGCCGGACGGCGGCGGGCGCGTTTTCGCCGGAAGGTGTCAAGTTCGTTGCGGAAGATTTTGACATGGCGGATAGTTACTCTATACATTGTAACTCATGCAAGCTCTTTCGGTATCTTTTTCAACCGCCCCGTATGCTGACGGCATGATTACAGGACGCCCGGCAAAATTTGAACGGTCTCCCTTTGGAGAACGGTTGGTGGCCGCGAGACAGACCCTCGGCCTCTCTCAAACGCAGGTCGCCGAAAAACTCGGCATCACTCAACAGACCTACGCGGGTTGGGAACGGCGAACGACAGCTTTGCGCCCCGATCACATCGCGCAGTTGGCAAAAGTGTTGAACGCCTCCGTCGAACATCTCTTGGGGCAGGCACCCGCCAAGCAGCGTGGCGGCGGACCAGTCGGCAAGGCACGGCGCGTCTTTGAAGAAGTCAGCAAGCTGCCACGCAACCGGCAAAAGCACATTATCCGCGTCGTCGAGGATTTGCTGGTGGCGCAACGCAACGGAGCATAGACGATTTTTCTTTAGCTGTAACTCCGTCACCCCTCCGGCGACTGCCGCTTCATCGCGCCGTCAGCGCCTCGTGTCCCCTGTGAGCAGACAAAGCCACCGGCTTTGGTCTTTCCCAAAGCCGGAACCTAAAAGCAAACCGGGCCGGAACGCCGCCGCTGTCAAGGCAGACCGCAGCGGTAGCGAGGAACGCCTTGACAGCACGAGGCGGCGGCTCCGGCCAGTTCGCACACCGGCGACTGCCGATTCATTGTTCCAGCAGCCATCTGGCGGCGCGCAGTAGCGCCATGACAATGATGATAAGCAGTCCGAACTCTCGTTTTGAGAGCTTCAACGTGATTTTGGTTTTCAGTTTCACGCTCTAACTACTGTGCGTGTTGGCGTGAACTGGTGGCCAGCCCTTGGCCACGCGATGAGCGTATCAATGTTTACATTTCCAATCGGCCCTGGCTGTCGGTGGCGAGCAGCGCCGGGCACTTCGCCCCGGCAGCGCGCAGCCACGGACAGACAGGTGATGCCGTTAGCCAAATCAGCGAAGCAGGCGCGTTACTGGCGTGACGCTTGCCCGCTCGCAAGCGGCATGACGGGAACGGGCCTGCAAGCGTTTCAACCAGCGAATGCGTTTTAATGTCCAGGCAAGCAGCCGCTCGCGCAACGGTTCCAGCACATCAACGGCGGTCTTCCGTTTTCTCGGCGGCTCGCGTTGCGCCAACTGTTCCAGTTTCTTTTCGACCGCCGCGTAATCGAGCTTGGCGGCGATTTGGGTGTAGTCAATGTGAGTGCTCATGGATTTCGGTTCGCTCCTTTGTCAGTCGGTGTTACGTCTTGGCCGCGTCGCGCCCGCCCGCTTTTCGGCAAGCAGCACCGCCACGCGGCATTGTTAATTTCGACAGCGTTTCATCCGACTGCGTTCAGCCCGCCATTTGGTTTTCAGTCGAGCAGCCATTGAGCAGGGCGGCGAGCAGTTTCTCTCCGGCTCCAAGGCGGGGTAAGTGTCATGGCAAAAACTCACACTTCCAGGAGTTCTTTTCGGGTCATCAAACCTGTCACGACCGGCGACAGATTCTCGCCATTGAAGCCTCTCATTCGAGGCGGATAAGCAGGCAAAATTGCCTGACCCATGATGGGATTAAACGGAGAACCCGAACGTTTCGTCCGGTCTCTTGTCTTATTATTAGCACAGCCAAGGCCGGTGTGCTAATGCTTGGATGTAGATTTTTACCGACGCCATGTTTTCGGGGATTCCACAGAAGAACCGGGCGGTTGCCGAGTCGTATTTCGATGAGCACCTTTCCCACAACGATTATTACACCCAGGGTGTCTCTCAAGCCGGTCATTGGATTGGCACCGGCGCTGAACAGTTGGGATTAAAACCGGGTGAAGTCGTCACTCGTGATGCCTTCCTCCGGCTCTGCGATAACCAGCACCCGGAGACTGGTCAGCAGTTGACACCGCAGCAGTTTCGGGAGCGCCGTATTTACTTCGACTTCGTTTGCTCACCACCCAAATCGGTGTCCATCCTGGCCGTCACCATGAACGACCGGCGCATCATCGAGGCCCACAACGAAGCGTCCACCCTGGCACTCCGGGAACTGGAACAGTTCGCCGCCACTCGCATTCGTAAAGGCGGCATTCAGGAACAGGATCGCGTCACCGGCAACCTCGTCGGCGCTGCGTTCGTGCATACCACGTCACGCGCCCTCGATCCGCAGTTGCACACGCATTTCGTCCTGTTCAACGCCACTTGGGACGCCAAAGAGAAGCGGTGGAAAGCACTCCAGACCGGCGATATGTTCGGCGCGCTCAACTACGGCACGGAAGTCTATCGCAATGAACTGGCCAAGCGTCTGCACCAGCTTGGTTACTCCACCTGGCGCACAGGTTCGGCCTTTGAGATTGGGGGTGTTGACGCCAAGTTTATCGAACGGTTTTCAAAACGTTCCCAGCAACGAGACATGGCCGTTAAACGTCAGGAAGCCAAGCTCGGTCGCAAGCTCTCCAAACAGGAAGTGTCCCACATCGTCCACCAGTCCCGGCCCAAAAAATTGAAGGGCGCTTCGGATGAACAGGTGCGCCAACAACAGCTTGGCGAGATCGGCTTTTTTGAAAAGAGGACGTTGCGCAAAGTGGTCGAAGGTGCCAATGGTCAGCCCAAAGAGTTCGCGCAACACGTCGGCATGGATGAAGCCGTCAGCCACGGTATCGGTCACGTCTTTGAACGCAACTCGGTCGTCCCGCAGCACAAGATTTTGGAAGCGGCGTTGGTCAAAGGTTGCGGCCAACTCGACCTGGCACAGCTAAAAAAGAAGCTGGCCGATGATGCCAGTCTGGTGCGAGTGGGTTCCGAGTTTTCGACGCGGGATATTCTCGCCAAAGAGCTTTTCCTGATTCGCAGCGTCAACGCCGGCATTGACACGCTCAAGCCCATTGCCGGCGATTACGAACCGCCCTCCCGTCTCGGCCCCGACCAACGCAAGGCTCTGGCACACGTCCTGTCCAGCCCCGACCAGTTCACCGGATTCCGCGGCCTGGCCGGTTCGGGCAAAAGCACCGCCCTGGCTGAACTGGACAGCGCCCTTTGCCGCCGTGGTCATACCGCCATCTTCTGCGCCCCGACCGCTTCCGCCGCCAATACGCTCCGCAAAGACGTTTACCTGGGCACAACCATGACGCTGCAAAAACTGCTGGCCGATCCGGGAGCGCACTTGCCGCGTGGTTCGGTGGTTGTTAAGTGCCGCGGTGCCGTCGTAAGAAGTGCCGTGTTTGTGCCGAACTGTCATCGTAGATTCGGGTGAGATTACGATGGCAATGTGGGTGAAGTGCCGTCAGTGCCGTCCTCCCCTTTTTCTCAAACCTTTCTGAGTCGAGTTCCGCCGCCGGGCAGTGCCGTCAAAAAAAGCTCGACGACTCCGGTTGCGTTCGGGCAGCAATGGGGATGTTCCATCTGCCTTTTCATTTTGTGCGCGAGGCGCAGGAGTTAAAGACCCGGCTTTTTCCCTCAAGCAGTCGCCCTGTCCGCATTGCGGCTGCCTTGGCAATTTGAACCGGCACAGCCGGGCGTTGGGCAATGATTCCAAGACCCCTGATGGAGAAGTGTTCCGGGGGCAGCGGGTGTATTGTTCCAATCGCGGGCGGCGCGGCGGTTGCGGGCGGACCTTTTCCCTGGTCCTGGCTGACGTGTTACCGCGTCACACGATGACCGCTTCACTGCTCTGGCGGTGGCTGGTGGCAGTGCGGGCGGGACTTTCCTTCAAGGCGGCGGCCGAAAGACTGCGGCTGCCCTTCGCGTTGGAAACGGTTTATCGGTTGCGGCGCAGATTGCAACGGTGTCTGGACAGGGTGCGGACCCGCCTTTGCCGGGAGCAATCGCCACCGGCCAGTGGGCAGGCCGATCCGTTGCTGCAAACCGTGGAACATCTGCGGGCAGTCTTTCCTGACAGCCCCTGTCCACCGGCCGCATTTCAACTCCATTTTCAGTGTCCGTTTCTGGGCTGATCCAGTCCGACCGTCGATCATTTTGTCCCGATTACCGGCGCCGTCTTTATTTCCGCCGGGGTTCCGCGCCGACAACAACACAACAATCCCATTCCGGTTTGCGGCGGGCATCCGGTAGCGTCGCCTCCGTGAATACAAACCACTTCCTAAAAAATAACTCATGCGAAATCCCACAGCTTACTTGAAAATGCGAGTGCTCGGGGCCGTGGACATGGCCGAGGGCAAAACCGAACGGGCGCGTATCCAGACTGTCAGCCAGATGACCTTCACCGACGAGGACGGTCAGCCCCGTCAGTTTACCTGGCGCACCATCTCCACCTGGCTGTGCCGCTACCGCAAGCACGGTGTCACTGTCATGGAAAAACAGTCCCGTGCCGACAAGGGCAAGACCCGCAAGGTCAAACCGGAGGACATTCTCGAAGCCATCCAAGCGGTGTTGCCCAAGACGCACGGCCGCGTTCCCAAACGTTCGCTCCTCTACCGCCTCTGCATTGAACAGGGGGTTTTGAACCGTTCGCAGGTTGCCCGCACCACCTTCTACCGGCTGGTCCGGGAATTTGAACTGCTCAAGCCTGATCAGGACAGCGCCAACAAACATCGGCTGGCCTTCGCCAAAGCCCACGCCAATGAAATGTGGCAGGCTGATACGCTCTACGGACCATTCGTCTCCCACAACGGTTCGCCCGTGCAGTCCCGGCTGATCGCCTTCCTGGATGATGCTTCGCGTGTCTGCTGTCACGGCCAGTTCTTCCTGGCCGAGAACGTGGACACCCTGATTGAATCCTTTCGTGCGGCCTTTTACAAACGTGGCGTCCCGCACTCGCTCTATGTGGACAACGGTTCCATTTATTCCTCCAAGGAAATCGTCCAAATCTGCGCCCGGGTGGGCTGCCTGCTCCATCACACGCCGGTGCGTGACGGCGCGGCGAAGGGAAAAGTGGAAAGGTTTTTTCGCACGGTCCGGGACCAGTTCCTGGCCCGCGAACTGGACTTGAGTTCCTTGGACGCACTGAACCGTCAGTTCACGCAATGGGTCGAAGAACATTACAACGCACAAATCCATTCCATCCTCGGCATGAGTCCGCTCGACCGCTACGCGCTGGATCGCAAATGGGTTCGCTTCCTCCCGCCCAACGAGGCCAATGACGAACTGTTCTTCGTCGAAGAAGAACGCCACGTTCGGGCGGACAATACTTTCTCGTTCAAATCGCTCCGCTTTGAAGCGCCCCGTCATCTGCCTGACCGTACCATCCATATTCGCTTCCAACGCTCCCGCCCGGTGGAACGGGTGGTGGTCTATTACAAAGGCGAACGCATGGGGGAGGCCCGCTTGCTTGACGCCGTGGCCAATGACCGCAAACCACTTCATCCGCCCGCAACCTGAAATGAATATATGATCCGCTCCCACTTTGGCCTGCAACGCCATCCCTTCGATCCCGAAACCGTCACGCTGCTGGCCCACCAGCAGGAAATCTTCGACATCCTTCGCGTCCACGCCCAGCAGGGCGGACTCTGCCTGGTGCTCGGCGAACCCGGCACCGGCAAAAGCGTCCTCAAACAATCGCTCCTGACGCACGATCCCAAACGCATGATCACGCCGGTCGTCAATCGTACGCTGCACACTTATCACAACACGCTTCGCATCCTCTGCGAAGCTTTTCAGATCGAGTTTACGGGCCGTGACCATCACTGCGAACGCCTGCTGGTGCAGCAAGCCTTTAGTGTCCACCGCGCCGGCAAAATGCTCGTCCCCATCATTGACGACGCCCACCTCATGCCCCCGGACTGCCTGCGCAAACTCCGTTTACTCTGCGAGGACTTTCCCCGTTCGCATAACTTGGTGCTCATCGGCCAACCACCCTTGCTGCAATCGCTGTCCCTGTCCATCAACGAGGAAATCCGCTCCCGCGTCACCTATTCGGCACGGCTCGCGCGCCTGGCTCCCGAAACGGTCGAACAATTTATCCTGGATCAACTGGATCGCGCGGGCCTGGGTCACAATACCTTCACCCCCGAAGCCCTGGCCCTCATTGTCCGTTCCGGCGAAGGCTTGTTACGCCGGACCCGCAACCTGTGCCTCGGCTCGCTCATTGAAGCCGTCCGCGACCAGACCCGCATTGTAGACCTTAAACAGGTCAACCGCGTCCTTACCCAACCCCATTGGAGAAAAGACTGTGACCAACCCCTTGCCGCATAACGGCCGGGCACCCGGCCCCCGGTGGTCGCGCGAACAAATCCGCGCCGCCCGGCTGGTCCCGCTGGTGCCCTTGTTGCAGCAACATGGACTTCAGCTCGTTGCGCGCGCGGCGGGCAATTTTATTTTGCCAGCCTATCCCGGCCTCATCATCAAAGACAGCTACTGGCGCTGGCCCGAACGCAACCTCGCCGGCAACGCCATTGACTTCCACGTCCAAGTCCTGGGCCTGTCCTTCCACGACGCCATGCGCCACATCACCGGCCCATAAAACGACCGCTGGTAGCGTAGCGTTACGACATCAATTGGGGAAAAGCCGTTCGCTACGATGCCAATTGGGGAAACCCCCGAACGACATCCCGAAAATTAAAACCAACCGGCCGCGTCATAACGCTATGATCAGAGCGCGGTAATTTGGCACCAAAATACGATCCCAGTGCGGGACAATCCCTCAAATCGTTACGACACTAATTTGGGAAGAAATACGACAGGAATTAAATCCGTAACAGGTGGTCGTGCTGGATGAGGCCGGGGCCGTCGGTTTGGATGACATGGCCAGAGTCTTTGAACTGGCCCGGCTCAAGGACTGCCGGGTGATTCTCTCCGGCGACACCGGCCAGCACGCCTCCGTCACCCGTGGCGATGCGTTGAGGATTCTCGAACAGTATTCGGGCTACCGTTTCGAGGAACTTTCCACCATCCGCCGCCAGAAGCCCGCCGCGTTCCGGGAGATTGTCGAGCTGGCTGCCGCCAAGCAAACCGACAAGGCCTTTGCCAAACTGCTTGAACTCGGTGCCGTCACTGAGGCGTTGACGGACGACGGCCAGCTTTATCAACGTGCCGCCGATGCTTACCTGGCATCAACCAAGCAGGGCAAGTCGGCGCTGCTCGTCTCGCCAACGTGGTCGGAGATTGAGGCCGTCACCGAAAAGGTGCGTGAGACGTTGAAAGCTGACGGTGTAATCGGCCAGCAAGACGAACCCGTTACCGTGTTCGACTCGCTCTCGTGGACGGAAGCCCAAAAGAAAAACGCCAGCCAGTTTGAACCCGGCCAGCGTCTGCGCTTCGTCCGCAAGACCCGCAAGTTTGAACGGGGCGAGACGGCTGAAGTCGTCGCCGTCACCGAAAACGGCCTGCGCGTGCGCCGTCCCGATGGATTGGAAGTGGATTTTATTCCCAGCGGTTCCGCCGCGTCCTTTGACGTGGGCGAGGCCCGCGAACTCAAAGTTGCCGCTGGTGACTGGCTGCTGCTCCAGGCCAACCACGGCAAAGAGTTCATCAACGGTGAACGTGTCCAGATTCGGGAGATCCAAAATGGCCGCATCGCCCTGGCTGACGGTCGTTCGCTCCCGGCCGGACTTAATACTTTCACCCACGGCTACGCCGTCACGTCGCATTCCTCACAGAGCAAAACCGTGGATGACGTGCTGCTGGTCGCGTCCTCAAAATCGTTCGCCGCCGTCAACCGGGAACAGTTTTACGTCTCCATCTCCCGTGGCCGGGAACGTTGCCACGTCTTCACCGATGATGCCGATTTGCTCGCCCGCCGCGTCACGGATTC
>Ga0181520_10009771_pt1 | contig 13123 bp, 8 predicted proteins | sample PEATcosm2014_Bin_29_FD_132451 | JGI IMG/M metagenome (GOLD analysis project Ga0181520, IMG submission 132451) | Peatland microbial communities from MTU Mesocosm Facility, Houghton, MI, USA - PEATcosm2014_Bin02_30_metaG | ecosystem: Environmental > Terrestrial > Soil > Wetlands > Peat | place...
AACTATATCGGCGGCGGGTCTCCAAACCGTGGGATCAGCCGCCTTTTTCGTGCCCGCATCCGGTCCAAGCCACCGCATTTTCAAATCGGCGGATTTACCCCACTTTCAAACCGGCGCTAACACTAACAGGACTTTCCAAAATTCCGTGGTAAACTTGCCCTTATGATGATTGAAAAGGACAGCAAAATTTTAAACCGCACCAACAATGTCACAGAATAGGGCGGAATCCATGAGCCCCGTAAATCCTTGAACCTGAGGCTAATCAAGGTGAATCAAGGTGAATCAAGACCAATCAAGACAAAACAAGGGGAAAACGGTAAGCTGGATAACTGGAATTTGGCGGCGCTCGATAGAGACGCCGCTACCGGGTGAATCCGACCGGATCAAACCGGATCAAACCGAAAAAATAAATCCGGCCACCGGGGAATCGAGGCACAACCTCGACGCTACACAGGCTGCAAGTGGGGCTGCGCCCTTTGTGACATTTTGCCACATGGCCATTTTGGAATTGCATTGACTCTATTAGATTGTTATATACTGTGCTGCTTGCAAGGTTCATGCATCCATCCGGGAGATGAGCCGGGCAATCAAACAAGTGGCAAAACCCAAATGAGCATATCAACCGCAGACGCGACGTGTCGTCGTCCATTCATTACAACCGGGATCCAAATGAAAAATACATTGATAAAATTCCTGTCGGTCGTGGCCGCCTGCGGCCTGGCCGTGTCGGCTTACAGCCTGACCATCGTGCCCACGTTCGACACTTCGATCACGAACAATCCCAACGGCGTAGCCATGCAGGCCGCCATCAATGCCGCCATTCAGGTCTTGCAGACAAATATTGCGGACAACTTTACGGTGTACGTCCATTTTACGAACGACCCGAGCGTGGACCTGGGGCAAAGCTCGACCTGGGGAGGCAGTTATCTTTATTCGGACTACCTGGCCGCCCTCAAGAGCACTGCGGCGGACGCCAATGACACCAATGCCATCAGCCAATTGCCGAACAGCCCGACTGATCCGCTGATCGGCGGCACCAATGTCCATCTCACCCTGGCGCTGGCCGTGCATTTGGGGCTGGATACGGGCACCGGCCCCGATGGATTTGATTCCACGATCAGCTTGAACACCACGATCATGAATTTCAGCCGTCCGCCCACCAATTCCAATAATTACGACATGCAGGGGACGGTGGCGCATGAGTTGGACGAAGTTTTGGGGACTTCCAGCGGCCTGCCCAATACCAACATAGTCTGGGCAATGGACTTGTTCCGTTACACGACCAATCTGGTCCGGACATTCACGACCAACGGGGATAATGCTTATTTTTCAGTGGACGGAACCAATCTCTGGGCGCGGTTCAACACCGATCCGGGCGGTGATTATGCCGACTGGTGGAGTGTATCCGCCTTCTGGGCGCCGCCCGGCATCACGCCGCATCCGCAGGTTCAGGATGCGTTTGGCAATCCAGGGACGGTTGAAGACTTGGGCCCAAACGAACTGGCCATGCTCGACGCAGTGGGCTGGACGCTGACCTCGCCCGTGCCAACCACGGCGCCCAAGCTCTGGATGGTCAACAACGGCGGGGGACAGTTCACGCTTTTGTGGGCCGACAGTTTCAGCGGATATGTGCTTCAGGAAAGCACGAACTTGGTGTCCGGCTTGTGGGCAACTTCAGCCACGGGTGTCACCAATCCGGCGGCGATCACGGTCACTGGCCACCAGAAGTTCTACCGGCTCTACAATCCCAGCCCGGTGGTGATACCTGAAGTGGTTCGGGCCAACGTGGTTCCGGTGAAGTCGAAGCGAATCGGCCCGCTTGAACTCGTGACGCATGTCTTCCGGCCCAGCCATCCTTGAAGGGCGGGACAGCCGCGCAGAGGCGCAAAAGGCACAAGATAAAAGTGCTTGAAGCTTCCCAGGCGTTGCAATTTTTATTCGACTGGCAACGCCTTGGCTCATGAAGGCAACCGCCCCAATCCCAAAGGGGGGATGTTTAGCGCACTTCGGCGCTGGTGGTGTATTGCTGGGTAACGCGGGTGAGGCGCTTGTTGTCGGCGCGGATGCGGGCAGACAGCGTGCGGGCGGTGGCCTGCAAAAACGGCGTGGCCAGCGCAGGCGCCTCGCGCGTGAGGCGGTCAAACGAAACCGAGCTGATTTTGAGCAGGGTGCTGTCCACGTTGGCGACGACATCCGCCGAGCGGGGGCCGTGGTCAAAGAGGGCCATGTCGCCAAAGAAATCGCCGGGGCCGAAGGTGGCGAGGATGGTTTCCCGGCCATTGGTGACCACACGGGCGCGGAGTTCGCCGCCCAGCACGAGGAACATGGAGTCGCTGGTGTCGCCCTGGTTGAACAGCACGGACCATTGGGTGACTTCCTGCAGCTCCATATACTCGGCCAGATGCGCGAGCTGGGCGTCCTTCAGGTCGGCCAGGATTTTGATGCGCCGCAGTGAACCCGGCTTGATGCCCACACGGTGAGTGGTCTCGGGCACGCTGGTGAATTTCAGGGTGAAATTATTTTTGAGTTCGGGCAATTCCGAGGCGCGCATCCAGTTGGCGGCGCTGCGCGAGAAGATCCAAGTCTCCGGCACCACGCGCTCGTCCCTGATCCAGTCAATCAAAACGGGCAGTTCGACGGGGCCATACGGCGAGTCGTCCACACCCCAGATAAAATATATGTTTTCGGATGCTTGAGCTTCCATAGCCACCTCACAATCGGGCTGATTTTGCACTTTAATTGGGAAAATGTCAATCCACGTTTGGATACGAGCCGAGGACTTTCACGAAATTGCAGTGTTTGCCCAGGTGCCGGATGGCCTGGGCCACTTTCGCGTCCTGAAAATGCCCGGCGCAATCAATGAAGAAAAAATATTCCCACGCCTTGCGCTTGCTGGGGCGGGACTCGATCTTGCTCATGTTGATCTTGAACTTGCGGAAAACGGCGATGGCCTCGTGCAACGCGCCGGCGCGGTCGGCCACGCTCAGCATCAGGCTGGTGCGGTCGTCGCCCGTGGGCGGGCTGCACTGGCGGCCGAGCACGATGAAGCGGGTGACGTTGACGGTGTTGTCCTGGATGTCCTGCGCCAGTATTTTCAGGCCGTATTTTTCCGCCGCGAGCGCGCCGCCCAGCGCAGCGGAGTATTTCTCCCCGGCGGCCAGCTCCGCCGAGCGCGCGTTGGAGGAGGTCTCGACGATTTCCGCGCGCGGCAGATGTTTTGCCAGCCAGCCGCGGCACTGCGCCAGCGACTGCGGATGGACATACAGCTTCCCGATTTTTGCGAGCGGCGAATTGCTCATCAGGCATTGCTGGATGCGCAGGAGGATCTGGGAAACGATTTTCAAATCGCTGTCGGCAAACATGTCGAGCGTGTGCGTAACCACGCCTTCGGTGGAATTTTCCACGGGCACGACGCCGTAATCGGCCATGCGCTTGCTGACTTCCATGAAGACGTCGCCGATGGTTTTCTGGGCGGAATAGTTGAGGCTGGCGCCGAATTTCTGGATGGCCGCCTGATGCGTAAAGGTGGCTTCCGGCCCGAAATACGCGATGGTCATGGTCTTTTCCAGCGCGAGGGCGCTGGACATGATTTCGCGGTAAATGGAGCGGAGCTGCTCGTCGGTGATGGGGCCGGCGTTCTGCGCGCACACGCGGTCGAACACGGCGCGTTCGCGGTGGGGCGCGTAAATCTCCTCGCCGGCCTTGAGCTTGATTTCGCCGATGGCCAGGACGTGACGGGTGCGGTTGTTGAGCAGCCGGACGATTTGCGCGTCCAGTTTGTCAATCGCCTGACGATGTTCGGAAAGGCTCATTTCGGGGAAGAATGGCGAAAGGAGAATGAAGAATCAAACCTGTTTCGCTGCGGTTGCACGCGCTGGAAAATGATCAAGGCCGCCCATCACCGTGACGCCGGCTTGGTATCTTTCTGAACGCGATTGATGACAAAGATATCCACTGCTTCCGAGGGGACCCGGCCAAAAACAAATGGCAGCGGGCCAAAAATTGAACTGTAAAAACCGGCGCCGACCGCCTGGTTATGGGTGGCCAGCCAGCAGGGATTATGAACGCTGACAGTTTCAAGCCTGGTGGCGTCATCCAGGGAAATAAAATCCGTAAGATTCGCGTTGTTGCCAGGCATGGCATAATAGTCACCCGCCTTGACCAAAGTGGTGTTTCTGTCAACCGGCAGAGCGCCCAACGCCTGCATGTAATATTGGAATCCCCAATGGCCACCAAACCACAGGGTGCCCTTTCCCCCTTGGCATTTAATGAGGACTTCCTCCGCGGAGGTGCGAACCGCTTTGGCGAGAATGAAATCCGACATCGCCACCCACAGGGCCAGCGCTGCGCTGAGGGCCAAGGGGATGGCGATGGAGACTTTACCAGATTCTGTGCCTTTGGCGGCATTTGATTCCAACCTCCGCGCAATGAGGATTCCCAGGGGGATGGACATGGGCAGGATTGAGCGCGCGTTGACACACCAGTTGAAAAAAGCGGTGAAAACAAAGGTTCCCCAAAGCCAGAATCCCAGCCGGAACGCGTCGGCGTCCCGCCGCTTGAGGATGTCCGCGACTGAAAGCACCAGCAAAGCGACGCCGCCCGCGGAAAAAAGAACAAATTGAATCGCCAATGAGGTGGCTGATGCGCCTGTGCGCAAGGCGATGTTTCCGACAATGGGAGTCCCGTAATACAAGTTCGCGATGATGACCAGGACGGCCACAGTTCCGAACAGCAATTTTCTCGGCGTCCACAGGATGGGTGTGAAAAAAAATATCGGCGCCAGACAGCCACCGCTAAAAGCCAGCGTCATCAAAAGCGATTCCGACGGCTGGCAATGAAGGGTATTCCGGTATCTTGAGGAGGCCTCACAGGCCACCGTCAGCAGGCCCTGTTCGTAAAGCGCCCCGGTGACCGCTTCATAAGCGGCCACCAGCATGACCGGAACCAGCAACCAGATCAAGTCCCGGGGCCGGCGCGGGCCGAGCAAGCTCCAGGCTGCCGCCAGTGGCAGCAGGCACAGACCGGAGTATTTGGTAAAGATGGCAAGGGTCATCAAAAGCGCGGCGCCGGCCAGCCGTCTTTGATCTTTATGTTCGATCCCTTCAATCCAAAAAATGAGGGACCAGACCCAAAACGCCAGCATCAAAACATCACACATCAGGGTGTTGCTGGAAACCATGAAAGCCGGGGTGAAGAAGGTGATGGCGGCGGCGAGCATGGGCCGGGAACAGAACCGACGCGCCAGCCGATATGCGCCAAGCATTACCGCCAAAGCCGGGAGCAAATAGTGGGCGTGCAACGCGATTTCACTCCAGCCAAAAATGCCAGCCCCGGCAGCCAGATAATAACAAGCCAGAGGGGGGTTGTCGGTGACTTTCCACATCGGAGCGGCGGAATCATACCAGTTAACATTGAATCCATAAGGATCGGCGGGATGCAATTGAATCTGCCTGGCCGCCCATACGAACAATGGGTCATCAAAATTCAACGGCTTCGTGATGAAGGCGCCGAGAATAATCAATACGGCCAGGGTCAGCGCCCACTGAGGTTTATGAACCAAGAATCCTGTTAAAAGATTGGGCTTGCTGACAGCCAATGGCTGGGTTGGCGGAGGCATGGTTCAATCCCTGGTCATCGGCTTATTTCCCGGGGTTCAAGGCAGGCGCTGTTTTCGGGGGAGGGGGGGCCGGGGAAACTGAATTGGTGAGCCGGTTCAGATCTGCTCTGGCTTCAAGGTAGTCGGGCTTCAACTTAAGCGCATACAGGAAGTTGGTAATGGCCTCCTCACGATGGCCCTGCGCGGCCAGCACCAGCGCCATTTGCCGGCGCAACGTGGCATTGGATCGGTTCCGGGAAATCGCTTTTTTCAAGAGGACAACCGCCTCATCCGACCGGTCCGATTTGGCCAAAGCTTCAGCCAGTCCATTACACACATTTATCTGGTCATCGCGGACAGCCAACGAGGCCTGGAAATTCGTGATCGCCGCGTCGTAATTTGTGCTTTGCAAATAGCTGAAGCCGATGAGCCCATACGCCACATAATTTTTTTCCGTGACTGCCGCCGCGTGTTGCCACAGGGTGTCGTTGGACCGCCAATAATAAATCTGGTGGCGGGTCAGACCGCAGCACATCAGGACCAGGCCGGCTGTGGCCACCCGCAAAACCCAGGTTGACAGCCCCGCTTGTTTGGCGATTTCACAACCATACCAAACGAGGATGATGAGAATTCCGATCGAAGGAAGGTATGAATACCGGTCGGCCATGGACTGGTGGCCGGTCTGCATCAGGCCGATGACCGGGAACAGCGTGCCCAAAAACCAACACCACCCAATGACCACATACTGCCGGCGTTTCCACTCTTCAGCAACCATGACAGAAATAATGACCAGCAAGAGCGCGGCGAGAATCACCGGTATCACCGGCCAATGCACGGGGTAAGGGTAAAAAAGCGACAGGTCGGCGGGATAAACTATTTTGCCGAGGTATCGGCTGTAGCCAAGGAACATGGTCTCCAGCCGTTCGTGAGGTTGTACTTCCCGCAACGGAGTTGGGCCCTGGGTGGAAAAGGTGCAAACGCTGATAATTCCACTCAGCAGGAAGAACGGGACTTTTTCCTTGATCAACGTGAACAGGGACGTTCCGTTCAAGCGCTTTAGCGGCCAGACATCCAGCAGCAGCATGACGCAAGGGATCGTCACCAACATCGGTTTGGCCATCAACCCCAAAATAAACGCCAGCAGAGCCAGCCCATAATACTCCCGGGTTTTGGCTCCTTTCAGCCCGGCCGCGGCCGTATATTTGACATACGCCAGCATGGTCAGGAATCCAAAAAAGACGCTCAACACGTCCTTGCGTTCGGAAACCCAAACCACGGACTCCACGCGGAGCGGGTGCAGGCCAAAGAGCAGAGCCACACATAACGACATCCCCAGCTCGTGAGTCATTGATTCCAGCAACAGAAAGAGCAGGAGAGTATTGAAGCTGTGTATCACCACGTTGGTAAAGTGATACCCCCAGGCGTGATACCCAAACAGCCGGGTATCCAACATGAGGGACAGCATCGTCAGCGGGTGCCAGTTGCCAGAGGTGGTGGAGGAAAAGGCCCAGCAGAAATTGGGAAAGGTCAGCCCGGAAATAACATGCGGGTTGGAATACACATAGTCACTGTCATCAAAGTTGCAAAAGCCGTAACCGATGCAGGGAGAAAACGTTTTCTCGACCAAAAAGAAGATAACGAGGCAGGCAAACAACCGGCTGTTTTCAACCAGAACGGCCTTTACCAACATTATTGCAGAACGCATGTTCCAGATTGTTTTTAGTGAATCAATTTCAAATGGCCCGGCAGGAGGACATCAAAATAAACCTTCCAAATACCTCGACGAAAAAGTCGCGGCCCCGGCAGGAAACATGCGAGTTGGAGCAAACCATAAAAATCAGAGAGCCATTGGCAACACCACCATGAAACGGCAGCGTCGCCACGACACATCAAACTGAATTCATCCCACCGGCAATGACGCGCGCATTTCGTGCGCCACATGCCACGGGCAGCCATCGCACCATTTAAAACGAAATTCCGGCTGCTGACAGGCCAGGCCAGTCAACTCTGTCGAAGTTTCTTAATGGCAATTACAATTCCCCTTATCCGATTTGCCCTGGTCATCACAGCTTCCTGAAGTGCTGACGCTGTCGCGTGACCAGGAGCCGTTTTCATTGCTGCCGCTGCTGCTGGGTGAGGAGGAGCTACAGTCCACGCTCTCGGCCGAGCATCTGCCGTTGGAGTTTCGCGAACAGTTTCCCTGACCCAGGATTTGCGCCAGCAAATCAAACCCAATGGTGGAAACCAAGGTTGCCACGATGATGACTTTTATCGCTGTTTTTTTTGATCTCATATGTTTTGTCAGATTAACCGATTTTCTTATTCGACCCGAAAATGGTTGCCATTACAGGCGCAAAAGCCATCGGCCCACTGCCGGAGCAAAAGCTACCGTCAAGCTGGCGTAAGCCGCTGCCACAAATCAGATTGCCACTGGCAACCCGATCACAAACTGGCAGTGTTGCCACGACACGTCAAACAGAATTCATCCCACGGCCATAACGCGCACAACTTGTGCGCCACCATACAACCGACCGCGATCGCACCGTTTAAGGAGCGAAACCCGGCGGAGATGAGAAACTCCGGCGGTTGACAGGCCAGGGCCAGGCCAGTCAACTCTGCCAAAGTTTCTTAATGGCAATTACATTTGCCATTATCCGAATAACTCCCGTCGTCACAGCTTCCCGAAGTGCTGACGCTATCACGTGACCAGGAGCCGCTTTCATTGCTGCCGCTGCTGCTGGGTGAGGAGGAACTACAACCCGCGCCACCCACCGAGCAACCACCACCGGATGTTCGTGAACAGTTTCCCTGGCCCAAGATTTGCGCCAGCAAATTAAACCCGATGGTGGAAACCATGGTTGCTATGATGACGACCTTTATTATTTTTTTTGATTTCATATGTTTTGTTTGTTCTCTGCATTGTTTTTCTTTTCCGGCCTGAAAATGATTACCAGCATGGGCACCAGCGCCAAGGCCAGCAGCAACCAGACAAAACGCGCCCGTTTGGATGCGGCAGTAGTGCCAAAGTCGGCGGGAAAAAACATGCGCGAGCGGTCGGCTTTGTGAAGAATTGCCGGATCATTCCACGAATCGCCCGGGTTGAGCATGTATTCGGTCCGGTAGGAAATGCCCCCCCCCGCAGGATCCTCCTTGCGGGAACGGTAATCACGCACAAAAGTGGGCTGGGTCACCGCCGGGAGCAGCGATTCCACCCCCCGGCAGACAGTTATGTTGGTTGCATTAATATAAGCTTTAATTCCCGGCTCCGTGGCCGATCCAAACCGGCCATCCGTTGATTCGAGACGCTTGCCCAAGGACAGTTCCGATACCATCGGAATCATGATTTGATTGGTCTGGCCCCATCCCTTGACGGCGCAAACCGCCACGACCGAAGTATTTTGGTAGTCGTAGCTGCGATACTGGAGCTGCTCAATCCAATGGTTGCGTTCTGCCAGAGTCACCGGTCCCACCACGTCCGGCCGGAGCATTTCCTCGGCACTGCTCAAATCAAGATTCGTGTTGCGGCACACCCGGCTCTCGGATGCAAACACGCCATCGGGCGAAGGAGTGATTTTCCATTCAAAGCCGTGCGAAAAAGGTGAATTACGAGAGTTGCACCAGGGAATGGGCAGTTCCAACATCCCGTCGGTTGGAGGAGGCAGATTGGTGGGACACAAACCATACGCCATCCAAATCACAAAAAAATCCAGATATTCATCAAAATCTCTGACGAAAAGCTGTCCGGGCGAGATCGTGGTGTAAACCGCATATCCCTTGGCGGCTTCCGAGTCCGGCACAAAGGTGTAGGTATTGGTGCCATCATAGACCACGCTTTCCCAAGGAGTTCTTGATCCAAATCCCACGGTTTTTGAATCAAGGTTGGTGACCACAATGCTCCGGCTCTGCCCGGAAATGGTGCAGGTAAACGCAACGTGCCGGGTATCATTCGAATTCAGCGCGTAGGTGGAACTGGCCGTATAGTAGATATGATGATAAACAACGTATGTTCCCGATACGCTGAGGGTGTTCTGGCCATACGCGCAACAGCCGAAAAATAAAAAGCCGAAAACGGCCGCCTTGCCAGACATGGCGGCGGGTTTGCTCAAATAGCGCCCGGCAATGACGATCAGGTTGCAGAAAAGCCACGGCACGATGGTCAGCACCAGCAATACCAGAACAATGATGGGCAGGGCATGTTCTTGAGCTTTAGAAAGGTGCAAGGCCCGGCCCAAAATTCCCCCGCAGCCGCAGCTTGGATTGGCGCCACCCGTGTAGGCGAGCGCCCAACGGTACCAGAAAATCACGAACAAAAATGTGGAAATGGCCCAATTCGCCCGATTCGCGCCCGCACTTTTCAAACAAACGGCCGCCACCGCCAGCTCCAGAATCCCAGCCAGCAAAGTCAGCGTCCAATGCGTCAGAAACGGGAACACGGTGCTGATCGAAACCTGCTCGGGCAATTGCACTCCAAGCATAAGGAAATGCGATACTGCAAAGATCAACAACAGTGACCCGGCAAAATAGTGATGCCATTTGCATTTCGACAACACCTGCTCTTTATAGTTTCGCACTTTAAATGCAAAAGACGCCAGGCAATTGGAATTGGCCTTGGAAGCTTGAGATGGCGTCGAGGAAATCATGGACTCCTAAACATTTATTAATAAATTACTTTCGAAATAAGCCACCGCGTCCTTTGGGTGGATGCGGGACAGCCGCCCACTGAATCAGGGGGCTTTGACGAGGTCAATTCCTTATGATTCATATTATTGGGTGGATTTTATGCGAATCCGGGCCGGGCGTACATCCCCTATTCAGGGGTACGGTCAATCACCGAAACGGGTGAAACGGCGGGGCATTTCCCTAGTGGAGCGGAAAAAAATCTGCCTCAAAAAGTTAGCCGCCAAAGCCAGAGCACAACCCAACCGTGCCACCATCAACTGGGAGCATTGCGCCAGACGCCACACACCACACTGAGCCTTTCGCCCCCTGACTGGCGGTTAGCTCACCGCTGGCTTAAGGAGCGAAATCCCAGGCTGGCGCAAGAAATTTCGGCCGCTATGGGCCGCCAAATTAATTCAGCCGACGTTGCTCAGTGGCAATTGCACGTTCCATTATCCAAATACGGATCACTATCCCGGCATTGTCCACTGGTATAGAAGCTTGGAAGCGACCATGAGCCGTTTTCATCGCTGCCGCTGCTGCTGGGTGAGGATGAACTACAACCCGCGCTTTCCACCGAACAACCGCCACTGGATGTTCGCGAACAGTTTCCCTGGCCTAATACTGCAGCCAGCACGTTGAACGCAATGGCGGAAACCATGGTTGCAACGAGCAGGACTTTTATTGCTTTCTTTTTTGATTTCATATGTTTTGTTTCTTTTCTGCATTGTTTTTGTTTTCCGGCTTGAAAATGATTACCAGCATGGGCACCAGCGCCAAGGCCAGCAGCAACCAGACAAAACGCGCCCGCTTGGATGCGGCAGTAGTGCCGAAGTCGGCGGGGAAAAACATGCGCGAGCGGTCGGCTTTGTGAAGAATTGCCGGATCCGTCCACGAATCGCCCGGGTTAAGCATGTATTCGGTCCGGTAGGAAATACCTCCGCCTGCAGGATTCTCCTTCCGGTAACGGTAATCACGCACAAAAGTGCGCCGGGTCACCGCCGGGAGCAGTGATTCCACTCCCCGGCGCACAGTTATGTTGGTTGCATTAATATAAGCTTTGATTCCCGGCTCGGCCGCTGATCCAAATATCCGGCCGCCGGTTGTTTCGAGATGGCTGCCCATCAACAGTTCCGAAATGATTGGGATCACGGCATGATTGGTTTGACACCATTCCTTGACGGTATAGATGGCTATGATTGAACCATTTCGGTAGTCATAACTTCGATCTCTGATTCCCTCAATCCAATGGTTGCGTCCTGACAGCGTCACCGGACCTATAACATCCGGCCTGAGCATTTCCTCAGTATCGCTCAAGTCAAGATTCGTGTTGCGACATACCTGGCACACGGATAAAAACATGCCATCGGACGAAGGCGTGATTTTCCATTCAAAACCGTGCGAAAAAGGTGAGTTGCGAGAATTGAACCAAGGGAGGGGTATCTCCATAAGCCCATTGTTTTTGGGAGGCAAATTGGCGGGACACAAACCGTATGCCGTCCAAATCGCAAAAAAATCCAGATATTCATCGTAGTCTCTTATGAAAAGCTGTCCGGGCGAGATCGTCGTGTAGAGCGAATACCCCGCAGAGGCATCCGGCTCCGGCAGGAAGGTGTAGGTGTTTGTGCCATCGTAAACCAGACCTTCCCAAGATGTCCTTGATCCAAACAACACGGTATTGGAATCAAGGTTGGTGACAAAAAGGCTCCGGCTCCGCCCGGAAATCGTGCAGGTAAAAGCTGCGTGCCGGGTATCATTTGAATTCAACACGTACCTGGAACTTTCCGTATAAAAGATATAATGATTAACGCTATAGGTTCCCGACACGCTGAGGGTGTTCTGGCCATACGCACAGCAGCCGAAAAATAAATAGCCGAGAATGGCCGCCTTGCCAGACTTGGCGGCGGGTTTGCTCAAATAGCGCCCGGCACTGATTACCAGGTTGCAGAATACCAGGTTGCAGAATACCAGGTTGCAGAATACCAGGTTGCAGAACAGCCACGGCACGATCGTCAGCACCAGCAACACCAGAACAATGATGGGCAGGACGCAGGTTTCAGATGGCGTTGAGGAAATCATGGACTGCTAAATATGTATTGATCAACAATTTCCAAACAGAGCTCCGCATTTTTTGAGCAAGGGACAAGAGATCCGCCCATTGAGTCAAGGGCTGCCGCCGAATCTAGTTCTTCCCGATTCATGGTTGTTTAGGTGGATTCTATGCAAATCAGGGCCGGGCGTATACTCCCTCATTTGAGTGATATGCGAACAACCGAAACAGGTCAAATTTCAACCTCTCGCTTGGAAATGTTCTCCGAGGCATTTTCCTGACAGGGAAGCAATAGCGATTGCTTTCAGCTTGACCCGCGCCGCGCTTATGTTGAAGTAGTCCATTCTATTTGGTTTATGGCACGGTCCGGTCAACGCGGCTTCCCGAACTGGCTCAATGCCGGCCTCGCCCTGCTCTATCCGGAAGTCTGCCAGCTTTGCGGCGCGGAGCCGGCCACGCCGCGCGAGGGCTTTGTGGGCGGCAAATGCCGGGCGCAGGTGCGGTTCATCCGTCCGCCGTTCTGCCAGCGCTGCGGCCTGCCGTATCAAGGCGATCTGACGACGCCGTTTGTCTGCACGAACTGCCACGATTTGAAATTGTATTTCAGTTCCGCCCGTTCAGCGGTGGTGGCCAAAACCGTGGCGCTGGAGGTGATCCACCGGTTCAAGTATTCGCGGGCGCTGTGGTTTGAAAATTTCCTCGCCAGCCTGCTGTTGCGCGAGGCGGCGGCGGGGTTGCGCGGGCAGCAGTGGAATGTCATCGTGCCGGTGCCGCTGCATCCGCTGAAGGAACGGGAACGCGAGTTCAACCAGTCCGCC